>Ga0137363_10002595_pt1 | contig 10791 bp, 6 predicted proteins | sample MadtaG_FD_104800 | JGI IMG/M metagenome (GOLD analysis project Ga0137363, IMG submission 104800) | Vadose zone soil microbial communities from Angelo Coast Range Reserve, California, USA - Mad1_115_16 metaG | ecosystem: Environmental > Terrestrial > Soil > Vadose zone | place: USA: California...
CGACCTTCACCCATCCAGCGGAAGTGAAAACGCGCTTCATGGCATCCTCAGAACCTAGTATGAGGAAATTGACCATATCGCCGGGATTGCCTTGCTTGTCGCCGATGCGGCGGGGAATCTTTGACAACAGATTGTTGTCAATGCCGGGAAGAGAGCTGACTTGCCTAGCAACTACGCGCGCCGTGCCACTCTCTGGCGAGTAGACCTCGATGCGCACGGCGTAAGTTCCGTCCCCGGTATCGTCGTTAGCCTGGTTGATACCGACGGCGAGATGCCCCGAGATGGGGGCAAGAACATCGCGACGCGCGCCGATTACGAAAGGCTGAGCCGTATCCTGATCACCGATGCGCCCGATGAGCGCGCCACGCCCGGTTCCATTAAACGGCAGAACGCGCAGAAGGTCCTTGAAGTCCCGCGCGAGGCCCTCCGGGCCGTTGTCGTCCTTCGCGCCGGCGTAACGGAGTTTCCCGCTTGCAGTAATGAGTACGTGCTCTCCGGCTTGGACGTCAATGCCGGTGTCAATCCAGGATTCGTCGCCAGTCAGTTGGACTTCCTGGGATAGACGCTTTTTTCCCTGCTGCGTTTGTTTGGAAACGGGGCTCTGCGACTCTTGCTTCGCAGGTGGTTGCTGCTGCGGGGCCGCGGTATTTTCGCGGACGAGCTGTGCGTGCAAGACACTGGGGAGAACGGTTGCGAGAAAAATGAGTCCTGCGAGGAGGGACGGTTTCTTCATCGAGGGTCGATTCAAGGGAGCGGCCATCCCGCGAAGGGTTAGCAAGCATCTCCACTGTAAGCAGATGCGTGGCGAAGGCGCAAGTGTTGTCCCGGACGGGCGACGGAATCCCGGTGCGAAAAATACGTCTTACGCAGGGACGGCGAAGCGCGGAGAGAAGAGCCCCGATTCCTTGACGGAGTGCGTTCTGGGCTTGTAGATTGAAAAGATGCCGTAGCACTGTGAGAGGGCATGGACCGTTCCAAGATATGCCCTTCCGTGAGGACAGCCGCCGCAAGCGGTGATTGGAACGGCGACCAGCCCGAGCGAGGACTGCTGCAAAAGGCATGAAAATATTACAAAGACAGATGATGTTGATTGGATTGTGTGCGGCGATGGTGCTGCCAGCTGCGGGACAAGCTTCTTCGCCTGTACCAGTTCCTGTGCAGACGCAAGCCACGCCTGCGGCGCAGGCGCCCGCACCGCGAATGCGCACGCGGACCGCGCCGCAGAGCCCCATCACGGTGGACGGCAGCGAGGCGATGTTTACGACTATTTGCGCGTTGCTGGCGGCGGGCTTCGAATCGAACGTCAGCTCAGACAATTGGACTACTTTCCGCGCGCAGATGCGCGAGCGCTTGCGCCAGCAACAGGGGCCCGCAGTGGAAGCCATGCGGGAATTTTACCGGCAACACGAACTGCGTGACCCAGGCGCGACGCTTTCTCGTTATTTGTGGTTTGGCCTGGTGTCAGGACCTGCTCCGGGATTTCAAGCCGTTTTACGGCGCGATGAGTTGCCGCCTGAAGTCATAGCTCTCGAGGGTTTCAGCGAAATCCTCTCGAACTACTATCAGGAACAGAAGATCGGCCAACTGTGGCGGCAAGTCCAACCGATCTATAACCGCGAAGTCGAGCGGCTGCACGATCCGGTGTCGCAGATTGTTTTCGTCGCCGCGGGATATTTGCGGGAAATCCTAGATCCTTCAGCGCCGCGATCGTTTTCGATTGTTGTCGAACCGCTTGTTGGCCGCATCACTAACGTGAGAAATTTCGGAGACCACTACGCGCTGGTGCTGAGTGGTGGGGACGAGATTCCCACCGATGTGGTGCGTCACGCGTTTCTGCACTTCCTGCTGGACCCCTTGCCCTTGAGGTACGCGCACGTTACGGCAGTGAAGCGTCCATTGTTTGAGAAAGCGGCCACGGCCCCGCGTCTCGCGCCGGAGTTGAAGGATGATTATGCGTCGTACTTTGCGGAGTGCACGGTGCGGGCGGTGGAGTTGAAGCTCAAGCGTGCCTCGCCCGGTGAACGCGAAGCGGCGATGAACCGGGACGACGAGGACGGCTACGTTCTGGTCAAGCCCCTTTTTGCAGCGCTTCCCAAGTTCGAAAACTCCGAACCCTCCATGAAGCTCTTTTTCCCGGATTTGGTGAGAGCCATCGATGCGGGGGCAGAGGGGCGGCGGCTGGCGGCGGTCAAGTTCGCGCCGGCCGATACGACAAATCCGCAGGACGAGACGGCAGCTGAAGAAGTGGCGCGCAAGAGAAACTTGACGCCAACGACGGTTCCGAATGATTCAGAAATCATTGTGGCGCTGACTGAGGGGGAGCGACGAATCGCGGAGAAAAATCCGCGCGCGGCCGAGGCTTCCTTTCAAAAAGTTTTGACGAGATATCCGGATCAGGCGCGAGCCTGGTATGGCATCGGATTGGTGGCACTTCTGGATCATGATGCGGCGAGAGCCAAGCAAGTGTTTGGACGCCTGACCGCCGGCGAACACGCGGCGACGCAAGACCCCATGGTGCTGGCGTGGTCACACATTTACCTTGCGCGGATTTACGATGATGAGGGAAATTCTCAAGTAGTTAAGTCAGAGTATGAGTCGGCTCTTGCGGTGGCAGGCGCGCCCGAACAGGCAAAACAGGCGGCACAGAAGGGGCTCGCGGCGGTTGCCGTGGATAGACCGATCGCGCGCCCGTGAGGAATGCCCAAATTCTGGCTTGACAAGAAAGAATAGAAAGCTACTTGGTCCACGATGCTCGGAGGCACGAAATAAATAGGGAAGAGGAGAAATTAGGATGAGAACGCAAACGAATACTTGTTTGAGAGCGCTGGCCCTGGCGGGACTGCTGATAGGCGCTGGCGGAGTCGCGATGGCGCAGGGTTCGCAGTCTGGACAAGGGAGCCAGAGCCAGCCTCCGGCACAACAAACTGATAAATCGAAGACTCCGGAAATAACACCGCTGACGCTGGATGTCCCGGCGCCAGTAAATGCCGAAGAAGATGCCGCCTACAAAGCCTTTCAAGCCGTGAATCAGAACGATGCCGCGAAAAAGATTGAGGCCGGTGAAGCATTTCTCGTGAAATACCCCGAGACCCGCTACAAATCACCTCTGTACGGCGCGCTGACTTACGCCTATCTGCAGGCCGGGAACACGCAGAAGATGCAGGAGTATGGCGAAAAGGAAATCGCGATCGCGCCGAGCGACGTCTCGACACTCGCCATACTTGGCCAGACATTGCCTCGCGGCTTGCACGGGAGCACGAGCACGCCTGAAGCGCAGCAAGTGCTTGCCAAATCGGAACAATATTCCAAGCAAGCTCTCGAAATTACCCCGACGCTCCCAAAACCCGAGAACATGACGGACGAAGCCTTTACTTCCGCAAAAAATCAGACGCTCGCAATGGCTCACAGCGGCCTGGGGCTGGTCTACGTGCGGCGGGGGAAGAACGCCGAAGCGATTCCCGAGCTCGAACAGGCCGTAAAAATTGACCCAAATCCCGATCCCGTGAATTACTATTTGCTTGGAATGGCAAACAAAATCACGTCCCATTTCGATGATGCCGTCGCGGCCTTCAACAAGTGTGCAACCATGACGGGGCCCCTCCAGGGCACTTGCAAGGCTCAGTCGGAGGACGCCAAGAAGCAGAGCGCGACGCAACTGAGCGCGCCCAAGTAAGCCAGGCCGCCGGCAGGCGGAATTATGCAAGAGACCATCCGGATCACGGACGCAGCGTTTGAAGAGCGGCTGGGATATAAGTTTTCGACGAAGCAGCTCCTTGACAGGGCGCTGACCCATAGTTCGGCGGTTCCCGAACTGCGCGCGTCCGGCGTTGAAGAGCCTGTCTCAGCCTTGCTTCCCCGGGATAATGAACGCCTGGAGTTCCTGGGAGACGCAGTCCTCGAGCTGCTTACCAGCGAGTATCTCCTCGCGAGTTTTCCGGAGTGGAGCGAAGGGCAGCTTTCCAAGAGCCGCGCCCGAATCGTAAACGCGAGTTCCCTGGAACTGGCGGCGCGGCGGCTGCGTTTGGGAGAGCACCTGAGGCTCGGACGCGGCGAAGAGAAAACCGGCGGCCGTGAGAAGCAGACTCTGCTCGCGGATGCGTTCGAAGCGGTAGTTGCCGCAGTTTATATCGACGGTGGATTGGGCGCGGCCCGGGAGGTGTTGCGACGAGTCCTTTTCGAACAGGCTCTCGAGGAGCGAGGCGAGCGCATCTCGGAGTCCGATTGCAAGTCTGCGTTGCAAGAGCTCTTGCAGGGACGGGGACAAGCGCCGGCGGAGTATCGCGTGGTTGGAGAGAGTGGTCCCGACCACCAGAAAGTTTTCCAGATCGAAGTTTGGATTGACGGGGAGTACATGGCCACTGGCGAAGGCAGCACGAAAAAGGAAGCCGAGCAGCATGCTGCTCGGAGCGCAATGGAACTACTCGAACGCGCGGAAGCGAAAGGCTGAGGCGGAATGCCCGAAGACACGCTGACAAAGGCGGAAGAACAAGCACCAGCACCGGAGAAGAAGCAGGAGCACCACGAGGACCAGACGACCATCTCCGAATACCTGGAATCGCTCCTCGTGACGGTGATCCTGGCCTTGTTCGGAACGAGCTTCATCGTGCAAGCCTTCAAGATCCCTTCGGCTTCGATGGAAGGCACGCTTCTTATCGGCGACCACTTGCTGGTGAACAAGTTTATTTTTGGCGGCACCGGCGCCTGGTACGAGAAACTTCTGCCCTACCGCCAGCTGGAACGTGGCGACATTATCGTTTTCAAGTATCCCTATGCCGATCATCAGCATTTTGTGAAGCGGGTTATCGGCCTGCCCGGTGACCATCTCAAGGTCGTCGACGGAGCTGTGTACATCAATGGCAAAAAGTTGAATGAGCCCTATGCCGTCCACGACGCATCGGTGTTTGCCGACCCGTTCAATTACTCATTTCCTCCGCTGCGTGGGCAGATGATCTCCCCCAACACGATTCCGGAATGGAAGCCGGAGATCCGCAAGTACGTTCAGGGGGACGAGATTGTTGTTCCCTCCGGGAAGTATTTCGCGATGGGCGACAATCGGGATCACAGCCAGGATAGCCGTTATTGGGGATTCGTGGATCGCGACGCAATCATGGGGCGGCCATTCCTCGTTTATTGGTCAGTTGAAGCCACAAGTAGTGACTACACCGGGGATAGCAGCTTCTGGTCGCGGTTGACCGGTGTTTTCGACACCCTGATGCATTTGCCCTCTCGCACGCGATGGGGCCGCATGCTTCATACCGTGCATTAAGGTTCCAACGGCCCCTACCCTTTTCCGCATGACTCTGCGAAACTTTCGAGCAAGATGAACAAGCTGCAAAGGTGGTGGAAGCCGGCGCTGGCGATCGTGTTGAGCGTCATCGCCCTGCAGGCTGGGGTCTCTCTTCTCGTCCGGACCCACCGCGTGCATGCATATTTGGTAGTTCATCTGGAACGCGCGTTCGGTCGGCAAGTGGAGGTCGAAACTTTCAACGCGCGAATTCTGCCGAGTCCGCAACTCGACGCCAACGGCATAACTGTGGCGGAGGACCCCTCGTTTGGCCACGAATATTTTCTTCGCGCCGAACGACTGAGCGCCGGTCTGCGCTGGATGGGCCTGCTGCGCGGCCATTTTGAATTTGGGACCATGTCGCTCGCCAAGCCGAGCTTGATTCTGGTGCACAATCCGGAGGGACGCTGGAATCTGGAGAGATGGCTCCCGCCTGCAAAGTCCGATGCTCTGCAGCGTTCGCCCGTCTATGGACCACTCTCGCCCGTCGCGCCCGTCAATCGTCTCGAGAAAATCGAATTCGACGAAGGGCGGATCAACTTCAAATCCGGCGACGACAAGCTGCCCTTTGCGTTCACGAGTGTCTCCGGAAGTGTTGAGCAGGTCTCGCCCGGCCGCTGGAAATTGCAGTTGGAAGCCCAGCCGTGGCGCAGCGGCGTTTCTCTCCAATCGGCTGGAACCATCAAAGTGCTTGGCGATGTAGCGGGAACTTCAACACGATTGCAGCCCGCGGAAATCACTTTGCATTGGAGCGAGGCGTCGCTTGCCGACGTCTTCCGCCTCTTGCGCGGACAGGATTTTGGTGTGCGTGGCGAATTCGCTCTCGATGCCACAGCGAAAAGCGGGACTGCCAAGGACGATGGAGCGGGCGATTGGAAATTTTCAGTTCAAGGACGCGCCAACCAAATCCATCGCTGGGATTTGGCGGAACGTGCCGACAACCCTCGCTTGAACTTGCGCGTGAGCGGCCGTTGGAATGTCGGCTTGGCAAGTCTGGTTGCCGAAGACATTGCCATCGAGGGTCCGCGTTCGAATCTTCGCGGAACGCTGCGTCTCGCGGGCGGCAGTTCACCTTCGACGGAATTGCGTCTGGACTCGATGGGTCTGCAGGCTTCGGATTTGCTCTCCTGGTACCGCGCTTTTCATCCATACGTGGCCGAGGGTGTGACGGCGGAACAGTATTTTACTGGCGGATTAGTTTGGCGCGGGTGGCCTCTTACGCTGGAATCCGCCGCTCTTTCGAGCAGCGGCGGAGTCGTGAAAGTGCCGGGTTTCACGGTCCCAGTGCGCATCGGTCCGCTGAGCGGAGGCCGCGAGCGGGGCCTGGTCTCGATTGGACCTGTAAGGGTTGCTCTTGGAGGAGACATTCGAGAGGTCATCTCGCCGAAGCGGCGTCGCGTCGCGCTCGCCATGGAAAACGCCGCGGATCTCACCTTCGTCCACGACCTAATCACACAGGCAGGCAGCATCAGCATTGAAGGAAGCATCCTCCGGGTGCAGGATTTCCTGAGACTATCGGCAGCGTTCGGGTACCAGCTGAATCATGGCTGGGAATTGACCGGACAAGCGGTCGCTGTTACGAAGTGGGAGTGGAAAAAGCCCTCCATCAGGCAGTGGAACGGCAGGGTTGGTTTCAACAAAGCGAATTTGGCGGTCGCGGGATTGAACCAACCCCTGAAAATATCGGAAAGCGAATTGGATTGGATCGACGGCCGGCGCGTTGCGCGCGTGGTGAAAGTGGAAGGATTTGGCGGCATGTGGTCGGGCAACATCGAGGAAGCTTTTCAGATCGATGCGGGCAATGCGCCAAAATGGAATTTTCATTTGAACGTCGATCAGCTGAACGCTGCCGATTTGGATCGCTGGGTCGGGCCCCGGGCCCGCCCTGGCTGGTTGCAGCGCCTACTTCCTCAGTTGCTGGGAGGTTCGGAGCCGAGCACGCCTGCTAGTGAACTTGTCCGCCGCGTGAACGCGGAAGGCGAGCTGGGCATTGGGCAATTGACGATCGAGAAGCTAAAGCTGTCCAAAGTCCTCGCCAAGGGATCTCTGCACGATCTCCATCTCGATGTTCGCGAAGCACAGGCAGAATGGGCCGGCGGCGAAGTCCATGCACGAATCAATGCCAAGTTCTTGCCGCGGCCGGTGTACGCGATTGCTGCGGAACTGGACCGCATCAACCTGGCACAACTGCCAGGTGCGGGCCGCATCGCGGAGCGGTTGGGCGGGGCCGCGTCTGGCTCTTTACAGGTAAAAACGGAAGGCGTCGGCCGCGACGAACTACTGAGTAAACTCACTGGCCACGGCAAGATTCAGTTGAACAAGGTCGAGTTTCGCGGATGGGACGTAAATGCGAGTGTCGCGGATGGGGCCGTGCACACGGGAGTCTCGCGTTGGGCAACCGGTCGAGGTTCTCTCCGGTTGCAGGACAGCAGTATTCTGCTGGAAGATTTTCAACTCGATGGCGGCAGGCAGTTGACGTTCGTCAGTGGCACTCTCAGCTTTGGGCGAAACACCGATTTGTCCATTGAGACGGCGGCTCGAACGAACAAGGATCGTAAAGCGTCTGATGCCGAAGCAGGACACGTGCTCAAAATTTCAGGCCCGCTCGACGGACCAACGGTATCCGTCGAAAAAATCGGTGTCAGGCAGCCCGCGGACTGATTGGAATGCAGTCGGACGAATGACCCGTTTGGGACGAGGAGGAATGCAGGCGATGAAACTTCATCTTCGGTGGTGCGCCGCAGGCTTGATGCTCATGGTGCCCGTTTTGAATGCGCAGAAACCGTTTACGCTGGAACAGGTAACCAGTGCGCCATTTCCATCGAAGCTCACCGCCGCGCCTGCCAAAGGTCGCGTGGCCTGGGTTTTCAACGCTCTGGGCCGCCGCAACGTTTGGGTTGCCGAACCGGCCGCCGACGGAAATTACAAAGCGAAGCAACTAACTTCCTATGCCGATGACGACGGCCAGGATCTCGGCCAACTGGGCTGGACGCCAGACGCGGGCACGATTGTTTTCACTCGAGGAGGCGACCTCGAATTTCTGGATCGTCCTTATCCCAATCCTCAAAGTTCGCCGCAAGGCGTCCAGCAAGGCGTATGGGCCGTTTCGGTCGAAAGCCGCGAAGCAAAACTTCTGGGAGAAGGCCACTCGCCTTCCGTTTCCCCCAAGGGAGACAACGTCGCATATCTTTTCAAGGGCCAGGTCTGGCTTGCGACGTTGAGCGGCGGCAAGGCTGAACAATTGATTCATTCGAATGGTGAGACTGAATCTCTTCACTGGTCGCAGGATGGTTCGAAGCTCGCTTTTGCCAGCCGCCGCGGCGACCATGCTTTTATCGGCGTCTATGATCTCGCTGCCAAATCGCTTGTTTATCTCGACCCGAGCGTGGACACCGATCGCGATCCCGCCTGGTCGCCTGATGGCCGGCGCGTTGCCTTCCTTCGCATTCCGGTTTCGAAAGGTCGCCTGCCCTTCAGTCCGCGCCGCGAAGGACAACCCTGGTCCATTCGAATTGCCGACGCCTCCACCGGCCAGAGTCGCGAGATTTGGCGCGCCGAATCTCGCCGTGGCAGCGTTTTTCACGATGCCGTTGCGGAGAACCAGCTCCTCTGGAGCGCCGGGGATCAAATCGTTTTCCCTTGGGAGCTCGACGGCTGGCTGCATCTCTATTCCGTTTCAGCGAACGGCGGAACGGCCAAGCTCCTCACCCCCGGAAATTTTGAAGTCGAAGATATCTCGTCAAGTCCGGACCGTGCTGAAATACTCTTCTCGTCGAATCAGGACGACATTGACCGCCGCCACGTCTGGAAAGTTTCCCTCACAGCAGATCGTCCCTCCGCTGTCACCAGCGGCGCGGGGATCGAAACAGCTCCCGTATTCGCCAGCGACAATCGCACCATTCTCGTCCTCCGTTCCGACGCGCAAACCCCCATGCGGCCCGCAGTCCTCTCTGCCAGGGGAGATCTCCGCGACCTCGCCCAGGAATCGCTTCCCTCGGACTTTCCCGCACGCAGTTTAGTTACGCCGCAGCAAGTAATCCTTTCCTCTGCTGACGGCATGCCCATCCACGCGCAGCTTTTCTTGCCGCCGAATGCCAGCAACGGCGCTCGCCATCCCGCGATCGTTTTCTTCCACGGAGGCTCGCGTCGCCAGATGCTTCTCGGTTGGCACTACATGTTCTACTACAGCAATTCCTACGCCATGAATCAGTATCTCGCCAGCCGTGGCTACGTCGTTCTCTCCGTCAACTACCGCAGCGGGATTGGCTACGGACTCGATTTCCGGGAAGCCCTCAATTACGGCGCGGCGGGTGCGAGCGAATTCAACGACGTCCTTGGCGCCGGTCTCTATCTTCGCAATCGCGCCGATGTGGATCCTCGCCATATCGGCCTTTGGGGCGGCAGCTACGGCGGTTATCTCACGGCGCTCGGGCTCGCTCGCGCCTCCGACATGTTTGCCGCCGGCGTGGATGTCCACGGCGTCCACGACTGGAACACGGAGATTCCTAATTTCCTCTCCTCATACAAGCCCAATGAGCGCACCGATGCGGCCCGTCTCGCTTGGGAGTCTTCGCCTCTCTCTTCCATCAGCACTTGGCGTTCGCCTGTCCTGCTCATTCAAGGCGATGATGACCGCAATGTGCCCTTCGCGGAAATGGTGAACCTCGCCGAAGCCCTCCGCAAACAGGGCGTCACATTCGAACAGCTTGTTTTTCCCGATGAAATCCACGATTTTCTGTTGCACAAAACGTGGCTGGCCGCCTATCGCGCGGCAAGTGATTTCTTTGACCGTCATTTCAAATCGTCTGGAAATTGAATTCCCGTTGTTTCGGTGGTTGCATGCAGATAGTCTCGTGAAATTCGGCAGATAAATAGCCAACGTCGTGAAACGCAAACTACAACGGACTGCCGGCTTCTTGCTCCTTTCGGCTGCCTCTCTCTGCGCCGGTGACCGGCGCGTCCACCTCATCCCCCATTTGCAGCCGGGACAAGTCCTTACGTACCTCATCCGTTTTCAAAGCGAAAAGAACATCAAGACCGAAAGCAGAGTTGTCGCGCCGATGGCGCCGGATGCCGCGCAGATTGACGCCCATGGTTTGCTGCGAGTGGAAATCCTCGATGTTCAGCAAACCGCTGGCAAGTCCGCCATTCACGCGCGCGGTCAATTCTTAACTTTAGACTCCGGCGTTTGGGTGAAGCGGCCCGGCGACAAAAAGCCCAACTGGGATAAGCAGCGCGTGGACCCCAAGGACAAAATCATCGAGTTCACAATTTCCTCCGACGGCTCTGTTAACAACCTAAAGGGGCTGGATCATCTTTTTCCCGAGCAGCAACAGGCCTGGCAGCAGTGGGTGTCCCGTTTCGCTCTGGCGTGGACGCTGCCCGCTGACGGCATCAAGTCCGGCGATAAATGGAAGTCGGAGCAATTGGAACAAGCGGAAGCGCCAATAGCCGGGCTGAGCTGGGCCCGGGAGTCCACGTATGTTCGCAATGAACCGTGCCAGGCG
>Ga0137363_10002599_pt1 | contig 10781 bp, 8 predicted proteins | sample MadtaG_FD_104800 | JGI IMG/M metagenome (GOLD analysis project Ga0137363, IMG submission 104800) | Vadose zone soil microbial communities from Angelo Coast Range Reserve, California, USA - Mad1_115_16 metaG | ecosystem: Environmental > Terrestrial > Soil > Vadose zone | place: USA: California...
AGCGCCTGCGCGCCGCCAATGCCGCGCTCTGCGTGGCCGACACGGAGGACGCCACCACGCCGATGGAGGTGACGGCCGACTGGGGCTATTTTCGGCTGAGGGACCAGGGCTACACGGCGGCGGACCTCGAGGAGTGGAGCAGGACGATCCGGCGGCTCGGCAGCGGCTGGCGCGACGCTTTCGTCTACTTCAAGCACGAGGAGGCCGGGACCGGCCCCGCGTTCGCGCGTCAGCTTCAGACAGTCCTGGATTCCTGACACACCCCGTCACCTTCACGAGCCGTCACCAAAGCGCTTCTCGATGCGGGCGACGGCGGCGGCCATATCGATGGTGCCCGTCAGCACCGGCAAGAGCGGATCGGCCATCTTGTCGAAGCGCCTGGGAAGCGTTGTCATGGTGAAGCGGGCCGGATCGAGGCGCGCCGTCACCTCGCTCCACAGGAGCGGGCACGACGCGGGAGCGCCGGGCAGCGGGCGCAGCGAGAACGGGGCCACGATCGTCTGGCCATGGCCGTTCTGGCCGAAGTCGATATAGACCTTGCCCCCGCGGGCGCGCAGCGGCCGGGCGATGGTGGAGATCTCCGGCTCCGCCTCCACGCCGAGCACGGCCAGCAGGCGCGCGAAGGTTCGCACCTGCTCGTAGGTATAGTGCGCCCCGAGCGGAACCAGGATGTGAAGGCCGGTCGCCCCGGACGTCTTCGGATAGCTCGGTAGCTGGAGGTCGTCCAGGATGCGGTGGAGCGCCCGCGCCACCTTCACGACGTCGGTGAAGGGGGCGCCCTTGGGATCGAGATCCAGCACGAGCCAGTCCGGCCGCTCGAGGGCGCCCAGCCGCGATGCCCAGAGGTGAAGCGGGATCGCCGCCGAGTTGGCCACGTACCGCAGGGACGCCACGTCGTCCACGACGAAATAGTCGATCTCGCGCTCCGCGTCCTTCGAGTACACGCGCTCGGTGCGAACCCAGGCCGGCGCGAACTCCGGGGCGTCCTTCTGGTAGAAGGACTTCCCGGTGATTCCGTCGGGGTAGCGCGTGAGCACGATCGGCCGGTCGCGGAGATAGGGAAGGAGCAACGGCGCGACGCGCTCGTAGTAGGCGACCATGTCGCCCTTCGTGTAGCCGTCGGCGGGCCAGAAGACCTTCTTGAGATTGGTCAGCTTGACCACCCGCTCCTCGTCGCGGGGAGGTGGAGACGGTGGTGCCGCGGGCGCCGGAGCCTCCTCCAGCGGCGGCGCAAGCTCCATCTCGCGCCGGCACTCCTCGGGGCGCTTGTCGCTTCGAAGGCCCATGAAGGTGGGGTGCCGGATGCCGCCGTCCTCGGTCCAGTCGCTGAAGCGTACGTCACAGACGAGCCTCGGCTCCACCCAGTGATGACCGCGGCCTTTGGGAATCGCGCCCGCGTCGAAAGGCGGCGTGGCGCGCGCGAGGGGCTGGAGCTTTTCCCAGAGGCTCTTGAGTGCGGCCTGATCGAAACCGGTACCGACTTTCGAGACGTAGACGAGGCGCGCGCCGTCATACAGGCCAATGTGTAACGCGCCGAAATGGCCGCGCGAGCCCTGTGGATCGGTGTAACCGCCGATGACGAACTCCTGGCGGCGATGGCACTTGATCTTGATCCAGTCGCGCGAGCGGCCGCCCGTATACGCGCTGCTTGCCCGCTTGGCCACGATACCCTCGAGACGCTGCTCATCGGCCGCCTCCAGGAAGGCCTGCCCGTGGCCGACCACGTTGTCGACATAGCGGACGGGCCCGAGAGGCGGCACGAGGAGCCGGAGACAATCTTTTCGCGTGGTCAATGGGAGGCGGCGCAGGTCGTAGCCGTCGAGATCCAAGCAGTCGAAGAACACGCCTTCGATAGGGATGCGCGCGGCGGCGCCCTCGATGTCCCGCGGATTGGTCAGGCGCATGCGCGGCTGGAGGCGCTGGAAGCTCGGCCGGCCCGCCTCGTCGAGCGCCACGATCTCCCCGTCGAGCACGAAGTGCTCGACGGGCAGCGCCAGGAGGGCGTGTGTCAGATCTGGATAGCGTCCGGTGATCAGGTGTCCGCTGCGCCCGTAGAGCTCCACCTTGTCGCCGCGACGCACGGCCAGCACCCTGACGCCGTCGAACTTGATCTCGAAGAGCCAGCCCTTGTCGGCGGGCGGGCGATCGGAAAGCGTCGCCAGCATGAACGGCTGGCTGCGACCCGTCACCTCCCGCCGCGGCGCGCCGAGCACCTCCAGGTGGCGGCGGATGGAGGCCAGGCGGCCCGGCACGTCGGCGGTTTCCTCCACTGTGAGGCCCGAGAGGATGGATTGCGGATACCGGTCTGTCACCTCCTGGGTCCCCGCCGCGCCGTCCGCCTTCTTGAGCAGCAGCCACTCCTTGTCCTTCCCCGACATGCGGGCGAGCGTCCAGCGCCCGCGCAGCTTGTAGCCGAAGAGCTCGAATTCGAGCTTCCCTCGGCGGAGCTGCTCGAGTGGATCCTCGGGCTTCACCGATCGGTACCATCCGCGGTCCCACACGATGACCGACCCTGCGCCGTAGTTGCCATGGGCAATCACCCCTTCGAAATCCGCGTACTCGACGGGGTGGTCCTCCACGTGCACGGCCAGGCGCTTCTCCTCCGCATGCACCGAGGGGCCCTTCGGCACCGCCCAGCTCTTGAGGACGCCGTCCATCTCGAGCCGAAGGTCATAGTGAAGCCGTCGCGCGGCATGTTTCTGAACCACGAAGCCTTGGCCGGCGGTGAGCCTGCGGTCCCCGAAGGGCTCAGGCGTCCGCTCCGGATCGCGCTTCTTCCGGTAGGCTTCGAGCTGCGGTGCCCCTTCTTCGATCACAATCGGTCGCCCCTTTCCCTGTCGATCACCACAACCGGTGTGCAGCGTCACCGAGAGCCTTGGAGCATAACTGGAGCCGTGCTACCGTGCCAAGTCTCATAGAATTTCACCAGTTGGGAGGGACCGGCTATGGCTGCGCATTCACTCGGATCGGGGACGATCTCTTTCGGGCTCGTCTCCATACCCGTCAAGATGTACACGGCCGCCTCCTCGGGTGGGGTGAGTTTCAACCAGCTTCACACCAAGTGCGGCAACCGTCTCCGCCAGCAGATGTTCTGCCCGGTGGACAACGAGGTCGTGGACCGGAGCCAGATCGTCAAGGGGTACGAATTCCAGAAGGACCAGTACGTCCGCTTCACGGACGAGGAGATCAAATCGCTCGAGGGTGAGGCCTCCAAGGTGATCGACATCACCGAGTTCGTGCCGCTGTCCACCGTGGATCCGATCTACTTCGAGAAAACATACTACCTGGGCCCGGACAAGGGCGGCGAGAAGGCGTACCGGCTCCTCGCCGACGCCATGGCCAAGACGGAGCGGGTGGCTCTCGCCAAGTTCATCATGCGTGGAAAAGAGAGCCTCGTGCTGATCCGCCCCTCCCAGCACGGGCTGATGCTCCACACGATGTACTTCGCGGACGAGGTGCGGGACTTCGGTGAGGTCGGCAAGGGCGAGTCCGCCACCCTCAAGGAAGGCGAGCTGGGGCTGGCCCTCCGGCTGATCGACGACCTCTCGCGCGAGGAGTTCAAGCCGGAGCAGTATCAGGACGACTACCGTCAACGGGTGCTCGATCTCGTCAACTCCAAGGTGGAAGGCAAGGAAGTCACCACGGTCGCGCCGGAAGCACATCGGGCGCAGGTCATCGACCTGATGGATGCCCTCAAGCAGAGCCTGGCCAAGCGGGCGGGATCGCAAGCCGAGGCGCCCGCGAGAAAGGCCGAGGCCGCCCCGGCGGGCGCGCCCATGGCCAAGAAGCCGCCGGTGAAAGTGACGAAGCGCGCCGCCGATCAGGAGAAAGTCGAGAAGAGGGCCCAGGCCGGCAAGAAGTGACCCGCCGACCCACCCTTTACCTCGCGAGTAATTGCGAGGTGCCGAGCCGGGTGCTACGGTGACGGCAACCGTAGCCATCTTCACTCTCACCGCGGAGGACATCATGGGCGCACGAGCCGACATGCTGGCGAAGCAGTTCGAGACCAAGGCGAGCGAGCTGAGCGGCACCATCGAGAAGCTCTCGGATGCGGACTGGAAGAAAGTCACCGCAGCGGAGAAATGGCCGGTCGGCGTGACCGCTCACCATGTGGCCGGCTCCCACGAGCCCATCTCCGGGATGGCCAAGACGGTGGCGAGCGGACAGGCCCTGCCCCCCTTCACCATGGCCATGCTCGACGAGATGAACGCCAAGCACGCCAAGGACTTCGAGGGTTGCACGAAGGCCGAGACGCTCGCCCTCCATCAGAAAGGGGTGGCCAGCGCGGCGGCGATCGTGCGGGGGCTGTCCGATGCCGAGCTCGATCGGACTGGCGTATTGCTGACCGGCATGGACAAGATGACGGTGCAGCAGATCGTCGAGGGGGTTCTGATCAACCATGTCGCCGAGCACCTCGAGAGCATCCGAGCCACCGTGGGGCACTGAGCCCGCCGAGGTCTCTTCAGTCGTCGATCGCCTGATAGGCCAGTGTCCAGAAGTCCGAGTAGAAATCGGACGGAGTCGGACTGTTCATGAGGCGTTGAACGAGCAGAATGGCGACCATGTCCTCCTGGGGATCCGTATAGCATGACGTGGTGAATCCGCCGTCCCAGCCGTAGCTGCCGGACGACGGACCCACGCCATCGCGCCGAGTGATCACGGCGAGGCCGAAGCCCCAGCCGTGGCCATCCCAGAAGCCGTGAAAGAAGGGCGAGGCCGCCTTCTGCTCTGGAGTCAGCTGATCGGTCGTCATGAGCTCGACGGTCGGACGCGCGAGCATGCGCTCCTTCCCGTACCGGCCGCGGCTCGGCATCATGCGTGCGAAGGCGAGGTAGTCGTCAGCCGTCGAAACGAGGCCCCCACCCCCGGACGGGAAGACCGGGGGACGGGCCCACCGGCCGCCGCGCGCTTCGTCGTAGATCACGAGCCGACCCGTCCCGGCATCCACCTGATAGCAGGTGGCCAGCCGGTCGAGCTTCGCCTCCGGCACGCTGAACGCGGTGTCCTTCATGCCCAGGGGCGCGAAGATGCGTTCCTGCAGGAAATCTCCCAGGGTCATGCCGCTCGCGCGGGCGATCAGCACGCCCAGAATGTCCGAGCCGGTGTGGTACATCCACTGCTCGCCCGGCTGGTGCATCAGCGGCAGACCGCCCAGGCGCGCGAGGAACGCATCGGGCGAGAACGGGAGCGGATTCGGGCCGGGGCCGAGCCCCGCCTCCGTCATGGCCTTCTGGATCGGGTAGCGGTCGGGGAACACCATGATCGCGCCGAGGCCCAGCCGAAACGTCAGGAGATCGCGCAGGGTGATCGGGCGGTGGGCGGGCACGGTGTCGTCGAGCAAGCTGTCGATTCCGCGCAGGACCGTGCGATGGCCAAGCTCGGGCAGCCACCGGTCCACCGGCTCGTCCAGCCGTAGCTTCACCTCCTCGACGAGGATCATGGCCGCGGCGGCCGTGATGGGCTTCGTCATCGAGGCGATGCGGAAGATGGTGTCGCGCCGTATCGGGGTGGCGGTGGCGAGATCCTGGGCGCCGATCGCCTCGACATGAACTTCGTCGTGGCGGCACAGCAACGTGACCACGCCCGCCACCTCTCCGCGGTCGACATAGCCACGCATGACGTCCGCCATGCGCCCGAGCCTCTCCCGGGAAAATGCGCCTGATCGCTGGCTCATTCGATTGTCTCCTACGTCCTCGCCGCCGTTTCGGCGATGGATTTCATTTGGGCCAGGCCCTTTTCGAACATGCCGCCGATCATCGTGTCCATGCTCATGAACATGCCGATGGCCTTGCTCATGAAATGCTGCCGGCCGAACATGGTCCATGTGACCAGGGTCTGCTCGCCCTGTGGCTTGAACGCGAACTCCGCGGTGTTGGTCCCGGCAAGGGGCTTCAGGAATTCCAGTCTCAACCTGACGAGCTCGTCGGGACGGCTCTCCGTGATCGTCATGCGCCCCGCGCCCACCTGGTAGTTGCCGGCCCAGGTGAACCCCGCGCCGGTCCCGGCCCGCGGACCGTCGTACCCGAGCTTCGCCGCCGGATCGAGCTTCACCCACGGCGACCATGCTTCCCACTTGTGGAGGTCGTTCACCTGCGCGAATACGACCGCCGGCGGAGCAGATACGACGGCAGACCGTTCTACGCGGAAGTCGGAGGGGCGCAGGGCGACGATGGCCACGAACACCACCACGATCACGACGAGACCGATGAAGATCTTGATCAGCATGGAGCCTTGTCTCCCATTGCCTTGTCTCCCATTGAAGAGTGAAGTGGTCGGCCTTCTCTTGTCTTCTTTCTCCTTAAGTCGAACGAGCCGGCGCCGAATCGACAGGTCCCGTCGGCTCGGAAAGAACAGCGCACCGTTTGAGCAGTTCAACACGGCCTCGTTGGACCCATTCAGGTCACCGGCGTTCCCAACCCGGCCCGTCTCACCCTCCTGGCATTGGGCGGCCTCGGCCTGATCGCCGGCCGGCGAGTGACTCGGCGACGAGCCGGGACTAAACTGCCTCACGGGCTCGCACGCCTCTCGGAGCGGGTCGGGTTCGAGGAGCTCTAGATCGATAGTTGCATGTCTCCCTTTAGAGAGTTACGATCTCCTCAAAGGGGGACGGCCGATGGCGAAGCGCTCAGGGAAGGTCACCAAGAGGAAGCTCAGCGTCGCTCGAGTGGTGGTCAAGCGGTCCAGACCCTCGTCGCCGCCCCCACGCCCCCTGGTCGCCTTCGAGGCATTCCTCGCCAAGGACACTCCCACCGCGAGAAAGATCGCGCTGATCCGGGGCGGCGTCACCGCGCGCGTGGTCGACGACATGGTCGAGTACTTCCACCTCCCGAAGAGCGAGATCTTCAGGATTCTCCGCACCCCCGAGAGCACGGCGCACAAGCTCATCAAGGACGGCCGGCCCCTCGACGCGGGAGCGTCTGAGCGCGTGGTACGAGTAGCCGATATCACGCGGATGGCCGCGGACACCTTCGGCGGCCGGGACGCGGCCACGCAATGGCTGAAGACTCCGAACCTTGCCCTGGACGCCGCCACCCCCCTGTCCATGCTGGACACAGAGCCTGGCGCGGGCGAGGTCCGAAGGATCCTCTCCGCGATCAACTACGGCGGCGCGTTCTAGGTGGCCGAGGCCGTCCTGTGGCGAATCGCACGACGCGCGTATGCCCTGGATAGACTCGGCGCGGGAGCACGGGACGCGGGTGGCCGCTGGAACATGGCGGGCACCGCGGTCATCTATTGCGGCCGTACGGTGGGAATTACCGCACTCGAGAAGTTCGTCCATCTTGCTGGCGTAGTACCACCCGACCTGGTCCTGGTTCGCGTCGTGCTCCCGAACGGCGCGTCCTCGGAAACCCCCGGCCTCGCCGACCTCCCTCCCGGTTGGGACGCTCTACGTCCCGGGCCGGGGAGCATGCAGTACGGTACGCAGTGGGTCCGGGAGAACCGCTCGCTGGTTCTGTACGTCCCTTCCGCCATCGTTCCGGAGGAAACCAACGGCGTTCTGAACCCGGGCCACCCGGAATTCCGCGCCGTCCGAATGAAAATCGAACGTGAGTTTCTCTACGACTCCCGGATGTTCGCGAGCCGCCGGCCCAGGGCCCGCTGACCGTTCAGGGGTCAGAGCTCGAGCCGATACAGCCGGACCCACAGATCCGGCTCCCTCCCGCCTTCCTTCTTCACGTTGAAGCGACCGCCGGACGGGCCGGGTATGAGCGAGGTCCGCCACAACGAAGGTTTCATGGCCAGCTGCTCGCGGAACTCCTCGGTGGCCCAGATCTGCCCCGGCTCGACGTGCGGCTCGACTCGGGCGGCGCAGAGGATCGCATCGCCTCCGGCAATCACCGTCTCGACCTCACCGACGCGCTGACGCGTCTGGACCTCGCCATAGTGCAGCGCCATGCGCAGGCGGGGCTGTCCGGGCGCCTGGTAGACGTCGTCCATGATCTGCCGTGCCGTCTGGGCCAGCGCCACGGGATCGTCATGGACGATCATGATCGCGTCGCCGCCTCGCGTCTCGGTGATCAGGGCGACCTGGGCCCACTTCTTCACCCCGTCCTCGAGCGCCTTGCGCACAGGGGCATCTCCGCCCGAGCGCATCAGGGTGCCGAATCCGTGGACGTCGGCCTTCAGGACACACAGATGGCGGACTTGGAGGGTGTGGTCGGCGGTCGCCGACTCCCGCCAGGGCCGGCCGTAGCCCACGATGTTCACCCGGTCGATCCGCTGGAGATAGGCGGGATTCGCACGACCGATCACGTCCGAGAGCACCGGATGCACCAGATAGTGCGTGGCGTGAGGGAGCACGCCGTCGGGCTCGAGGGTGGCCTCGCCGGGTCGGAGGAACCGCTGCACCGCCTCACCTCGCACGCGATCATGGTGGACGTAGCCGAGGAGCCCGGTGCGATACAGCGCGAAGAAGACGTGCTTGGCCTCCCCTCCGTCGCCCGCGGCATTGTGCTCCTCGAAGAGCAGTTCGATCTCCTCGCGAGTGAGGATGTGGCCGGGCAGTCGGCGCAGAAACCGATCGAGATCGAGGCCGCCCACGTGGGGGGCGATCTCCGCCAGATACTCGTAGGCGATCTCGCTCGCGGCCAGGTTCACCCCTTCCTTGAGGCGGTACTCGTCCCCTCGCTCCTCGGGCCGGAGGGCACCCAGCCGCTCGCCGATGGTCATGAGGTCGCGCGGTCGAAGGAGGGTATGCCGGCACACGTAGTCGAACGCGTCCTCCTCCTCGCGGGTGTAGGTATGCGTGACGTGGGTCCGGCCGAGGAAGGCCTCCAGCGGATGGGCGCGCCAGCGTTCGGGGTGGACCATCCGGTCCGCCTTGAGGAGGCGGATGTTGTTGACGAAGATCTCCCGCAGGCTTTCCCGCGAGTACACGATGTCGACGGCGCTTCCCCGATACTGCTGGGACATGGCCGTGCGTTGGGGGAGGCGCGAGTAGGCCTCCTTGCGCACGGCGGCGAAGACCTTGAGGTGGTGGTTGATCCGGCGGAGCTGGTAGGCCACTTCGACCAGACCGAGCTGGGCGAAGTACCAGATGCTGGGGGAGAGCTCCCCGGTGACGCTCGGGCTCACCCCCCGATCCTCGACGTGCTTGTTGAAGTACTCGTCCACCCCGTCAATGAAGATGGCGAGCGAGGACTTGAGGGTGCGGAGCCGCGGCACGAGGTGCCCGTCGGTATCGGTGGCGCAGCGCTGGAGCTCGCTCGGGGTGAAATCGAGCAGCCGCACGAAATGATCGATCACCCCGTGCAGGCGGTCGTCGTCGATGAGGCCGGCGAGGCGCGGGCTCACTTTGAGATCGTCCACCTCGCCCGCGTGCTTGAGGGTCGCCACGGCGATCGCGGCCAGCCACAGCTTGGACCACGGCAGAGCGGACGCGGCGAAGAACGCGAGCGCCTCGCGGCCGAAGATCTTGTCGCCGATCGGCTTGTCGAGCAGGTTGCCGGTGGGCAGACAGCCCGACCGGCCGTCCCGCTGGTAGAGAATGCGCTTGGCCTTGAGGAGGAGCGTCTTGCCGAATCCCTTGGTGGCAATGACGATGAACTTGTCATCCCGGTCCGGGGTCAGGAAGCTGTCGATCTCGGGAGTGCGATGGAGGAGCGACTCGTCGAAGTCGTCCGCCACCCGGATGTCATCGGCGTCCACCGTCCAGGCTCGCATATGTGTCCCCCGGGGTCTGACTGCGGAAGGAAGCTCAGAGAATAGCCCCTCCGCGCGGCCCCGTCCAGACCCGGCTCTCGTCGCCCATCCAAGGGGAATCCGTGTGCTATCATCGGCAAACTGCACGTCCAGAATGACGCTCGCCCCACTACGCGGAGGCGTGAGAATGCGCAAGCGCACGGTCATCGGATTCGCCTCGCTCCTGCTCGGCTCGGCCGTGCTCGTCGGCACCCCCGCTCTCACGGGCGCGCAGGAGGAAATCAGGCTCGGGGCCTTCCTGCCCATCTCCGGGATCAGCGCCGACGTGGGGGCGCAGATGAAGGCGGGCACCGAGGTGGCGGCCGAGCGCATGGGCACGCTTCAGGTGGGCGGCAAGCCGATGAAAGTCCGCGTGATCTGGTACGACGACGAGGGCAAGGGTGACGTCGGCCTCAACGTGGTCACCCGCGCCCTCACCGTGGACAAGATCCACGTGGGCATGGGCTTTCTCTCCAGCGACGTGTTCATCCGGGTGATGGACGAGTTCCAGAAGACGTCCACCCCGGTGGTCACCTGCTGCTCGGCCTCCCTCAAGATCGGCGACAAGATCGCCCAGAACAAGATGCAGTACGTCTTCCAGCTCAGTCCCACCGCCAACGACATCGCGCGCTCGTTGGCCGCGGCGGTGGCCATGCACGTCAAGCCGAAGAAGATCGCCCTCCTGAACGAGAACACCGACGCCGGGCGTGACTTCTCGCGCATCGTGCGCGAGTGGTTCGGCGCCAACGCGAAAGACGTGGAGGTGGTGGCCGACGAGTTCGTGGACCGCGGCGTGACGGACCTCACCCCCCAGTTCGCGAAGATCAAGCGGTCGGGCGCCCACGCCATCATCGGCGAGATCTACGGCTCCAGCGGTTCCGTGCTTTTCAGCCAGTGGTACGAGCTCAAGGTCCCTGCGGTCATCGCCCACATGGGAGCCACGGTGAGCGCGCAAACTTTCATCGATCAATACGCCAGGCAAACGGACCTCGCCATCGTCAACAATCGTTGGTGGCCCGCGAAATACTCCGAGGTGTCAGAGCCGATGATGGCGGCCTACAAGAAGAAGACGGTCACCGATCCCACGAACTTCGCGGTGC
>Ga0137363_10002601_pt1 | contig 10778 bp, 10 predicted proteins | sample MadtaG_FD_104800 | JGI IMG/M metagenome (GOLD analysis project Ga0137363, IMG submission 104800) | Vadose zone soil microbial communities from Angelo Coast Range Reserve, California, USA - Mad1_115_16 metaG | ecosystem: Environmental > Terrestrial > Soil > Vadose zone | place: USA: California...
CGGGCTTCGACGTCTTCACCGAGTCCCTCGAGGTGGGCCGGCGCATCGGCTACCTGCCGGAGAACTCGCCGCTCTACGCCGACCTGCCGGTGGCTGCGTATCTCAACTTCGTCGCCGAGGCCAAGGGCATGCCGCGCGGGGCGCGCCGGTCCAAGATCGCCGACGTGATGGACCGCTGCTTCGTCACCGACATGCAGCACCGGCTCATCGGCAAGCTCTCCAAGGGCTACCGGCAGCGCGTGGGCCTGGCGCAGGCCCTGCTGGGCGACCCGGAGGTGCTAATCTTGGACGAGCCGACGATCGGCCTCGACCCGCGCCAGATCGCCGAGATTCGCGCCTTGATCAAGTCGCTGGCCGGCCAGCACACGGTCATCCTCTCCACGCACATCCTGCCGGAAGTCTCCATGGTCTGCGACAGCATCATCATCATCAATCGCGGCCGCGTAGTGGCCAAGGGCACCCAGGCTGAGCTGGTGGAGCAGGTCTTTCCCGCGGCGCGGGTGGAGGTGGAGGTGGCCGGCCCGGCGGAGGCCATCGTCTCGTCGCTCAGGAGCCTGCCCGGAGTCACGTCGGTGGAGGCGCTCGGCGCCCGCGACGGCGCCTCCCGGTTCGTCGTCGAGTCGCCGCGGGGACGCGATGTGCGCGGCGAGCTCGTGCGGCTGGTCGCGGGGCGCGGCTGGGAGCTTCTCGAGCTGCACCAGGTCGGGCCCTCCCTCGAGGAGGGCTTCATCCGCGTGGTGGCGGGCGAGGAACACGCGCCCCAGATCGTCGAGAGCGTGCAGGAGCCTGCGTGATGAGGTGGCTGCCCGTCTTCAAGAAGGAGATGCGGCTGTACTTCGGCTCGCCGGTGGCCTATGCCGTCGCGACTTTCTTTCTGTTCATCGCGGCCTTCTTCTTCGCGCCGTCCTTCATCCAGTACGCGGACGTCTCGATGCGCGCGGCCATGCAGCCGCAGATGGGGCAGAGCCTCAACGCCACCGAGAACATCCTGCGACCACTCACGTACAACATGGCCGTCGTCCTGCTCTTCTTCATCCCGATGCTGACCATGCGCCTCTTCGCCGAGGAGAAGCGCTCGGGCACCATGGAGCTCCTGCTGACCTACCCCTTGCGCGACGGGGAGGTCCTCGCGGGCAAGTTCTTCGCCTCTCTCGCCCTGTACGCTTCCATCCTCGTGCTGACGCTCTTCTACCCCGTCACCGTTGCCTGGTTCACGCGGATCGAGTGGGGCGCCGTCCTCACCGGCTACCTCGGGCTCCTGCTGCTGGGCGCCGCCTTCCTCTCCATCGGGCTTTTCGTGTCCTCCACCACGGAGAACCAGATCGTGGCGGGCTTTGGGACCTTCGGCGCACTGCTCGCGCTCTGGCTGCTCGGCTGGTTCGCGGACTCGGCGCAGGGCGCGCTCCGCACCACCGTCCAGCAAGCCGCGATCATCGAGCACATGGACGGCTTCGCCAAGGGAGTCATCGACACGAAGGACCTCGTCTACTACCTCTCGGTCACCGGTTTCGCGCTGTTCCTCACGCTTCGTTCGCTCGAGTCGAAGCGGTGGCGGGGTTAGACGGGCCGATGGCCTTCCTCAAGCGCTGGGGCATGTGGGTCGCCGTGCTGTGCCTGCTGGGCGCCGGCGCGCTCGCGCTCTTCGCGTCCTGGCTGACCCGGCTGCAATGGGCTCTCGTCATCGCGGCGGCCGTCCTCTTCGTGGCATCGGCGGCACTGAACTGGCGGGAAGGCGCCTCGCTGCTCGGCCGGCGCGGCATGCGCCACGGCGCGAGCGCGGTGCTGCTGGTGCTGCTGGCGCTCGGCGTGACGGTGCTCGCCAACGCCGTGTCCCTCCGCTACAACGCGCGCTGGGACCTGACCGAAGGCAAGCGCCACAGCCTCTCGTCCCAGACGGTCAAGCTGCTCAAGGAGCTCCCGGCGCCCATCGAGGCCATCGCCTTCTTCCGCGCCGACATGCCGGGCAAGAAAACAGCCGAGGACCTCCTCAAGCAGTACGCCCAGGCCTCTGGCGGCAAGTTCACATACCGCATGGAGGATCCCGATCGCTCGCCCGGCCTGGCCAAGCGCTATGCCATCGAGACCTACGGCACGGTGGTGGTGCAGAGTGGGGACAAGTCCGAGAAGGTGCTCGATGCCGAGGAGGAGCGGCTGACGAATGCCCTCGTCAAGGTCACCCGCGCGGGTAACCCCGTCATCTACGTCGTCAAGGGACATGGGGAGCGCGACATCTCGAGCGCCGAGCGGGCCGGCTTCAGCCAGGCCAAGGAGCAGCTGGAAAAGACCAACTACACCGTCAAGGATCTCGAGCTCGCGCGCACGGGCACGGTGCCGCCCGACGCGGCCGTCGTCATCATCCCGGGGCCGAAGAACGATCTCCTGCCGCCCGAGCTCCTGGCCCTCGACGAGTACCTCGCGAAAGGCGGCCGGGTCCTCTTCATGGCGGACCCGCTCCAGGCCGAAGGCGTCGCCAAGTACCTCGTCAAGTACGGCGTCACGCTGGGCAACGACCTCGTGGTCGAGCCCAGTCCCATCGGCCAGCTCTTTGGCGTCGGGCCCGAGGTGCCGCTCGTCACGCGCTACGAGCAGCACGCGATCACCAGGGACATGACCAATGTCATGACGGGCTTTCCTCTCACGCGCTCCGTCGCTCCTGCCGAGAAGCCGTCGAGGGGCCTTCGCGCCACGGCGCTGGCCCGCACGAGTCGCGACTCGTGGGGCGAGACCGACCTGGAGGGGCTCAGGCGCGGACAGGCCGCGAAGAAGGATCCCGCGGATACGCAGGGGCCGGTGCCCGTGCTGACCGCGGTCACCATCGAGCCGGCGCCGGGCGCCAAGACGGATTCGAAGGCCGAGGGTGAAGCGGCCAAGAGGCCCGAGGGCCGCCTGGTCGTCCTCGGCACGTCCACCTTCGCCTCGAACCAGGCCTTGGGCTTCCAGGGCAACCGCGATCTCTTCCTCAACATCGTCGCCTGGCTCGCCGGGCAGGAAGGCGAGATCGCCATCCGGCCCAAGGACACGCGCCAGAACCCGATCGCCCTCACCGCCGCCGAGAGCAGGAGCGTCCTGCTGCTCTCCATCCTCGTGCTGCCGGGCGTGGTGATGGTGTGCGGGATCTGGCGGGTTGTCCGTCGCCGCCGCACCAAATAGCCCGCGATGAGCTGGAAGACCCTCACTGTCCTGGCCGTTCTCGCGGCGGGCCTCGGCGGCTTCCTCGTCTTCGACAGCTACTACCTGACTCCGAAGCGCGAGAAGACGACCAGCGTCAAGGGGCGACTCTGGACCATCGAGCCCAAGGACGTCGAAAGCCTCACCATCAAGCGAAAAGATGACACGGTCAAGCTCAAGCGCGCGGGCGACGGCTGGGAGATGCTGGAACCGGTCAAGACTCGCGCCAACAGCGGCGCCGTCAACGAGATGGTGACAGGGCTCGCCACCGCGAGAGTGGACCGCGAGATCGACCCCAATCCCTCGAAGCCGGCCGACTTCGGTCTCGAGCCGCCGGAGGCCATGGTCACGCTCGAGGTCAAGGGGCAGGCCGCGCCACTCACCCTCGCGGTGGGCGGCAAGAATCCGACCGGGGTCTGGGTCTACGCGCGGGAGGGAAGCAAACCGGCGGTGGTCGCCATCGGCGACTCGGTGTCCCGCGATGTCACTCGTCCCGTCGCCGAGTTCAGGGACCGGAGCCTGTTCACCTTCGACAGGCGGAACGTCACCGCGGTCGACCTCGACCTCGACGGGTCGAAGATGACGCTCGAGGCGGAAGACGGAGGCAAGTGGCGCATCGCCAAGCCCGGCCCGTTCCGCGGCGACGCCGACCTCATCACGGAGATGCTCGACAAGCTCGCGAGCGTCACCGTGAAGGAGTTCGTCGGGTCGCCGGCGTCGCTGGCGACCTACGGCCTCGACAAGCCCTCGCGTCTGACCCTCTGGCTCGGCAAGGACAAGGACCGCACGTCCAAGACCCTGCGGCTGGGCAAGGTCGACGCCGCGAAGAAAGGCGTGTACGTCCAGCGCGAGGGCGACCCGGAGGTGCTGCTCGCGCCGAGCGAGACATGGGATAAGCTGCCGAAGACCGTCGCGGCCGCGCGCGACAAAATGGTGTTCACCTACGCCTATGACAAGGTCAACCGCGTCGAGCTCGAGAGCGCGGCGGGCTCCGTGAAGCTCGCGCGGGATGGCATCAACTGGAACATCACCGCGCCCGAGTCGCTCAAGGCGGACACCGGCGTCGTCAACAGCCTGCTCTGGCGCATCCGCGACCTGCGCGCCTCGGGATTCCTCGACGAGTCTCCGGCCGGCGTGGCCCGCTACCTGCCCAAGCCCGAGGTGACGGTGAAGATCTGGGAGGAGGGCGCCAAGGAGCCGAAGATTCTCCTCCTGGGGCTGTCCAAGGGAATCAAGGCCGGCGAGCTGGCGGGCGTGGCCGCGCCCGGAGAGCAGGGCCCGGTCTTCATGGTCGAGAACAAGGAGATCCAGGCTCTGTCCAAGACGGCCACGGACCTGCGTGACAAGACGGTGGTCGCCTCCTTCGATATGAAGGAGGTCAAGCGCGTGCGCGTCACCGTCGGCGGCAAGCCCCTGCTCCTGGAGCGGCGGGGCGAGGACGATTGGCGGGTGGTTGAGCCGTCGAAGGGCCCCGCCAAGGAGATCAAGGTCACGGGCCTCCTTCTCGCGCTTCGCGCTCTGAAGTGGAAGGACATCGCCGCCGCCGATGGCGCGGACGCGGCGCGCTTCGGCCTGGACAAGCCCGAGGCGGAGGTGGCCGTGCTCAAGGGAGACGGCACCGAGATGGCCGGCCTCGCCATCGGACGGACCAACGACAAGCTGAGCTACGTGCGGAGCAAATCGTCGCCCGCCATCTACGCGGTCGACGCGACGATGCTCGAAGAGATCCGCAAAGCGCCCGCCGACATCCCCGGCTAGCCTGGAGACCGGCCATGCCTGCTCCCCCCGAGACCGTGTACCTGAGGCAGATGGAGCTGGGCCCGATGCAGAACTTCGTCTACCTGATCGGCGACCCGGAGACGCGGGACTGCGTCGTGGTCGATCCCGCCTGGGAGATCGAGGCCATTCTCGAGCAGATCCAGGCCGACGGGATGCGCCTGAACGGCGTACTCGTCACGCACACGCACCAGGACCACGTGGGCGGCCACCTCTTCGGCCACGACATCCCCGGCATCGAGGAGCTCCTGGCCAAGGCCCCCGCCAAGGTGTACGTGCATGCCGCCGAGCGCGAATTTCTCCGCGGCTTCGGCTCGGATCTCGTCAAGGTGGACGGCGGAGCCACGCTCGACGTGGGGCGCAGGAAGATCACCTTCGTCCACACGCCGGGGCACACGCCGGGCTCGCAGTGCTTCCTCGTGGACGGCCGTCTCATCTCGGGCGACACGCTCTTCATCCGCTCGTGCGGCCGGACGGACCTACCCGGCAGCGATCCCAGGGAGATGTACACCTCCCTGACCCAGCGGCTGGGCGCCCTCCCGGACGACACCGTGGTCTTCCCCGGCCACAACTATGGCGGCACCGTCACCACCATCGGCGACGAGAAGCGGAGCAACCCCATGATGCGCTTCCCCTCGATGACTGACTTCCTTCGGGTGATGGGTCGAGGCTAGGCCGCGGCCGAGCTAGACGGCGGTAGCGCCGCCGTCCACGTAGAGAACCTGGCCGGTGATGTAGTCGGGGCAGGTGGCGAAGAAGCGCACCGCCGCCGCCACGTCGTCCGGGTGACCGAGCCGACCCATCGGGATCTTGGCCCGGATCCGTTTCTTGGTCTCGCGGGGGAAGCTCTCGGGCAAGAGCACGGCGCCCGGTCCCACGGCGTTGACCTGGATCCGGGGCGCCAGCGCAGCGGCGAGCCCCCGCGTCAGCATGACCACCCCCGCCTTGGAGATGGCATAGGGGATATAGCCCGGCCATGCCCGCTTGGCGCCCACGTCCGCCAGGTTGATGATGCGGCCGCCGCGACTGCCCATGGCGAGCGCCGCGGCTTGGGAGCAGAAGAAAGCGCCCTTGACGTTGACGGCGACGAAACGATCGAAGTCGCGGGGCGTGACGGTGTTCCAGGGCGTGCGCGAGAAGACGCCCGCGTTGTTGACGAGCAGGTCGAGACGGCCGAGCCGCCGCACCGTCTCGGCCACGAGCCGCCGAGCTTCCGCCGGCTTGGCGACGTCCGCGCGGATGCTCGCGGCGCGGACACCGAGCGCGCCGATCTCGGCCGCCGTGTCGCGGGCGGCTCCCGCCGATCGGTGAAAGTTGATCGCGACGTCGTAGCCGGCCCGGGCCAGCTCGAGCGATATGGCGCGGCCGAGTCGGACCGCGCCGCCCGTCACCAGCGCGACCTTGCCGGCCGTTTTGTTGACTTGTCTAACCCCGTGTGCTGTCATGAATCGACTATGTCCGCCCCGCTTCGCAACTGGTTCAAAGTCCGTTTCATCACTGGATTTTTCGTCACCGTGCCCGCGATCGCCAGCGCGTGGCTCCTGTACGTGTTCTGGGACTTCGTCGACAAGTTCTTCTCACCCGGATACGAGCGCATCTTCGGCCGGCGCATCCCCGGCCTGGGCTTCCTCACCGCCGTGCTCGTCATCCTCATCATGGGCAGCATCGCCACCAACGTCCTGGGCCGTCGCGCGCTCGCGCGCGTCGAGAGGTTGTTCATCCGGGTGCCGATCTTCCGCAGCATCTACCCGTCCATCAAGCAGCTGATCGAGTCCTTCTCGCCCGAGAAGCGCCAGGCCTTCAAGGCCGTCGTCCTCGCCGAGCATCCGCGTGAAGGGGAATTCGTCTTCGGCTTCGTCACCTCCGAGGTGCTCGTGGAAACGCCCGGCCGCAAGCGGGAGATGGTGACCGTCTTCGTTCCGACCAACAACCTCTACCTGGGCGACGTCATCATGGTGCCGCGCCAGGACGTCATCTCCACCGGCCTCTCGGTCGAGGAGGGCATACGCATTATCCTCTCCGCGGGCACCGCCACCCCCCCCAGGCTGCCGCGCGAGCGGCTCTGATCAGGAGCGCGGCCGGGCCCACGTCCGGAGCCATCGCTCCACCACCTCACCGAGAGGAAAGAGCTGGCCCAGAAAGAAGTGCTGCGCGCCGTCGATGATCTCCACCCGAGTCCCGAGCCGCTTCCCCACCCGTTCGATCGCCTCCACCGGGCAGAACGGGTCGCGATTGCCCGCGACCAGCAGCGTGTGCGCCGGCACGCGCTCCAGGAAATCCAGGTCGTAGAGCCCGAGAGGAGGGGCAATCAGGGCCAGTGCCGGTAGCGTGGGCATGGCCATCGCAACCCGCGCGGACACCCAGCCGCCGAATGAATAACCCGCGAGCCCGATTGGTCTGTCTGCGGGCAGCCGTCCGGCCAGCATCTCGAGGGCGGCGACCACGTCGTCCTGCTCGGCTTTTCCCTCTCCATGGACGCCGCCCGAGGCCCCTACTCCCCGGAAGTTGAAGCGAAGAGTCGCCACGCCCAAGCCTTGGGCAACCTCGGCCACCCGGACCACCACGGGATTGTGCATGTCGCCGCCGTACAGCGGATGGGGGTGACAGACCACCAGGCCGGCCTTGGGCATCTCGGGCAGGGCCAGCCGGGCCTCCAGCCGAGTACCGTCCCGAACGTCAACCTCCACAGGCGTTTCCACGTCACGACCTTAGTGCGACAAAGTGAAATATTCAAGCGGGGATAGCCGTCCAAGCCGTGGAGGTATACTGCTGACCATGTGGAGCATGACCTGTGCCTGGGTGCGTTCCCGCCTCGAGCGGCGCGCCGACGGTGCCTTGGGAACGCGTGCGGGGCGCTTCGTGGCCGCCCACTTGGGGCGCTGCGCCGCTTGCAGCGCCGCCTCGGAGGACCTTGCCCGCCTCAAGGCCCTCGTGCGCCAGGAGAGTCTCCGGGCGGTCGAACCGGACTGGTCGGGCTTCTGGTCTCCCGTCCGGGCACGCATCATGAGCGAGGAGCCCCGGCCGGTACGTGAATCCTGGTGGGTGCCATTCTGGAAGCCCTTCTGGGGGCATCCGCGGCTGGCGTTCGGCGGGGCGGTCCTCGCTGTGCTCGTCACCGCGTTCACCTTCTGGCCCATCGACGACGCCGCCTTCGCCTCGCCGGTAAGCGTGCAGGACGTCTCGGCCGACGACCCGGAGCGGAGCGTGATGGTCTACTCGAGTCGCACCCACGGCGTCACCGTCATCTGGGTCTTCGGGTCGAGCGAGAACCTCGATGCCAACGGCGACGAGGCCAACGGTGACGAGCCGTAGCGGTTAGTCGCCTAGATTTTTGAGGCGCTCCCGGGCGAGGGGCGCCTCCTCCGACTGCGGGAAGTTGTCGACCAGGTATTGCAGCCTCGCCTTCGCCACTTGCACCTGCTTGAGCTCGATGAGGGCGAGCGCCTCCTTGTAGAGCGCGGTCGGCACCTGACGCCCGCGGGGATAGTTCACGAAAACCTTTCTGAACTCCTGCACCGACTGCTCGAGGGCCTCCCGCGCCTTGTCCGCCTGCCCGGCCGAGGCTGCTGCGCGCCCCATGCTGAAGTAGGACTCACCGATCCAGTACTGCGCGGCATCGGCCTGGGCGGCGTCCGGGTAGCGCCGGACGAACTCCCGGAACTCCGCGATCGCGAGCGCATAGTTGCCCTTGGTGGCGTCGAGGTAGGCTGCCTTGTAACTTTCCTCGGCCGTGCCGTCGCCGGGCGCGCGTGCCCCGCCCGATGGCAGGGGAGCCGGAGCGGGCGACGGGGTCGGGCGCGCGCCCGTGGGGGCGCCCGGGGGGCGGCTCTGGCTGTCGAGCCGCTGGCTGATGTCGTCGAGGCGCGCCGAGAGGCGGTTCATCTCTGCGGTGAGGCTGTCGATCCGGGCGTTCATTGCCGAGAGCTGGCGCGCATTCTCCCCTGACTGCTCGCGAGAGCGCCGCTCGAGCTGGCCCAGCACGGTCTCGCTCTCGCTCCGGCTCCTGTGCGCGGCCAGGTTCAGGGCGTCGAGGTCTTTCCGCATCTGCGCCAGGTCCTGCTGCATGGCCTCCTCCCCGGCACCGGCACAGCCGGCGACCGCGAAAGCGGCGGAAAAGACCAAGGGGAGCCAGAGGCTCCCCTTGGTCACTGCTGACTGCATCACCACGGCCTGTGACGGCTAGCGCTCCTTGGTCAGGAAATTGTCGCGCCGGTTCTGGGCCCAGCAGGCCTCGGTTTTCTCCGTGCACACCGGGCGCTCCTTGCCATAGGAGATGATCGTGATGCGATTGGCCTGTATACCCTGCGCCACGAGGTAGTTCATGGCCGCCTTGGCGCGCTTCTCGCCAAGAGCCAGGTTGTATTCATTGGTGCCCCGCTCGTCGCAGTGGCCTTCGATGAGTATGAGGTTGTTGGCGTTGGTCTTGATCCACGCCGCGTTGGCGTCGAGAGTCTTGGCTTCATTCGGGCGAATGTCGTACTTGTCGAAGTCGAAGTAGACCGTCTTCAGGTTCGGGTTCGGAGCGAACTCGCTGGGCTTCACCATCGGGGCCGGGGCCGGCGCAGGAGCCGGAGCCGGAGCGGGCGCGGGCGCCATAGGTGCGGGTGCCGGGGCCGGTGCGGCCATCGGAGCCGAGGGAGCCGGGGCTACCGCGCCCGTCGTTGCGGGCCGCTTCGGGCACCCCACGAGGAAGAGGGTGAGAGCGAGAAGAGGCACCACCATATACGCGTGAGCCCGTGGCTTCGCCATAGCGTCACATCCTCCTTGTCGAGCAATGGTGAACAGTCCGGCAAACAGCGCAATACTATCATGGAAGTCGCGGTGACCAAGCTGGACTTGACGCCTGTCCCTGACCTCCGGTCAGGACTTGCTGCTCCGACCCGTCGGCGAGCATGGTGAAGAGCTGCGTGCCCCCGAGGCGACTCGACTGGAAGACGAGGTGCCGTCCGTTCGGCGACCACGAGGCGCTCTCGTTGTCGCCAGGGCCCGCCGTCAGGCGTCGCAGATTCGAGCCGTCCGGGCTGATGGCCCAGATGTCGTGGTTGCCCTGCCGGGACGTGAAGGCGATCGTGTCACCCTTGGGCGACCACCGCGGCTGGGTGTTGAACCCGCTCGAGGTGAGGCGCCGGATGTTGGTGCCCTCGGCGTCCATCAGGTAGATCTGCGCCGATCCCGAGCGGTCGGAAATAAATGCCAGCTCCCGCCCCGTGGGCGACCAGGTGGGCTCGGTGTCGATGGCCGCGTTCATCGTCAGACGCCGGAAGGCGCCGGTCGCCACCGTCAGGAGATAGATCTCGGGATTGCCGTCCTTGGAGAGGGTCATCGCCACCGTCCGCCCGTCAGGGCTCCAGGAGGGCGAGGAATTAATTCCCGCGTAACCCGCCAGGAGCTGCACCGGGCGCCGCTCAAAGGGGAAGATACGATACAGGAAGGGGTAGCCGTTCATATACGACGTGAAGGCGAGCGAGCGGGAATCGGGGCTCCAGTTCGGCGACATGTTGATGGACCGGTTGGCGGTCATGGCGGTGGGGCCGGCGCCGTCGTAGTCCATCAGGTACAGCTCCTTGACGCCCGAGCGCGTGCTGGCAAACGCCACCTTGGTGTCGGCGACGCCGAGCTCGCCGGTCACGAGCAGCACCACCTCGTCGGCAATCTTGTGGGCGGCGCGGCGGGGCTCCGAGGGGTGCGCGACGACCTTCTTCGACCCGATGAGGCGGAACTCGGGTGACGTCAGGTCGTACAGGCGCATCTCGACTTCCAGGCGATCGGCGCGAACGGTCAGGAGACCCTGCAGCGCCTGCAGCGCGCCGGCCGCCGCGAACGTCTCGAGCCGC
>Ga0137363_10002602_pt1 | contig 10776 bp, 8 predicted proteins | sample MadtaG_FD_104800 | JGI IMG/M metagenome (GOLD analysis project Ga0137363, IMG submission 104800) | Vadose zone soil microbial communities from Angelo Coast Range Reserve, California, USA - Mad1_115_16 metaG | ecosystem: Environmental > Terrestrial > Soil > Vadose zone | place: USA: California...
CAGGTTGGCCGGTTTCACGAACACCGGGTACTTCAGCTTGCTTTCCACCAGCTTCGTGACTTTTTTCCGGTCTTTCTCCCATTGGCCGCGAAGGACCGTTACATGCTTCACAATCGTCAGCCCGGCGCCGGCAAAGAGCTGTTTCATGATGTCCTTGTCCATGCCGGCGGCGGAGCCAAGCACGCCTGCGCCCACATAAGGAATGTCTGCCAGCTCCAGCAGTCCCTGGATGGTTCCATCCTCGCCAAAGGTGCCGTGCAACACCGGAAACATCACGTCAACCTCAATGGCTTTTTGCCCGGAATGGGACGCACTTTCAAAAGGAATCAGGCCGTGCGACTGTGGCGTCGGTGGAACAATCACGGCTTCGCCTTTGGCCAGCAATGCCGCTCCCGGCGTGGCCAGAGGATCACCGGCGCGCAGATGCTTGTCGCCTGCCGGGGGCGCGTTTTCGCCATTGAGCATGCGCTCCGCATGGGATTCCGTGAGCCAACGGCCTTCTTTGGTAATGCCGATCGGCATGGCCACATATTTATCTGGATTGAGGGCCTTGAGGACTGACGCCGCCGAGAGCAGAGACACTTCATGTTCGCCGCTGCGGCCACCGAAAAGAATGCCGACCTTGAGTTTGTTCATCTGGACTACTGTAAAGCACGCAGCACCCAGCCGGGTAGCCTCTGCGCTCAGCCTTCTTTTTTGTCTTCGCACGGCTTGCTGGCATCGCGGACAAAATCCGCCAGCTTGCCCTGCTTTTGTTTTTCCATCAGGCCATTCAGAGACTTGGATTTGGCATCCGGATCGGCTTTCAGTAGCGCGGAGTAAGTTTTAAGCGCGCTCTCCACTCCGGCGATGAATTGCGCCGTAGTGTCGCCCTTCTTGTCCGGATGCTCAATAATGAACACCGCGCTGGCGAAGGTTACCTGGTAAGAAAGTTGCGGCGTATATCTGTATTGTTCCGCCACAAAATCCGCCCCAAAGACCAGAGGCGCGCAGACATTCACGTTGATGTCCGGCACCTCATCCAGCCACTGCTTCGCCCACTTTTTCTCGGCATAAAGGCCCTTGTCCAGGGGGTTGGTTTCCAGTTTTCGCGTGAGCGCAACAAAACGCGTCCGCTCTTCCGCAGTGGAGGGGCCCCGCTTGGGTTCATCCTGGGCCGTGGCAATAGAGAAGAGAGCAAATAAAGACAGTAGAATTCGAAACAGTCTTGCGTAACGCATTCTTCACTCCGGTAAACGGAAAGTGTTAATCAGGAAGCCGACTTTACCATATGCCAGTGCAGGACAAAAACTGAGGCCGTCCATTCGCACTGGAATTTACAGAATCTTTTTACCGAACGCCGAGAGCGCCAGCTCTACTGCCAAATCTGCTGTGCGGTTATGCTCATCGATCACCGGATTCACTTCCACGATTTCAAAGCTGGTCATGCGTCCGTGGTCGGCAATGATCTCCATGGCCAGATGAGCTTCGCGATAGCTGGCCCCACCGCGCACCGGCGTTCCCACGCCCGGAGCGTCTTCGGGATCGATCCAGTCCATGTCCAGTGAAACGTGGTAGCCTGCGGTCCCGCGCCCGGCAATCCTGAGCGCTTCTTCTATGACCGTGCGCATGCCGCGCTCGTCGATATCGCGCATGGTATAGACTTCGATCCCGGTCTCTTTGATGTTTTCCTTTTCGCGCATATCCACGTCGCGCACGCCCACCAGCACGCAGTTTTCCGGCTGAACTTTGGGCTTAAAGCCATAAATATCGGCCAGGTCGGAGGGGCCCAGGCCCATGATGGCGGCCAGCGGCATGCCGTGGACGTTTCCACTGGGTGAAGTCTCAGGGGTATTGATGTCGGCATGGGCGTCAATCCAGATCAGCCCAATCTTCTGTTCCTGCACGCGCCGCTGCTGCCGGAAAAATTCGGCCACTCCCGCCACGGTGCCTGCCGCTACGGAATGGTCTCCGCCCAGCACCAAAGGAAATTTGCCGGTCTCCAGCGTCTTCATCACCGCTTCTGCGTGCTTGGTGCAGGTAGCGGTAATTTCCTTCAAATACTTGGCATGCGGATCCCCCGATTTTCTCTGCTCGGCAATGGCCACGGCAATGTTGCCGCCATCTTCCACAATGTGTCCCAGGGCTTCCAGGCGGGCTTCCAGACCGGCCACGCGCACCGCGGAAGGTCCCATATCAACGCCACGGCGCGACTGGCCAAGGTCCAGCGGCACGCCAAGAATCCTGATCTTTTTAGGGACAATATTGTCGGCGACCACGGGCCGGTTGGCCGGTTCCGTCTTGGCGGCAAACGGTGCTGCTGTTGGCTCCGAAGTCATACGTCCCCAATCTTATGGATAAATGCGGGTCAGGGTACGGGCAAACGGAATGGTTTCGCGCACATGCTCCAGGCCGCATACCCAGGCCACGGCGCGCTCTATCCCCATACCGAAGCCGGAGTGCGGGACGCCGCCAAACTTGCGTAAGTCCAAATACCACTTGAAGGCCGATTCCGGCAGATCATGCTCATGAATCCGCTTCCGCAAAGCTTCGTAATTGCCAATGCGCTGCGATCCGCCAATGATTTCGCCGTAACCCTCCGGCGCCAGCACGTCCACGCAAAGCGCCAGATCAGGGCGTTGCGGGTCCGGTTCCATGTAAAACGCCTTCACCTGCGCCGGATAGCGATGGACCATGACCGGCTTTTCAAACTGCGAAGAGATGTAGGTCTCATCGGGTGAGCCAAAGTCTCCGCCCCACTCAAACCTGGTTTCAACCTGCCCTTTGGCGTGGCCTTCCTGCAACATTTTGACTGCTTCGTCATACGTGATGCGGGGAAAGGGCGGCTTGATGTTGGCCAGTTTGCTTACGTCGCGCCCAATTGTTTCCAGGTCAGCTTTGCGGTTGGCCACGGCGCTCTGCACCAGATGGCTGATGAACTCCTCCGCCAACTGCATGATGTCATCGAGCTCCGCATAGGCCACTTCGGGCTCCACCATCCAGAATTCCGTCAGGTGGCGGCGGGTCTTGGATTTTTCCGCGCGGAACGTGGGGCCAAAGGAGTAGACCTTGCCCAGCGCCATGGCCATGGCTTCAATGTAAAGCTGCCCGCTCTGGGTGAGGAATGCCTGTTCGTCAAAGTAATCCACTTCAAACAGCGTGGAGGTGCCTTCGCACGCGGCGGGCGTGAGAATGGGAGGATCAGTCAGAGTAAAGCCACGTTCGTCAAAAAAGTTGCGGGCCGCGCGAATGATTTCCGCCCGAACACGCAGAATGGACGTCTGCCGCGGGGTGCGCACCCACAGATGGCGGTTTTCCATCAGGAAATCAATGCCATGCTCTTTGCGTGCGATGGGGAACGGATCGTCTTCCGTAACGCGCTGCACCACCTTCACGTCACTTACGTCCAGCTCATAACCGCCGGGAGCGCGCTTGTCTGCACGCACCTTGCCGGTAACAATCACGCTGGATTCATCGGTCAGGTTCTTCAGCGTGTCAAAGACCTCGGGTGTTACCTGGTTCTTGGGCGCTACACCCTGGATCACTCCCGTGCCGTCGCGAAAAATCGGGAAGATAAGTTTTCCGCTTTCACGCTTGTTATAGAGCCAGCCGCGAATGGTAACGGCCTCGCCGTCATGCCGGCCAACTTCCGCGATGGTGGTAATAGGTGCCTGAGTCGTGGTTTCCATTTTTTGTTATGCCTGATCCGTGCCGCTGCGCAGGTTCACTCCGCGGCTACTCCCGCATTTTCCAGCTTGCCGAACACTTCCGCCATTTTTCGTGGAACGTCCATTCCTTCTTCGCCTTCAATCTCCAGCAGCAACGCCGGGGCTTGCGGCGCCCCGCGCAGTGACTGCATCGTCTGTTCCCAGTCGATGGTCCCGTCTCCCGGCCACAGGTGTGTGTCCTTATCGCCCCGGTTGTCATGAATGTGGGTGGAGCCGATACGCTGTTCGAGCGCTCCAAACGCCTGATGCACCGAGCTGGCCATGTGGGCGTGACCCACGTCAAAACACACTCCCAGATCTTCATAACGCAGCAGCTTGATCATCTCCTGTAACTTCTCCGGCGTGGAAAGATCATTGGGCGTATTTTCGAGCAACAGGCTCACGCCCAGCGGACGGGCGAAAGCGCGCAGGTGTTCAATGGCGCTGAGAGCATTATCGAACTTGCGCGGATCGTCATACTCATCGCTCTTGCCAATGTGCTGGATAAGAAAGCGAAACGGAGCATACTCGGCCACCTCAATCGCCCGCTTGATCTCATCCATGGCCTCAATGCGCTGGCGCTTGTCCGCGTCCACAATGTTCAGCGGCTGCCCGCCGGAGCGGAAATCATTGCTCATGTAGATGGGAGCATGCACGGAGTGGAACTCCACCTTTTCCGACTTGAACCAGGCGGCCAGCTCCCTGATGTGTTCCCGGTCGTGATAATTAAAATGCCCGCGTGCGGCAAACAGCTCCACGGCCTGCGCGCCGCCGCGCGCCAGGTTGTCCAGCAGGCCGGGATGCAGCCGCTTTTTGATGTAAACGTAGCTCGACATTGCGCGTAACATCAGAAGCCAACCGCCTTTCCGCCATTGCGTCCGTCCGGCGCACCCAGCAGCTCGCCCGTCTTCGCGTCCACGGCGATGCATTCACCGTCACTCCAGTAACCCTGTTGCTTGATCTTGTGGCCGCGCTCCTGCAGCAACCTGATGGTGTCTGGCGAGATCCCGTTTTTCTCGATATCAATCTCATCCGGCTGCCATTGGTGATGGAAGCGCGGCGCATTCACGGCCTGCTGGATGTCCAGGCCGTAATCGGCCACGCCCATCAGAATGTTGGCCACGGTGCTGATGATGCGCGGCCCGACGGGCGAACCCAGCACCAATACCAGTTTGCCGTCTTTTACTACGATTGTCGGGGCCATGGCGCTCAACGGACGTTTTCCCGGACCGATGGCGTTTGCCTCACCCTGAAGCAAGCCATAGCCGTTCGGCACTCCGGGCTTGGAGGTAAAGTCGTCCATCTCATCGTTCAAAAGAAAGCCCAGCTTGCCGGAGGTAACAGCCGAGCCAAAACTTTCATTCAGCGTGGTGGTCACGGCCACGGCATTACCTTCCTGGTCGACTACGGAGTAATGCGTGGTGTTGTTGGATTCGTGTCCCATGTAAGGCGCATGTAATGCCGCTGAGCGGTCCAGCTCGCCAAAACCGGAGGGACGCCGAATCTCTTTGCTCTCGCTGGCGCGCGCCAATCCAATCGATTGCCGCCAGCCGTCCGCATATTTTTTGTCGATGAGCTGCGCCACGGGAACCTGCGCAAAGTCCGGATCGCCCAGCAACTCAGCGCGGTCATAAAATGCGCGGCGATAGGCCTCCACCGTCAAGTGGATGGAGTCAGCGGAACGATTTCCCATCTTGCCCAGGTCATATCCCTCAAGGATGTTCAGCGCCTCCAGCATGGTGATGCCGCCCGAGCTGGGCGGAGGAGCGCTGATGATCTCGTATCCGCGATAGGTCCCGCGGACCGCCTGGCGCTCTTTGACGTCATACGCGGCAAGGTCTTCCGCCGTGATCAGCCCACCGCCGCGTTGGATCTCCGTCGCCAGTTCGCGGGCCATGGCGCCTTTGTAAAACTCATTGGGATTCGCGGCGATCCGCTCCAGCGTGCCTGCCAGTTCCGGCTGGCGAAAGATCTCTCCCGCCTCATACAGTTTCCCGTTGCGCTGGAAGATGCGTTTGGAATCGGGAAAGCCGACAAGATCTTCATCATGCATGGACTGTGCTTCTTCGTAAGTCAGCCGGACTCCATCGCGCGCCAGCAGGATCGCCGGTTGCATCACCGTTTTCAACGTCAGCTTGCCCCAATGCTGCTGGGCGTACACCAGGCCGGCCACTGATCCGGGAACGCCAATCGCTTTATATCCAACCAGGCTTGCCCGGGGAATGACGTTGCCCTGCGCGTCCAGATACATATCGCGCGTGGCGGCCTTGGGGGCCTTTTCACGGTAGTCCAGAAAATGCACTTCGCCGTTGGCCTTGCGCAGAAGCATGAAACCGCCGCCGCCAATATTTCCGGCGGCGGGATGCACCACGGCCAGTGCGAACCCGGTGGCTACCGCGGCGTCCACGGCATTGCCGCCCTGCCGCATGATTTCAGCGCCTGCCTGAGAAGCCTCCTGGTGTACGCTGACCACCATCGCTTTTTTAGCGTGGACAGGCTTAAGCCCCTGGGGGTGGCTGCACACGGCACTTGCGATGCAGAAGGCAACTACTCGTATTATCAACAATTTGCGCGGAGCTATCATGTGCGTGCGGCCCCCATGGAGATCATACAGACAAGCCCAGGTCCAGTGACACCCATTTTCGGGCAAAGGCCCGTCTGCTCGAGATCTAAAGAGCGTTGACAGGCCAGCTAATGAGGCTAGCTTACCCGTTACAGACCCGTCAAATCCGGTACGGGAACAACAGACCCGTCAAATCCGGTACGGGAACAATGGAATCGCAGGCCCGTAAAAGTTCCTGCTTACCGTTTTGGTACGGTCTCTGAAGTTTCCGGTGATTTGCCGCTTTCATTGCCGCGCAGATCGACCGCCGACACGGAGTAGATGTACTTTATGCCGGGCTGTATACCGGAATCCGCAAACCGGGGTGTCTTCACCAGCTCAGAATTGATCTTGACCACCGGCTGGTCTTCCAGACGCCGATACACGTTGTATCCGGCAAGGTCCGGTTCGGTGTTGGGACTCCATGTGATATCGATAAATGAGTGTTGCGGCACGCCGGAGTACACGGCCTGCACTGCTGAAGGCACGGCGGGCGGGAATGAGTCATGGGCAAACACGTTGACCACTGGCGAATCATCGCCTTCCACCTCGCCATTACGCGAGTCGCTTTCCCGCCACAGCGTTACCGGCCTTACCCAGTATTGGTAGGTCTTTTCCCACTCAATGCCACTATCGATAACGATTTTGGCCTCATTGCCGGCATTGAGCTGCGTCACCATTACGTAGTCGTTTGAGCCTTCCAGGCGGCGCAGGATGCGGTAAGCATACTGGGCATTCAGGGTGCCTCCCGTGCGCGGAGGCCCCGCCTCGCCCCAGGAGATGCGTACGCCGTCCGGCACAGGCTCTGCCTGGACTTTGGTGGGCGCAGGCAAAGTTTGTACCAGAGGCACAGAAGCACGATTGGGCAGGCCAAACGATTTTCCGTTGCGGTTCTTCGCCACCACCACGTACACGGCAAAATTGGCCTGCCCACCCGCAGCGAGAAGGTCATGCAGAGAATCGCTCGCGGTGGACTCAGGCCGCCGCTGGTCTTTGAGCGCCGGCGGCAAAGGCTGTTCCGAGATCGTCTGAAAATTGAGATCGGAATCATTGCCTGAAGTTAAAGCTCGTTGCAGCAGCAGCTTGCCTGGTTTGCGAATCAGCGCTCCGTCCGTTGTCTCGGTGGGCGTGGTCCAGGTAAGGGTTACGGTATCGCCTTTGCGCACGGCCCGCAGATCGCCAACAAATTTGGGCATATCCAGAGACGGCGGCATGGGCGTGCCGGGCACACCGCAGCCGGTGAGTGCGGAAAGCGCCAGCAGCAATGTGAGAAGGCGAGAACGCATGCTTTTTAAAAGTCCCGAAAATCTTACCTCAGAGGCCGGAGAGACCGCGGATTTAAATTCGCAGATTAATTGAACGGTCTCCAAGTCCCGAAGGGACGTTACAATCTGTGGCCGGGGACGGCAGTCCCCGGTGGTGTTAGTGAACCCCAGAGTCCCGCAGGGACGGCACATGATGCCTAGTTCCTAGTTTAAGATCTATTCCGTTTCAGTCTCCTCCGGACTGCAGGGCTCTTTCGTAAGTCGCTTTGGTGTTTTCTAGTCTTCAGCAGCTTGATTGTTCCATCCGGTTTTAGGGTCACTGTAATAACTTTCTGCTGCCGCGTCGGCGATATCGGTTCATGAGAATTCTTCACTCGATCTGCTTCGTATTCTTTACGAAGGCGCTCCACTGTCTCATGCTGCTCGATGCACCATTTTGAAAATGTCAGTTTGCTCCTGGAAGCGCGATATTGTCCCCGAAGCCTCATTTGGTTGTCAAAGCCGATATCATTTTGCTGCTTAGTCCAGAACAAATGCTCCAATTGGCTGTTGCTTTGAATGTACTGAACCGTTCGAATGCCATCCAGCCGCCAGTTGTCGCGAGCCAGCGTGACCCTCCGATCCCGCCTTCGATTCGGAACGTTGCCAATTTGCAAAAATACTATTCGCATTAAGGTGGCCGAGAGATCAGAAAATAACTCGTCAATCAACTTCGCGGTTTTGGTGATTTGTAAACCGTCTTCAAAATGTTTACGAACTTCGGTGAACCAATCGTCATCCCGAACTTGGATTGTTTCTTCGATGGCGAGTTGCATTGCACACAAAAGCATGGTTATGTATTTTTTCCAGATTGCAATTGACGTGCATTCTTTTAAATCAAGCCACGCCTGAGTCCCAAAGATTTGTTCGAACGCCATCTTCATGGCGCAATGCTGCGAAATATCAGCGCGGAGAGTGTTTATCGTTTCTTCATTCATGAGCGTAATTTTTCACTGACGTGTTTTTCAGCTGCGGTCAGAATTTTCTCCGCTAGCGCGATCCCAGCTTTAATCTTGGTATCGTCGAAGAACGGTCCAGTTCCTGCAAGTGTTGGCTAGGCCTGATTAGCGAGGAGAATGCTGGCGATAGTCGCCAGCGCAACAGCTCGATCATCATGGGTTGTCAATCCTATGCCCCCTTTCTACTGCTTCAGGTTACCAGTAGATCCTCTTCTTGCAACTGTGGATTCTATTGTTTTTAGGTGCGAAAAGGCGTTTTGTTACGAGCGCTGGCAGCTGGGCAAAATCACGTCCAACAGGGCGAATTGTGAAGGACTTACGCGGCTCACTAGCGTAAGGCATTTACTATAGCGTGTTTATGAATGCCGCAGACCGTCGAACTGAAACACAAGGTCCCTCTGGCCTACTCGCGAGCTGATGATGTCGCTCGCTCGCTTAACGGCCGTCGGGATGACGAATTTGAGAAAGAGTACGCTAATACTAAAATCGCTTTAGCAAAAACGATAACTCTGCCGCCTCTGCCCACGCCGCGTTGCAGAGGCCACGCTACAGAATGTACCGCGACAAATCCTGGTCCTTCACAATGTCCGTCAGCATTTTCCTGACGTAGTCGGCATCCACCTTCACGGATTTTTCCACCAGATCGGGAGCGTTAAAGCTGATTTCATCCAGCACGCGCTCCATGATGGTATGCAGCCGCCGCGCCCCGATGTTTTCTGTGGCCTCATTCACCTGGAAGGCAAAGCGCGCCACTTCATCCAGAGATTCCCGGGTGAATTCCAGTTTCAGGCCTTCGGTCTCCAGCAGCGCAGTGTACTGCTTTACCAGGGACGATTTGGGCTCGGTGAGAATGGCAATGAAATCCGCCATGGTCAGCGACTTCAACTCCACCCGGATGGGAAAGCGCCCTTGCAGCTCCGGAATCAGGTCACTCGGTTTGGAGACGTGGAACGCGCCGGCGGCAATGAAGAGTATGTGGTCCGTACTCACCATACCGTAGCGGGTGTTTACCGTTGTGCCCTCTACGATTGGCAGAATGTCGCGCTGCACGCCCTCACGGGAAACGTCCGGCCCGTGCCCGCTTTCGCGGCCGGCAATTTTGTCGATCTCGTCCAGGAAAACGATGCCGGATTGCTCCACCCGTTCCACGGCGATGCGCGTTACCTGGTCCATATCGATGAGGCGCGATTCTTCTTCCTGCACCAGATATTCAAAAGCCTCGCTCACCTTCATCTTCCGCTTTTTGGTGCGTTGGCCAAAAAGATTGGGCAGCATGTCTTTTATATTGATGTCCATCTCCTCCACGCCCTGGTTGGAGATAATTTCAAACGCCGGTGTGGAGCGCTCACGCACTTCCAGTTCCACCATGCGATCGTCCAGCTTGCCTTCGCGCAACTGCTGGCGCAGCTTTTCCCGCGTGCGGGGGGCCGATTCGCTTTCTTCGGTGGCCAGGGCAAAGCCCGCGGTGGAATTGGCCGGAGGAGGAGCGCCCGGCAACAGCAGGTCCAGCAATCTTTCCTCGGCCTGCTGTTCCGCTTTTTCCGTGACCTCTTCCAGCTTTTCTTCGCGCACCATGTCAATGGCGATCTCCACCAGATCGCGGATGATGGACTCAACGTCGCGCCCAACGTAGCCCACTTCAGTGAACTTGGAGGCCTCTACTTTCAGAAAGGGAGAGTTCGCCAGCCGCGCCAGCCGCCGGGCAATCTCCGTTTTGCCCACGCCGGTGGGGCCGATCATGATGATGTTCTTGGGCATGATCTCTTCCGCAATGTCGGGCGGCAGCTTCTGCCGGCGCATGCGGTTGCGCAGGGCAATGGCCACGGCGCGCTTGGCGTCATGCTGGCCAACTACATACTTGTCCAGTTCGGCAACAATTTCTTTGGGCGTAAGATCGTCCAGAATGACGTCACTTTCATCGGCCACGCTGGGTAAATAAATTGCCATTACTGCTCCTTCAATCTGCTTACTGCATTGATTTCTTGAGTCCGCCGGCTGGCTTCTTTTTTGCAGGGCGGTCTTTAAGCCGGACCACGAATTTCAATCCTGACCAGATTTCGTCAATCGCGCAAACTTTTACGTCTACCAGGCCGCACTGCAAGCCAATCTGCCGCACCACGTCTTCCGTCAGGTCTGTTGGCTTGCCGGAAGCTTTCTTGGGCCAGCCGATCCACAGCATGCCGTCAGGAACCAGAGCCGCCGACAAAATGGGAAAGTCTTTCTCC
>Ga0137363_10002619_pt1 | contig 10756 bp, 9 predicted proteins | sample MadtaG_FD_104800 | JGI IMG/M metagenome (GOLD analysis project Ga0137363, IMG submission 104800) | Vadose zone soil microbial communities from Angelo Coast Range Reserve, California, USA - Mad1_115_16 metaG | ecosystem: Environmental > Terrestrial > Soil > Vadose zone | place: USA: California...
TTATCCGATCTGGGGCTACGCGGCGTGGAATGAGTTTCGCGATCCGCTGGCGGCGTTTGTGGGATCGAAACGCGATGAGATCGCGCTGTTGCGCAACGCGACGGAAGCCAACAGTTATATTGCAAACGGAGTGGACTTGAAAGCCGGCGATGAAGTGTTGATCACCGATCAAGAGCATCCGGGCGGCGAGCATCCGTGGGATCTGCGCGCCAAACGCTACGGGATCGTGATTAAGAAAATTGCCCTTCCGAAACCGGTGCCGGATTCGGCGACGGTGTTGAATCTTTTCAGCGAAGCGATCACGCCACGCACGCGATTGATTTTCTTCAGCCACATTACGACGGTTACCGGCGTGGTGCTGCCGGCGAAAGAACTTTGCGCGCTGGCGCGTTCGAAAGGAATTTTGTCCGCCGTGGACGGAGCGCACGTGCCGGGCATGATGAAATTGAATGTACATGAGCTGGGCTGCGACATGTATTCGGCAAGCCCGCACAAATGGCTGCAAGCGACGAAGGGAACGGGATTTTTGTACGTGCGGGACGAAGTGATCGATCGATTGTGGAACACGATTGCGACCGAAGGCTGGGACGACACCAAGTTGCGGGCGGAAAGATTTCAGCGGATCGGAAGTTCCAATGTGCCGGCGCTGTGCGGGTTGCGTGCCGCGATTGAGTTTGCGAATCAGATTGGGATGGAGCGCATCGAGAAACGGCAGCGACAGATGGCGGACTATGTTTTGGGAGAGATGGTGAAGCGCGGAGCGACTTCTTGGACATCGCCGGATGCCGCGCTGCGATGCGCGATTACAACCGTGAACGTGCCCCCGGTGAAGCGGATGGAACTGGAAAACTGGCTGTGGAAGGAGAAGAAAATTCGTATTCGCGGCGGGGAGCCGTCGAAGCTGCGCATTTCGACGCCGTATTTTGTGCTGCACAAAGACGTTGACCGATTTCTCTCCTCATTTGACGAATTCAAGAAGAAGACCGCCTGAAAAAACTGTGGGTTAGGGCTTCGGGGCGCGAAGTGCGTGACCACCACTGCAGTCCGTGGTGGGCAGCTATCTCTTGATCTGGGTCGTACGCTTACCGGCTTCTCGTATGCTGCTTGGTAGCAACCCCTGCGAGAGCCCTGCCGAATCCTGTGTTGACGAGCAACAGCTGGTTTCCATCCTCGACGACGACAAAGCGCGAAGTCGAAAGAGTCGTGCCGGTAGGCGTAGGCAGCGTTATGGATAGTTCGCCGGTGCAATCTGGGTTTACGGTGTAGGTGCCGGCGACGCTCGTTCTGTTCGGAAGAATCAAGCCATTGAGGCTGACCGTGGTGGTCTGCGACGCCCCGCCGTTGCCATCAAACGCGATCTTTCCGGCGTCGGCGACCAATCCAACTGGTCCGGCGGCCAGAATCGAGCCTGTTGTTGAGATTCCGTAAGATCCCTTGATGGTTCGGAAAGAACACGCGAGCGGAGAAAAGTCGTCATCTTCGTTGTCGTCCGGCGACGCCACTCGTTTTCCAATTCCTGTGATAACCAAATTAGGATCCGTGACCTCGTCGAAGACTTCGTTCCCGCTCGCTGCGATCACGAATGTTGTATGCACCACTGTACCGCCGGAGTTGAGAGTCTGGGTTCCAGTGCAATCTGCGTTGACGCTGTAGGTGCCGCTTCCAGGCCGATTCACAAGCGGGGGAAAGCCATTAACGCTGACATTATCCGTCTGCGTAAAGTTGCCTCCACCGTCGAAGGTAAGTAGGGCAACTCCGACGATGGGTCCAAAACCGACGATGGTCCCTCTGATCTGAAACCCATAGTTCCCTCGGAGTGAGTTGTCCGAACAGCCGGTCTGCGCCGCCTGCACAACAGGCACAAGTCCGGCCGGAACACCCCGGAACTGACTTCCCACCGTCAAGATACCCGCCGCAGCGAGTGCGACGCCTATGTTTCGTATTATCCTCACCTTCATTCTCCTCTCGAAACTGACGATGTGGCTTGCTGAGATGAAAAGAGTTTAAGGCGGTCAGACTGCCGATCCACTCCAGTTGTGTTGCGGACTGTGCGAGAAAACTGAAAGAGGAGCAATGCTCCGGCGCGCACGATTCAAACACGAGTTGATAACGAGCTAATCGACTCGAGAATCGAGGCTTAAGCGGCGCTCTTGTGCGAACTGGCGAGTTGTTACATTCACATACGCGCACCCAGGAAGAGGTGGTAGACTTTGCCCACGGCAGTACCTCTGTATGGCACGACCAGGCTTGTCAAATTCAACCATTCGCTTTGCAAGATTTGCGGTGGATCTGGGCGCGGGAGAGCTGCGCAAAGAGGACCGAAGAATCAGGCTACAGGAGCAGCCATTCCAAGTTTTGGCGCTGTTGCTGGAGAGGCGAGGGGAGGCGGTGTCTCGGGAAGAGCTTCGGCAAAAGCTTTGGCCGACTGATACCTTCGTGGATTTCGATCACGGCCTAAACAGCGCGGTTGCGCGGCTTCGTGGGGCGCTGAATGACTCGGCGGACTCTCCGAAGTATATCGAAACAGTGGGACGGCGCGGCTATCGATTTATCGCGAAGATCGACGAGCAGATCGGTCCGTTGGCAGCGCAGAAGAAAACTTCGTCGAGTGCAAGCATTGCGGATAACCTGCCAACGGCAATACCTCGGAGAAGATTGCTCGTGGCGTTTGCCTGCATCGGCGCAGCAGCCCTCGTAGTTACTGGAATGTATCTCGCGGGCATTAGGACTCGCTCTCGCCCGCTGGGCAAATCAATTAATTCGGTAGCAGTTCTCCCCTTTGAAGTGGCAGCAGCGAATCCGGAGACCGAATCTTTGGCGGACGGGATCACGGAGAGTGCGATTGATCACCTGTCCCGATTGAGCGACTTGAAAGTAATTTCGTTGCGCTCCGTTCTGCGCTATCAAGGGCGGCGAGTTGATCCCAAGCAGGTAGGCCAAGACCTGGGCGTGCAAAGCGTAATGATGGGCAAAATTGATTTTCGAGGGCCGCGGATGGTCGTGCTGGCCGAGTTGATCGACACTACGGATGGCACGCACATCTGGGGTGAGCAATACGACCGAAAAGTCTCGGATGTTTTGAGCGTGCAGGAGGAAATCGCGCGTGAAATCGCAAACAAGCTGGAGGTCCGCCTGAGCACGCAGCAAGCGAAGATGCTCACAAAGAGGTACACGGAAAACGTCGAGGCCTGGCAGACCTATCTTCTGGCACGCTATTACTGGAATCAGCGGTCGCCGGAAAACTTGCGGCGCAGCGTGACGTACTTCCAGCAATCGCTGGTTCAGGATCCCTCGAATGCGCTGGCGTATGCTGGCCTTGCGGATTCTTACTTCGTGCTGGCAGTTTCCGGAAACATGTCTCCGCCCGAGGCAATTGCGAAGGCGCGGGTGGCAGCCCAGAAGGCGCTGCAGTTGGATGATTCGCTGGCCGAAGCGCACACGTCGATCGCACAGATCACCGCCACGCATGACCATGATTGGGAAACAGCCGAACGGGAGTACCGGCGAGCACTCGAGCTAAGGCCGAGCTATTCGACGGGGCACCATTACTATGCGACGTTTTTGATGTCTATGGGTAGACACGCCGAAGCACTGCAGGAAATGGAGCAGGCGCAGATGCTGGATCCACTCTCGCCAATAATTGCCACTTTTATCGGGAGAGCCCATTACTTTGCGGGCAGAAACCAGGATTCCATCGATCAGTACAAGAAGATCCTGGCTTCGGATCCCAATTTCCTCGTCGCGCGGACATACCTGATCCTGTCAGAAGAGCAAGCAGGAGACATTGGTGAAGCGCTGCTTCAAGCGGAAGCCTTTGCTTCGCAAATTGGCGCAGGCCATTCCCACATACGTGAGCGTCGCCTGGCGTGGCAAGCGGACGGAGAACGCGGCTACTGGAAGGAAATGTTGCGTCAGCGCTTGAGCCATCCTGGTGGCAGCGGAGGGCGATCCTCAACATCTGACATGGAGCTTGCCGCGATCTATACGAGGCTGGGCGACAAAGAACATGCTTTCCCGCTACTGGAGCGCGCGTTTGAGGAACACGACCTGTATATTCTGAACTTGAAGGTTGATCCGCAGTGGACGAAGTTGCACGGCGATGCTCGATACGATGATTTGTTGCGGCGGCTGCGGCTGCTTTGATTCTGTTGTCGTCAGCGGGTGTCGCGGAGAATGCTTGCCGATGCGATGCACAAGGATGCGGACAGATTCCTTCCATAGGCGGGCTACTTACAATAAGCGATTCACAGGCACTTTAGAGGCGGAGGTGCGGACTGTTACGCTCCGGCTCCGACTTCTTCTTCTTTTTCCAGGAAAGCATTTCGCCGTAAGAGCGTGATGGAAAATACCAGGATGAGGACGAGCAAGCCGAGCAAGCCAAGCTCAATCATGCTGGCGCGGAACAGGCTGGCTCTTTCGACTGACCACGTTCCTTCCTTGGTGAGGGTAGAAGCTTCGAGGGTGATCACAAGAATGCGCCGTATGGAGGCGATCAGGCCGACGACAAGAAACGGTTCGGTGATGAGGGTGTGCGAGTGGATGGAAATGCGTACAGTGTGGAGAATCTCGACCAGCATCAATACGATCAGCAACTGATCGAGGACCTGTAAGGTTTGGGCAGAGATGGTCCAATGACGCAGCCCTTCCCAGAGCATTTTGGCGGAGTTCAGGATTGTGGCCAGGGCCGCCAGGAAAAGCAATATGGCAAGAACGGAATAGACAATAACTTCAGCTTGAACAAGGTAGTCGCCAAAGTGATGGCGCAGTTTTCCTCCGGCCATTGGGGGCACTCCTGCGGTGCTATACCTCTTCATCGGCCGAGTAACGACGAGGCAACTTCAGAGAGCGGGAACCAAACACCCGCTGTTTTCCAGTGTGCCACCGTTTGAGTTCCGATGGAAGAGTTCGGCACAGGAAACACAGGAAGTCGGGGAGGCTGCGCGTGCGTAGTATTTGGCGCGGCAATGGTTTAGGTCGGCATCGAAGTCGTGCGATGGTGTAATAGAGAGAAAGCTAGGTGAGGAAATCCCAGCGAAGGCCGAGCGTCTCTATAAAATACAGAGAAAGCACTTCTAGCAAAATTCGTAGCTGACGGTTTGCTTCACTTCCTGGCTGGGGTCAGGGGAACGTGTAGCATAAACAACTGGGGGCAGTTTCGCTCCTCCTATCCCTCCGGATTCTTGACGGGGTAGCTTACAGAGAGGGGAAAAGTGATACACCCGTGACACAATAGTTTTGATTATCCCTCTTGGCCGTAAAACCGCTCCGTTCAGGGAGTGGATATTCATCGAGGGTGCAGATCTATTTGGTCTCAGCCCTGTACCAGTTAAATTGCAGCACTGAAGGGCACCCAGATGTATGGCCGCGCAATTAATTCATAGATGCCGGTCGGTCGTATTTGCTTTTTAAATTGAAATTAATCGTACCTACTATGTTTTCTTCTTATTTATTCTCCAGGAGAGTCTAAAACCCGTTCCTTTTTACACAATGTTATCGCCATCGGTTCGGTACGGGGCGATCTCGGGATGTCGGCTACTTGGAGGTCACTTCCACTCGTCCGGAGCAACTACTTGTTGGGTTTGAGCCAGACGATGTCGTAGGCGCGGTCGAAGGTTACGAACATTAGACATTCTTCTTTGGCGGTGCAGGTGAACCAGTGAGGCTGTTTGCTGGGCATCATGGCGAAGCCGCCTGGGCCGAGAATGGTATCTTGCATGCCCTGCATTCCGGTGGATACGTCTCCTTTCACGATGATCAACTGCTCTTCCGCCGTGTGGTAATGCGGAGGGATGACGCACTTGGGGGCTGCCTTCATGATGGCGGTGGAAGGCCCCGTTTTTAGATCGCCGGTTTCCAGGAAGAATTGAAGACAGTCGGGGCCGTCACCCGGCGGAAATTTTACGTCAGAAAGCTGCCGCGCTACGCCAGGTTTGGGGCCAGAGTTGGGTGCTTGCGCGGAAAGAGTCAGAGCCAACAGCAGAATCCCACACGCTAAGAATAGATAAGCCGTGTACGCCGAACGATTCTGATGAATGCTCATAGGGAGTTTGTGCATCGTTGGTCCTCCGGCCGCCAAGCTAGAAATGCGAAGCAGGAACACCTACTTTGTCCAATTAGGAATTTCCTTCTTCATCGAGAACTTCGCAGATTATACACAGGCGTGCGCCCTGCCTGCCCGTCGCATCACTCCGGCTCCGGCGCGGCACCAAGCATCTGAAGAGCAGTTGTCCGGTAAGCGCGCACATCCGTTGACCTCCGCGAGCTGTACAGATCTTGCCTGGATATGTCAAATTGCACCATGCAAATCCGGGCATGGCTTCGACTCACCGCGACTTTTACTCTGTTCGCGACCGCGGCGGTCTCATCCGCCCAGCAAATTCCTGCAATCGCTGGGGACCCGCCTCCGGATAAAGAATTTCCCGCGTCGACGGAAGCGCCTGATATTACAAGTCATGGCGTAATGCTCAACGCACAGCGCTTGCGATAGTCATCGCCTGCCTAGTTTCTTCTCAGAGAAATGCGTAACAAAACGGACCTCATCGAGGTTGCGGTCGTCGTGTCGTCCGCCGCCAGGGGATCAAATCCGTCGATAGATTCCAAGGTATAGGGACGTTCATGCTGCCGTCCTTGGTGAGCCGGACACAATTGGCGACGACTCAGACTAAAAACAAGCACTATCCTAATATCACAAGTATTACAATCGCGCTGCTTAACGCCGGATCGACTCAACCGTCGTGATCGAGTTCCAAATAAGTAAATTCGCATCCGTCTAGCTAGGATGAATTGCGGCTCTACCGTGCGAATCGCTATTTTGCCGGTGTATCACTTTTCCCCTCTCTATAAGCTAACCCTCCGGATTCTTGACCCTTCTGGCGAAGGGCAAGTACACTTGATGATTCGGAGTGGGCCGCTGAGGCGGCCCGTGTGTGTTTGCTGAGCGAGGCTTCGCCGTGAATGGCGATGTGCGCAGCGGGCGCGCATGAATGAAGGGGGATTGTTTTGCCAAAGCGCACATATCAACCGCGCAAGAGACGCCGGGCCAAGACGCACGGGTTTCGTTCGCGCATGAAGACCGCAGGCGGCAGGAGAGTTCTTGCGGCACGCCGCAAGAAGGGACGCCATCGCCTTACGCCCGAGTAAGAAAGGGCAGGAATATCCGCGGGACGCGCGCATCGTGCGCAAAGCGGATTTCGACGCTGTATACCGCAACGGGAAGCGCCGCTCAAGTTCCCACTTCACCGTGTTCCTGAAAGCGAACGACCTGCCGCAGAGCCGCTTTGGCTTCAGCATCAAGCGAGCGCTGGGCGGGGCGGTGGTGCGTAATCGTATCCGGCGGCGCGTCCGGGAAGTGGTGAGGCTGCATCGCAGGGAGATTTCCGCGGGATGGGATTTCGTCATACACCCGAAAGCGAACGTGGAGAATGCGGCGTTTGCCGCGCTGGAGAGCGATCTGGTGCGGCTGCTAAAGGTGTGAATTTGTCAGCGCCACACACCGAATACGAAGATGGCTCCGACGCGGTCGGAGCCGCTACAAAAACGAGCGCAGAAGTTCGTGTCGCGCTGTTCGCGCTGCGCTGCTACAAGGCGTATTTGTCGCTTCTGTTTGCGGGGACTTGCCGGTTTGAGCCGACGTGTTCGCAATACGCTTATCAAGCGATCGAGCGATTCGGAGTTTTGCGCGGAGTGTGGCTGGGCAGCAAGCGGCTGGCGCGGTGCCATCCTTTCTCTGGAAAGTTCGGATTCGATCCGATTCCGAAACAGTTTCATGAAGACTTTTCTGACGGCAAGCAACAGGAAATGAAATTCAATCACGCAGCGGCAAATCAGGCAATCGACCGTTCTGCGGCAATCAATGGAACTATTAAGGACGGGATACGTTTGTGAGTGAGCCGCAAAAAGAAAAAGGCCTTCGGCCGGAATTGCGTATTTTAGTTGCTTCGTTGCTGTCGATGTTCGTGATCATTGCCTGGGCGAAATTTTTCGCGCCAAAAGCGCCGCCACCTTCTCCGCTAACGAATAAGCCTGCCGCAAGCTCACCTGCAAATCCTGGACAAGCTACAGCGCCGACAACCGGAAGCGGTGTTCCTGGCGCGACGAGCATGGCGGCTGCTACAACTCCGCCAGCCGCGGCGAAAGGCGAATCGCAGGAACGCAACATTGTCGTGGAGAACAGTTTGTACCGCATCCAGTTCTCCAATCGCGGCGGCGTGGTGAAAAGCTGGCAACTGAAGAAATATAAAGATGACGCGAAACCACAGCGCGTGCTGGATGTCGTGCATCCGGATGCTTCGCAGGAATTGAATGCGTGGCCGTTGAGCGCTTCGCTCAGCGATCCGAATCTGGACGAAAGAGCCAATACCGGTTTGTTTCAGGCGACAGTGAAGGGTTCAGAAGCGCCTGCAACGTTGCCTGCGCCGACGGAGCTGGATTTCTCGTGGAGCGACGGGCACCTGGAAGTTACGAAACACTTTAAATTCGGCGATAACTATGTGGTGCAGACCGAAGTCAGCGCCAAACTGGACGGAAAACCAATCACTGCAGGCCTTTCGTGGATGGGCGGCTTTGGCGATACCACGGTGCAGAATCCGATTCCGGTGGAGACGGTCAGCACTTTTTACAGCGAAGGCGGAAAGCTGAATAGTTTTCCTCACAAGAAACTAGAAGATCAGGGCAAGTGGGGACCGGCGTTGTGGCAAGGCGGAAAAGACTGGGCGGGAATTGAAGACCGCTATTTCACGGCGGTTTTTCTGGCACCGGTGGGCGCGCCGCCGGGAACGATTGAAACGCGTTACTGGAAAACCTGGCACACGATCAAGGTCACCGACAATCAGGGCAAAACGGAAGACAAGGCCGAACCGGTGCCGCAGGTGGCCACAGGTAATTCCGCGCAGCCAATGACGATGCGCATCTTCGTGGGCCCTAAGGACTACGACGATCTGAAGCACATGAATCCGCCGCTGCAGTCGCTGGTCAATTTCGGCTGGATGGAAATTATCGCGGACCCGCTGTTCCATGCGTTGAAATGGCTGCACAACTACATTCCGAATTGGGGATGGGCGATCGTTGTTCTGACGCTGATCGCCAACATGCTGCTGTTCCCGCTGCGCATATCGAGTTACAAAACGACGATGAAGATGCAGCGTGTCGGCCCAGAAGTGAAAGCCATTCAGGAGAAATACAAGAAATATAAGATTAACGATCCCCGCAAAGCGGAGATGAATCAGGAAGTGATGGCGATTTATCAGCGTGAAGGCATCAATCCCGTGGGCGGATGCTTTCAAATGCTGGTGCAAATGCCGATCTGGTTTGGATTGAACCGCGTACTGAGTTCCGCGATCGAAATGCGGCACGCGTCTTGGTTTGGTTGGATCACCGATCTTTCGTCAAAGGATCCTTATTACATTTTGCCGGTCATCATGGCTGCTTCGATGTACCTGGTGTCAAAGATGACGCCGATGACGTCAACCGATCCGCAGCAACAGATGATGATGAAGTTCATGCCCCTGACTTTTGCAGGGATGTTTATCGTGTTTCCGATATCGAGCGGGCTGGCGGTCTATATTTTGACGAGCAGCCTGGTAGGCATCGGGCAGCAGTGGTACCTGAACCGTACGCATCCGGTGACTGTGCCGGTGAAAGCAAAGGGCGGCAAGAAATCCTGAAGGCAAATATTTCGTTCGTAAAGCGCCTGGAAACGGTAATCTAGCCTGCTTGTAGCGGGGACGCTCAAGCTAGAGTAAACTACCGGGACGCTTTACGTCCCCGATGACCCAAAACCTGATTGAAGCTGGCCAACTGAATCGCGCAGCGGCAGCAGAGTCGTTGCAAAAGTTTCTGCGTGAACTTGTTGCCGCCGCAAAACTCGATCTAAAAATTAACGTGAGCGCGCTTGCAGCGGGTAGCGCTCCCGACGCCGGAGGCGCAGAAGTGTTCGCTGACCTGAGCGGACGCGACAAGGATCTGCTATTGGAGCGCGGCGCAGAATTGCTGTATGCCATCGAGCATCTGGCGCTGCGCGCGCTGCGACTGGAACCTCCGTGGCAAGACAAAATACTTTTGGATAGCGGCGGTTATCGCGCGTTGCGTATTGAAGAACTGCGGATGACTGCTCGTGTGGCTGCCGAGCGAGTGCAAACTTCGCGACAGCCCTTCAAATTGAATCCGATGAACGCGCGTGAACGGCGCATTGTGCACCTGGCATTGCAGGAATTTCCGGGCGTGCGCACGGAAAGCGTCGGAATGGGCGAACAGCGGCAAGTGGTGATTCATCCGGCGGATTCGAAAGCGGCGCATTGAGTTAGCGCACGGACGCCTGCAATCATCTTGCTTCCCAACCCTGCGAAATCACGTTGCCGGCGGCATCCAACTGCACCCGGTAAGTAAATGACGAGGGACGGTCCGAGCGGATCGGCGGAAAACGTAACTCCAGAATTTCCACTACGTACTCAGTTCCTTCCTTGTGAAACCTCGTGACGGGAAACCGATCGAACCACAACACCTTCTGTACTTCGGGTAACTGGCGCGCCCGCTGGACGAAATTGTTCGTGGGCGCATCCGGAAAGTATTTGTAGGTGAATGACGTCTGCGCTGCGCCGGCGGGGTCGGCGCCATCGGGAATTCCCGAGGGCTGTGATAAATCGGTGCGGAGTTCGTAAACGCCGCGCTGAGTGCGAATTAAACCGTCCCAATTCAAAATCGACGGCGGAAGCGGAAGCGCACCGATGGACTCAACCTGAACGCCTTGAAACGCCGCGAA
>Ga0137363_10002625_pt1 | contig 10745 bp, 8 predicted proteins | sample MadtaG_FD_104800 | JGI IMG/M metagenome (GOLD analysis project Ga0137363, IMG submission 104800) | Vadose zone soil microbial communities from Angelo Coast Range Reserve, California, USA - Mad1_115_16 metaG | ecosystem: Environmental > Terrestrial > Soil > Vadose zone | place: USA: California...
AAGCCGAGCGCCGCGTTCATGGCGAGCCGCGCCATCTTGAACAGCGGATATTTGGTTTCGCCGGCGGCGCGCTCGAGGCGATGGAAAGTCACTTCGGTCTGCCGGAAGCCGATCCAGGCGATCATGCCGCGCACGAAGCGGTCCTGCTCCGGCATCTGGCGCAGCGCGTCGAGCACCTTGCGGTCGATCAGGCGGAAGTCGCCGACGTCGGCCGGGATGCCGACCGAGGATATGCTGCCGAGCATCCGATAGAACAAATGGGCGGTGGCGCGCTTGAACCGGCTTTCGCCGGCGCGCGACAGACGGCGCGCATAGACGACGTCGTAGCCTTCCTTCCATTTGGCGATCAGCTCCTCGACGACTTCAGGCGGGTCCTGCAGGTCGGCGTCCATGACGACGATCGCTTTGCCTTGCGCCGCGTCCATTCCGGCGGTGATGGCGATCTGGTGGCCGAAATTGCGCGACAGGCCGATATAGCGGAAGCGCGGGTCGCGCTTGGCGAGCGCCTGCAGCACCAAGGGACCTGAATCGCTGCTGCCGTCGTCGACGAAGATCGCCTCGGCCGGCTCGTCAAGCCGGGCGAGCAACAGGTCGAGCCGCCGCAGCAGCACCGGCAGCACGGCTTCCTCGTTGAACACCGGGATGACGATGCTGTAGCTGATCGGCTTGGAATCGGCCGCCATTTGAGAGGTTCCACTCCGTTGAATGGGCGGAAGTCTAGAACACCGATGGTTAAGGCGGCCTTGCCGCAACCGTTAGGGACGGCTCGGTTTCGAGTCGTTTTCGTGCGGTTTTCGCCGGTGGCGCGCCCTTGAGTTAGCGTGCATCGCCGATAAAAAATGCTCAATCCAATGTTGCAAAAAAGCATTTGGATTGGGTACATTGATCCAGATCAAGTCTGCGTAAGGTGAATGCCCATTGATAAGGCGCGAGGGCACCAACCAATAAATCAGCCTCAAAGGGCTGGTTTCAGTGCCGAAGCATTTCGCCTACCTCCCACCAAACCGAAAAGGGCCACACCATGATTCGAAAATTGACCGCCGTTGTGATCGTGGGATGGCTCGGAGCGGTTGGCGTTGCACAGGCAGCGGGCGATGCCGCGGCCGGGAAAGCCAAGGCCGCCGTGTGCGCTGGCTGCCACGGCGAAAAGGGCGAAGGCGTCGCGCCGAATCCGAAACTGGCCGGCATACCAGAGGCCGACCTGCTCAAGGCGCTCAAGGACTTCAAGTCCGGCGCCAAGTCCAGCCCCATAATGAACGGGATCGCGGCTACGCTCAGCGATCAGGATATGGAGAATTTCGCCGCCTACTACGCGTCATTCAAGTAGTGGCTCGAGACCCGACTAACGGTTACCGGCAGGCCGGAGACCGGCCTCATCGCCCCGGACTCCAGCAATCTGATGATGATGCTCGACTGGAAGGTACCGGCCGCGATCCGCATGCCACGTAGCAAGAAGCAGCTATCGATCTGCGATCGAGACGCCATTCGGGCATGGATCAGGGAAGGCGCGAAGAATAATTGATGGACCCGGGCGGCCTCCGGCGGCTCTTCCGGCAAGGCGATTTTGCGCTTCACCAGGCGAAGGAGAGCGAGGCGCCGATCCTGTGGACGTTGAAGTTCGGATTGTTCCAGGCCAACCAGGTCATGTAGCCTGCGTTGCTGGTGATCGAATACATGTAGGTCTGCATCACGTCGGTCTGCCAGTTCGCGACCCGGTTGTTTTCCCAGGCATAACGCAGTCGCGCGGTGACCTTGCCGTTCCATCCCATGCTACGGACAAAATCTTCATCGAACGTGTATTTCGCCATCGCTTCCAGGCGCTGGTAGGCGTTGTTGACGTCCGGAAACTGGCCGCCCGTAGCGGCGCTCGGGCCGGTCCCGTTGGCAAAAATCAGCGGCTGCGAGTTTCTTTCGAAGACGAAGCGATAGGTCAGGTCGACATCGAGCTTGTTCGGAATCAGGACATGCGTGACTCCGAACAGATAGGTGTGAACGGTATCCACCACATTGGCCGTGTAGTAGGCCGTTGGCGCGAACGGCGGCATGGCCTGCCCGGCTGACGAGATCAGCTGCTCCTGGTGATCGCGCATATACGACATCACGAACTTCGTATCCGGGCCGGCGACCCAGGCCAGTTCGACGCCGGCCGAGATGGCCTTGTCGGAGTTCAAGCCGACCTCCGTGGCCGGATCCAGCCGATATTCGTCGTCCCTGATCGCAACGGTCGGCGTCATGGTGACATTGTGAAACACGTCGACAGCAACCGACGCCTGAGCTCGGAGCCGGTCGCGGTTGTCGAACATGAATTGTCGATAGGCTGTCGAGTACTGGGTGACGCCGGCGCCGGCGGGCCACTGCGCCGAGCCGACAAATGCCAGATAGTCGTAGCTGTCGTAGCGGCGCTCGGCAGCCATTACGCTGGCGCGGGCGGTGACCCAATCGATCGGCTTCCAGTCCGCGTACACCTTGCCGGAGTTCTCGTGCGTAGAGTTGACGTCGGTACGCACCCAGTCATAGCGCTCGTAGCCGTACATCGCCCCGAAATTCCACTCGTTCGAGGGCCGCCAGTTTATTTCACTGCCGAGGTTCTGCTTGGTGTACGAAATCGAGATGCTTTGCACCGGCGCAAGCGGCGCAAAGAAGCCCTTGGCGGAAACCGCATCAACCAGCATCCAGTCGGCAAACTTGATTTCGGGCGAGCCGTTGTCGAAGTCGTAGAAGCGATAGCTCGTCTTGACCTTCAGATCCGGTGTGACCTGGGTCGTGATCACGTTGTTGACCAGGAGGGTGTTGATGTTGCCGTTGAGGCTTGCCGCCGGTAGCCCGGCAACCGAATTAACGGGGATGCCGGGAGTGCCGGACCACCCCGGAGGGACGCCGCCAGTTGTGGTGAAGGGCGTCAGGGTAAACGGCTGGAATGCCTGGTTTTGCCGCATGTTGGTGTAGGCGACCGTTCCCATGTAGCGGCTGTTGAAGGGGAGGTCGACGCCCGTCGTCGTCGACGCACCGTTGGCTTGGTTGTTCGGCCAGGACGACATCAGTGCGGTCGGCGCCGAGGGCGAGAATGCCGGCGCGCAAACGACGTTGACGGCTCCACCGGGACAGAAGGGGTTTTCAACGGTGTAGGAGTTGGCATTGTCGGTATAGGTCGAACCGCTATAGGCGACCTTCACGTTGTATTTCTGATTCCAGAACGAGGTGCCGGCGTACTCGCCGCTGGCGCCATAGTTCTGCGTGGTGTCCGCGACGGGCTTCGGTACATCGACGCGTACGCCGACGGTGGTGGGGCTGAAAAGGACGGCATCGGGCTGGGTGCCGGTCCGCCGCGTGCTCGAATAGTTGGCCCGCCAGTCCCAATGATCATCGGGCGTGTACCGATAATCCACCGAGACGGTGTCGCGCCGGATGCCGATGTCGGACTGGTGGGTGTTGCTCGTAATATCTTGCTGGAGCTTGGCGGCGTTGGCGGGCGTAATCGGAAAACCGCAGCCACCGGGCCCCGGTGTACAGCCGGCATCGCCGAACATCTGGTTCGACAATCCCGGCGGCAGCGTCAGGCTCGTCGACCCCACGCCGTTATACAAGGTTTGCGCGCTGGTGCTGTAGACGTGCGGAATCTGGTCCCAGCCGATTCCGACGTAGAATTCACCGGCCTTTGACGCGTCGAGTTCGTATCGCTGGTCGCTGTAGCCGACGTTCTTCGCCCAGGCGTCGATCTGATAGAGGCCGTCATTGCTGCCGGTGGACGCCCATCCTCCCAGGAAGGGACCCGGCTTGATCGTGCTGTACTCGTAGTACTTGGCGAGACTGTGGCCCCCGAATGCCGCGACACCATCCCGCTGCGGGTTGTTGAGAAATTCGCGGACGCCTGCTTCGACATAGTAGTGATACCACCAGTCGGGCGGCGCCGGGGGCGGAAATTCGGCGGGATAGAAAGTCATATCGGTCGCGAACGCGCGGTCCGCCGTCGACAGTGCGGACCCGCACAGCAACGTTGCAGCGATTGCGATTGGCACCTTTGATCTGGTCTTCATCGCCATCATCCTGTCGCTCGCGCTCACCTTTCCGCGGGTCATCCGCAACTCAGAGTTCGACCTTCAAGGCACCTATCGTTGGAGCAATGCTCCCGAGGGACTGTTGCTTCCGTGAATTGCGACATGGCAGTTCTGGCACGCGCGCCCGAACGTCTCCACGGCCGTCGGCCCGTTGGTAAGGGCTCCGTGGCCGAAGCCGTGGCATTCGGCGCACAATCGCGGCCGCGAAATTTTCAGCATGTATTCGTTGTTGCTGCCGTGCGGATCGTGACAGCTCAGGCAATTTTCCCGCACTGGTGCGTGCTCGAAAAGAAACGGACCGCGCTTCTCGGCATGACACTTGTAACAGGTGTCGTTGGTCGAGTTTTCCCTCAACAGCGCTTCTGTCGCGCTGCCGTGCGGATTGTGGCAATTCGAGCAGGTGATCTTGCCTTCGCGCAGCGGCATGTGCGACGAACGGAGAATCTGCGCTCGCCGGTCCTTGTGGCACTGGAAGCAGGTATCCATCTCGATCTCGGTCTTCAGCGCCGCCTTGCGCGATACCGGTCGCATGATGGTATGGCATTCGGTGCAGCCGACAGCCCGCGTTTCGTGCGTGCTCCCGCTCCAGTAGGTTCGCTCCCCGCGCTCGTGGCATCCAAGGCAGATCGCGTTGTTGAGCTCGACCCTGCGGGATGGGTCGTTCTTGCGGAACGACACGATGCCGCCGGGACTGCTGCCATCCGCAGGCCGGGTGTAGCTGACCAGCGCCGGTACAGGACCCGCGGGCGCCCTCCCTGCGCCTCTTGGCTGCTCGGGTGCCAGACTGGCGTAGTAGCTCGCAATGTTCCTGACCGTGCGCTCGTCGAGCGACGCGACAAGGCCGTTGCGAACCACGACCGGCTCGCGCCCGCCTTGCGCCGCATTTCGCTGGGCTGAAGCCGCAGGAACGAGACTGGCAAAGTAGCCCGCGATATCGTCTGCGGTGCGGTCATCGATCGACGCGAGCAGCTTGTTCACGATGAGGACCGGTTCACGGCTCGAGGAGGGAGCCTGTGCGTTGTCGGCGGCTGGAGGCTGCGCGGGAGCAAGAGTGGCGTAGTAGGTTGCGATGTTGTTGATGGCCGTCTCATCGAGAGCGGCGACCATGCCCTTCATCATGGCGTTGTCGCGCGAGCCGTCCTTGTAGGCTTTCAGCGCATCGGCGAGGTATCGCGCGTCCTGGCCGGCAAGGCTTGGCCAGGCGGGATTGGCGCTCACGCCCTGCTGGCCATGGCACCCGGCACACACAGCGCTGGCCGCGATCGGAAAATCCGTCAAGGGCATGAGGACAGTCTTTCCGGCTGACGGATCACCGGGGGGCGGGGTCGCCGCCCGGGCCGGGACTTGCCGCGCATAGAACAGGGCAATGTTGTTGAACTCGGACTCGCCGACATCGGTGAGAAGCGCCTGCATGACCGCGTGTTTGCGCTGACCGGCGGCGTAAGCCTTCATTGCAGCCACAAGGTATGGTGGAGCAAGCCCGGCGAGGCTTGGAATGCCCGTCTTCCTGCTGATGCCGTGCTCACCATGGCAAGCCGCACAGGCGACGACCTTTTCGCGCGCCTTGTCCCGGTAGGACTTGATTGCCGCGCTCAGGTATCGCGCGTCCTGGCCGGCAAGGCTCGGAAACGCCTCCGACACGCTGCCTTCCGACTCCCCGTGACATCCCGTGCAGAGAGAGGCGGCAGTTTTCCCGGCCGAGGGATTGCCGAGTCCAGGGGTCTGGGCCCTGGCCGGAGCTTGCCCCGCATAAAAAAGCGCAAAGCTGTTGAGCTGCCCATCGTCGACACCCGACAACAGGGCTTTCATTACTCCGTGCCTGCGTTCACCCGAGGCATAGTCCTTCATCGCCAGCACGAGATATTGCTGACTCATGCCGACGAGGCTCGGTATTCCCGCCTTTCTGCTGATGCCGCCTTGGCCGTGGCATCCGGCGCAGGCGACCGCCTTGCTGCGCGTTCCGGCCCTGTAGGCCTGGATCGCATCAGCGAGATATTGCGCATCCTGACCGGCGAGGCTCGGCCACGCAGGGGAGACGCTGATACCGAGTTCGCCATGACAGGCGCTGCACAAGCCGGTCGCGGCCCTGCCGGCGGAGGCATCGCCAATCGGTGGGGTTTTTGCTCGCTCGGGAAGTTGCCGCGCGTAGTAGGATGCAATGCTCTGCAATTCCGCTTCGCTCAGACCGGAGAGCACGAGCCTCATCAGGTCGTGCCTGCGCTGGCCGGTGATGTAAGACCTCATCGCCTGCGTCAGGTATTCCGGGTCTTGTCCGACGAGGTTTGGAATTCCGGGCCGTTTGGTAACGCCGCCTTCGCCGTGACACGCGGAGCACCCGACGGCTTGGACATGCGCCGAGCCCGGGCCGTGGCAGTTCTCGCAATCGAATTTCGCCGGCTGGGTCTTGCTGATCCTCCCCATCAACGTCCGGCCGAACGTCTCGGCCTGGACCGCATGACAGTACAGACAGGTCTGAGAACCCATTCGATGCGCGTCGGTAAAGGATGGATCCCGTCTTGCGGCCGGTGGCACCGGCCTGCTCGGATTGGTATCCGGCGCTGCGTTGGGCGCTGGAGTTGGTTGACCCTGCTTTCGAAGCAGCTCACGCAAGGCGTCAAACGCGTTGTCCGATTTCGCCAACCGGATCGCCGAATCCGCCGGCTTGGGGGAATCTCCTCCTATCTGCTGAGCGTAGTCACGCAGCGCGGCCAGCTCTGGATCGTCGAAATGGCCGCTGATTTGCGAAGGCAATTCCGAGTCAGGTGGCTCGGCGGCTGCGGAAACCTGCGGAAGGGCGGCGGCAACCTGTGCGCGGCCAACATGAGGGTGAACCCAGCTGCGGTCGCTCTCCGTTGTGTTGGACGGCTGTCCTATCCCGATTTCGCGAGCGTATTCGCGCAGCGCGGTAAAATCTGCATTCCCGAAATCGGGATGTGGGCTGACATCGTTTGCCACAGGCCCTGACGGCTCAAGGTCGATCTGCCGGGCATACTCCCTCAGCGCCGCAAAATCTGCGATTCCTGCATGCGGATCGGGATCATCCATGCCGTGATGGACAGCAAAAGATCCTTCTCGCTGGTCCCCGGCATAAACCAGGGGTGCGAAGACGAGCAGCACAGAAAAAATTGCTGCCGCCAGAACCGCCGGAATCCAGCCTGGCGCGGCGAGATGGCGTGCAAAATCAGCAGCAAGAGCGGCCTTCGAACGCTGCATGACGTCTCCCTTGGCCCAACGAAACGATATCGCCCCGGCCAAGGGTTGAGCGAAGAAAACATTGTCGCCAATCAACTTTTGCGCGAGTGTGGTTTCCCCGCAACAAGCGTACGATCGGCGATGAGATTCTGAACTCTTCCGGTCAGGTCTGCGCTGCGCAGGCAAAGACCAGCTTTTCAGAGGACGTAATGCCGATCTTCGTCGGCCGCTGTTCAGTTGCCATCAACCGGGCGGACAGGGAAATGAAAAGAGCGGGCTCGATCTCAGCACCTACGAAGGAGTGATGAAGCGCACGAAAATGGGCAAGATGGTTATCCCTGGAGATCCAGAGGGCAGCAATCTGATGTGGCTTCTGGACTGGCGCGGGGCTCCCGAAACTCACATGCCGCTTGGCAAGAAGAAACTGTCTATTTGCGATCGTGATGCTATCCGGGCTTGGATTCGCGAGGGAGCGTTGAACAACTGATAGACAACGGCACGGTTAATTGATCTTCTGTCGTCGGCTGGCGTGTCGGCGAAGGAGACCTACAACGACCCCATGCAGGCCAGGCAAAACCCCATGGAACCAAAGCCATGAATGATATTCCCCTGCACCGGCACTATCTCCATTACTCCGAGCTGCCGTACAGCCAGCGAGTGCTGTACACTGCAACCTTGCTTGTTATCGGATTCGCTTACATCTTGGCTCTGCTGCAAATCTACTTCACTTATGCCGGGCGAGCCGGTGGAAATCCAAAGTTGATTTCTTATAGCGATATCGTTGTGGGTTATTCCGGGAACAAGAGCGGGTCGCGACTTGAGACGGCCCTTCGGGGACCGATGGCGGGGATGCTGTCATCCGACGAACGGCAAGTCATATTCACTTGGCTGGCGGATGGGTCCTCGCGCGAGACTTACAACAAGGAGATCAAGTCAACGATCGACAACAAATGCATGGCTTGCCACAACGGCAGCAATCCGCATCTTCCGGACTTGAGTGACTACGACAAATTGAAGAAGATGACTGCGGTGGACACTGGGCCTACAATAGCCACTCTCGTCCGCGTGTCGCACATCCATCTGTTTGGGTTGACTTTCATTTTCTTCTTGATGGGCCTCATGTTCAGCCATGCCTACGTCCGGCCGGTGTGGCTGAAATGTGCTATTGTCGCCGCTCCGTTTGGCGCAATTCTGATCGACGTCAGCTCCTGGTATGTCATCAGACACTTTAATCCCTTTGCACTCGTTGAGATTGCTGCCGGCACTCTGATGGCCGCGTGCTTTGCGTTCATGTGGCTGGTTACGATGTATCAATTGTGGTTCAAAACGACCCCATCAGCGGTGGCGCAGAGGGATCCAGAGCGGACCGTGATCGGCTGACAAGTCCGGGAAGCGGTTATCCGACACCGGAGCCTTGCCGGGGCGCATATCCGGCAGCGGCACTGTTCGAGTGCGGAGATCGAGCCGCTTCCCGAACGGCGTCATGGTGGGCGCGTGGTTCACGCTGGTTCGTGAACCGCCTTGCTCGATCCGGCTCACCGGCAGCCTTCAGCGTCATCAGGAAAGCGGCTTCGAGTTGCATCCAGCATGTCGCCAGCGGGGCCGATGGCCTGGTTCTGGCCGATCTTGCGGCCGAACACGCTGCGCTCAAAACGCGGGAGAGTCTCCAGAAGCTGGCGCGCCCTTGAGCTAGGGCGGCGGATTTTATAGAGAACAAAGCGCGCGGATCTGTCCAATTCCTCCAGCAGGTTTGGCAGCGGGTTCACCACGTGCGGCCCGAGCACATAGAGATAGTCGTAATCCCGGTACCAGGTGCGGATGAAAGGCGGAACGTCGGACGGCGTTTGGTCCGCCGCTATCGCGGCAAGCACGCGTATCGGCATCGGGCCGCCATAGGGGATGGCGAGACGCTGCACGGCGGCGCGCGCCTGCACCGGCTGCTTTCCCACCGCGGTGAATAGGTTCGGCACAAAGGCGTTGGCGTAATGCACCGCGAGCGTCGGAGCATAAGCCATCGGATACTGCGTGAGGTCGTTGAACGGCGGGTCCTCGCCGTCGCCGCTGCCCCCAACGAGCACCAGCGAACCGCGTTCGATCTTGTGGAACGACTCGATGATAGCCGCATAGTCCGCGCGGTAGGACAGCCAGACCGCAAATACGATGGCCAGATTGGCGAGCGTGATGCCGGTGACAACGGTGAGCGCGGCAATCGTCCATCGTCGGCTGGGCAGCGACAGCGAGCAGAAGGCCGGAATGATCAAAGCCGCCGCGGGGATCACGCGGAGGTCGACAAACGAGGTGCCGAGCAGCGTCGACGGAATCGCAAGATAAAGAAGCGCAAAGCCGATCGCGAGCCAAATCCCGGCCGGCTCGAGCTTTAGAACGCCGCGCTTGGCCGCGAAAAACAGCGACGTCATCAGCGCCAGCGCACTCGCCGCCGACACCGTCAAATTGTAGCCGTTCATGATGCGAAACAGCCAGAGCGGCTTGAATTCAAAAGACCAGGTCGTGCCCTCGCTTCCGATCGAGCCGGCGGTCAATTGCATGACCCCGAACAGCGCCACCGCCGGTATTGCGAGCATCACAAGCCGCAACGCGGCGTCGCGATACGATACTTTCCGGTCATGGGCGCGCCACAGCTCATAGAACCCAAGCGTCGCGCCATAGACGCCCAGCGAAAAGAAATGCGCCGCAAACAGCGCCGTGACGAAAACCGCGTTGACGACGAAACGCACCGGCCATGCGCGCTCCGCCACCATCAGATAGGCGGCGACGCCCCAGAGCGTGACGCCCAGACCGAATTCGAAATTCACGAAACCCCAGGTAAACGGCAGGCAGTAGAGGAACATGAGCGCCGCGAAGCCGGCGAGATGGACACGCCCTTTCACGACCCGTTCGAGCGCAAGCGCGCCGCCGACGATCAATAATTGGCTCAAGAGCAGAAACAGCCGGGTGGCATTTTCGACGCTGATCAGCCGCGCCATCTGCGGGACCAGCAAATCCATCGCCAGATTGGGATAGAGCGCCCAGGCCACCTCGTAGTACGGGTTAGCATCGGGCGTGCCGTTCTGGCTCAGAATATACATGCGCGCGAGGTGATTGGGATAATCGACCATCGCCGGAATGGGCGTCAGCAGCACGGGGAGAAGCGAGGCGGCGGCCAGCAGCGCAAAAACGACAATCGCCACGGACCGATCTGAGCCAGGCCGCGCCCAGGCCGTCATGACCTGCCAATCGGAGGAAACCATGTCGTCGGACCGCTGGATCTGAGCTTATGCCCGGGCGACTGCACATCGACTCGGGCCACACCACACAACAGTGCTATCACTAGTTTGCGGCAAATGCCGGCGCAAGCTTGCTCTACAAGATACGGGTTTTCGCGCGCCGGGATAAACGATCCTGCTGCTCTTCGCGGTCGCTTAAGCAACGTGGCTGTTTGCATTTTCAATTCATCGCTATGCGGTGGTGCTTTCCGCGCCACTGATCGTGCGGTTGCTG
>Ga0137363_10002627_pt1 | contig 10743 bp, 10 predicted proteins | sample MadtaG_FD_104800 | JGI IMG/M metagenome (GOLD analysis project Ga0137363, IMG submission 104800) | Vadose zone soil microbial communities from Angelo Coast Range Reserve, California, USA - Mad1_115_16 metaG | ecosystem: Environmental > Terrestrial > Soil > Vadose zone | place: USA: California...
GCCGCTTTCGTCAGTTCGCGCCGATCGTCGAACAGGCCGCCCAACGGACCGCTGTCTGACTTTGGGCACACAACTCAGCAATGGACGCTTCGTCCAACAGTAAAGCCAACGACGTGTCGATCAGCTTCACCCGTTCCTCGAATTTCACGCCGCGTTCCCCTTCGCTCTTGAACTGATTAAAAGTGTGGGGGAAGCAGAATCGTTCTGTCGCGAAACATTTTTGATGGGGTGTTTTGAAACGGGGTGTGCTTTTGAAACCGTGTGTGGGCCTAGCGGAGAGCTAGCTCTTCAGGAGAGATTCTTGCTGTCAGCCGCTCAGTGAGCCACTCTGTTTTTCTCTAGCACGGCTCCGATACAGCATCGTCTTGGCATTGCCTGCTGTCACTGAGTATCCGACGGCACCGAAGAAGCCTGAAATAAATCTGTATATCCCCTGATCTGATACTTTATTTCCCGTAAATCGTTTAAGTTCACCCTCCAACAGTTCTGTCACAAGAGATTGCACTGCGTTCGACCCCTCATTTGCGGGAAGATCGAGGTGCTCAAACTTCCAGGGGAAAAGGGCAGCGCTCTGCTCTTCCTTGCGAGTCCGAAGGTCCGGTTTGATCAACGCGGCCATCATGCATTCCAGTCTCATGATTTCTTTTTCTAGTCTCAGAAGACCGGATCGCGGCGAGCCCAAGTCGAGTAGATTCTTTTTCAGTCCCAAGTCTATTTCCATCTGTACTATTTTGCCCGCTTTGACAAGATGGGTGAGACTGTGGCGGACCTGAATCAGGGCCCTATGGTAGCGGGCTTTGGATTGCCGCAGAGATGGCACAGTCCTTCGATTCATGCTGACCGTATTTTCGAGGTAGAACATCAAAGCCGCGAGATCGTAGAGCCGGCTCGCAAATTCCCTTAGTCTCTTTGTCCTGAACCCACCCATTTGAACTAGGAGCTGCTTAATATGTGGCCTTAACTTGTCCCCGAACTGCCGCTCTCCCTCAAGGCGCTTGATCTCTTCGTCATTTATAATTCCCATAAAACCGTCGGCACTTAGAATTAACTGGCTCGCGGACCTCTTCATCGTGGCCTCACTTGTTAGCACCTGGGAATCTACAGTTGGGAGGACCCTCTCCGCACCAAGATCGACCAGTCTTGCGCGATCTTCATCGTGGCCTCAATCGAGACTTCCACACTCTGCTTATCACGAAGTGCAAGCCCACAAGAGTAACCGCACCGATGCACCCGCTGGGGTGCTACTTGCTAGCTCTGCCTTACATGGTCGTCATCTTGGCCTTTTCCCGACTCGTCTCTCATTCCGGTTCAACCGCTTTTCCCTGCTCTGACACCCCTCCCACCGTTCTTCGCTTCGCAGTTCAACGATCTGGACGATCTGGACGATAGATTTCCGAGCAAAGCACGAGGTTGGAGGTTGAAATTGAACGTTTTGACGCCTTTATTTCTAGTTTCTCTTCATTTTTCAACAGAGTGAAGTACTAGTAATTCTTGCGTCCAGATCGTCCAGTCCGTCCATCCCCCCACGCTTCAAGGCAGTCCCACCCAAAAGGCTGCGGCCCGGACGTAGCCTTGACAGTCGCGATCGTCTACCCAGGGGTGGTGCCAACTGGTTTCGCGGTTGACACAACGACGTCACCAAAAGAGGGGATTTTTGCTACACCACAAAAGAAACCCTGATGTCTATATTCTTACGTTGTGGCCGAACATCGTCGGCATGCCCACGAACCATTTCATTCCGTGTCCCTCGGGTCCGCGGAAGAAGGCACCGTATATGTGGTCCCTCTTCCGGGTCTAACGCCATTTTCCGCCCACAGACACCACACTGTCGCACGTCTGCTCCGATTTCGTTTGCGACTCGCGAACAAGAGTTGCTCCCACAGCATGGGCATTTGTCTGGATCGGGTTTCTCGCTGGGCTTAGCTGCGGGAAATCTAGTAGTCAGGTTATCCAGCTGCTTCACCACCCGTTTTCAAGCGACGTGTCAATACTGAACAATCGAAAGATGGCCAATACGATTAGCAGCGATATAACGAAGACAACGATCAGGGTTATGAAATCCATCTAAGCCCTTCTTCTTTCTTCTTGATGTCCCAGCCTCCTCAAAAATCCCATCAGCGCGCCCCCTAGCATTGCGTCAGCGGGGCGTTTAACACGGTCATAGGGGTAAGTACGAGCCCGGAGTGCAAAGCATCCAGCATCGAGATTCTGACGACTTTCAAATTTGGACCTCTCGCATCGATTTCCCGGAAGTCCAGGAGTGCCGAGCAAGAAAAAACAGTCTTCCCGAAAATCCTCAATTGCGCGAATAGGGTGATGTTTTGCGCTGGGATGTAGAGAGAAAAAACACTCAGCACAAAATGGCGATTCCCGAACAGGAAAAAAACATTGGTCACGCTTGGGAAAAGAAAAAACGGACTCGGAGGTTCTCAGGGCGCTGGGAGTCGTGAACCAAGTGAACGGGACAAGAATAAACATGCGGAGAGGAACGCAGTGAGTGGGGAGAAAATCTAAAGTTCATCATTTTTCTCAACGCCTCAACTTCAATTCGATGCATGGAGGATGAATGTTTTGGTTGATGTTTGTGTTTATTCTTATGAATAGTATTTAGCCCTTCTGTTTTTTCTCTCCCCGTTCTACAGAGCGTTTTCCCCTGCATCCTGATTTCTGGGATTGGGACTGGAAAAAACATCCCACGTTCCTCGTCTTTCGACCCGATCCAACCATGAACCAAGGTGCACACCAGTATTTCGTACCGGGACAAGAAATAATCGTTGAGGGTTTCAGCATTGAGGTTCGTCGCATGAAGGAAATCTTCTCAGCATTTGGATCGGAAATATTCCGTCCACTGGCCACAATCGTAATCCCCGGCGCCATGGCGATCAGTACTTGGTTTGTTGTTTTGGTCCAGAGGTTTCCTTCATTCCGAAATCTGGTGGAGGCAAATCATACCGAAACGACCCTGCTCCTTGTTCTCGCCAGCATTGCCTCCGGACTGTTTGTGGAAGATATCGGCTCCAGAATCGAAAGCCGAGTACTCGACAAGAAACTCTCGGAATGATCCCCCTTTTAAGAATTGGTGCTCCCCACGACGGTGCCATTCACCCACTGAGTCGAGAGCCGTAGGCTATGGGTAACAAGTCCCAGGAGGTAGCCCGTGATTCAGCTCGTGAGCGCTGTCGCAAAGTACATGTTTGGTTGTCACCACAAGGCACTCAGCAGGGTATTTACGATCAATCGCAGGACTTATAGGGTCTGCTGCGACTGTGGTGCCGAATTTGAATATTCGTTGAAGACGATGTCTCATAGGCGTACACCAGCACCTGGTCCCGCGTGCGGAACAGTTACGCCGAGATCGGATGCCTACGGCTCATACAGGAGGACTGCTTCGGTCGTTTGATCTTCCGTTTCGAGCAGGCCCAAGTGTTGTCAGGCAGTGGCGAAAATCCCGTCAGCGCGCCATCTAGCGTTGCTTAAGCGGTGCTTTTGGTCTTCCAGCGGGTTTCAGCCCTACCAAGAACTTACCTACCCCCCGGCGTCAATCAGCGGGCAATTCCGTAAGTCCGATTCCGTCAAAGACAATTTCAGCCGCTGCTTGCCCCCAACGCCGAACTCATCGATCACTTCCCGGGTCGGGGTGTCCCGCTGGTATGCGGAGCGCATCCGCCAGGGGTACCGGCCGCATCCACGGCACTGGCAGGCGCTGGCGGAACTGGTGGGAATCTCGGCTGAATGGCCCTGTAGGGTACCTTCACGACAGTCGGACTACGCGACCGCCAGAATCAACGGCCTCCCATTTCGGCTCTGGACGCGGCGTTCCACAACTCACTCCCACTGTTTTGTATTGACTTCCACAGGTTGCTCCCTCTACAGTGCCCCCACAGTTTTCCTTGAGGGGGGAATTCTGAGCCTTTTAGGGGGAGCCGATGGCTCGCTTCAACGGATTGTTGTTCTCCGTCCTCATCTTTGCTTGTCTTTTCGCGGTGCTTCCCGCTCGCGCCCAGATGGAAGACCCCACCACACAACAGGGGTTGAAGCCGTACGTTGCCTACCACGGTGGTGACTTTGACGCCGTAAGCCTCATGAACGGGAAACTCGACCTGCATATACCGCTCGTGTCCTGGCCGCAACGAGGGAACCTCAAACTTGGCTTTACCATTCGTTATGACAATCCGCGGCTGACTGAAGACCGCGACGCCCCCGGCACTTGCGGAACCCCTGGCAATCCGTGCACGTATTGGTCGACGTTCGACGGTGGCGGAGTCTACGTATCGCCTGATTTCGCCTCCAGCATCTACACCCAGCCGTTGTACGACCTTTCGACGTTCATCGGCAATGCTTACGCTGTGACCGACTCGTCCGGAGCTAATCACACGTTGGGTTTTACCAGCGGTTCCACTTACGAAACTAGGGACGCCACTGGGTATTCATGGAACAGTACGACCAACGTCATTACGGACCGCGACGGCGTGCGCCATTATCCGGGAAGCTGCAACACTCCGGGGTACCTATCCGGCAACATCGCAAAACTGGAAGATACCAATGGCAACCAGATCACTTGCAATTCCGGCGTCTTCACCGATACGATCGGCAGAGCAATTTCCCTCGTACAAACTACCACCACTGATTATTCTGGCTGTACCGGGCAGTTGCCTATCAGTTCGGCGTCCGTCTGGACTGTCCCCGGGCCGATCGGTGGCAGCGTCACCTTTAAGTTCTGCTACGTCAGAGTCACCTTGAATGTGATGCTCGAAACCGGGCTAAATCATTATGCGGACACGACCACGCACACGATGCTGCAAAGCATTGTTCTTCCAAACGGTACCGCTTGGACTTTTGACTACGCCAATGGTACGCAGGGTCCTACGACACCTTCCGGGTCTCTTGTCAAAATAACCATGCCCACCGGCGGCACGATTTCCTACACTTCCCTAAAAACGCATACCTGCGGATCCAATTCGACCTTTCCCCACAACTACGAATACTCGATCGGTTCTCGCACGATCGATCCCCACGATGGGTCCACGCCAGCCCCTTGGAGCTATATCGGAGGAGTTACGGATCCGCTCGGAAATCAGACGATACACACCTTCACCGCTTTGGGTACCTCCTGCTCGCTCTACGAAACACAAGCTCAGTACTACCAAGGTCCCGCATCTGCGAACGTCTTGCTCAAGACAGTCACCACAGACTACTTGTGGCTCCAGACCACGAACATGAACAATGGCGGCTATTCTATCGACAACGTGGTGCCCATACGAATCACCACGACGATACCCGTAGGCTCGGGCACCAAGGTCACAAAAGTCGAGAAGGACTACGATTCAGGATTCACGTTCACGGATGTCCGCGGGACGCAGTGGCACGGAATTTACGGCAACGTCGTCACGGAGCGGGAATACGACTACGGCTCTGGCGTGCCCGGTGCACTCCTGCGTCGAACGTCCACCAACTATCAGGCGTTCGTCAATGCCTCGTATCTCACCTACAATATCCTCGGCTCGGTCTATTCCGTTGCCGACTACGACAGCACCGCCAACACTTGCAAAGGAGTGGCTACCTACTGCGCGTACTCCTACTTCGGCTTTGACGAATCTGCACTGGCATCTTCCGGCATCACCACTCAGGTCAATGCCTCTCCCCTGAACGGTACCATTCGCGGAAACCAAACGTCCGCACATCGTTGGCTGAACACAAACAGTACATATCTGAATACCACGCGAACGTACTTCGACACCGGAATGGCCAAGACTTCCACGGATCCGGGAGGTCACACCACGACCTTCGCTTACTCTTCAACGTTTGCGGGGGCGTACCCTACGCAGACCACACTGCCCGACACGAATTCCCCAAATCTCGCGCACCATGTGGCTTCGACCAACTACGATTTCAACACCGGCGTTGCTCTTTCTCGCACCGATGAGAATAGCCAGATCACCAGCTATTCCTACGACAACATGTCCCGCATCCACACCGTCACGCCACCTTCCGCTGGCGGCGTCACCACCTACACCTACATTGACACGCCCGGCTCGCTGAACGTGGAGAAGCAGACCCAGATCGATACAACCGGCCGTCTCACGGACGAGTTTGTCTACTTCGATGGGCTGGGGAGACAAACCAGCCAAAGCGTGTATAACGACGAAAGCACACCGTGGGACAAAAGCGACACCTGCTATGACGCGAACGGCCGAAAGAGTTTCACTTCCTACCCCTACCAAGCGAACAGTCCCACCGCGGCACGCATTTGTTCCGGAGCTGGTGATGCAATAAGCTACGACGCACTCTCCCGCACCACCTCCGTCACCCATTCCGATGGAACCTCAGTCACCACTCTGTACACCGGTGCTGCCACACGTGTGACCGATGAAGGGAACGGTACGGTTCAAACGCAGAAAGTCTCGCAGGTCGACGGCTTGGGCCGACTCGTCTCTGTATGCGAAGTTACCAGCGCCACTCTCGTCGGCATCACTCCGACTCCCGCTGCCTGCAACCAAGACATCGCAGCCACCGGCTTCTACACCTCGTACCAGTACGACAGTCTGGGGAATCTGACAGGCGTGACCCAGGGCGGCCTGAACCCGAGAACGTTTGTCTACGATAGCGTGTCACGGCTCGTGACCGATACGAATCCAGAAACGGGCACGACCACCAACAGCTACGACCCAGACGGCAACGTCCTGCAGCGAGTCCGCCCAAAGCCGAACCAGAGCAACGCTTCCGTGACGGTCACTACCACAAAGGCCTACGATCCGCTGCATCGGATCACGAGCAAAACCTATTCCGACACAACACCGCCCGTCACTTTTAACTACGACGAGACCGCCGCATTCGGAAAAACGCTCACAAACACCACCGGCAGAAAGTCGTCCGAATATACCGGAGCCTCCGCCAGCAAAACGACGGGCGAGGTATACAGCTTCGACAACGTAGCCAGGGTTGTCGACAATTCGCAGTGCACACCTCAAAACTGTGCTACAGGAACATTCTCGATCACATACACCTATGATCTGCTGGGTGATGCTGTGGCGTTGAACAGCACCGCTACAAACACCTTCACCTACACATTCAACCGCGCCGCCCGTCTCACCAGCGTGACGAGCAGCATTTCCGACGCCAACCATCCCGGAACTCTGCTTTCGGCGGTCCACTACAATGTATTTGGCTCTGCTGCCTCAGACACCCTTGGCAACGGTATCGCCGAAACTTACGCGTTCACAGCCCGCGGTTGGGTGCAATCGCTGAGTGCCGTCAAGAGCTCCACCAGCGTCTACAGCTTCAGCATCATCAATCCCGCCAACAGCCAGACAGGGTATTCCGGCAACGGCAATGTGCTCTATGCCAACGACAGTGTCAACGGCAACTGGGCTTATACCTACGATCCCATGAATCGCCTGATCACCTCTGGCAAGTCGGGGCAAGCTTTCAGCTACGTGTATGACCGTTTTGGGAATCGGTGGCAGCAGAACGTCACGGCTGGGAGTGGCCCGAATCCGAGCTACTCCTTCGACGCCAACAATCGCGTTATCGGCAGCAGCATGACGTACGACGCCGCCGGGAACATCACCAGTGACGGAAGTCATACCTACACCTACGACGCCGAGAACCGGATCGCCTCTGTCGACAGTGGCGCAACCACCTTCGTCTACAACGCCGACGGCCTGCGAGTAAAGAAGCTAAGCTCGCAATGGAATGCTGAGTATGTACACGACTTGGCGGGCCGCGCGTTCCTTGATATGGCACCTGGGGCAGGTTGGGCCATGTCCGAAATCTATGCCGGCGGGCGGCACTTGGGCACCTACCGCAACAGCACGACTTATTTCAACCTGAACGACTGGTTGGGCACGGAGCGTGTTCGCACCAACATGGCAGGTCAGGTTTGCGAGAGCATGATTAGCCTCGCCTACGGGGACGCTCAGACCACCAGTGGCAGTTGCGGAGATCCGAGTCCTCTCCACTTTACCGGGCAGATGCGTGACACCGAGACCGGCCTGGATGAATTCCCGGCGCGGTATTACTCCTCCACCCAGGGCCGCTGGTACAGCCCGGACTGGTCCCTCGTGCCGGTTGCGATCCCGTATGCAGACCTCCTCGACCCACGAACGCTCAACCTTTATGATTATGTTGGCGATGATCCTACGAACCACCCGGATGCGGACGGCCATTTCCAAGCTCCTGGTCAGGAGTCGAGCAATGCCTGTCAAACGAACAATCAGTGCGCGGAGAACCAACAGATTCAGGTGCAACAGAAGGCGCAAAATACGACAGCCGCCGCCGTAGTCGCAGCCCCGACCACAGCGGAAGAAATCAATGCAGTTGTTAAGCCGCTCGTGGAGAGCGCGGTGGGAGCTCTTGAAAAAGCTGGCACCAGTGCTCTAGAAGCAGCAGGTGGCGTCGTACTTTTCATCTTCGCGAGTTCCCAAAAAACAGCTAGCGAGGAACAGGACACAATCCACCGAGATTTTAGCGGGAAAAAGGATTCCGCAGAACCGGAGCCTGCAGCCGCATCGGGAGGCAAAGGGGTACGTGGCGGCAAGAAGGACCGTAGTCCGGATGGTACGGTTGACCAACTGAACTCGATCCAGAAAAACCAAGCAACGTTTCGGCAGCGCGGCCAGGGCGAAAGAATCCGATCAACTAAGAAGTCAGAGCAGAATGTGGACAACACGAACCGCAGAATCAAGAGCCTTGAGGATGTTGAAAACCAGTGAAGAAGTTACCAGACATGTTGGAGGAGCTGAGCCGTACAGAAAACGCGGATGAGTTTCGCCAGCTCCGGGAGGCTCTGGAGCCCGAGATTCTTAAAACCCATGACTCGGTTCTACTCTGGCGGCTCGGCCAGGTTTACCGCCAAAGGCAAATGTGGCCGGATTCCGAAAGGGTTCTGCGTGAATCTGTGAAGTGGGGGCCTTCCGCGCCCGAGCCCTATCGGGACCTAGGGCTGCTCTACATGCGCAGGGACGATCTCTCCGAGGAAGTCAGCCTTACGCAAGCGCGGGAAATGCTGGAGAAGGGTTTGAAGGTTGAGAAGATCAACAACGACCTTTCTGCGGTTACCCATACACTCCTGGCCAGCGTTCTTGAATGGTCGAACGAGCCAAAGCGCGCGGAAGAAGAGCTGCGCAAGGCGCTGGAGATCGATCCCCACTACGAAGAGGCACAGTACAACCTTGCAATGCTACTGGACGACTCGCGCAAAGAGGAGAAGCTTAGGCTGCTACGCCAGAGCATAGCTGAAGATCCTGTCTACTTCATCGCGCTGCGAGATCTGGGGTTTGAACTCGTAAAAGACAAGCAGCTTGCCGAAGCAGAAGGGTGTCTAAGTAAAGCGCTGGGATTAGACGCATCGGATGTATCTCTACGCTGGTACTTAGGGCAGCTGAAGTGGATGCAACACGATCTTCCATCGGCGGAGTTGCATTTTAGAAAAGCAGTTGAGCTCGATCCAGGTATCGGCAAATCACATGAACTGCTCGGCAGGTTTTTGCAGCATACTGACCGGGTAGAAGAAGCAAATCGCGAGTTGTTCTCAGCGATCGAGCTGGACCCGAACAACGAAGACTCGTTCTCCGCCTACGTCAAATTTTTGGGAGAGTTTGAGGATCGGGACTTCGCCACGAGTCTGTACTCCGCAGCAAAGCAGAATACCTTGGTGCCGCAGCAGCGTCTTGTGGAACTAGAAAGTAGGTTGCTCGCTCAATAGCGAAAAACCAAGGCCGAATGCCTAAGACGATAGAAATCCCCACGCCTGTGAGGATTGAGAGACTCACGCGAGTGATGCGGATCAACGGAGTGGACGTTTCGGTCCACTGGTCCGTGCTTGTTATCGCAGCTCTGATCCTTTGCAGCGCGGTGCGGCGGCCAGTGATGGCAGTGGTGGGGTTGACTGCTTACCTGAGCGTTCTCCTAATCCATGAATGCGGTCATCTGATCCTTGCTCGCCAAAGACGCTGCGAAGTGTTCGGGATCGAACTCTACCCGATATACGGGATCACGCGGTTCGAGACACCATGGTCTCGATTCGATCACTGCGTAATCGCTTGGGGCGGAGTCCTGGCACAAGCACTAGTGGCGCTTCCGCTGGTATCTTGGGTAGCGGTCTTCGGCTATACACCATTCGAGCCGGTGAACGTGGTGCTGGCACTTCTGGGCTTCTTCAGCCTCGGAGTTGCTGCGTTCAACCTGCTTCCCTTTGCACCGCTTGATGGCATCACTGCCTGGGGCCTAATCCCAGCTCTCATCGAACGTGCGCGTGCGCCCAGGAGTCGTCCGGGATGGAGAGGGAGACCCTGATCCTGACCGCTGAGCAGAGTACCCGGCGTTGGCGTTCTAGAGCGACCAGGGCGTGCGATCCGGGGAGCGGCCTGAGGGTTGTGGGCAGGTACTCTGGTTCTGAATGGACCGGGATGAGTTTCCCTTACCAGTCTGACTTAATGAAGCCCTACAATTTTTATTCGCTCGCCGTTGTATGCCTGACGTCTGCGTATACGAGTGTGCCGCTTGCGATGCGCGGTTCAGCATGATTGAGCCTGATTCGCCATCGCAAACTCAACACTGCATACATTGTCTCGCGAAGGGTGCGCGTCTCATCTGCAGGGGGGGGCGAGCAAAAGGGCGATCTGTATCGCTTCCCGAGCCACCCGATTCTGTTGGACGGTACAGCTCTGAAGCGCATCCGAATAAAAGTACGAAAGAAACTCAAATGACTCGGAAACTGTTTCGACGCATCTTCAATGGTCGAGA
>Ga0137363_10002641_pt1 | contig 10727 bp, 9 predicted proteins | sample MadtaG_FD_104800 | JGI IMG/M metagenome (GOLD analysis project Ga0137363, IMG submission 104800) | Vadose zone soil microbial communities from Angelo Coast Range Reserve, California, USA - Mad1_115_16 metaG | ecosystem: Environmental > Terrestrial > Soil > Vadose zone | place: USA: California...
ACGCTCTTCACCTCGAAGTGCTCGGCGTCCAGGTATTCGGTGAGCATTTGACAGAGCTCACGATCGTCGTCCACCAGCAGCACTCGCGCCTCGCGTGCCTGGATGGGATCGCCCGGTGGTGGATTGGAGAGCGTCATTCGTCCGCATACTCTGGCACAGTCCGGTGCCGTCGAAAGCCCCGGCGCATGAATTCACAATTCTTAACAGAACGTTGCGTTCTCCGCGACACTTGTTTGCAGAGGCGGCGCCTAGGATAGCGCCGAGTGAAATTCACAGCATGGAGTAAGGAACATGAAATCGATTCGCCATTTGTTGACGGCTACGCTCTCGGCCGCAGCGCTGTTGACGGCCGCTGCCGGCGCGTCCTTTGCGAGCGCGGCCGATACAGCGACGGCCACCCAGCCGCCTCCCCAGCCCAGCCCCGCCGGACGGCATCATCACGGAGGGCCGTGGCACTTGCTCGGCAAGCTCGACTTGAACGCGGCGCAAAAGCAGCAAATCAAGGAGATCATGACGGCGGCGCATCCCCAGATGCAGAGCCTGCATGAGCAAATGCAGGCGAACTCACTGAAACTGCGGCAAACGCAGCCGACCGATCCGAATTACGCCAGCATTGCGTCGCAGGTGAGCCAGACGCACGGTTCCTTGGCCGCGCAGATGATGACGCAGCGAGCCGACGTGCGTGCCCAGGTGTTCAAGGTGTTGACGCCGGCGCAGCAGGCACAGCTGACCACGCTCGAGGCCGAGATGCAGACGCACAAGCACGGTGCCTGGGGCGGTCCGGGCGGCGAGTAGACGCGAAGTCCAAGGGATCGGCGGCTACCGTTGGGTGGCGCCGATCCCGTCTTTTTTCAGCAGATCGATCACACTGCCCGGACCGACCAGATGGCCGGTGCCGACGATCACCAGATAGTTCCTGTCGTCGTTGAGCAGGGCTTCGATTTTGGGCAGCCACTTGCGGTTGCGCGCCACCAGGACCGACTGATAAAGGCGCGGGTCCTGCCCAAGTTCCGACTGCAGCTGATTCGCGAACCACTGCGCATCTCCGCGCTGCCAGGCGCGGACCATGGAGTCCACCTCTTTGGGCAAGTCATGCGCCTGCTCCAGGCTCGACACCAGATACTCGGCCTGGGTGTCCATGGACATGTTCTGAAACACTGAGATCTGATCGTGGACGGTCTCGAGGCCTGCCACGCTCTTGCCGTCGTTGCGCGCCCGCTGCATGAAATACATTTCGACGCCGGCTTCCGGTTGAAAGCCGAGCTGAGTCAACTGCAGCTGCGATATGGCTTCGGCGGCGAACCAAGGAGCATATTGATCGAACAGGGAGAGCTCCACCCCGATCTCGCGCGCCAACGCACCGGCGCGCCCATAGCGCGCTTTGCCGAGGACCTCGGGCAGGGTTTTGCCCTCGGGCAGGATGGCGCTGCCGAGCATTTCTTCCTGCACCTGCCGCGAACTGATCTCTTCCAGATTCACTTCCATGAGCACGGACTTGGCGTCGCGGTAGGCGTCCAGCATCACGGGCGACAGCGGGTAGTCGCTGAGGCGCAGCACGTGAATGGAACCGAGCAGATAGACGGTGTTGTGCTTGCCGTGCAATTCCCAGAGCGAATGCAGCGCGCCGTCCGCGCGCACGGTGACGCAGAGCAACAGGCCGCACAGTGCCAGGCACGGACGGGAGAGGAAAGTGCGCTGCATCAGCTTCGCGTTTGGCGTCTAGCGCGTCGCCGTCTGCTGCAGCGGCAGCGACTCGATCCAGCGGACCGCGGTGTCGATGCGTCCATCGGCGTGCAGGTCGAAAGACCGGTAGGCGGGCGGCCGCGAGTCGACCGCATAGCGATCGCTCTTGGGAAGGAATTGCGCGCCCGTCGAGGGGGTCGCGAACAGCCGCACATCGCCGCGTTGGCCGTCGTACGCTTGGTGCACGTGCCCCCACACCACGGCGCGGACGTGGGCGTGCGAGTCGACGATGCGCCACAAGCCTTCAGGCTCGGATAGGCCCACGGTGTCCAACCAGCGGCTGCCCATGGCGATCGGGTGATGATGCAGACATATCATGGCGTGCTTCGGCGACCGGGTCAGCGCGCCGTCGAGCCGCGCGAGTTCATTCTGAGTCAGGCGGCCGCCGACATGCCCGGGGTCGTAGCTGTCGAGCATGATGAATTGCCAATCATCCGTCTCGTGTGTGCCGCAAATTTGAAACGGCGCGCCGCTGAGCTCTCTCTGCATCGCCGCGGGTTCGTCGTGATTGCCCGGAATGCACAGCACCGGCTTCTTCAGATTGCCGAAGATGCTGCGAAAGCGCAGGTAGCCGGAGGGATCGTCCTGCACCAGATCGCCGGTGACCAACACCGCCGAATAATCCGGAACGCGGGCAAACGCATCGTCGAGCACCGCATGCAAACTCGAATCGGTTTCTACTCCGCGCAATCGGGCGCTGGCGCTGCCGTAGAGGTGTGGATCGGTGATCTGTAGAATATGCATCTTGAAATCGTAGCAAAGCCTCGCCGGGCCGACGGTGAACTGGGTCATGGCGGCGGTCAAATGCGTTATACATAAAGAGACCGCGTTTGTGTGAACGTGTTCCGTCTTCAATCCGCGACGTGCGTCACGGGCTGCGGCACCTCCTACAACAAAACACCAAACGTCCTACACGAAACGCCGTTCGGTTGCTGGCAAGGGTCGCATCGGGGACAATACGCGGCCTGTCCCCGTCACCCTATGTAAACTAAAGAAGTTCGTCATGCCCACCCGCCGCGACCTTGCCAACGCTATTCGTGCCCTGTCGATGGATGCCGTCCAAAAGGCCAATTCGGGCCATCCGGGGGCTCCCATGGGGATGGCGGACATCGCCGAAGTGCTGTGGCGGCATGTACTTAAGTTCAATCCCGGCAATCCGAGCTGGTGGGACCGCGACCGCTTCGTGCTGTCGAACGGCCATGCGTCCATGCTGCTGTACTCGGTGCTGCACCTCACCGGTTATCCCCTGTCGATGGACGAGATCAAGAATTTTCGCCAGTTCGGCTCCAAGACGGCGGGCCATCCGGAGCGCGAAGTGCATCTCGGAATAGAGACCACGACCGGGCCGCTGGGCCAGGGGTTTGCGAACTCGGTGGGCATGGCGGTGGCAGAGCGCTCGCTTGCGGCCACCTTCAACCGGCCCGGCCACTCCATCATCGATCATCACACCTATGTCTTTCTCGGCGACGGCTGCATGATGGAAGGAATCTCGCATGAGGCCGCTTCATTTGCCGGCGTGCAGAAGCTCGGCAAGCTCATCGCGGTGTACGACGACAACGGCATATCCATCGACGGCAAGGTGGTGGGTTGGTTCGGCGACGATACGCCCACGCGCTTCGAGGCCTATGGCTGGCATGTGCAGCGCAATGTGGACGGCCAGAACAGCGATGCCATCGCGGCCGCGCTGGCCGCGGCGCGCGCGGAAACGGGGAGGCCGTCGCTGATTTGCGCGAAGACGACCATCGGCTGGGGAGCGCCGAACAAACAGGGCACGGCTTCCATGCACGGCGAAGCCATGGGCAATGAAGAAATCGCCGCCACCCGGCTGAACTTGGGGTGGACTTCTCCGCCGTTCGAGATACCGGCGGAGATTCGAGCGGCCTGGGACATGCGCGATAAGGGTGCGCGCGTGGAGCAGGAATGGCGTGCGCGTTTTGCGGCCTACAAAGCCGAATTCCCCGCGTTGGCCGCCGAGCTGGAGCGGCGCATGGGGGGCGATCTGCCCGGCGGTTTCGCCGACCTCGTGAATGCCTATGTCGGACGGACACAGGCCGAGGGCAAGGCGCTGGCCACGCGTCAATCGTCGCAGGCGGCCCTGAATGCTCTCGGTCCCTCGCTGCCCGAGCTGTTCGGCGGCTCGGCGGATCTCACGCCGTCGAACGGCACCTTGCGCAAGGATTCGGTGGCGCTGACGCCGGATTCGCCCGCAGGCAATTACGTCCATTTCGGCGTCCGCGAATTCGGCATGTCGGCGATACTGAACGGCATCGTCTGCCACGGCGGGTTCATTCCCTACGCCGGCACTTTCCTCACGTTCTCCGACTATGCGCGCAATGCAGTGCGGATGGCGGCGCTGATGCGCTTGCGCGTGATGTTCGTCTATACCCACGACTCCATCGGACTCGGAGAGGATGGCCCGACGCATCAGCCGATCGAACACCTCGCCTCCTTGCGCCTCATTCCGCACATGGACCTGTGGCGGCCCTGCGATGCGGTCGAGACCGCGGCATCCTGGGGCGTGGCGATCGAAAACCGGGACGGCCCCACGTGTTTGATTTTCACGCGTCAGTCGGTGGTGCACGAGCCGCGCAACGCGGCCCAGGTCGCGGCGATCAGACGCGGCGGCTACGTGCTGATCGATTCCGAGGGTCCTCCCGAGGTCATCGTGATCGCCACCGGCTCCGAGGTGGGCATCGCCGCCGAAGCAGTAAGGAGAGTGGCGGCCAAGGGCAGAAAAATCAGATTGGTCTCCATGCCGAGCACCAACACGTTCGACGCCCAGGACGATGCATACAAGCAAAGCGTGCTGCCGCCGTCGGTCGCCCGGCGCGTGGCGGTCGAGGCCGGCGTGACCGGGTTTTGGTGGCACTACGTCGGCCTGCAAGGCGAGATCGTCGGGATCGATCACTTCGGCGCATCGGCGCCGGGGAAGGATGTGTTCAAGGCCTACGGCTTTACTGCGGAGCGTGTTGTCGAGGCAATCGAGAAAGTGCTGGCGGCGAATCAATATTAAGGAAGGAAAACGATGGTAATCAAGGTGGCGATCAATGGCTATGGGCGTATCGGCCGCAATATTCTGCGCGCGCTGTATGAGGGCAAGCATGGGAGCGAGATCAAGGTGGTGGCGATCAACGACTTGGGAGACGCCAATACCAATGTTCATTTGACGCGGTTCGATACGGTGCACGGCCGCTTCCACGGCGACGTGCACGTCGACGGCGACTCGATGGTGGTGAACGGCGACCGCATCCGCGTGGTCGCGCAGCGCGATCCGTCCAAGCTGCCCTGGGGCGAGCTCGGGGCGGATTTCGTGCTGGAGTGCACGGGTCTGTTCACCAGCAAGGCCAAGGCGTCGGCGCATATCGCGGCAGGCGCAAAAAAGGTCGTGATTTCCGCTCCGGGCGGCGATGACGTCGACGCGACCATCGTGTACGGCGTCAATCACGGCGTGCTCAAGGCGAGCCACACGGTGATCTCGAACGCGTCCTGCACCACCAATTGCTTGGTGCCGCTGGTCACGGTGCTGCACGAGAAAATGGGCATTCTGGCCGGCGTGATGACCACGATTCATTCCTACACCAACGATCAGGTGTTGACGGATGTTTACCACACGGATCTGCGCCGCGCGCGCTCGGCGACCATGTCGATGATTCCGACCAAGACCGGCGCCGCCGCTGCGGTCGGGCTGGTGCTGCCGGAGCTCAAGGGCAAGGTGGACGGCTTTTCGATACGGGTACCGACGATCAATGTCTCGTTGGTCGATTTTACTTTCACGGCGGCTCGCAAGACCACGGTCGAGGAGATTCACGGTGCCATCAAGGCGGCGGCCGGCGGCGCCCTGAAGGGCATTCTTGCGTACAGCGACGCACCGCTGGTGTCGGTGGATTTCAATCACGATCCGGCGTCATCGACTTACGATGCCACCATGACCAAGGTCATCGAGGGGACCCTGGTGAAGGTCTGTGCGTGGTACGACAATGAGTGGGGATTTTCGAACCGCATGCTCGATACCACACTGGCCTGGTCGAGAGCCGCGTGAAGCGGGCCGGCTAGGGAGGGGCATCTTGAAAATCATAAAAATGACGAGTCTGGACCTCAAGGACAAGCGCGTGCTGATCCGTGAAGACTTGAACGTGCCGATCCAGGATGGGGTGGTGACGAGCGATGCGCGAATTCGCGCGTCGCTGCCGACCATTCAGGCGGCGCTGACGGCGCGGGCCCGCGTGCTGGTGATGTCGCATCTCGGCAGGCCTGAGGAGGGCAAGTACGCGGAGGAATTTTCGCTGGCCCCCGTGGCCAGACGGCTGGCGCAGTTGCTGGGGGTGCCGGTGGCGCTCAAGAAGGACTGGCTGAGCGGCGTCGAGGTTCACCCCGGCGAAGTGGTGCTGCTGGAAAACGTGCGCTTCAACAAGGGGGAGAAGAAGGACGCGGACGATCTGGCGCAGAAGATGGCCGCTCTGTGCGACGTCTACGTCATGGATGCGTTCGGCACGGCGCATCGCGCCGAAGCGAGCACCCACGGTGTCGCGAAGTACGCGCCGGTGGCGTGCGCGGGCCCGCTCCTGGTCAGCGAATTGTCGGCGCTGGAGACGGCGCTCGAGAAGCCCGCACGGCCGCTGCTCGCCATCGTTGCAGGCTCCAAGGTGTCGACCAAGCTCACGGTGCTGGAGTCCTTGCTGGGCAAGGTCGATCAGATGATCGTCGGCGGGGGCATCACCAACACGTTTTTGGCGGCGCTGGGCTTCAATGTGGGCAAGTCGTTATATGAGCCGGCCATGCTGGACATCTGCAAGCGCCTGCTCGAGCAGTCGGCGAAGCGCGGCATCGTCATACCCATGCCCACCGATGTGGTGGTCGCCACCCAGTTCTCCGCAAAGGCGGAAGCGGACGTGAAGCAGGTGGGTACGATTTCGGCCGACGAGATGATCCTCGACATCGGGCCGGATTCGGCCGAGGCGATGAGCGCGCTCATCGCGTCCGCGGGCACGATTCTCTGGAACGGTCCGGTGGGAGTGTTCGAGTTCGAGCAGTTCGCCGAAGGGACCCGCACCCTCGCCAAGGCGATCGCGCGCAGCAAGGCATTCTCGCTGGCCGGCGGCGGCGACACGCTCGCGGCCATCGAGAAATACGGCATCGAGGATAGTATTTCCTACATATCGACGGGCGGCGGCGCTTTCCTGGAGTTTGTCGAAGGCAAAAAACTCCCCGCGGTGGAAATTCTGGAGCAGCGCGCCGCATGAATGCACTGCTACGGCGCACCAAGATCGTCGCGACCTTGGGTCCCGCCACGGACGATCCGGCGGTGTTGTCCGACATCGTGCGCGCCGGCGTGGATGTGGTGCGCCTGAATTTCTCCCATGGCGCGGTTGCCGACCATGCGCGCCGGGTCGAGCTGGTGCGCGAGGCCGCCCGCCGGGCCGGCCGCTACGTGGGCGTGCTCGGCGATCTGCAGGGGCCGAAGATCCGCATCGACCGCTTCGTGAACGGCAAGGTGCAGCTGGCCGACGGCGCCGAGTTCACGCTGGACGCGGAGCTCGCCGTCGACGCAGGCACCGAATCGAGCGTAGGCATCGCCTACAAGAAATTGCCGACGGATGTTTTCGCGGGCGACGTGCTGCTGCTGAACGACGGGCAGATCAGCCTGCAGGTCCTCTCCATCGATGGTCCGCGCATCAAGACGCGCGTGCTCGTCGGGGGCGAGCTCGGCAACAACAAGGGCATCAACCGGCAGGGCGGCGGCCTGTCCGCGGGCGCACTCACCGACAAGGATCGCGAGGATATCCGCACGGCCGCAGCGCTCGGGGTGGACTACCTCGGCGTGTCCTTCCCGCGCGACGCCGCGGACATGGACGAAGCGCGCAAGCTCCTGCGCGATGCGGGCGGCCATGGGCTGCTGGTGGCGAAGATCGAACGCGCGGAGGCGATCCAGAATCTGGCGGAGGTGGTGCGGGCAAGCGATGGGGTGATGGTGGCCCGCGGCGACCTCGGGGTCGAAATGGGCTACGCCGAGCTCGCGGGCCTGCAAAAGCAAATCATTCAGGAAACCCGGCATCAAAATCGGGTCGTCATCATGGCGACGCAGATGATGGAATCGATGATTACCAATACGATTCCGACTCGGGCGGAAGTCTCGGACGTGGCGAACGCCGTCATGGACGGCACCGACGCCGTGATGCTGTCGGCGGAAACCGCCTCGGGCCGGCACCCTAAGAAGGTGGTCGAGGCCATGGCGCAGATCATCGTCGGCGCCGAAAAATACCAGGTTCAGCACGTGCGGGTCAGGCAGCGCAAAAGCGGCTATTACGAGCACACCGACGAGGCCATCGCATCGGCGGTCATGTACACCGCGAATCACCTGCATGTGAAAGCCATCGTCGCGCTCACCGAGTCGGGCTCCACGTCACTGTGGATGTCGCGGGTCCGCTCGGACATTCCGATCTATGCGTTTACCCGGCATGAGGCCACGCGTTGCCGGGTGACGCTGTACCGCGGCGTGTATCCCGTCGCCTACGACGTCACGCACCAGGGAGAGGCATTCTATTTCTCGATTTTCCACCTGCTGCTGGACCTCGAGCTCGTGGAGGAGGGAGATTCCATCATTTTGACCAAGGGAGAATTGAGCGGCGTGTCCGGCGGCACGAATTCCATGCAGATTCTGCGCGTCACGCGGAAAAAATAATGATCCCCGAATTTCGCGGTACCGATCGCTATATCGCAACGCCCGAATTGATGGCCGCCGTGAACGCCGCGATGGTGCTGTCGCGCCCGCTGCTCATCAAGGGCGAGCCCGGCACGGGCAAGACTTTGCTGGCAAACGAAATCGCGCGGTCGCTGGCGAAGCCCTTCTACGAGTGGCACATCAAGTCCACCACCAAGGCGCAGCAGGGATTGTATGAATACGATGCGGTCTCGCGGCTGCGCGATTCGCAGCTCGGCGATCCGCGGGTCAAGGACATTCACAATTACATCGTGAGGGGCGATCTCTGGGAGGCATTCGATTGCGACGTGCAGCCGGTGCTGCTCATCGACGAGATCGACAAGGCGGACATCGAGTTTCCCAACGATCTTCTGCGCGAGCTGGACCGCATGGAGTTCTACGTGTACGAGACACGCGAGACCGTGCGCGCCAAGCATCGGCCGGTCATCGTGATCACCAGCAACAACGAAAAGGAACTGCCCGACGCCTTTTTGAGACGCTGTTTCTTTCACTACATCCGCTTTCCGGATACGGCCACGATGACGCAGATCGTCGATGTGCATTTTCCGGACTTGAAGCGCGATCTGCTGCACGAGGCGCTGACGACGTTCTTCAAGATCCGCGACACCCCGGGCTTGAAGAAGAAGCCGACCACCTCCGAGCTCTTGGATTGGATCAAGCTCCTCGTCACCGAGGACATTCCGCCCGAGGCCCTGCGCAGCGACGACGCGAAGAAGCTCATCCCGCCCCTGTACGGCGCGCTGCTCAAGAACGAGCAGGATGTGCATCTGTTCGAGCAACTGCTGTTCCTTCACCGCCGGAATGCTCGTTAGATTCTTTTTCCTGCTGCGCCGTGCCGGAGTACCGGTATCCATCACCGAACTCCTGACCCTGCTCGAAGCGCTGAAAGCGGGTCTGGGGGATCTCAACGCCGAGCGCTTCTACTACCTGGCGCGCACCTGCCTGGTCAAGGACGAGCGCTACTACGATCGATACGACAGGGCGTATGCCGCGCATTTCAAGGGCGCGGAGGATCTGTTCGCGCTGCTGCAGCGGGAACTGCCGGAGGATTGGCTGGCGAAGATGGCTATCGCCAAGTTCACCGACGCGGAGAAGGCGGAGATCGAAGCGCTCGGCGGCTGGGAGAAGCTGATGGAGACGCTGAAGAAGCGCCTCGAGGAACAGAAGGAGAGGCATCAGGGCGGCAACAAATGGATCGGCACGGCAGGCACGTCGCCGTTCGGCGCCCACGGGTTCAATCCGGAAGGCGTGCGCGCGGGACAGGATGGCGGGCGGAACCGAAGCGCCGTGAAAGTGTGGGACAAGCGCGAATTCGCCAATCTGGACGATAAGGTCGAGCTCGGCACGCGCAACATCAAGATGGCTCTGCGCCGTCTGCGGCGCTTCGCGCGGCGCGGCGCGCCGGACGAGCTGGCGCTGGCGGACACCATCGACGCCACCGCGCGTTCGGGCGGATGGCTGGACATCAAGATGCAGGCCGAACGCCACAATGTGGTGAAGGTCCTGCTGCTGCTGGATATCGGCGGATCGATGGACGACCACGTCAAAACCTGCGAGGAGCTGTTTTCCGCGGCGCGCAGCGAGTTCAAGCATCTCGAGCACTATTATTTTCACAATTTCACGTATGAGGCGCTGTGGCGGGACAATCGACGGCGGTTCAATGAACATATCGGTACCGTCGAAGTCATGCGCACTTACGGCACGGATTACAAGCTCATTCTGGTGGGCGATGCGACCATGAGCCCGTACGAGATCACTCAGCCCGGCGGCAGCGTGGAGCACTGGAATGCCGAGGCGGGCAGTGTGTGGCTGCAGCGCCTGATCAGGCACTATCCCAAATTCGCCTGGATCAATCCGCAGCCGCAGTCGCGCTGGCGGCACACGTCGTCGATCGAGATGACGCGCGAGATCTTGGAGGGAAGGATGTATCCCTTGACCTTGGCGGGGCTGGACGAGGCGATCGATGCGCTGACGTAGCAGGATTATGGCGCGGCGAGTTGGACGCTGAATGCGGCGCTGATGTGACATAAGACAGCCACCTCATGTCGTATTTCCGGGGGCTTACGCGCGGCGTATAGTCGGACCTCCATTAAAACAAGCAACTCCCGGGATCCGCGGAGCAGCATCACAACTAGAGGGGGCTTACTCATGGACGCACTTCGATTCAAGCGGTACTGGATGCCGATCGTGGCGGTTGTCACCGTCGCGCTCGCCCTTGCGCAGGTGGTCGTGCGCGGCGGAGGCGTACAGTCGCTGCCGCTGCCGC
>Ga0137363_10002660_pt1 | contig 10693 bp, 7 predicted proteins | sample MadtaG_FD_104800 | JGI IMG/M metagenome (GOLD analysis project Ga0137363, IMG submission 104800) | Vadose zone soil microbial communities from Angelo Coast Range Reserve, California, USA - Mad1_115_16 metaG | ecosystem: Environmental > Terrestrial > Soil > Vadose zone | place: USA: California...
CGCGCGCAGAGAGTATTGATCGCGACGTCTTTCAGCAAGTACGGCGCCCGACAACATGAATGATGTCGCAAGTACAGTCAACAAACAATGGAGTGACAAAACCGCGAAATCAATAGACTGGGACCCGAACGGTCCTCGTCCGTGCATCGTATCCCAGGAAGAAATCAATACGACAGCTAGCAACGAGACACTCACTGCTCCAGACCCAAATCGCAGGAGCGCCCAAATCAGTAGGGGGAGGAGAGCGTAGAGGAATGCCCAGAAGCTGCTTGTAGCGCTTTCCTTGCCGAATACGAGCAGGCTGACTACCACTGTGCTCACTGCTAATGCTGCCGACTCAGCATATGCCGCAGCGTTTGCTGTTCGGAACCAGGACACTCCTTTGACTCCAAAGACTACGATGGTCGGAACAACGGTGAGATCAGCCAGGATGTTAGACGTAAGCCGAGCCGTCCACAGGGTCCAATAATTCTGACCAAGTCCGGTCAGAATCACACCTGCAGCATCCAAGAATGATGTTGCAAGGGTCGGTAGCAGAACGCCAAAGCCTAAGAAAACGATCACTCCATGGACGCTTTCGAACAACGGATTGTCTTCCTTGAAGAGTCGAACACACATGGCACCTAGAACTGCCTCGCCCGCGTTTCCGACAAACCACGCGAGCGCGGAGATCAAGGGTATGCCGATACTTAACTGAATGAAGAGATGAGCAGGAAATACCGCCAAAACCAGAACCCACCAGATTCTCTGAGGAGTCAACAAGAGAGCGGCGAGAAGAATTGCGTTAGGAGGCCAAAAGGCGGCAATCGGCGTGCCGCTGGGTGTCAGGAGAAAACCAATCTGCGATCCTGCATAGTACCCGAGCGCCACCAGGAGGCCGATCGCTGCGCTGCGAAATCCAGAGGGGGTTGTTGAGTTTTCGATTGTGCTAGGAGCAAATAGAGAGTCCACCCCTGTACGCAATCGAAAGAAAGGGGAAACCGCTTCACGGTGCGACATTTGACGACCTCACTAGAGAATCTAGGTCATCGATCCACTCAGGCTGTAGTAATCCTGGTACGATGCCCTACGGAGACAGCTTCAGTCGGTTCCAACTTCCCGCACGGCCAAAGAACAGCCAACTGACAGCACTACCCGGATTATACTCACTGTGTTGCCAATACTTATCATTTAATATCACAGAATTCTAAACTTTACGAGGGTTACCTCCTCACTATCGCGCCCCATAGAACTAATTTAGAAATTGGCCTTGGTAAGGTGTGCCATCCGGAGTGTTCGGGCAGATTGGCTCTATTCGAATGATCGCGGCATGTGGCTTGCCATCCAGGGAGTGATGGGCCACATTAATCTCGCCGGCGCGAAATTCGAGAACCTGGCCACACCCCGAACATTTAACAAACACCCTTGCGAGAGGCGGGAGTTTCGGGAATGGTGGCCAACTAGGAATGATGTACCATTCAACGCAATGCGGGCAGTCAATGAAGCCGACCGTGGGCATTTATCACCTGGACGACCTAAAGCATGGCGTTTCGCAATCAGTGCGGCACCTGTCAAAAGTGACAGGTGACCAATCTTAAGACGTCGTTACTATTCCCTCACCACAGAAAGGGACTCAACGGCGGTTTGAGTCGGAAAGCCCGCGAGGCACCGCCAATTCAACCCCAGCGTGAGAGCGTGACCTCTCGCAGCCTCGCGGGAATTCTGGGCTCGGGTCAAGGTGCCTGAAATTCATGCGGCGATCTTGACTCCCGCAATTCAGCGATGAACCACCAGCCAGAATACCGCTGCAACCGGAACTTAGCGACTGGCTTTACGGGCTAACCCATACCAGCGATGAGATGAAAAAGCGATTAAGCAGAAAAGTAAGGATCGTTGGGGCGCTATTGACATCCAGGGGAGACAAAGCAACCGCCATCATTTGCCAACGTAATTGCTGGAACCAGGTCAGTAGCCAAACGAGGCTTGAGCACATATCCACGGACGCCTACTTCCAGGGCCGCGTGACACGTATCACGATCCTTCTCGACCGTGAGGAAAACAACTCTTGTGGACGGCCGGGCTTCTATCATACGTTTGGCGGCTTCGATGCCATTGAGGACCGGCATGGAAAGATCAAGCACCACGACATCCGGTAGCAATTGGGCAGCGGCGTCCACAGCGGCCTGACCATCAGTTACAGCACCAACGACTTCGCAATGGTTGGCAGATAAGAAGTCGCGAACATATTCAAGGACCTGAATGTTGTCGTCAGCTAATAAAACACGGATTCTGGACAAGCGCGTCCCCTATCGATACAACACTCGCGGTCCGAGAAAGTTTTGCGCACTACGGGGCGCAACCCGGGGGGAAACGCTCCCGGTTACCTGCCGGGGGACATCCTGCGGGCTATACGCACTATTATTAGGGCGACAGGCAGATGTGTCAAGTCATTGGGTCTCCAGACCCATGACTTAGGGAGACGTAGGTTTTATGTCGTTTCTGGACTTGTTTTTCATTTTGGCGGCATAGACCATCGCTTTTGTCTCGAACAACTCCGCCTGAGCTTGGCGTTGCGTCTTGCTGAGCAGTATGGCATAGACTTTCGCGGCATCAATTAATGCTGGGTAGTCGGGAGGCGAAGACTTCTCCAACATGCCGAGTGCGCGTCGGCAAAACGGCTCAGCCTCAACATAGTAGCCGCGAAATACATCAGCTGCGGCCAATAGAGTAAGAACATGCGCTAGTTCCGGGTGTCGCTCTCCGAGTGAATTCTCCTTGATAGTTAGCGCCTGGGCAAAGAGCGGACCAGCCTCGTCGTACTTACGCTCTGCGAGATATAGATCGCCCAAGTTTTGCAATGTTTGTGCAAAGTCCAGGGACTTCGTCATTCCGGCTTTGTTCCATATCGCCAACGACCGCTTATACAGCAATTCAGCTTCTGCGTATTTGTGCTGCATGTGTTGCACGCCCGCGAGAATGCTTAGAAGGGGCGCTGAGTCCGGGTCGTCCGGCCCAAACTGCTTTTCGCGGATGGCAAGGGCGCGTCTGAGATTCTGTTCCGCTGCCACGTATCTGCCTGCCTCTAGCTGAGTGGTCGCCAAATTATGCAGTACGGTAGCCACGTTCGGATGCTCCGGACCAAGATTTTTTTCATATATCGCTAACGCTCGGAGAAATGATAGCTCCGCTTCCTTATATCTGCTCTCTGAGCTGTAGACTTCCGCGAGATCATTGAGAACAGCCGCCACTGCCAAATGCTCCGTTCCAAAGAGCTTTTGACGAATCGCCATTGCCCTTTCCAGGAGGTTCTCCGCCTCCGAGAATCGGCCTTCGTTCTTCAGAGTGAGGGCGATATTACTCAAGATGTTCGCCACTCCTGGGTGTTCAGGTCCAAAGGTCTTTTCCCAAATCGCCAGCGCACGCCGAAAATCGGATTCTGCCTCTGGGTAATTCCGTAGTGTCCTCTGAAGAACTCCAAGACTGTTGAGGGCACTTGCGACCTTTGGATGCCCCGGCCCATACGCCTTTTCCCCAATGGCCAAGGAACGCTGCAGCGCGGTTGCCGCCTCTGAGTATTTGCCCTCGTGTCTCCACGCCGTTGAGACATTGCATAGTGCGGTGGCAACGTTTGGATGCTCCGGACCAAGTGATCCCTCCCAGATGGCAAGCGCACGCCGAAGCAGGGGTTCGGCTTCCGAGTACCTGGCTTGCTCGTTGTAATACATACCAAAGTTGTTTAGTATCATGGCAACGCCGGTATCGTTCGGTCCAACGATTTTCTGGCGGACTGCTAAGGCCCGTCGAAAGTGTTCTTCCGCCTGGGAGTACTTGCCCAGATCTTGTTCTACCGATGCCAGATTGTCTAATGTTGTGGCAAAGTTGAGCTCTTCAGGTTCAGACTCTTCCCAAATAGCCAAGGCCCGCTTGTAGAGGGTCTCGGCTTCCGAATATTGGCCTTCGCTACTGTACACACTCGCTAAGTTATTCAGGCTTGTGGCCGTTAATGGGTTCCCTGATCCAAAAGCTGCCTCCCGAATTGCCAGGGCACGCTGGAAGAACGCCTGAGCTTCCGGAAATCTAGCCTCCTCCTCAAGCATGAGGGCCAAGTCGTTAAGCAGCGTTGCGGTTTCTTCATGCTGTGCTCCGTGAACTTTCTCGGAAACGACAAGAGCATGCTTGTACACAGATTCCGCTTCGGCGTAGCTATGTCCTCGGTAATAAAATCCGGCCAAATTGCGTAGGGCGGCTTCGTATCGTGGATCTGATTCCCCAAATTCTGAAGCTTGCTGCACTGCACCCATAAGGACATTCACGTCCTGAGCAGGGCCTGACTGTTTGTGCGGTTGTGCCTCCGACAAGTTCTGCGTCTCTGGAATTGGGAGCTGACCGTTTGCGGTAAACGCCCAACAAACCATTGACAGTGGAACAGCGATGTGAAAGAGCTTCATGGCCCTGCCTCCTCGACGTAGGCGAAGAAGGCAAGTCTGCGAATCTTGTCTTTCGGAGAAAACTGTCAGAAATGCTAGCGGGGTGGGACTAACGAACAGCGTTAATAACAAATCGTACTTACCTTTAAGGAGACCTAAAGTCATGCGGCAAGCAAATGCCACCGCGCCTACCCCTACTCACACGTCAAGGAGAATGTTCGTGCCTGGAAGAGAGTGAAGGTATTTGACAAGAAGAACCTCGTTGCCTTTTTCGCTGTATAGCAGCTCATCCACAAGGTGCTTGGTCAGCAAAACCCCATATCCGCCGGGGCGCAAACCTCGGGCTTCTCGGAAAAGAATGTGCCGGATAGGGTCATAAGAAGGGTTATTAACAGCCGCATGGTGAATCTCATCCAGGGAAAAACCCTGCCCGGGGTCCTTAATCCTGCACATCACTAACTTGGATGTACGCACATACGCCACTTCAATATATTGGTTGGGGTCGAAATTACCTCCATGTTCGATGGCGTTGAGCAGCATCTCTCGAAAAGCAATTGCGACATCTTCTTTTTCGGAGAGGGGCAGATCCGATATTTCCTGGAAAAACTGCACCAACCTATCAGCAGTCTTCATGTCGCAGCGGGCGATGATGCTGATCCACTCGGGTGTGGCAGAGACAAGTTCGATGCCATCGTCCCAAAGAGGTGCGGTCGAGGCAGAACGCACCATCTCGGCGAATGAGGCAATCGAGAATGGCGTAGAGAAATAGCTGAACGCCCGTTCTCGGATCGCTGCGACTACGTCTGCCGTCGTACTTTCGTCCGTGAGAATGATGAGGCGAACATGGGGACGAACGCGGCGGATGCGCCTTAAAAGATCGATATCTTCTTTGCCGCAAGATTCTGCCCCAGTGATGATGAGATCGAAGGGTTTTGCCTCGACGAGCTTCAATACGGATTCATTGTCTGGCGCATGCACAATGCTCCACTCTTCCGGGTTGAGAACCCTGGAAAGCGATCTGCTTACCTCAGCGTCTGCGTCCACTATGAGTGCGAGCTTAAGGCGAACTGGCTGCGTTTGTAGTTGTGCGGCAAAGTCCATAGTTCTTTGCTCCACTCGCTGCTCGTGTAGAGACAATTCACGACTCAATCCCGCAGGCGGCTGTACCGGGTTTGGAACCCAGACCCAATATCCTCAGATCCCGCTTAATGGCCGGCGCCATCGGACGCGTCGACTAATTGTCTCTTGCTTGGGCGATCATGGCTGCCCGCTATTGAGCCTGCGCCGAGTGAGGCATGGTTCGCACTGTCAGTCGTGACAGTCTTTTTGTCGACCTGCCGAAAACTCGTTCAAACGATGTAGTCGAAAAGCTGAGACTACTGCAGGGTTTCTCCCCTGGATCAGTTGCAGCCGAGTTTCCGGCTGTTACTTTTGACAGTTCCGTGTTCCGCATCGGTTCCGTAACGTGCGACCTTAGGCGTACGAATGAATAGCGCAAGCCTCAGCGGAAAGTCACGGAGCGGCCATGACTACTGCACCAAAAGCAACAGACGCACGAGTGGATCAGTTCTTTACCGTCGCAGAAGCTCGATTCGATCGCTGGCGCTCGCTGCTTCAATCCGCGCGTTTGTGGGAAGCTGCCGCGAACCGGCAGCCTGCTGAAAAGGAAAAGCAACAGACGTCCACGTCAGCCGCCTTTCAAGAACTGCGACAGTGGGAGGATTTTTTCGCGTATCCAGGACAGGTGCTGCTAACAACACTCGGCGAACGCATCGGCTCCGGCGATGCTGCGGCAACCGTTCGTTTGGTACAGTCCATCAGTACTGCTCTCCTGACACATTCCTATCGCGGCAGTCTTGCTGATTGGGAAGGCGAGGAACAGCCGGCAATAAGTTTGGCCGATCGGGTACCCGGCACTGGGGAAGAGATACAGTACCGCCCCTATTTCGAAGTATTGATGGTGAGCCCATCGCCGTCAGCAAAATGGGTGGACCTGACTCAACAACTGCGCAAATTACGCAGGCCACAGGACAAGTTCATCTACGAGCCGGTTTTTGTAAGCAATTTCGAAGACGCTGTTTTGGGCGCCATTCTCAACGGCAGCATAGAAGCGGTTGTCATCTATGAAGGCATTTCTTTCACTTCAGCACATTACAGTCCAGTCTTGCGTGAATTTCTGACCGCACATCTTGCCGCCAGCAACATCGATAAGGATACGGGTCAGTATGCTCTGTCGCTTGCGCAAGGATTGAAGCAGCTTCGTCCCGAACTGGACATTTATTTCCTGAGCGACCGGGAACCGGAGAAACTTGCGGGCGACGCCCGTGGGGTTTGCATCCGCCGCGTCTTCTATCAGGTGGAGGAACCCCTCGAACTGCATCTAAGCATCCTCGATGGCATTGGCGACCGGTATGACACCCCCTACTTCGACAACTTACAGAAATACGCGCAAAGACCCATAGGCACGTTTCACGCCCTGCCTATCGCAAGAGGCAAGTCGATTTTTAAGTCGAATTGGATTCGCGACATGGGCCAGTTCTATGGACTAAACCTCTTTCTTGCGGAGTCCTCCGCAACCACAGGTGGCCTCGATAGCTTGCTTGAGCCCACTGGAAACATCAAGGTTGCGCAGGAAAAGGCTGCCCGAGCATTCGGGGCGGACCACGTCTTCTTTGTCACCAACGGGACTTCCACCTCGAACAAGATGGTCGAGCAAGCCTTGCTGGCCCCAGGCGACATCATGCTGGTCGACCGAAACTGTCACAAGTCTCACCATTACGGAGCTGTGCTCGCTGGCGCGTTTCCACTTTACGTGGAGGCTTATCCCCTTACGCAGTATTCCATGTACGGGGCAGTCCCGGTGCGCACGATTAAGAAAGCACTGCTCGACCTAAAGACGGAGGGAAAGTTAGACCGGGCCCGCCTCCTGGTGCTTACAAACTGTACCTTTGACGGACACATCTACAACGTTGAGCGCGTCATGGAGGAATGCCTGGCAATAAAGCCCGACCTGATATTCCTTTGGGATGAGGCGTGGTTTGGGTTTGCCAGATGGAGTCCTTTCTATCGTCGGCGAACCGCGATGGGCGCGGCCGCAATTCTGGAGCGCAAATTCAAAGATCCGGCTTACCACCAAGCATACAGAGAACAAGAGAAAAAGCTTGGCTCAAATCCAAGTGATGAGGTGCTCTTGGAGACCCGCCTCCTCGCCAATCCGGACAAAGTGCGGTTGCGCGTGTATCAGACAAACTCGACGCATAAGTCTATGTCATGCTTACGGCAAGGCTCGATGGTGCTCGTGAAGGATCCGGACTATCACACGGTAGAAGAACAGTTTCACGAAGCTGTTTTCACTCATGCATCTACGTCACCCAACCTCCAGATCATTGCCTCGCTGGACGTCGCGAGACGGCAGATGGAGCTCGAAGGATATGAACTCGTTAATCGTGCCATCCAGTTGGCGCTTGACGTTCGTCGCGAAGTGAACTCGCATCCGCTCGTCTCGAAGTATTTCCATGTGCTAGGTGCCGACGAAATGATTCCCGCCGAGTTCAGGAATTCGGGATTCATCGATTACCTGACGCCTGGAACGAATTGGGCAAAAGCCGTGGAAGCTCTCAGGGAAGATGAATTTGCACTCGATGTTACAAGGCTGACGCTTGTCTGCGGATCGGCCGGATTCGACGGCACCCAGTTCAAGAACATGCTGGCGGCTGATTACGATATCCAGCTGAACAAGACTTCGCGAAATAGCGTATTACTGCAAACAAATATCAACAACACGCGGAGCGATATCGCTCAACTCATTAAGGTCCTTGTCGAGATTTCACAGGGAATCGAAAAGAAGCTTGCGGACGGCGGGAGCGCGGCCCAACAGGCTTTTGGCGCGCGTGTGAAGTCCCTCATGACGGATGTTCCTAACCTCCCAAACTTCACATGTTTCTTCAGTCGTTTCCGGGAAGACACTTCGAGCATAACGAGCGAGGGGGACATGCGCTCGGCATTCTTTGCCGCCTATCGCGAAAAGCAGTGCGAGCACATAAATCTATTCAGCCCGGAGGTCGACAAACGCTTGAAGGACGGCCCTGAGTTGGTTTCGGCGAGCTTTGTGATTCCCTATCCGCCGGGGTTTCCAATTATGGTACCGGGCCAGGTCATCGACGTGGAAACGATCGGGTTCATGCGCAAATTGGACGTCAAAGAAATTCACGGTTACAGCGCTGCCCTTGGTCTGAAGTTGCTAAACCCGGCCTTTCTAAAGTCAGAAGAGCCGCCCAGTAGTGGTTTTGCGAACGCGCCGAAGACTCCGAAACGGAAGTCAGCGGCGGCTGACTAGGGTTCGTGCCCCATGCGTGCGACTGACCCCCGCCGCGAGATTCCCTAGGCAGGTTGATAACGAGGAGTTGAACAATGGCTATATTCAGCTGGTTTGCGGCGACCTTCAAGCAATATCCGGAGATCGCCATCTTCCTTACGCTCGCTCTTGGATACTATTTCGGTAAATTTACGTTCAAAGGGCTAGGCCTGGGGTCGGTCACCGCCACCTTGCTGGCAGGTGTCTTGATCGGACAGATCGGGATCACCATTTCGCAGCCTCTCAAGGCGACGGTGTTCCTATTGTTTTTGTTCGCCGTCGGCTATGGGGTCGGGCCACAGTTCGTCCGTGGGGTCGCCAAGGATGGAGTGCCGCAAGCCCTTTTCGCCGTGGTCCAGTGCTTACTCTGTCTGGTGGTCCCAATCATAATCGTCAAGCTAGCCGGCTACGACCTTGGCTACGCGGCGGGGTTTTACTCCGGGTCGCAGACGATCTCCGCAGCGATGGGCCTCTCGACCGACGCCATCAACCGACTTGGATTGGGCGCCGACCAAGCCAAGAACCTGCTCAACTCCATGCCGGTTGCCTACGCGGTGACCTATATGTTTGGCACTGTCGGCTCGGCAATCGTGATCGCCCTGCTTGGCCCGTTTCTGCTCCGCTTCGACATAGCTGCCGCGTGCAAGGACTACGAGGAGAAGCAGGGAGGCAGCAAGGAACTTGGCGGGGCTGGCACGGCCTGGCACCGCTGGGAGATGCGTGCTTTCCGCGTGCAGCCGGGCGCCAAAGTCATCGGTCTCCGCGCCGTCGAAGCCGAGGCGCTGCTCCCCCAATCACGAGTTTTTATCCAGCGAATACGCCGCAACGGGGTCATTGAGGAGGCAACCGCGGAGACAGTATTGCGAGAGGGTGACGTTGTGGCGGTCGCAGGTGCTCGCGAGGCGCTCGTGAGTATTATTGGCGAACGCGCAAAGATGATGGCGGTCGTAGGTGGGCGCGAGGCGCTCGCGGATGTTACCACACGAGTCTCGATAGAAGTCGACGATCCCGAATTGCTGAGCGTTCCCGTGGAGGGCGTCGACGTTTACGTAACCAACAAGGCAGTCGATGGCAAGACGCTGGCTGAACTCGCGGGGCTGCCCGGGGCGCGCGGCGTGTTCCTGCGGAAAATCACGCGTGGGGCGACCGCCACTGCGATCCCCATCCTGCCGAACACGCAGCTTGACCGCGGCGATATCGTCACCCTCGTGGGGCGAACCCAAGACACAACCGCTGCTGCCAAGCTGCTGGGAGCTGCGGACCGGCCAACGGATGTCGCCGACGTCGCGTTCATCGGCGCCGGTATTGCGGTGGGCGCACTGATCGGTGCGCTGGTCTTGAAGGTGGGCGGAGTACCACTGACGCTGTCGACTGCGGGTGGGGCGCTTATCGCAGGGCTTGTGCTCGGATGGTTTCGCTCGACACGCCCGTTTTTCGGGAGGATCCCGTCGCCCACCGTGTGGTTCATGAACTCGGTCGGCCTCAATATCTTCATCGCCATTGTCGGCATCTCCGCCGGCCCGGGCTTCGTGAACGGCCTGCGGACGCAGGGCATCAGCCTGTTCCTGTGGGGGGCCCTAGCCACTACATTGCCTCTCGTCTTCGGTATGTTGATCGCCAAATACCTCTTCCGCTTCCACGACGCGCTAACACTCGGCATCGTTTCGGGGGCGCGTACGACCACGGCTTCGCTCGGGTTGGTCTGCGATATGGGGAAGAGTCAGGTGCCTGCTTTAGGTTATACAGTTACGTATGCTATAGGTAATACACTTCTCACGATATGGGGCATGGTCGCTATCATGCTTCTGTCGTGACCTCTTATGAAAGGTTAAAATAATGGACTTAGTAAAACTCCGTAAGTTCGAGACGTTGGGCCCGTTCGAGATCAAAGACGAGCTGATCAAACTCGCCAAGAAGACCTCCCGTACGACGC
>Ga0137363_10002661_pt1 | contig 10692 bp, 10 predicted proteins | sample MadtaG_FD_104800 | JGI IMG/M metagenome (GOLD analysis project Ga0137363, IMG submission 104800) | Vadose zone soil microbial communities from Angelo Coast Range Reserve, California, USA - Mad1_115_16 metaG | ecosystem: Environmental > Terrestrial > Soil > Vadose zone | place: USA: California...
AGATTTCCAACCGATATCGTTTCAGCGGAGCTGACAGGAGTACGTCACGCGGCCACAGACCGAATCCTGCGGAGGTTTGTAGGACCGAATTGACGACGCGCTCGTCTTAGTTGCGAGGTTAACGGGCATACATTTATGAAGATTGCTACCCGACCGGACACAACAGTTCGTGGAGCATTTGAAGCGCAATACGCCTTCCAGTTGTTTGAATACGCCTCGGGCGGGGACAAATCTGCTCTGGTCCACGCGTATGAACTCGGCCGCTTGGCTATCGCTGAGCGAAAGAACCTCATGGAAGTTGCCTCGATTCACCATCAAGCATTGAAATGCCTAATTGGTGACGAAAGAGATGAGAAACACCAGGAAGACGTGCTCCAGACAGGGGCTGATTTCCTGGCGGAATGCCTGTCTCCATACGAGATTTCGTATCGCGGATCTCAGGATGCAGCAAAGGTGATGCGCCACATCAACGAAAGGCTCGAAGAAGAGATCAAGCGAATCGCAAATGCCGTGCACGACGAAGCAGGACAGGTCCTGGTAGCCGTCCACCTTGCACTTGCCCAGGTGGCGCGTGAACTGCCCAAGTTCCAGCGAGAACGGATTAGCCAGATTGAAGAATTGCTGGTCGAAGTAGAAAAACAGTTGCAGCGCTATTCTCACGAACTTCGACCAACGATCCTGGATGACCTTGGTTGGATTCCGGCAATCCGCTTTCTCGCCGACCGAGTCTCGGAGCGCGCTTCGCTGGCAATCAATATCCAGGTGACCATTTCACGGCGACTACCAAGTGCCACGGAAACGACACTCTACCGAATTGTCCAGGAAGGGCTTAACAACGTCGCGAAGCACGCGGATGCAAAAAATGTCTGCATCCGCGCGTGGGAGGAAAAGCAGGTATTGGTTTGTTCGATCCGGGATGACGGAGTGGGTTTCAACACTTGCAACGCACAGGAGGCTGGAGGCCCCAAACGGTTGGGACTAGTTGCTATGCAAGCGCGAGCAAATGCAATTGGCGGGACGCTGCGCATTGAATCGTGTCCGGGACAAGGAACTGAACTTTCGTTACGGTTTCCGTTGGAGGGTAGTCATGTCAATTCGAGTTGTGCTCGCAGATGATCACGTCTTGGTGCGTCAAGCTCTTCGGTCATTGCTCGAGCGGGAACGGGTTCAGGTGCTCGCAGAGGCATCCGATGGACAGGAAGTAGTCCGCTTCGCAGAAGCCCTTCACCCGGATATCGTTGTCGTGGATATCGGAATGCCAATTTTAAACGGGATCGATGCAGCCCGCGAGTTGGCACGTTGTTGCCCTAAAACGCGGACGATCCTGCTCACTCAGCATGACGAGGCGGAATATATCCACGAAGCCCTTGAGGCGGGGGTACGAGGATACGTCTTAAAAAGCCAGGCGGCTAGCGACCTGGTCCATGTTATTCAACGGGTCGCACGCGGAGAATTCTATCTGAGCCCCGGTGTATCAAGGGCGGTGGTAGAGGCATACCGTACGAAACCAACCAGGCCCCCGGATCCCCTCAGTGGCCGTGAACGACAAGTCCTGCAACTCATCGCGGAGGGAAAATCGACCAAGGACGTTGCCTCCGTCTTGGGTATCAGCGTCAAAACAGCAGAATCGCATCGATCAAGGCTCATGCGAAAACTGGATATCCACGAGACGGCGACTCTTGTGCGCTACGCGGTCCGCCGAGGTCTGGTTGCGGCCTGAACGTCCTAATTATTTTCAAATGTTTCACTTTCGGGGGCCTATTACATTGGTATGGAGCGAGCGGGAACTCTTCGTTTTTCAGATTCCTCTACTGATAGCGACGAAGCCATTCGTAAGGAACTGTCTTTGTCTTCGACTAGCCAGTGCTGCTTCATCGCTCGCCACGAAGATGCTTTGTTTTTAGGCCCACCCGGCACCCGGCCGGAGGGTAAAAGAACTGAGTCCCGGCCGACCACCGTTGGCCGGTTTTGGGATGACCACTGAGGGCTATTTTCCGGCCGTCGCCAAAACCTCGTCGCCTCTTTAATCTCCGATTTGCATGGTCGCGCTCTCCGTCTGAGGCTTCGTCCGCATAACAAAATCAGATAATCTGGAGCGCAGTCCAAAGTCAAGAGGCGAGGTGAGTCGAGAATTTGCCTTTAATGTTGCGAGACCCTATCACCCAATCCTGCTTTCACGAGCTGAGGTTGAGGGAGGCGCAGTGGACGAAGGCGAGGAAGTTCTCCGTGGAATCTTCCCATCGGGTGATCAGGCGACCGAAGCCATGCAGCGGGCGAAAAAGCCGCTCCCTTGTCCAGCGCCTGAGGTAGCGGCGGAGCTTATACCCGTCCTGAGTTCTTCGATCGTCGCCTGCGGTTCGGCGCGATCCGTTCGATGGCAGATACCGATCACTACGAGAGTTTGCTACCGTCATCCGTTCGCTCAGCGCCCAAAGGCGTTCTGCTGCTTCCGGATCGGTAACCCAAGGAAGCACTCCGCTCAACTCTTTATGGTCGGAGGACCATGCGCACCGTCTACGTGGCACTCTGTCTGGTATCAGTCGCCTCGTATGCCTTCGCGCCGACTCCCAGCAGCGGAACTTTGACCGCGCCCCCCCAAAGTGAAGCCGCTATTCTAGCTCCTCCTGCCCCCAGAAGTAGAGCCTTGATAGCCGCCTCGTCGCTGCCACTATCACAGGCCCTCCTCCCCCAAGTAGAGCCCGTGACAGCGGCCTCGTTGTTTTTAGAGAACAGGAAGCGCCGATTAACGCTCTGTTCACAACGAAACGTTTTCAGTAATTTGAGGCTGCTTAGTAGTCGTGCAATCGTAGCCGCGTGCAGAAGCCAGGGGAGGGACTAGAACGGCTTTCGAAAATTAAAATAGTAAATCCAGAGTCGATCCTCCAATCCCTAGAATCCTGTAGATGCCACAGAGAAATCCGGTAGATCCACGATCATGAGCTATACCGGACTTCCTAGCGGGCTCCGCTCTCCGGCGCTGGATTATTGGTAATGCATATAGGACCTCACCCGATTCTTTTTTCCGGAACACGACGCTAAATCACCCAGGTACCCAACATCTTTGTGTTCCCAGGCTGTCCGCCAGATGATGCGGGTCACCTCATCAACATTAGCTCCAACGCGATGAGAGACACGCTGGCGCCCCTGCGGCGGCGGGAACTCCGGCTTGATACCAGCGGTTCTGACCGTGGTGGTTGCGCTGGTTTGGGCGCATTCCTGGTTCGTCGTGCCCTCGCATACGCTGCGCGTTAAATGCGGCTGATCTCTTTGGCATGGTTGTATTTTTGTTGGCTCCAGTGTGCTGCAGAAGCACACGGATAAAGACGTCACTGGTTCTACATCAAGGGATCGAGTCGGCGGCGCCTGCCGAGATTACTCGCTTCTCTCGGGCAAATCGATCTCTTGGTCCACGACAGTTTACACACGGTGTACAACACGTGCTTTGAGCTGGATCAGGCTGGGAGCGTTTTGAGACCAGGCGGCGCGGTCGTCGCGGACGACATCGATTTGAACTGGGCTTTCCATTCCTTCGCCCGGGCAGGTTCCACGCATCCGTTTTTCATCTGCCGCTCCAGCCCCCTCCAGTCGGACCCATCGCGCTTCGATGGATCGGGGCTGTTCGGTATCGTCTCAAAACGGAGCGGCGGACTGCCTCCGACCTTTCAGCGCGGTGAAACGGAACCGCGAGAGGCGGGGTTACAACGCGCGGCATAGCCTTCTCCCGCCAGCCGGCACGCGGCTGGCGGGATTCTTTCTATTAACGCAGCGGGAGGGTCAAAGCTAACCAAATGGGATTAAACCTGGCGGTCGCACTGAAGGGTGCCATGACTTCCATCAGGACAACGATCTGCCATCACAGGATCAGAGGCCACAACTTTCCTATCGCACCACAGCCTTCAACGCAGTTGGAGGACTAACAGCAACCGGAGGGCTAACAGCACCGAATTCATATACCCCGATATCATACTCTGTTCCTTGCGGACGACTTGCCCCATCAAAATCAAATGGGGGAGCATCTTGACTTGAAGCCCCGTTTCTTGCGGGGCTAGTCGATTGAAGATGATAGTCACCGTTACCATCCGCCCGATAATTGATGAATAGCGGATCGGAAGTTATTCCATTCGTCGGAAGAATCCCTGACCACTGCAAGTCAAGATTGGCGATGCTGTTGTTCCACGCTAGATTGTTGGTATAGGTCTGGTGCGGCCCGACGCCTTGCGCGCTGCCAATGCAGCATTCGAGGATGCCATAGTTGTTGTTCACAGTGATGTTGTCGCCGACGAAATTGTAGTCGCTGTCTGGCAATCCGCCACTGCCCAACACAATGCCACCATTGGAGGAGAAAATTGTGTTGTTCACGATCGTGGAGTGGCCTACCCCGACATGCCATTGTTGAACTCCCCAGCCGCCGCACCTGTAGAGCAAGTTGTTGCTTACGATGTTGTTTGTGACGTGCAGATAGATGCAATGCACGGTACTGGAGGTCGCCCCATTATTTAGGTTATACACTCTGTTTGCGTCAGCAGAGGTATAGTCGGACCCATCATCTAGGTTGATCCCGGCGCCCCCATTACCGCCACACCCAGAACACTGAATGTCGTGGATTCTGTTTTGACTAACTTTCCCGTTATTCCCGGTCCATTCAAATCCTATTCGAGTAGCAGGGTTACTAGCTGTAACGTCAAAGCCAATCACCTCGACGTAGTTTCCGCTTTGCACCCATACTGAATCTCCGGTGCCTACGATCCGCGCTCCGTACTTGGTGTCCGAAATGAACTTGATATGCTGTGACGCCGCACCGCTGATGGAACTCGTGATAGCGGACACGTTGTACGTTCCGGGAAGAACATGCACGGTGACCCCCGCGGTCGCCGAATTGGCTGCGTGCTGGATCGTCAGCCAAGGCTGGGCTTGACTGCCGGGGTTCGAATCGCTACCAGTTGGAGACACGTAGAAGGTCTGCGCGAGCGCGCCCGATGCGACAAGCAGTATCGCTATGTACGATATCCCCCTCATTGCTTCCGACCACAGAGTCGTAGCAACTTTCAGCCGTGTGCCGCGGCCACCAGACAATCCCATGAGCAAGCTCTCCTTCCAGATTATGTCGGTCTGAGCCGTGGAGAAACCAGTGTCGAAAGGGCATCCGGCACGTGTCGAAAGGACAGGGAGACGATGAGGTGGAGTGCACTTCCGAGTTATGCGCTTGGCACTCCTTGGCACATCGCCCGAGATTCTGCCAGAGGAGACTGGGCTGGGAAAATGGCTTGGCTGGGCTTTGCGCAGGACAGAAGAATTCTTGAGGCTTCGTCGCCCATGGCGCGGCCGATTCATCGAATGTTCGTCGCTGGTGTGCCGTGCCGAGATGGGGGTGACCGAAACGCGAGCCGCCCCCCTCCGCAAGGCTTAGCCCTGGGCATCGCTGTCAGCGGAACTGGTCTGACCCGTGGCTCTGTAAGGGCGAGCCCAACCAGCATCAATTTTGGCTGCATTACGCTGGGCAAGGGCGCAATGCAAACTCTGACTTCTGACGAACTCCGGCGGCACCAACGCCACCCTCGTCCGGGTCGGTTGCTCGGGAGGACCTTTCTGGATCAGCGGTATCACCGCACCCGCGACCCTTGCGCCCGGTACCAGCTTCACCTTTTACGCCCGCTTTCATCCGAAATCGGTGGGCGCCGTTTCGGGTAAAGTACCGTTGTGTCTAGGGCGACTATGATCTTTTCGTGCCCTTTTCCGGTACGGCCATTGGCTCCGGGCAGTTATCCGTTTCCCCGCCAACTGTGAATTTCGGAAACGTGGTGGGTTCCAGCAAGACTGCGATCGCAGCCTTGTCGGCTAGCGGCGCGAGCGTAACCACCGACTCGAGTAGCCTTGGCAGTTCAGAGTTCTCGGTCAGCGGGCTCTCCCTGCCGCTTACGCTCGGTGCCGGTCAGAATAAAGCGTTTACCGTTGCTTTCACTCCACAAAGCAGTGGGACCGCTAATGCCACCTGTCCTTTAAGACCAACGCCAGCGGATCCAATGCTGCGGTCAGTGAGTCCCTCACCGGATCGGGAACTGCCGCTCCCCAGCACAGCGTGTGTCCTGGAACCCGAGCAACTCCCAGGTCATTGGCTACAACGTCTACCGGGGAGGGCAATCTGGCCGACTGTTACACACGGCTGAACTTGGTGGTGGATGCCAGCACTATTTATACCGACAACAGCGTCCAAGGTGGGCAGCTCTATTTCTACGTCGTGACGGCCGTGGAGGGGAGCGGCAAGGAAAGCATTTACTCGAACCGAGCACAGGCGGCTATTCCGACCCCGTGAATAGAATTCGGATAAGCCTCTCGCCGCTGCGGCCTAAGTGCGCGCGGGACTTCGCGAAACGGCAAAACACCATTCCCGATCGCTGATCTGAATCTGGACCGCTTCGTTCTCCCGTGCTTGATGAGTTGCACCGTATGAAAGGGTCCAGCAGACGACTGACCCCAGCTGCGTATGGGGTATTGCTTCCGTTTGACTCTCCTTATTCAACCAGAGCCCAAGCGGACAATCGGTCAAGACAGACCCGGCATCGTTATGCCTCGAAACGACTGCGCAATTCGTTGCGCCGAGCTGTCTTCGAGCTCATTCGCTCTAGGTTGGTCCAGTGCCCCTTGCGTTGTTGGTCACGACTCTCTGAATGGTGGCAATCAGGAGGTGTGGACTTGAGCAGGAACGCGTTCGCTCCACTGTCCGCCGCCCCGTGGTGTACGACTCATCATCGCTCCCCTGGGACTCGTACAAAGGTCAGCGACGCTACTGCTCTGCGGGGATTGACCTGGGGCGTGACCCATCGATAAGCGTTACCATGCCCTTCTGGCATCTGTCTGGGTATCCCCTTCCTCCGGCAAAATCAACACGTCGCGTGGTCCTGTCAGCACCTTGATCAACATTCCTGTTCATGGCGGAATCCGGGACCCTGATTCCAAATTCTCCCGGCCGTACAGAACGCGAGTGCGGCATTGGAAGGAGTAAAACCATGGATCTCAGCTCGCGTTGGGATCGTGCGGTTGTCTTTCTTATGCTCGGAGCCATGGTGGGTTGTCAATCGCTCCCGGGAGGCGGCGGGCCCAGCCAAACTGGCGGGGTTCGGGCCAGCAGCTCCAACCTGAATTTTGGTACCGTGGTCGTCGGCAGCTCGAAAACGCTCCTCGACACGATCACGAACGCGTCGAATGCCGGCCTCACCATCTTTAGCCCGACGGCTTCGAACGCGGACTTCCGGATTGCAGCGCCTGCCTTTCCCCTCGGCTTGGCTCCCGGCCAAAGTGCCAATCTGACGATCGTCTTCACGCCACACACATCGGAGCAGCTTTCCGGCAAAGTGACCATCGCGAGCGATAGTGTAGCCATCGCCGGCACCGCCTCCAATCCTTCGCTCAGCATCGTGTTATCAGGGACTGGTGTTGCGTCGGGGTCTCTCGCCGCCAATCCCACGAACGTGAGCTTTGGCAGTGTTCAGGTCGGCAGTAGCCAGACGCGCTCGGAGACTTTGACCAACTCGGAGGGCTCTAGTGTGAATATTTCTCAGGTTGTCTTGACCGGCACCGGATTCACCACCAGCGGTCTGTCCGTGCCGACAATTTTGAATGCAGGGCAGAGCCTGACGTTCAATGTAGTGTTCACGCCTTTGGCGAGCGGGAATGACAGCGGAAGCCTGTCCCTAACCGCGGATGGGACAGTGCCCTTGGTCAGCGTGTCGCTGGCCGGAACTGGGTCCAGCCCGGGCTGGTTGGCAGTCGCGCCCGGAACTTTCAACTTTGGAAATGTGACGGTTGGCGCCAGCCAGAATCAGACGGGAACGCTGACCGCCAGCGGAGCCAGCGTGACAGTTTCCTCGGCGACTTCCAGCAATGGTGAATTCGCACTCAGCGGATTGTCGCTCCCCGCAACCATTGCCGCGGGGCGGAGTGCAACGTTTACGCTGACATTTGCTCCCCAGGCGAGCGGTGCGACCTCCGGGAGCATCTCGTTCTCGAGCAACGCCGCCAGCGCTCCGTCTGCTGCCTCGGTGACAGGAACCGGTACGTCTGCAGCCCAGCATAGCGTAAGCCTGTCCTGGACGGCCAGCACATCAACCGTCTCGGGGTACAAAGTATACCGGGGGAGTCAATCCGGCGGACCCTACGTCGCTGTCAACTCGACGCCCGATGCGAACACGTCCTACACAGACAGTTCGGTGATGGCCAGCCAGAGCTACTATTACGTGGTGACGGCGGTCGACGCAAGCGGTGCCGAAAGCGGTTACTCGAACCAGGTACAAGCTGTCGTCCCGTCTCCGTAGGACGACGCCGCAGCACGTCACAATCACAAGTGTGGTCATCCTCGTTTTTGGTTGTGGTCCCGAAGTACGAAAGGCCGATCAGAGTCGATCTGACTGGCCTTGAATCACCTGCCGTCCTTGCTCTTCGGTTTCACCTCGCGAAGTCCAGGCTCAATCATTGGATGGCAGCGGAGGAGTTCGGCGGCTCAGAAGTGCGCTGAATCGTTCCGCCCCCGTTTTAAGCCCCGCCTAAAGGCAGAGGCTTCGCAGAGCTCGAGGACACCTTTGGATCCGGCTTTGAACCACAGGCTCTTCAGCCTGGTCGTGGGAGGTCAACTGGGCGATGACACTATAATAACGGACGACCGCTCGCCCAACCGGGCAGCGAAGCAACCAAGTTCACCGCCAGCAAAGCCGCCCGTCTGCGGCCTCTCCGGCGACGCATGTGCCGTATCAACCCAACATAAGAGTTGAGTACTCCTCTAGACTTGAGTAATGCTCCAAACGCCGGGTAATCATCGGCAATCAGCGGCTACTGGTCGCCACCAGGCACCCTATTGCTGCTCTGGCAGCAAAAGGAGTTGCAAAGCGATCCGCGCACAAGCGGGTGACTGGCGCATTTTCTTCGTGGAAAATGTTTCGGATGGACCAGATACAAACCCCAATCGGAGAGCACCGAAAGAACTTCCGCGGGAGGGGCCAGGATTTGTCGGCTAGAGTTTGATTTTCGGCACCATGGAACGAAGGGAACAGCCAACGAAGACGAATCGCCTGGCGAGCTGGTTCCGCGATCTAAGACTTGGTCCGTCAAGTGGTGGAACACCATCGCCGTTCTTTGAACTCATTGGGTCCCTTTTCGCTTTCATGGTTATTTGACCTATGCGAACCGGGTTTTTGCCCTACTCGCACCCGAGGTACTTTTCCCCGATACCTGCAAGTGTCACTCCCAATTGTTCCCATTCGCCGGCTGTTGTAGCTTCTCCGACAGCCTCAACCCGGCTCGCCGCACGCCGTTCGCTTGGTCCGATATGCCTCTGGCGCCATCGAGTCAGGCGCGCGCGAGGCCTTCTAGCCTTTTGACGGGCCACCAAGCTGACAGGACGCCTCCGGAGCAGGTGAGGGCCAAGGAACTGGACCTACGCACGGACTTGTTCTCGTTCGGAGCAACCTCGTCGGTCTCTACGCCTCGCGGGATCACCCGCTTCGACAGATTGCGGGCGTAGGCCTGCAAAGCCTCAAACGTTCCGGTCTCCACCACTTCCACGTAATTGTCGTAGACGGAAGTGGCCTCAGCGAAAATTTCGTCCTCACTCACGGCCGTCAGCAGTTGCGCTTCCTGGATGCGGCGGGCCCATTCCTGACGAAGTTGGGTGCGGTTTTGGCGAAGATGGGCGACCCATTCGCGTAAAAGCGCCGCCGTAAACTCAGTCGCTTGCTGACTCTGCGGAGCTTGGGAGTCGGGGCGCTCGTGGCAACGCTCTCCGGCTTGAGGGAGACCTTCGCCAGCCCGAAATCAAGAACCTTGGCGTGCCCGTGCTCGGTTACAAAAATGTTTGCAGGCTTGATGTCGCGGTGAACGACGGCCTTGGCGTGCGCCGCATTCAGAGCGTTGGCGATTTCGATGGCGAGCGATAGAATCAGTGCGGTTTCCAGCGGACGCCCCGCAATACGGTGCTTCAGCGTCAGCCCGTCCAGAAACTCCATGACGATGAACGAACGACCATCGTGCTTGCCGATTTCGTAGATCGTGCAGATGTTGGGATGGTTTAGGGGGACGCCGCACGTGCTTCTCGGCGAAAGACATTCGCACGACCATGAACATTTACGGCGACGTGGTCACCGATGAAATGGGGCAGGCACACTCTAAAGTAGTGGGTTTGGCCCTGAGTCGGTCAGCCTAACGGATTGCACGTGGATTGCAGGTTCGGGTAAACCATTGAAAGAATGGCTCCTCAGGTAGGACTCGAACCTACAACCCTCCGGTTAACAGCCGGATGCTCTGCCATTGAGCTACTGAGGAGTGTCGCGGACGGACTCGGGAATCCAGCCGTCCGGGTTACAGCATCCTCATAATACCAAAGCATCGCCGCCCCTGAAAGCAGTTCTTGACCAAGCAGACTCCGCTCTCGAGGCGCGGCCACTGCGCAACCTGCAAACTGGAAGAAAGCGCGGGAGCCCCCGAGAAAGAAGAAAATGAAGCGGGAAATTCATTCACTTGCTCTGTCGGTCTCAGGTGCTCTACTTTTTGGAGCATCACAGGGGGGCTATAGAGGGTTGTCTACGGGTGCACGACAGAGGAATGGTGTGAGGGTGTGGTTGCCTCTTTTTCATCTTTCCCTACGGCGATATATGCCGTAGGATTAATGCATGAAGATTAATCCTCCGATCCCTTCGTCAGTACGTG
>Ga0137363_10002665_pt1 | contig 10688 bp, 11 predicted proteins | sample MadtaG_FD_104800 | JGI IMG/M metagenome (GOLD analysis project Ga0137363, IMG submission 104800) | Vadose zone soil microbial communities from Angelo Coast Range Reserve, California, USA - Mad1_115_16 metaG | ecosystem: Environmental > Terrestrial > Soil > Vadose zone | place: USA: California...
CGTCCTGGTGATCCTGTTCATCGTCATCCTGCTCGGCCTGATCGGGATCATTCCTGGCTGGCCGCCGCGGCCGCTATGAGCGCCCGCCAAGCGCCCACGGCGGGCGCCCGCAACAACCTGATCACCTTGATGAAGCCGAACCCGGGCGAGGATGCCTACGGCCAACCGCTGGGAACTTATTCATTCGTGGACAAGATTTGGGCCGACGTCATGCCGGTGACGCAGCGGGAATACACGGCCAGCCGGCAGACCGAGGCGGCCATCGATGCCGTGATCAAGATCCTCCACCGCACCGACATTGGCGCCACCTGGATCATCCTTTACGACGGCCAGCAATACGACATCCAGAGCGTGGTCGAGATCGGCTACCGGGAAGGCACCCAGATCCTGGTGCGGGCACGGCAGGAATGAGCACCGTCACCGTCGAGGTCAAGGGCCTGTCCGAATTGCAGCGCACGCTCTCCCAGCTGCCGGGCAAGCTGCAGGAGCGCGTTGGCGTCAAAGCCGTCAGCGCCGCGGCGGCGGTGATCCAGGCGGAAGTCAAAGCCCGGGCGCCGGTGCGCAGCCACATGGGCGCCAAAAAGAGAGGCAAGGGCAAGGACGCCGGCCAGCGCTATCCCGGCAACCTGAAAAAGCATATCGGCCGGCGCCGCACGTCGCCCGGCAGCGGCACGGTGATCAGCTATGCGGTCGGGCCGACGAAAATGGCGTGGTACGGGGCCCTGGTCGAGAAGGGGACGAGATACGCCGCAGCGCATCCCTTCATGCGGCCGGCCATCGATGCCAAAGGGATGCAGGCAATCGACCGTTTCAGACTCACGCTCGGCGCCGGCATCGAAGATGCCGTGAAGGCTTCGCAATGATCGACCCGGCCACACTCCTCGAGTATCAGCTCCGCGCCTTCCTGTTGACGCTGCCGGATGTGGCGGCGCTGGTCGCCGACCGCATCTTTCCGGCGCCGGCGCCGCAGAATGCGGCGATGCCCCTGGTGGCGTTCCAGCGTGTTTCGACGGACCGCGTCTATTCCGACGACGGCCGGTCGGGGCTCGCCGGCCCGGTGATCCAAATCGATTGCTGGTCCGACGCCCCGGAATATGCGGGCAGCTATGCCAAGTCGAAGGAGATCGCCGAGGCGATCCGGCTCGGTCTTGAATCCTTCCGCGGCATGTGGGGCCCGATCCGCATCCAGGAGGTCACCATCACGTCGGAAAATGACCTGTACGAAGGCCAGGACCGGACCCGGCGGGTGAGCGTCGATTATCGGATCTGGCACGACGAGCCGCGAGGCTAACTGGACGACCCCGAAACCGTTGCAAGAGAAAGGAAGCTAATCATGGCTAGCGGAGCAATCAGGACGCAGGGGACCGTCATCGCGGTCGCCAACATCACCACGCCGACGACCTTCATTACCATCGGCGAAATCATCTCCTTCGATGGTCCGGGCGGGAAGGCGCAGGTCATCGACATCACCAATCTCTCGTCCACGGGCAAGGAGAAGCTGCCGGGCCTGCCGGACGAGGGCCAGTTCACCCTGATGGTCAATTTCAATGCGCTCGATTCCGGCCAGCAGGAACTCCGGGGCTCGCGTATCGCCCAGGAACTCCGCCACCTGAAAATTACCTTCGTCGATGGCGGGATCGCGACCTTCGATTCCTACATCATGGAGTTCAAGGTTTCCGGCAAGGCGGATTCCAAGGTCGAGGCGTCCATCGGCCTGGAGATCACCGGCCTCGTCACCTGGACCGACCCGGTTCTTCTCGCCGAAGACATGCCGCTGGCGGCCTGACCATGGCGATGACCCGCGAGCAGATCCTTGCCGTCGATGACTTGCCGCGCAAGGAAGTCACCGTGCCGCACTGGAAGAATTCGGTGTGGCTCAGGACCATCACGGCGGCCGAGCGCGACGCCTACATGCTGAGCGCCCGGCCGCCGGTGGATGGACAGCCGCCGGACTTCGACAATTTCCGCGCCCGGCTGCTCGTCTATGCGATCTGCGATGAAACAGGCAAACGGCTATTCCGCCAGGGCGAGGATGCCCTGATCGGCGGCAAATGCGGCGACGCCATCGGCCTGCTTTTCGAGGAGGCGCAGAAACTCAATGGGCTCGAGCCGGAGGCGGTCGAGGACGCCAGAAAAAACTCCTGACGCGCCCCAGCCGGCGGTTCTACTTCCGGCTGGCGGCGCATATCGGCTGCACCGTGCGGGAACTTCTCGCCCGCATGGGTTCCGACGAACTGACGGAGTGGGCGGCGTTCGATCAGCTGGAGCCGTTCGGACGGACGGCGCACCAGCTGGCGATCCTGGCGCGATTGAAATTGAAGCCCGATGCCGACATCACCTTGGAGGATTTGATTCCCCACTACATGAAGCCGCCGCCGCCGCCGGCAAAGGAACTGAGCCAAGCGGAGCGCGTGAACCTGAGCCAAAGAATGTCGGCGTTTTTCCGCAGGAAGGCGGGCCGCTAAATGGCTAGCAAAGCCGGCGACATCACCATCGGCGTCCAGGCGGACTTCGCCCGCTTCCGCGACGACATCGGCAAGCTTGGCGGCGTGGTCAAGCAATCCGCCTCCGAGATGCAAGTCTCGCTGAAAGGCATCAACGAGAGTTTCGATCTGCTGACCAAAGGAATCGGCGGCGTCGCTGCCGCGCTCGGCGTCGGCGCCATCCTCGAGGCAGGCAAGCAATTTGCCGACTTCGCCGAACAGACACTGCACTCGGCCGAGCAGCTCGGGAAAACCGCCGACGAAATCGGCATCACGACGACGCAGCTACAGGGCTTGCAATATGCCGCCACGCAATCCAGCACGTCACAAGAGGCGCTGACGACCGGCCTCGAACGTCTGACGCGGACCATCGGCCAAGCCGCAGATGGCGCCAAGAAGCAGCAGCAGGCTTTCGTCACACTCGGCGTCTCGTTCCTCGATGCCGGCGGACACGCGCGGGAGACGCACGACGTCCTGCTCGATCTCTCCGATGCCATTATGAAGCTCCCGACCCAGGCGCAGCGTGCCGCGGCCGAGGTCGCGGTGTTCGGGCGCGCCGGCCAGGAGATGGATGCCTTTATGCGGCAAGGCGCTAGCAGCATCTCCGAACTGGAGAACAAGGCCAGAAGCCTCGGCATGGTGCTGGGCGAGAACGAGGTCCAGGCTGCGCATCGGGCCGATGCCGAAATCGAAGGATTGCGGCTCAATTGGGAGCGGCTGACCGAGCACATCGTCATTTCGGCGGTCCCGGCTCTAGAGAAGTTCATCGGGCTTCTGGCGAGACTTACCAATCCGATGCCCGTCTATCGCGATCAGCTGCTCGCCCTGGATAAGCAGATCGAGGCGACAAAACTTGCGCTGAAGGCGGACGAGCACGCTTTCACGTTCTTCGGCCTCATCAGTAGCGGCGCCGATGCGGCCCTAAAGCATCTCCTCGAGCTGGAGAAAGAGGCGTCGAATCTTCGGCTAATGTTCGAGGATGTAACCGGGGAAATAGGTCAGCGCGGCCTGTCCCCGGCGAAGCCCCCGACGCCGCCGCCTGTGGTTACCAGCCATGGCCAGAGCCAGGCCGAGAAGGATGCCGCGGCCTATGCCCTGGTGACCCAGCGGCTCCACGATGAAATCCTTGCGCTGCAAGGCCACGAGGAGCAGCTGAAGCTCGACACCGCGCTCCGCGAGGCGCACGCCAAGGCCGGCAGCGTCGAAGCCGACGTGATCACCCAGCAGGTGACGGATTACTACGCCCTGAAAAAGTCGAAGGAGGACGACGTCAAGCTGACCCAGGAGGCCAAGACGCTCCTGGAGAAGTATGAGGCGCCGGTCAACAAATACCTCGAGGACCTGACGGAGCTCAACCGGCTCTATGGCCTGGGCAAGATTTCCCTGAAGGACTTCACCACCGCCACGGCGCAATTGCAGGACGCCATGGCGAAGGCCGATCCGGCGGCCAAGCAGCTGGCCGAGGATCAAAAGCAATTGCAACAGACGGTGGTCAATCTGGCGGGCAGCCTGGCCCAGGATCTCGGCCGCGCCTTCACCGATGCCGGGTCCTCTGCCGATCGCTTCAAGAATCTCGCCGTGCACGCCCTGCAGGACGTGCTCACTGCGTTGACCGATCTCCTGAAAAAAAGCCTCGAGGGTGCCGGCGGCACCGGCACGCTGGGTAGCCTGTTCGGCAATATTCTCGGTTCGTTGTTCGGCGCCGCCACCGGATCGAGCGGCTTCGTCGGCGGCGCCGCCGTGCCGATCCCCACGACCAGTTTCGCCCACCTCGCCGGCGGCGGCGCGCTCGACGCGGGACAATGGGCCGTGGTCGGCGAACAGGGGCCGGAACTGTTCCGCGCCTCGGGCCCGGGCGACGTCTGGTCGAACCGCGATCTGGCAAGCCTCGGCGCCGGGGCGCCCACGGCGTTCTACACCATCGACGCCCGGGGCGCGGACAGTTCGGCCATCGCCCGCCTCGAGGCGACCTTGCGCGAGCTCCACCGCTCCATCGAGCCGCGCGCCGTCGCCGCCGTCAGCAACGAACGCAAGCGCGGCGGCGCCTTCGCCGCTGCCTTCAACAGGTGAGACCATGCCGACCTATCCCATCGATATCCCCACCAGCCCCGTGCCGAAGTCGGTCAGGTTCAACGGCCAAAGCGTCGTCTCGTCCGTGCGCTCGCCGTTCACCGGGCAGCGCCAGGTCTACGTCTATCCGGCGAACTGGTGGCAGATCCAGGTGCAGCTACCGCCGATGAAGCGGGCCGCCGCCGAATCGTGGATCGGGTTTCTGATAAGCCTGAACGGCATGGAGGGGACGTTCCAAATGGGCGATCCCCTGGGCAAGAACCCACGCGGGACCGGCGGCGGCAGCCCGCATGTCAACGGCGCAGGGCAGCAGGGAAACATCATCGCCACCGATGGCTGGCCGGCCGGGCAGCGGGTTTTGCGCGTCGGCGATTGGATCCAGATCGCCAGCGGTCTTTATAAGGTTCACACCAGCGACATCGTCGCTTCCGGGACCGGGAGCGCCTCTATCCAAATCTGGCCCCGATTGAAAACCTCGCCGCCCGACAATCAGCCGATCATCTACACGAACACCGTCGGCGTCTTCCGCCTCGACAGCAATACCAACGGCTGGGACTGGACCGAACCGCAGATCGCTGCCGGCATCTCCTTCTCCGGGTCGGAGGCGTTCTGAATGCCGCGCACCGCCGCGCCGGAACTGATTACCGGACTGGCGCAAGCCGTGGTGGGCTTGTGTTTCCTGTTCGAGGGCTACTTTACCAGCATCACGACCCGCTTCTGGACCGGCATCGGCGATCTGAGCTGGAACGGCTTCACCTGGACCGGCGCGGGGGAATTGATCAGCGTCGGGCAGGCGAGCGAAGGCAGCGAAATGAAGGCGCAGGGCCTCACCATTTCGCTCTCGGGCGTCCCGACGGAACTCCTGGCGCTCGTGTTCGAGAACCTGCGCCAAGGCCAGCGGGTCAATGTCTACATCGGCACCATCAACAATGCCGGCGTCCTGACGGCCAATCCCGCCATTTACTTTTCCGGGCGCGTCGATGTGCCTGCGATCGCCGACGGCGGCGACACCGCGACCATCAGCCTGCAGGTGGAAAACCGCTTCGTGGACTTCGAGAAAAACCGGAGCCTGTTCTACACGCCGCAGACCCAGGCGATCTATTTCCCGGGCGACCGCGCCTTCGATCAGGTCACCGCGCTGCAGGATCAGAAAATATTTTGGGGCATATCGTCATGATGCGGAGCCAAAACTGGCAGATCGACATGGGCAAGGCGATTGAGAAGGCCGAGGCCACGCCGTTCGCCTGGGGCAGCAACGATTGTTGCCTGTTCGTTTGCGACGTGATCCTCGCCATGACCGGCGTTGACCTCGGCGCCGACTTCCGGGGCAAGTATGACACCAGGGAGGGAGCCGAGGCGCTGATCGGCTTCGCGACCGACGGCGGCGATCTGGAACTGTTCGTCGAACAGATGTGCCGACAAAATCACATGCCGGAGGTCGAGGTCAATTTTGCCTGGCGCGGCGACGTCGCCTTGCATGACGCCGATGCCGGGCCGTGCCTCGGCATCATCGACGGCGACGGTGCCGTCTATCTCTCGGAGAAGCATCGTCTGCTGATGATCCCGCGCGGCGACATCCGCCGGACCTGGAGAGTCTGAGAGCCATGCCGCCCCTTGTTGCTGCCATCTCTGCCATCACGATTGCCGAGGTAATTAGCGCGGCCGCTTCGCTCGCGATCGGCATCATCGGCAATTTCGTGATCAGTGCGCTAACCCAGGCGCTCAGCAGCGCCCCGGCGGCGACCACGAGCACGAATTCCCATACCGTGACGCTAAAGCAGCCGCTGGCGCCGTGGCAGGCGGTGTATGGCCGAACCCGCATCGGCGGGACCTATGTCTACATCCACACCAGCGGCCCGATCAGCAGCAGCGACCAGACCTATGCCAATGCCCAGATGACCGGCGCCATCGTGCTGGCCTGCCATCAGGTCGACGCCATCGAGAAGATTTATTTCGGCGACGAGGAGATCGCCCTCGATGCCGCCGGCAAGGCCCTCGGGCGCTTCGCCATGTACGTCAATATTATCAAGCATCTCGGCACGCCGACCCAGGCGGCCGACCAGATGCTGATCGACGCCGGCGAGGGGACGTGGACGGCGGCGCACACCCTGTCCGGCCGCGCCTATATCGCGTTTCGCCTGTTCTATCAGAAGGATCTGTTCCCCTCGATGCCGCAGATCAGCGCCCTGGTCCGCGGCAAGCTGCTCCTCGATCCGCGCACCGGCCTGACCAAGTGGAGCGACAACGCGGCGCTGTGCATCTTCGATTACCTGCGCGGCACCGACGGCTGGCAGATGGGCATCGCGGCCGGCGAAATTTCCAGCCCGAGCTTCGTCGCGGCGGCGAACAATTGCGATGAAACCGTGCAGACCGCGCCGATGACCGGCAACATCACGCTGCTGAACGTCACCTTCACGGCCCAGGTCACCAAGACCTTCAAGCGCAACAACAACTGGCTCCATCCGCAGCCGCCGGTCACCATTTCGAGCGCCTTCAGCCTGCCGAATGACAACCTCAATCTGATCACCGGACAGCGGATTCGCCTCGGCGGCGCGGGCCTGCCCACGGGCGTCTCGGCCAACGTGGATTATTGGGTGATCCGCGACCACGACAATTCGACCATCCTCGAGCAATTGAATGTCGTGGTGAAGCCGACGATCCAGCTGGCGAGCTCCGCCGCCAATGCCGCTGCCGGCACCTATGTCCCGATCACGACCGACGGCAGCGGCATCATCTATCGCTTCGACGAGTTCTGGATGACCGACCTGGGCCTGGCAGGCTTGCGGACCGGGGACCAAATCCAGATCGGCAGCAGCACGAACAACCCGCCGGCACCGTTCACCCAAGGGCCGCTCTATTATTGGATCGCCTATGGCGCGGAGCAGCGCAAAAGCTTCGACCAGGGGGATGCCATTTCCTACGGCCATGGAAACCTGGCCTCGACCCTCGACAATGCCCTGGCAGGGATTGCCATCCAGATCCAAGGGCCCGGCACCGGCTCGCCCTGGCTGCTGCGCCAGTACGAACGGCGGTTCACCTGCAACGGCGTCGTGGATACCCAGCAGAAGCCGCAGGACATCCTCGGCCAGCTGCTATCAAGCTGCGGCGGCCGGGTCGTGAATAGCGGCGGCATCTGGTATCTGTTCCCGGCGGTCTGGCGCGCCGCCAGCGCCACCATCGACGAGAGTTATGCGCGTGGGCCGCTATCGGTTCAGACCCTCGTTTCCCGCCGCGATCTGTTCAACGCCGTGTCGGGCACCTACACGTCGCCGGCGGCGCAGTACCAGCCGACGAATTTCCCGCCCTATCCCGATCAGAGCAAGCCGGGCAGCGACGTCTATCTGGCCGAGGACGGCGGCGAACGGATCTGGTCGAGCAATGTGGCGCTGCCGTTCACCAATTCGGCGGCGATGGCACAACGCCTCGCCAAGATCATGCTGATGCAGATCCGTCAGCAGATCAGCCTCGTGTTTCCTGCCAATCTGAAGGTCTTCGGCATCACCGTGCCGGACACCATCAACGTGAACCTCGCCCGCATGGGCTGGGTCAACAAGCCGTTCGAGGTCGTCAATTGGACATTCCGGCTCGATGCGGGCGGCGCGGAAGGCGCGCCGATTCCGGGCATCGACCTGAACCTCCGCGAGACCGGCGCCGATGTCTACTCGTGGGATAACGGCCTGGAGCTGCCGGACCTGGTGAGCGATGCCTCGCGGCTGCCGAGCCCGACGCGGGTGCCGCAGGTGCATGGCGTCTCGGCGGCCGAGGAAATTTATGTCACGCAGACCGGTGCCGGCGCCAAGTCGCGCATCCACGTCAGCTGGCAGCCGGCCGAGGACGGATTCACCGGCCGGTATCAGGTCGCCTACTGGTCGAGCATCAACAGCATCTGGCATTACCCCGCCGCCTTTCCTTCCGAGACCGGCACGGAGAGCTACCTCTACGACCTGCCGAGCGCGACTTACATCCTCTCGGTCCGCGCGATCAATATCCTCGGCGTCGCCGGGCTCTGGTCGGATCAATTCACTATCGTTACCCGTGGCCTGGTGGCGCCGCCGCGTGACATCACCAACTTCCGGGTGGCGGCGCTCAACGGCCACGCCCATGTGACGTGGAATCTCTCCACCGACATCGACGTGATCAACGGCGGGCAAATCTGGCTGCGCTGGACACAGAACCTGCTGAGCCCGCAATGGGCGCAAGGCAGCATGGACCTCAAATTGAGCGGCCAGGCGACCGAGGCGACCATCTTCCTCAAGGCCGGCACCTATATGGCGAAGGCCATCGATTCCACCGGAAACGTCAGCGTCAATGCCGTGATGTGGGCGCTCCAGTCGGTCGATCAACCGGGCTGGCAGACCGTCATTCACACCAACGAGGCGCCGACCTTCCCGGGCGTCAAGACCAACCTCGTGGTCGCCAGCAGCACCTTGAAGCTGGGAGTCTCGGGCGCCGGCGCCAATGTCGATGATTGGGCGGACGTCGATTCCATCGCGAACTGGGACGACGAGGGCGCGACCACGCCGACCGGCATGTACGAGTTCAATACCGCCATCGACCTCGGCGCCATCTTCGGCTTCCGCATGGAACTGTTCATCGATCCGCAAGAGGTCGGCGGCAACCCGGCCGATGCCATGGTCTTTTCGGAGATCAATCTGACCAACGACAATCCGACGAGTCCCACGGCGGTCTGGTCGGGCTGGCAGTATTACATCATCGGCGATTATGTCGCCCGCGGCATCAAACGCCGGCTCCGGTTCGAGAGTTATAATCCGGCCGCCAACGTCCTGATCACCGTGCTCAATGACGACCTGCGCATGTTCCAGCACCAACAGACCGTCGCCGGCATGGCGATTGCTCTCGGTGGCACGCGCTGGAACTTCGTGCCGGCCTTTTACAGCCAGCCCTTCGTCGCCGGCAATGTAATCGGGGCGACGGGCGGCGACCATATCGCGCTGACCTGGGACGCCAATGCACGGTCCTATGTACAAGTCCAGATTCTCAACAACGCCGGCAATCCTATTGCAAAGTCGGCAGATCTTCTCGCCTACGGCCCCGGCCAACAGTCCTGAAGGGTAGGAAAGAATGTCCAATCATGACCTGACCATCGCCAACGGTCCCGGTCTCACCGTTCGCCAGGACCTCGAGGCGGCGCTGCAAGCGCTCGGCACGACCTTCCAGGGAACGGCGGTACCGCTCATCACTTACCCCTGCCAGCTATGGGCCGATACCTCGACCGGCTTGCTCAAAATCCGCAACATCGCCAACACAGCCTGGATCACGCTGGGCCCGCTCGACACTGCCAACCTGGGCTTGCTGCCGCTCACCGGCGGCAGCCTGGCGGGCCCCGGCAACCTCACCGTGGGCGGCACTCTCAACGTGGGCGGAAGCCTCGGCGTCACCGGTAACACGTCATTCCTGAATTGCGTCGTCACCGGCCCGGCCGGAACGTCGCGCCAGGTACTCGGTCAGACCGCCGCCTCGGCGCGCTGGCAAATCATGCTTGGGAATTCGACGCCCGAAAGCGGCGGCAGCGCCGGCTCGGATTTCGTCATCAATGCCTATAGCGACGCCGGCGGCCTTCTCGGGCAAGCGATGTCGATCATCCGTTCGACCCGCGCCGTGAGCTTCGCCGGTCCCAGCGTCGCCATGCAAAGCGTCTCCGTCGCGAGCAACCTCGACGTGAATGGACAGCTCACCGGAGCAAGCGCGTCTTTTACCGGCCAAATTCTCTCGACGGCTAATTTCGGCCACGCCATCACGACGCCCGCCGGCATCGCCGCGCAATATCAAAGCAGTGTCACGAGCGCCCGGACATGGACTTGGGGTTGCGCGATCGATGGGCATTTTACCATTGGCGATTCGAGCGCCGGGCTTGAGCGCATCGGCATCTCCACGTCCGGCGCCGTCAGTATGCCCGGTTTTCTCACGTGCGGCAGCGGCGCTCCCGGCGCTCAACTCAATGTCAGGGGTGCCGTTGGGACCTTCCGTATTCTCCAATTTCAGACCGACAGCGTGAACCGCTGGCAACTCGTTTGCGGCACCCAGGCTGAGAGCGGTGCCAACGCAGGTTCAGATTTCAATATGCAAGCCAGCAACGACGCCGGCGCCTTTCTGGGCGGCGTTTTCTCGGTCAAG
>Ga0137363_10002671_pt1 | contig 10678 bp, 10 predicted proteins | sample MadtaG_FD_104800 | JGI IMG/M metagenome (GOLD analysis project Ga0137363, IMG submission 104800) | Vadose zone soil microbial communities from Angelo Coast Range Reserve, California, USA - Mad1_115_16 metaG | ecosystem: Environmental > Terrestrial > Soil > Vadose zone | place: USA: California...
CCGCTCGTCGAATTCAAATATGGATCGTTCCGGAGTTTCAAATCGCGTATTCGGAATGGTCATAATGGTCGCAAAGAGTTGGTCCTCATCGGCGCTCCAGATCTGCACGATATGCCTGTCAGAAGTGGTGTCCGCCAGTTTGAAGACGTATGTCCCGGCCGGCAGCACTTGCCCGGGGATTTCCACCGATTCGCCAAACGTCACGATGGTTTTCTTGTCCCACTGATCTGCTCTTGCACCAGGGGCGAGCATGGCCCCGGACAGGATAAACAACAGCACGGTGCACAGCGCAAGTACAGCTCCTCTCGGTTTGTTCATGGTACGACCCTCCTGTTGGTTTGGTTGGGCTGGACGGGCCGGTAAGGCCCGTTTAACTGAACTGCCCTGGCCGGTCAGGCCTGCTCAGCTGAACCGCACCGGCTGGTAAGGCCCAGTTAGCTGAACTACAGGGGCAGTGATGACGGCTGAGGATGGAGCCAGGTCGGCCAAAGCCACGAATCGGCGCAGAATTGCGCATTTCCGCAACTCTGCAACGGCCCAATCAGCTTTTGCCTCGTTCGTGGGATGCGCGCATGTTGCCTGAGGTTGCGCAAAAAGTTTTTTTCTCAAATTCGCCTCGAATCGCCCGAAATTTCCCTTTGCAGGGGCGCAGCACTGCTGCGCCCGCTCCTCGAATTTCGTCTCTTCTCAATGATCGTGCGGCATGCCCGCCATGTCATGGGCCGCTGGAGCCTTCCGCCCCAGCGCCGCCATCTTTGCATCATCGGCCGCCGCAAAGTAGCCGACCGCGATTCCCATCGCGCCATCGCGCAGAAGTTTTCCCGCTCGATTGTCGTATGTCGCGGAAACTTTCAGCACGTCGCCTTTCGCGAATTTGTAACCGCCCTCCTGCAGAAACAACTTCACCGGCACGGACTCCAGATGTCCTTGATCGTCCGCCTTCGCCTCCAGCGTCGCCACCGTCTCTTTGCGCGACAAATCCTCCAGTACAATTCGCTCTCCATAATCGTGCAGGTGCCCGCCTACGCCGAGCAGCACGCCGTCATATTTCACCGTCACTGTTCCGGTTTTCTCACTTTTCCCGGCTGGCAAGTCATAACCGGAGTTTCCGCACGACGCCACATCCATCCACGCCGGATAAACATTTTTTCGCGACGCAGTTCCCGTATCGCTTGCTTGCTGAAAGGGAATCACCACTTCCAGATAAGCCTCGTCATACGAAATCGCCGTCGGGTTGTACATCATCGTCTCGATGCGGATGCTGTCGCCTTTCGCCACGCGGTAGCCGAACCCGGGCATTTCAGTCCAATCCGTCAGCTCGCTTCCGGCCCCGAAGATATGTTCTTCCTTGTTGGGACACAGAAAATCCGCGCGATTCTCATTCCAGAATGCCACGTGATGCAGCACCGTTCCCGGCACCGCGCCGCCGCTCGCATCCACGAGTTTCGGATGATACGCGAGCAGCCAACCGTCAATCGGAGCTTTCCAAATCAAATCCGGAGGCTGCGGCATTTTCATATGCGAAGTGTGCGCCGGCAGATTCATCGGCCCCACGCGGAGCGTGATGGTATGCGTGGCCATATCGAAATTCGGATCCAGCTTGACGCCTTTGGCCACCACGTTGTGCATGCCGCCCTGCATGAATCGCGTCTTTTGCGCCCCGGAAGAATCTGCGGGGGTGCCATGATGCATCTTCCCCATGTCATGCGGAGCTTCCGTCGCTTTGTCTTGCGCAAATGCAGACGCAGCGTTCAGCAGAATCGCAGCGCACAGCAAAATTGTTTTCATGATCGCGCTACTCCGTACCTTGATCCCATCGCAAAGACAGATTCTTCCCTCATCATACTCCCGGGAAGGAGTCAGCGGAATCGCAGCTCTGCTAGCGAGCTGAAGATTGGCATTGCGAGAAAGGAAATGCGGCAACTACTGCTTGTCGGGAGATTCGCCGGTGACGATGGGCAAATCCTTGCGGTGGCTCCAGTCTTCCCAGGAGCCGTCATACATTTTCGCGTCGTAGCCCAGCATTTTTGCGGTGAAGTAAAGAACCGTGGCGCGCTGGCCGATATGGCAGTAGCTCACCATCAGATTTCCCGGCTTCAGGCCCGCCGTGCGAAACAGTTCCTTGAGCGCGTCCGGACTTTTGAATTTGTTGTTGTCCTGATCCACGACGTCCAGATAGGAAAGATTCGCCGCGCCCGGGATGTGCCCGCTGCGCGGATTTCCGTCGCTCTGCGATCCGTTGTAGAACTCGTGAGTGCGCGCATCAATGACAGTAACGCCGGGCTTGTTGAGATGGCCGTTCACCCAATCCGCGTCCGCCACGATTTCCTTGCGCGGCGCCGGAGTGATCGAACCTTTCGAGGGCTGCTTGGTTTCCGTGGAAACAGGGTGGTGGCTGGCTTCCCACGCCACCAACCCGCCATTCAAAATGGACGTGCGGTCGCCGAGGCCAAGATAATCGAGAGTCCAGTAGACGCGTGTGGTGGGCGAAACCCAGTTCGTCCCGAAATACAAAATGATGTGCGAGCGATTTGAAACGCCAAGCCGCTCGAACACGGAGACGAGTTGGTCGACGGGCGGAAGTTCCAGCATCAGTGTCACGCCATGATTGTGGGGAGCCGAAATGCTTTCGTACTCCAGGAATTGCGCGCCGGGGATGTGGCCCCGGTCGAAATCTTTTTTCTCGCCGATCTGCAGCAACACGAGTGAGGGATCTTTGAGATGGTCAGCGAGCCAATCGACGGTCACCAGCATCGGTTCGCGCTGCGCGCCGGCAGAATTGCTCGCGGTTTTTTCCTGAGCGCTCGAATTGCATCCCAGGAGGAGTCCGAGAAGAAGAGCCGAGAACAAAAATATTCTAATCAGCAGATTCATGCGATGTCCTTGAAGGCCACGGCTGTCTATGACGCATTACGATATAGCGACGAACGCCATAGTGTCAAGGGCCAATCAACGGTTGCCGGGGTTCTTCACAGGTGAACTCCAGCGGCCAAGCAGATAGTATGCGGGACGATGAAAAATCACGAACGGCTTGTCTTTTGTTTCAAGATTCTTTTTTTGTTTGTGTTGTTTTTTCCCCAGTCGATCAACGCCCAGAAGCCGGCGGCTGACGAACAACTGCTGCTCAACAATGTGACGGTCGTTGACGTCCGAACGGGGACTCTGCTCTCCGAGCAAACCGTCATTCTCAAACGCAATCATATTGCATCGGTGGAACCTACCAAATCGGCGAAGTATCCGCGGAATACGGCGAGCGTGAATTGCCGCGGACTGTTTCTGATTCCCGGACTTTGGGATATGCACGTGCATTTGGTTTTCGGCGACTGGTTTCCCGACGCGCAGGAAATCTCGCTGCCGCTCTTCATCGCCAACGGGGTTACCGGCGTGCGTGACATGGGCAGCGAGTTAGATAAGGTGCAGGGGTGGCGCGACGAAATTGAAGCCGGGCGATTGATCGGCCCCCGCATTTACACTTCCGGGCCCATGTTGGATGGACCGAAGCCGCGCTTTCCAAGTTCGGTGGCGATAGCCACGACTGAAGATGCGCATCGAGCCGTCGCGGATCTGAAGCGGCGAGGGGCGGATTTCATCAAGCTGCAATCGCTGATTCCGCGGGACGCCGTTTTTGCCATCGCGGAAGAAGCGAAGAAGCAGGAGATCGCGTTCGAAGGACACGTGCCTGATTCCGTGAGGGCCAGCGAGATGTCCGCGGCGGGCATGAAAAGTTTTGAGCATCTCATCGGGATTTTCGAAGGGAGCTCGCTGGCGGAGGACGACTTCCTGAAAGGCAACAAGACAGAAGGACGATTCCTGGCTACGTTCGATCCCGTGCGCGCGGCGTCACTGGCGGAAATGTTGGCGAAGAATCAGACCTGGCAATGCCCGACGCTGGTGTGGGAACGCGGAGGCAACCTGATTGACGTGAGTGACTTCAGCAAAGACACGCGCGTGAAATACGTGCCGGCATCATGGAAAACCAAAACGTGGAAGCGATTCACGGAAGAAATTACGCAAGGTTACGGTACGGATGATCTGGCGACGCGGAAGAAATTCATCGAGAAAGAACTGGAGGTCGTGGGCAACTTGCACAAAGCCGGAGTGCCGTTCCTCGCGGGAACGGATACGCCCGCCGGCGTTCACATTTTTCCCGGTTACAGCCTGCATGAGGAGTTGCAGCGATTCGTGGCCGCAGGGTTTAGCCCTCTCGAAGCGCTGCAAACCGCGACGATCAATCCAGCGCGCTTTTTCGGAATGGAAGAGCAGAGCGGATCGGTCGAAAAAGGAAAGCTCGCCGACCTGGTTCTACTCTCTGCCAACCCTCTCGAAGACATTACCAACACGCAGAAAATTGCGGGGGTCATTGCGAATGGGCGGTACCTTCGCCGCGCCGAACTCGACAAGATGCTCGGGAGAGTAGAAACTACCGCGCATCGTCAGCCGTGAACGCCGCTGCGCGGTCCTGGAATCTCAGCCTGACGCCTTTCTTTCGGGCCGACCTGCGGACTCCATCTATGCGACGAATGGAAAGTCAAAACCGGACAAGGGTGGCAGATTAAAAAAGTCGACTGGCTCCCTTTTCACTCGCTCATTTCTTAACGTGGCCACAAGAACTGTGGGGTTCATTCCATTGGCACGGAATGATAGGGAATGGATTTTGGAATTGGGAGAAATGATTTAGAATGATGGTGACACCAACTGTGGGCGTGTAGCTCAGCTGGGAGAGCACCTGCTTTGCAAGCACGCCTGCGTCTCACATAAGTCGTTGAATCGGCGTCTCTTCACAGTGCAAACCCCTCTGCTAGTTGGGCTACTAATTGGGCTACAGAAAATAAGCGTACTTCGTCCAAGTTTGGACAAACACTCCGAAAAATGGACTCGATTCGAGTCGAGCGAGCACTACCGGAAGAACGACCTCGGCTTGCTTTTCTGCAATCGTTGGATGCGTCCATATTCCGATACACCTTAAGACACGGCGGCCCGGACGCTCGAAAGAGTATCCGGGCCGTTTCACTTCGTGTTGCTCGCGGTGTCTTGCATGGCTGGCCATTAGGTCAGGTGCTTTTCCCGGAACAGTACCAACTCATCTCCTTCTTGCCGTCAGCGTTTCTCCTAAACTGGAATTGCATTTCCCTCAGGAGAACGCATGACTTCCTGTATCTGCCGACGTTTCTTCATCCTTCTCGCTTTCTGTAGTTTTGCTGGCCTCGCGGAAGCTCAAGAAAAGAGCAAACCGATCAGCAGCACTGGGTTGCTTGCCCTGGTCGCTGGCAATGCGCTCAATGAAAATGTGGTTCATGAAATTGAGTCGCGCGGCCTGGCGTTTCGCCCCAGTGACACATACCGTTCGCAGCTAAGTGCCGCTGGCGCCGATGCCCGAGTCCTCGCCGCACTGAGCAAGGCGGTCGTCAGCAGTTCGCCCGGCGCCTCCAACTCTAAAGATTCCTCCGAATTGCTTCAGCATCTCTCCATGGCCGGTAAACTGATGCGTGGGAAGCAGTACAACGAAGCAGCCGCGGAATTGAATGGCGCAATTCAAGCGGATGGCGGTGTAGAAGCAGGTTTTGTGATGGGTGAACTGCTCAAAGTGCAAGAGCAATGGCCCATGGCTGCTTCCGTCTATGAAGAAGTTCTCAAGCAAGCCCCTGATTTTCCCGAAGCCCACACGAAGCTGAGCTACCTCATGTACCGCCTGGGTGATTTAGACGACGGACTGCGCGAAGCCAAGGCTGCTCTGGCACGAACTCCGGACAACGCCGAAGCACACAAGAATGAGGGGTTATTGCTCCAAGAAATGCGCAAATTTGATGCCGGTGCTGCGGCATTTCAAGAAGCGCTTCGCCTCAAGCCGGATTACCAGTCCGCGCACTATGACCTGGGGCTGCTGCTATACAGCAAGGGAGACATGGACGGTTCCATCGCAGAGTACAAAAAGGCTATCGCTCTCGACCCCAAGGACTCCCATGCCCACAACAACCTCGGCAACGCCTACCAGGAAAAGGGCGACCTTGGCTCCGCCATTCGCGAATATCGCGAAGCAAAGCGCCTGGGCCCCAACGATTTCAACACGCGGAGGAATCTAGGCTCCGCACTCCTCCAGGGTAATTTCAGCGCCGAAGCTGTTATTGAGCTTCGCGAACTGGAAGCCATGGCACCCGCTTCCGAAGTTTGCCACCTCTGTCTCGGCTTTGCGCTCTACCAAACCGCGGATTTCAAAGCGGCGGAAAAGGAGTACGGTATAGCGGCCACGCTGGATCCCTCCGATCCGGAGCCCCACATTCGTCTCGGTGATCTGCACGAATACCTGAAGAACTACGCGGCGGCATTACGGGAGTACAACTTGGCCTTGCAGCTAGATGAAAACTCAGCCGAGGCGCATAGAGGCGCGGGAAAAGTCCTGTTGGACAGAAAAGATATTGCTGGCGCCTTGCCGGAATTGAAGCAAGCCGCAGAGCTAAACCCAAGTGACGCCGGAGCGCACGACCTTTACGGCCAAGCGCTGCAAGCCACTGGGAAGCCTGATGCTGCCATCGGCGAATTTAGACAGGCCTTCTCGCTCGACCCCGCCCAGCTTCGCGTCCAGGTAGAATTGGCATCCGCTCTCGAGAAGAAGGGCGATTGGGTATCCGCGATGGATCAATATCTCAAAGCCTCGCTCGCTGACGCGGCTATTGACATCCACAAGAAGTTCGTTCGCATCGGCGAACGAAACCCCCAAGAGGCATACAGCGATGCTCAAGCTCGCTTCCAGCAGCATCTTGCCTCCCTTCGAGCCGCCGGAAAGTCTGCCGAAGCCGCTAAGTTGGAATCTTCCGTTGCCTCATCACAAGCCCGCATGGGACCTTCAGAAAAACTGGACGCCGCTCTTCAAGCTGCCTTTAGCGCCATGCGAAGAGGAAAATTCAATGATGCCCTGCAGAACTATAAGGAGGCCGTAGACCTCGGTGAGAAAATACGGCCGCACGATGCACGTCTTGCCATCGCACTAGGGGAACTTGGCGGAATAAACTCCGGACTGAAGCGTTTCGACGAAGCCGATTCCCTTTTTCATCGCCAGCTGAAAGTCGTTCAGGATCTATCCGGGCCGCAATCACCGGACACAGCGGAGTCGCTCCAAAACCTCGGAATGAATGAGGTGCACAGGAAAAACTACGATGCCGCCCGCAACTACCTGGACCTTGCTCTTGCCCTCTCCGAAAAAGCCTACGGCGAAATCAGTGCGCCTGTTGCCACAGCCCTCCGCATGACCTCATTCCTTTACTTTGCTCAACAAGACTACGCCAGCGCCGAACCCTTCTTAGTGCGAGCGGTTAAAATCGATGAGAATCTCTATGGACACGATGGTTCCCCAGCCATCATAAACCTGACGTCACTGTGCGCAGTCTATGATCGTACTAGCAGACCAGACAAAGCTGCTCCTTGTCACGCCCACATGCTCGCCATCCTGGAGAAGCAGTACGGTCCAGACAATCCCGTTATAGTCTCGACTCTTACCAGCCAGGCGACCGCGTTCCGGGCTCTCGGGCGCAACGAAGAAGCCGCCAAGATCGAACAGCGGATCAAGACAATTCAAGCCACCAGCATGAACCAGAACTAAGACCTGAACGCTCTCAAACCCGATCTCAAAACTGAGGCGGGATTGCGTGATATAGACCTTCACCCTGACGCTGCGCGATTATTGCGTAACTTCATCGGGAGCCGTAGGGGTGGCTTTCTATTCCAGACCGCTAGCGGAACGATGGTGGATCCGGGCAACATCGCTAGGGACAGCCTGAGTCCTACGCGGATCAAGGGACGATTGAGGGACGGATCCGACCGTGAATCCTGTAGACGGAGAAGTCTCTCTTGTCCACGGTGAATATTTTGCGAATACCTTCTCGCTCGGCAATCCGGATAAGCGCTGCGTCGGCAAGATCCATCGGACGATCGGCATATTTCCTCAGAAGTTCACGGATGCGAGACAAATCGCCCAAGCCAAGCGGGAGTAGCTCAACCGCCCTCCTCACCAACATCTCCCATAAAGCTTCCTGAGCCGCCGGCAGATCGTTTAACAGGTACATCGCTTCGGTTAGCGGTGGCCACACCGTTGCCAAAGGTTCTTGCAAACTCTTCAGAGTCAACACGCATTGCTCATGGTATTGATCATCTGCATCCACGAGAGCCACGAGAGGCCCCGCATCCACCAAGATCACCGGGAACCTCGTCGGCTCTTTAGCAGAACGGCGAACTGACGGCCTGTTCCCGCCGAGCGTTTTCGGTTTCCACCGTGGACAATTCCAATCAAATCCGAAACCATTTCATAAGGCGATCCGGCTGGTTCCTGCTCTTCGATCCATGACTCGATAGCCTGGCGAATCACCTCCGACGAGGACACTTGCTTGCGGCGCGCAATGCGGGCGATACGCTGCCTGGTTTCCTTATCCACCCTCAATGTCACTGGAGATGGCATAACATTACCTCGGATTGTTAGCTTAATGTATTACGAGGTGTAATACAAGAAGCTTATGGGAGAGAGTGGGACCTCACCTTGGCCGTCTCAGATGTCATGAACGGCACGCACCAATTCGTGCAGTTGTTTGCCACCCACTCCTCCGAAATCAAGAAATCGGCACGGAGGCTGCAGAAGCATGCCGCCGCCGGAGCGCTCGTATGGATTAGCCATCAGACGAAGACGTCGGGGATTGCGAGTGACCTCAGCCGCAAGGCGGTGTGCGAGGCCATAAGCGGGACAGGTTGGCGTGCGGTTGCCATCGTTGCCTTAGGCGAAGTTTGGTCGGTGTTACGCTTTCGTCCAGCAACAAGGGCAAGTTTCGTTGACCACACAAACGAAAAAATCCATAGCCTGCGGTGCAAACAGCCCCTTACCCAGGGGTTTTGGTACAGTTTTGGTACAGTGATCACGGAAAAGCGAAGGAACGGATTTCGGATTCCGCGGAAATGCTCTAGAATGAAAGTGACTCCGACTGTGGGCGTGTAGCTCAGCTGGGAGAGCACCTGCTTTGCAAGCACGAGCCTCCGTTCCAAGCCTTCCATCCTTTGCTTTGCGTTTCTAATCTTTTCAACAGTTTCGGGGAATCTGCTTCTCGCTCGAAGTAAACCCCGAGGCCACAATAACATAGGGTTTTTGTACAGTTCTGGAACAGCTGAGCGCCAAATTGATTGGCAGGCCTCCGATCGGTGCACGAGCAGGTGAGTCTGCGACATGTACAATCACACCATTTTGGTGCATACTGGTGCTATGAGGTCTGCAAACAAAAAAGTACGTCAAAGCGTCAGCCTTCCGGTAAACGTCGCAGCGCAGGTTCGCAGCTTGGCGAAGACCCGCAGGCTTAGTTCCAACCGGATGCTGGTGGAACTCATCGAGAACGGGATCGAGGCTGAGAAGCGCAAGCAGCAAAAGTTTTTCGAACTTGCCGAGCTTTTCCGCAACGCTACCGACCCAGAGGAAGCCAAACGTCTCGGCAACAAATTGGGCCGAATGGTCTTTAGCGGCTGATGCCCAAGATCGAGTGTTGGGACAATCTTCCAGAAGGCGTGCGTCAGCATTTGATCGACCGGATGCGCGACCGGGCAATCAGCATCGCCGATCTCAATCAGCTCCGTGTCTGGATTGAATCGAAGCCGGAAGTGCCAGAAGGTGACTGGTACAAAGACTTCGGCTCATTCAAGATCTGTGGCCACGGTTCGTACCCCAAGACGTTCCTGCTCCGTGGCCAGGCGGCCAAAGGCGAGTTACTTTGAGGTGATGACTCCCGAATTGTAGCTATTAGAACCTCCCAGAAACCCAGCGCTTGAGGTTTCCAGAAAAAAGCAAAGTCGCGTCCATATCAGCATGAACGGTATCGCAACCGAATCATCCGAATGAAAAATCACTCTCGGATTCGGCATCCCCACCCAATAAACGCTCTCTCCAAACACTCTGAGAGAGTACACGGTGCTTGTACCAGACCATTGATCTCGATCCCTCTATGGCAGACGTATTCAGTTGGGAATTCTTGCGAAGTTCCACCATTGGGGATTGGATAAGGCGGAAAGGGCCTATACCTTGAGAGAAAGGAAACCTCTTAAGCCTAAATTCATTTTATTACGGTAAATGCCGCTTTCCCCGATCCATATTTTGTCGATCCGCTCTGGAGCGGATCACGCCAGAAGTCAACATGAGCTTCGTATGCGCCAGGACGCAATTCGTCGAACGCGTCAGGAAAGCTTGTGAGGAGAAACGTTCTTGTGCCTCCCGGAACAACCTCTACCCAATCGGCATCGGACACTGGGCCAGGGTCTGAGATGGCGCGAGGCACGGACACTGGCTCGCCATTCTTGGTGACCACCAAGTTGTAGTACGTGTGCTGCAAGTCCTGTGGTTCGCCAAAACTCTGGCCGACTTTGAAATCAATGAGATAGCCGCCGCCCTCCCCGCCCCTGTTCTGTTATAACTCTTAGCCATGTTTCGATTTATCCGCCTGTGCCTCGGAACGCTGGTTCGCCTCTTGCGTGCCCGTCGGAGTCTCCTACTGGAGAATCTCGCACTACGTCAACAACTCGCCGTACTGAAGCGTCAGCGTCCGCGGCCAAGACTAGACCTGCTCGACAAGCTCTTCTGGGTCGCCGTGCGCCGATTCTGGTCCGGATGGCAACAATCCCTCATTGCGGTCACGCCCGAAACGGTGGTGCGTTGGCACAG
>Ga0137363_10002673_pt1 | contig 10677 bp, 13 predicted proteins | sample MadtaG_FD_104800 | JGI IMG/M metagenome (GOLD analysis project Ga0137363, IMG submission 104800) | Vadose zone soil microbial communities from Angelo Coast Range Reserve, California, USA - Mad1_115_16 metaG | ecosystem: Environmental > Terrestrial > Soil > Vadose zone | place: USA: California...
GGCTCGGCGTCCGACGCCGGCACCGACCGCGGCGTCAACCAGTACGCCGAGATCATCCGCGAGCTCGCGCGGCGACACCGGCTGGCGCCCTTCACTCTGGCCTCGGTCTTCTCCGAGGTGAGCCGCGACGAGGTCGCGCGCCGGATGCGGAGCGGCGTCCGGGTGGAGGGGCTCGACGGCCGGCCCGAGCTCACGCCGGAGGTGCTTGCCCGCACGGACCGGCTGGTCGCGGTGATGGGCGTCGAGCCGATCATCCACGCCCTGGACCAGGGCGCCGACGTCGTCATCGCCGGACGGTCGGGCGACTCGTGTCTCTTCGCGGCGCCGGCCATCCGCGCCGGATTTCCCGAGGCCCCGTCGTACTACCTCGGCAAGGTGCTGGAGTGCGCGTCATTCGCGGCCGAGCCGTTCATGGGCAAGGAGAGCATCATCGGCGTCGTGACCCCGGACGCCGTCTCGGTCACCGCGATGCATCCGGGACAGCGCTGCACCGTGGCCTCGGTGGCGAGCCACGCCATGTACGAGCGCGCCAGCCCGTTCTTCGAGCACGTCGCGGGCGGCGTGCTCGACATGACGCATTGCCGTTACGAGCAGGCCGACGAGCGCACCACACGAGTCAGCGGCTTCGAGTTCCGGCGCGACCCGGTCTATCGCATCAAGCTGGAGGGCGCCGGCAAGGTCGGCGAGCGCGCGGTGTCCATCGCGGGGATCCGCGATCCGTACACCATCCGCCACATCGACGCGGTGATCGGCTGGGCGCGCTCGAAGGTGGAGGAGCGCTGGGGCGCTCCTGGTGCGCGCTACCAGCTCTATTACCACGTCTACGGCCGTGATGGCGTCATGGGCGCCTCGGAGCCTCGCCGCGACGTTCCCGCGCACGAGCTTTGCCTGGTGGTGGAGGCGGTCGCCCCGCGCTGGGAGGACGCCGAGGTCATCTGCGCGCTCGGCACGCGCAACCTCTTCTACGCGCGGCTGCCCGAGGTGCGCGGAACCGCCGGCACCGCCGCCCTGATGATGGACGAGGTGCTGCGCGGCAAGCCGGGGTACGAGTGGACGGTGAACCACGTGATCCCGCTGGGCGATCCGCTCGAGCTCACGAGCCTGAAGCTCGAGGTGGTGGGCCGATGACGACGCGGCCGCTGGTCGAGCTCGCGAAGACGATCCGGAGCAAGAATGCCGGCGTCGATCAGATCACGTTCGACATCGTCTTCCGCGACCGCGAGACGTACGAGCTCGTGAAACGGAGCCGGGCGCTCAGCCCGGAGGCCGTGATGCGGCTCTACGCCATCCCCCGCGAGCGCATCACCGAGTTCGTCGAGTTCGATCCGGCGCTGGCGATCAAGTTCACGATCCGGCGCGAGCGCCCGAGCGGGAGCCCCGGCGAGCGCGATGTTTTCGGGGCGCAGCAGTATGCCCCGCTCTTCGACCTGCCTATTCCACTGTCGGCGGGCCCCTGAAGAGGGTCTCGCGCGTAGAGGCCAGCGCCGTCGGCCCTGTCGGCGGCCGCGCCAATCGGCTCTTGACAGAGAACGGCGCCCCTCCTAGGCTCGACCAGACTTCATCCGCGAACGGGACGCCGCAGTGACGCGGGTCAACGAGTCAAAGGAGGCTTGACCATGGACCTGGAGCGACGGGATTTCCTGAAAGGGGCGGGGATGGCGGCGGCCGCGGCGGCGACGGCGCAGGCGGCGCCCGCGGCGGCCCAGCCAAAGCCCGTGTACGAGATCTACGCGGCCAAGTACGCCGGGCCGTTCACGAGCAAGCTCGCCTTCCTGCTCTTCAACCAGGGCTGGGACCAGGACATCGACCGCTACTACTACATCTGGGTCGTCAAGGGGCCGACGGAGACGATCCTCGTCGACACGGGAGTCGGCCTGACCGTTGCGGCGGACCGAAAGCTCAAGGGCTACGTCAATCCGGTGGACGTGGCCGCGCGCATCGGCGTCAAGCCGAACGACGTCACCAAGGTTGTCATCACCCACATGCACTGGGACCACGTGGGCGGCATCGAAATGATGCCCAAGGCGTATCCTAAGGCGGCCTTCTACGTCCAGAAGCGCGAGTACGATTTCTGGACGAAGCACCCCGTCGCCAAGCGAAAGATTTTCGCCGGCACCGCCGACCCGCTCGCCTACAAGCTCCTGCAGGAGATGGAAGGGTCGCCGCGGCTCCAGATCGTCAGCGGTGACGTCAACATCGGCCCCGGGCTCGACATCATGCTCGGCCCCGGCCATACGATCGGCACCCAATCCCTGGCCGTCACAACGGCCAAAGGGACGGCCGTCGTGGCGTCTGACTGCGGTCACCTTGCGCGGAATTTCAAGGAAGACACCCCGAGCATCCTCATCACGGACCTCATCGGCTGGATGGAGACCTACGACAAGGTGCGCGCCAAGGCCTCGTCGGTGGATCTCTGCTTCCCGGGCCACGACGCTGGCATGCTGCTCAACTATCCGAAGGTCGCCGAGGACGTCACCCGCCTCGCCTAGGTCCCGCGGAGGGCTCGCGCGTCCGGGGCGTGCTATCCTCGGGCCCGCGAGCCACTCATGATTCGCTTCCCCACTCGCTTCACGCTCGCTGTGCCAAGAGGCCATGTCCAAGAATAGACTTTATGTTGTATACGCGCCAAATCGAGAATGAGCGACTACCATCCTCTTCAATCGGCTGGAGATCCATCATCGAGTCCGGCAATCTCGGCCTGATTCTTGCCCTTGTTCTTAGCGAATCGAAGTGCATCGTTCGCGGCCTTGAACAGGGCGTCCCCATCCGCGCCCGCTTGGGGATAGACCGCGCCACCGATCGTCACTTGGATCGGCCGCGAGACGGCATCAATAGCCTGCCCAGCAAGAGTTCGTCGGATCCGCTCCGCCGCTTCTCTCAGTTCCACTTCGTCCCGATTTGCCAGATCCTCCAGGAGACCCGCCGGCGGCGCGGCCGCGAGGCGCCGCCACGGCTCGCTCCAGCGCTCGAGCGCGATCATGGAATGACGACGAGATGGAGGGCGATCAGGGCGAGGTAGGCGAACATCGCCGCCTTGATGAACCGGACCTGGCGCTGAGGGCTGTCACGATCCGCTGCCAGGGGCACGACGACCCACGATAGCAGACCGAGGTTGATGATCGTCAAGCCCGGCACGAAGATCGCCGACGGGACGGCTCCGGCTGCCGGCAGCAGGTAGCCGCAGCCTCCGCCAAGGATCAAGGACACGGCCGCCATGCGCCGTGCGGCACGCGCCCCGTGGATGAGCGGAATGGTTCGATACCGCAGGCGGCGATCCTCTGGGAGATCCGCGATGTCCATGACGATCTCGCGGCCAAGGTTCATCCAGAAGGTCATCAAGCCGAGCACGGCGACGGCCCGCCACTCACCGGACCGAAACCCTCCGCTCAGTGCAGCCGCCGCGAGGAGCGCGCTCACCGTGGCGTTGGCGGCGAGCCCACTTGCCCGCTTGAGGCTCTCGCCGTAGGCGTAGAGAAGCCCGGCCGTGACGATCCCCACAGCCCACAGCCCCGCATAGCCGCGCGCAAGCGCCGCGGCCCCCGCGGCCAGAAGGCCCATCGCCACGCGGAAGGCCAGCTTCGGGGAAACGAGGCCGCTCGGGAGAGGCCGGGCCGGGTGAACGCGGGCGTCTATCTCATGGTCGCGGACGTCGTCGAGGACATAACCGCCGGCGGCGAGGAGCATCCATCCGGCCAGGACGGCGGCGTCCCGGCCGTCCAGGGGACGCGCGCCGCCGGCAAGCCGTATGGATGTGGCGACGCACAGCCCAATCCCCAGGAGACTGACGGGGCGGGAGAGCCGCACGAACGCCGTCCCGCTCGACAAGAAGACGCCACGCGCGCCCAACACGGCTCTGGGAGATCAGGGCGCCGTCGCGCTGTTCATGGAAGCACCACTTGGGTCGACGTCGTCGAGCCATCAGAGAAAGTTGTGGCCAGCGACAGCTTGTTGCCCGACAGGAATTCCTGGCCCTGGAGGTCCGAGGCGAAGATCACGAAACTACCTCCGTCAGCCACGACGAAGTTCACGGCAGCGTTCCCGGGGTCGTTGAGGAGCGGCCCATCGAGCGTCTGGCTCGCCCCAACCACAAAGTACGTGCTGTTGATATCGGTGTCCCAGCTCCCGACCGGGGTACTACTGCCGGAAGGATAACTGTCGAGCCTCAAGGCTGTTACATTCCAGCTGCCGCTCAGGTTCAGGGTCACCGTTATCGTACCGTCATTCTCTCCGTCGGGCGCGAGCGCGAGCTTGCCCTGTCCTACCCGATCTCGAATCTTGCCCTCCCAGGTCAGCGTCGACGCATCTCCCTCGAGCCCGAAAACGTGATCACAGCCGACGAAGCGAAACAGGAGCAAGATCGCAAGCACCAGCAGAGGCGTGAGCACCACGTACCAGCCGATCATCTCTCCCCCGTGCGTTGGTCGGTTTTATCATCCGGCGGAAATTCCGCGCTGGCCCGCCAGGAATCGGGTGGCGCCCGTGTTCTCGCGACGAGTTCAACCCTATGGAATCACCACTTGGGCCGACGCCGTCGAGGCATCAGAGAAGAATCCGACCAGCGACAGCGTGTTCCCGGACAGGAACTCCATGTCCTGGAGATCCGAGGCGAAGACCACGAAGCTGTCTCCCTCGGCGACGAAGAAGTTCACCGCTGCAGTTGCGGGGTCGTTCAGGAGCGGCCCGTCGAGCGTCATGCTCGCTCCGAGCACGAAGTAGGTACTGTTGATATCGGTGTCCCAGGTGCCGACGGGGCTGGGGTTGTTGGGTTGGTAACTGTCGAGCTTCAACCCTGTCACGGTGCGGCCGCCGCTTGCGTTCATGATCACCGTCAGTGTCCCGTCGTTCGCCCCGTCCGGCGCAAGGGCCAGCTTGGCCTGTCCGACGCGGTCCTGCGCCAGGCCCTCCCAGCCGAGCATCAGAGCGGGCGGCCTTGGGTACACGTCGCCGAGTCCCAAAATGCGATTACAGCCGACGAAGCGGAACAGGAGCAGGATCGGAAGCACCAGCAGGGGCGTGAGCACCACGTACCAGTCCATCATCGTTGCCTCCTGCGTCAGCCAGCCTTACGGAATCACCACGCTTACGGACTCCGTCGAGCTATCAGAGAAGGACGTGAGCAGCACCAGCTTGTTGCCGGACGCGAACTCCATGTTCTGGAGGTCCGAGGCGAATAGCACGAAGCTGCCCCCGTCATCCACGACGAAGTTCACCGCCGCGTTCCCGGGGTCGTTCAGGAGCGGATCGTCCAGCCCCGTGCTCGCGCCCAGCACGAAGTGTGTGTTGTTGATGTCGGTGTCCCAAGTGCCGACGGGGCTGGGGTTGTTGGGCAGGTAGCTATCGAGCTTCAAGCCTGTCACGCTACGGCCGCCGCCCAGGTTGAGCGTCACCGTTACGGTCCCGTCGTTCGAGCCGTCAGGTGCTAGGGCCAGCTTGCCCTGTCCGACCCGATCTCGAATCTTGCCTTCCCATCTGAGGTTCAGACCATCAGAGGAGAGCGTAGCAGGGGTGTAACAGCCGACGAACCCAAAGAGCAACACGATCGGGAGCACCAGCAGAGGCGCGAGCACGACGTACCACTCAATCATCTCCGGGCCCCGCGCCGGTGGGCCTCACCGCGGCCAGCCCATCACGAGACCCGCGAGAGCGAGCGCAATCAGCCCGGCCGACACACCATGCTGGGTCGTGAGCCCGCGCGCGGCGCGTGCGCTCTCGCGGCACGACTCCAGAGCCAGCCGGCCGAGGCCATAGCCGCCCAGAAGGCAGAGGAACAGCCCGCCGTCGACGGGCAGGCGGGGCCAGACCATCAACGCGCCGGCCAGGAGCAGCAGCGCCCAGACGGCCTCCATCGGCTGGGTCGGCGTCCTCCGTGTCCATTTCCCAAGATGATCCGGCAGGTACATGCCGACGCGGCTCGAGGTGGGACGTCCAGCGCAACATCCATTCAGCAGGCAGCCGATGCGCGTGCAGATCATGCCGACGAGGATCGTGAAGGTCGCCACGTCCCAGAACGCGCCGAACGGCAGATCGAGGGCTCTCAGCAGCGGCACGGACACGGCGAGAGAAAGCGGGAGACCTCCGTACATCGCCGCGCCGCCCTCCGACCGGGCCAGGATGAGCCGCGGATGCCGGCTATAGAAGCCCCAATGGCCCGCTACGAAGGCGAGGCGGCCTCCGATGAGGGCGGGCGGCAGAAGGAGCAGGGTCGCCGCGAAAACCCGCGCTGGCGGCAGGCCCGTGCGGTGCGCGGCGACGTTTCCGGCGACTACGCCGAGCACGAGCCCGAGGTAGAGCAGGGCGGGATAGCTGTGGATCGTGATCGCGCGCCACCGGAAGAGAACGCGGCGCACGCAGGTCAGCCTGCCGCGCAGAGCGTGAGGAGCACGCCGCCCACGATGGCGACGTCGGCTAGGTTGAAGACCGGCCAGAAGCCGACGGCGATGAAATCCACGATGCCGCGGCGGCACAGACGATCGAAGAGGTTGCTCGCGGCTCCCCCGATAGCCGAGCCCAGCGCCGCGCGTGGGAGCGCCCCGCCGGAAGGGGCGGCCAGAGTGACGTAGATGACACCGGCCAGAGCGGCGAGGGCCCACAAGGCCAGCAGCGCGGCGTGGTGCGACAGGCCTCGCGGCTCTCCGACTCTGAACGTGCGCCTCGTGATGGTGAAGATCGACCAGCGCCAGGCCGTCGCGCTCTCAGAAAGCATGCGCGCGACGACGTGCTTGCTGATCTGATCGACCACCAGCGCTGTTCCGCCCGCGAGCAGCATCAGCATAGGGTGCGCTCCCGGCACGAAGTATACCTGCTCACTCGCTCTCTCGCACCGCGACTTGACCCGCTCCTGCCCATCTGGCACGGTCTGCGGCGTGAGGAGGTCGTTCCATGGCCAACGAGCTCATCGGTGACTTCGACCTCGCAGCAGAGCTCAGCATTCCCGCGGTCGACCGCCTCGTTGCCGCGATGCATCAAGCGGAGCGGTTGCTCCACTCCGTCTCCGCCCGTGTGGACGACTTGGACGGATGCTCTCAAGACAAGCTGCCTGCCCTCGAGCGCCGCCCAATGGCAATTCACCATCCAGTAGCGGACTTTCAAGAGGTGTTGTGATGGCCAACGGTCTCACTGGCGATTTCGATGTAGCGGTGGAATTTTCACTTCCTGCGGTCAACCGGATCCTGGCTGCCATGCACCAGTCCGAGCGATTTCTACACTCGATCGCTGCTCGCGTAGACGATAACCCGCACCCCGGTCATACTCACGGGGGGCCGACATTGGTTGGGGTGGTGGATGCGTTTGGCGATCCCATCGTCAACCAGCAGCGGATCGGATTTCCCGTCGCCGTTTCGAGCGTTTCGGTGGGCAGTGATCCGAACGTCTCACGACTTGGAATACTGGTGAACCCGGATGTGGTGGGCGCAGTCGTTGTGAAGCCGATTCCCAGCCATATTCAGGGAACCGCTCAGCTGCAGGTCTTCCCCCCAACCGTGGAGGCGTCAGGCGCAAACCTGACGGTGCGGATGAACGTCATGGCGCGCTTCTTCCCAGACAAGGACACCGCGCGTGTGGCGCAGTTCCTGCGCGGCGATCTTACGATCACCGCGCCGATAAACAAGGTTGCGACGGGAAGAGTGCACGTCCTCGACATTGACTTCAAGGCCGATGACGCCGTTATCAATTTCGTTCCCTCGTATTCCAGTGAGAGCCTCAGCGCGGGGGACCTGGCGGGAATCAGGTTGTGCATTCAGAACGGGCTGCGGACGAGTTTCCTGCCTTCGAGCGTCATGCTGCCTTCCAGCATTGCGGACGTGCAACTCAAGTCCTTGCCGGGCGCCGTGGCGGTGCTGTTGGACATGAATGATCACACCCCCGCGTCCAACCCGGCCAGTGTCGCCAACGTGTTTCTCAACAGCGGTGACGATTTTGCCTTCGCGATCGGCCGCGACTTTGTGTTTTCGGTGTTCCGCTCTTCGATCAGCAGGTTCACTCAATTCCAACCGTTTAACGAAAGTGTGCCCATCTTGGGCACAACTACATACACGATCACGCTGACGAGCGCTCCCGCGCTCGATCTACAAAACGGGAGCATCGTTCTCACGATCCAGGCGCATGCGCACTCCAGCAAAGACCGCTTTCCGAGCTTCAATTTCAGCACCAGCGTGGCATTCACGTTGAATCTAGTCTCTACCGGTGAGGGCGGTCTCAATGCCGCTGAGCTTGCCCTCGCAGGCGTGTCTCTCGACTTTACCGATTCCGGACTCGGGGGCTGGATCAAAGATCTGTTGCTGGAATCCTTCAAAGGAAACATCACCGGCCAGATCAGCGCGCGGGTGGATAGCATTCTCAACCCGCCCAACCCCCAGCCCACTGACCTGCAGCCCACGATTCGTCAAATGACCGACGCCGACGCGAACCTTGGCGACCACCTTACTGCCCAAATGGTTCCTGCTGATGGAAGCTCACAGACTCCTGCTCAGAGAGTGTTTCTGATCTACACGTCCTTTGAGATCCAACCGGCCGGCATCGTGCTCCGCGGCTCGGTATTGTTATTCGACTGGCCCGCGCCTCATGTCGAGTTTGAACCGATTCCCTCACAGACCAGCGGTCACGTCGATCCATTCGGCGGGGGCCCCGACTACTCGGCGCTGAAGACCTGGATTCCGGGGGGCACGATTCAGCAGTATGAATGGAGCTACCAGGGACAGCCCAATCCTTTTCACGTTGATCCCAACACATTCGTGTTGCTGGCTTCTGGACCCAGTGCGACCGATACGATGGCTCGCGTGACTACCGCGGTATTCGCCTACGCACCACTGTGTCTCACGGTCCGCGGAACGAGGCTGTCGAATTTTGGCCCCGTGGTTTCACAGCCGGTGAGCGCCAGCGCTTGCGGCTACACGCAGGTGCCAGTTGTCTCTGGGGGAAATCTCGTGAGTGCAGGGGCAGCTCCCACAGTGGCATTGACCCGCCCCGGACCTAACGGGCTGGTCGCTATCACGGGACACACTGCCGCGCAAGCCAGCCAAAGAGGTGCCCGCACTCCCAATCTCATCATTCACTTCGCGGATGCGGAATCCGCCGGTCATCTGGAGGTGTTGACCCAGGCGCTGGACGAGAGCAAGAGAGCAGGTTCTGCCACTGCCGTCATCGTCGTGATGCCCCCCGACCAGCTGGCCAAAACGCGTTACACGCCGGGAATCATCTATGCTGACGACCGTGATGCGGCATGGCAGCGCGTATTTGGACTGAAGATTGCGCAGACTCCACTAACCGCGATCGTGGGTCCAACGGGACACGTTGTGTGGCAAAAAGAAGGTGCCATTGGCCGTGAGACGCTCGGCGCCGCGCTCGCGAAGCACTTGGCTCCGACCGGACCTATTCGCATTACGATGCCCCGGCTGAATGTGCGAATCGGCCAGCCGGCGCCGAACTTTCTCTTCGAATTCTCGCCCGGCCGGGTGCTCCCGCTGCGCAAGCTGGCCGGGCGCGCGGCAGTCATCGTGTTCTGGAAGAGCTCGTCACGGCCGAGCATCGAGGCGGTGCGCGCCGTCGAGACCCCGCTCGTGCTCGCGGTTAACGACGGCGAAAACCCCGATCTGGCGAGACGGGTCGCCGCCGAAGCGGGATTCTCGGCCCTCGTGGTGACCGACCCGGAGCGACGAATCTCGTCCGCGTACGGTGTGACCATCTGGCCCACCGTCGTATTCCTGGACTCGGCCGGCCTGGTCGCGGGGATCCACTATGGCAGCCAGGCCGGCGAGCACGGGCGGGCGGGTGAACACGGCTCGGCGCAATCCGCGTCACGCTGAAAATCTGGCGACGGCCCGCTCGTCCCTGGCGTGGGCGAGCCCGAGACCCTGAGCCAGCCTGTGACGCCGCCGATCTTCGGTCAAGAAGGGCAGGGTCTTCACGCCCGACTGGGGGCCGCGGCCATGGGGCTGGGAGCCCGACCGGGCGCTCCCGGCCGGCGGATCGGCGCACGGCTGCTGCTAGAGCGGAATCGCCAGGAGCGTGTCGACGCGGCTGCTGTCGCAGACCACCAGGCGCTCGCGAAAGCGGAGCGCTCCCGCCTCCGTCACGACGGCGTCGAGATACCGGCCGGTGGCGAAGAGATCCATCTTGCCGTCGCGCATGATCCTCACGACGAGAAACGGCGTCTCCGCGCGCACGCCGTCTTCCCCCTCGCCCAGGATTGCCGGCTGCCCGATCACGTGGCGGTAAGACTGGCGCTCGTAGATGTTCGCCTCGCGCAGGGCCGCCACGCGGTCGCGCAGCATGCCCTTGGAATCTGCCCACATGAGCCCGGCCGGCAGCCCTTGGCGGTGATTGTCGGCTGAGGTGATCGTGTAGAGGCATTCCTCGGCGAAGAATTCAGGCCAGTCCTCGAGGCGATCGTCGTCGATGGCGCGCGCGTAGTCGGCGTTCAGCTGCGCGACCTGTGGTTGGAGGTGGAGCGCCGAGGGATCGGCGGGCGCCACCTCAGCCGTCCATGTAATGGCGATAGGCCTTCCAGAAGCCGCGCACGGAGGCCTCGGTGGCGCGCGTGTCGTCCGACTCGGCGCCCTCGCCGCCCATGTTGACGATGGAGACCTCGTCACCCGCGGCTGCCGCGCCGCGCTGGACGAACCCGCCGACGCAGCCGTCTTCCATGGACACGTAGCCCGCCGGGCCCACGAGGTTGAGCTA
>Ga0137363_10002674_pt1 | contig 10675 bp, 11 predicted proteins | sample MadtaG_FD_104800 | JGI IMG/M metagenome (GOLD analysis project Ga0137363, IMG submission 104800) | Vadose zone soil microbial communities from Angelo Coast Range Reserve, California, USA - Mad1_115_16 metaG | ecosystem: Environmental > Terrestrial > Soil > Vadose zone | place: USA: California...
CTCCCGACCGCGTCTGCCGCGAGGTTTTCCAGATTTACCGAGAAGCACTCAACAACATAAAAAAGCATGCCAAGGCTTCCCATGTCGTGGTAAAACTGTCGCAGGATGACAGCCGTCTAGTACTCGTAGTGGATGATAACGGTGAGGGGTTTAGCTTCGCCGGAAAGTTCAACGGCGACGAATTGGATCGGTTGCGGCTGGGTCCCATTTCCATTAAGGAGCGCGCGCGCACCGTTGGCGGGGTTTTGACCGTTGAGTCGAACCCGGGTCATGGGGCGCGTCTGACAATCGAAGTCCCGCTCGGTTGACGGGTTTCAGGGTTTGTACTTACGAACCCCGACATAAATAGGTTTCAGGGTTTGTCTTACAAACCCTGACAAGATATGGCCAAAACAACGAAACCGCAGATACGGGTACTACTAGCCGACGACCACGCGATTTTTCGCGACGGCCTGAGGAAGCTTCTCGATTCCGACGAAGACATCACCATCGTTGGGGAGGCGCAGAACGGCGCGGAGTGCATCAAACTTCTCGCCAAACTCAAGCCCGATATTCTTCTCCTCGATTTGCGCATGCCCGATAAAGATGGCCTCGCTGTACTTGAGGAAGTCAATTTCGATACGCTGCCCACGCGCGTTGTTGTGCTGACCGCCGCAGAAGACGATCGCGATGTGGTTCGCGCGATGCGCCTCGGCGCGCGCGGCGTTGTGCTAAAACAGTCCGCAACGGATCTGCTGGTGAAAAGCATTCATCGCGTGCATGCCGGCGAAATCTGGCTGGACAATCGCATGACCGCCGAAGTGATGAAGGCGTTTTCGAAGTCCAGCGAATCCGGCCCGCGCCGCGAAAAGCCGCTGCTCAGCGACCGCGAAAAGGAGATTGTTCAGCTCGTCGCGCAAGGCTTCCGCAACAAGGAAATCGGCGAAAAACTTTTCATCTCCGAACAAACTGTCAAGAACCATTTGCACAACATCTTCGACAAGCTCGGCGTCTCCGATCGGCTCGAATTGGCGTTGTACGCCATACACCACAGGCTGATCGACCAGTCGTAATCGTAGTCCAGAGCCTCTCGCGGCAAGCGGGCCGATCGCGCCTTTCATCATTTGCAAACAGTTGATAACTTGAAGTTGTTATTCTTTTTGCAGGCGGTACACCTCATGGAGCACTGAGCTTCGGACCACATGCCTGCCCGCCGCTTGGCTCCCGGGGCTGCAATCGCCTGTACTCTGTTTTTGTTTCTTGGCTTTGCCGGTTGCGGTGGAGGATCGACCGGAGGAAGTGGCGGCGGGCCGGCGCCTTCGGCCATTAGCCTGACTACTTCCAGCGTGAAGGTTCCTTGGAATGCTATTTCCGGTGGCAGCGTCAACCTGACGGCGAACGTCACTTCCTCTAAAACACCGGGAGGAACGGTCACATTCTCTATTGATGGCAGCAGTGGTTTTTCCTCAAACAGCCTCGTCGCAAGGCGGAGTTGCACAATCTCAACTCAGCAATCTCTCGGTTGGTATCCACTCCATCACGGCTCAGTACTCTGGAGACGCCAATACATTGAGCTCCCAAACCAACGGAAGCCTCAACATAGCTGTAACTGGCTCAACAGGAGTTGGCGTACAGGCCCACACGGGGAACCTCTTCCATTCCACCGGCATCAACTTCAACCTTCAGTAGCGCATTTCCTCGTAGCGAATTCGCTCGTTCGCTCCTAGCCGAAATGACCCTCCGAGAGCCCGCAGCGGCTTTCGGGACTTTGAGTCACACGTCGAACCTGGCTCTCACGGCTGAGTAGACCTGCCCAAGGCTCTGTGAGATGCCCGCTCCTCGCACACCTGCTTTGTTTTTTGCGGCCAACGTGCAAGCCCGTTGCCGTCTTCCCGCGCTGCTCATATCACTTACGGTAACTGCGGGCGACTCGCCTGCCACAGGTGCGACGGCACGCAGTAAAATAGGATAGCGACTGAGTAAGGAGAATTCCCGCCGTGCGTTGCTGCGTCCTTGCGTTCACGCTTGCTTTCTCGATTGCGGGGCAATTTGCGTCTGCGCAGTCGCCCGATCCGGCTGGCGCTTCGCCGCAAAACAGTCCTGCTCCAGGGCCTTGCAGGGAAAACTGTCCGCAAACGCCAACGAAGCCGCCAGCAGCGAAGCCCGATTCACCGGATAAATCTACCGCGAAGCCGCACAAGGTCCTCACCAACGACGACATTGATGCCCGGCCCCATGACATCGCCATGGAGGGCACGCGCGACTTGTTGCAGCAACTGAACACTTGTGATCGTGCCTGTTTCGATCAGGTGGCGCAACGAGCGGGGCTGAATGGAGGCGCGGGCCCACGCTGGAAACTGGCGCTGCTCGAAGCCATCGACGCCGTGAAGGCCGATTCTACGTGGCAGGGAAATCTCGGAGAAATTATCGGCGTGCAGGGACTGGCGTGCGAGACGCAAGCCAAGAAAACGGACGACCTTCGGCGCTACGCCGACTCGCGCAACATCACGCCGAATGAATTGGCCGTCGAGCGCGAGTACGAACCGAAGCTCCGCGAAATTCACAACCGCCTGAACGCCGCGCTGGACCGCGCCAATGCGCACATCACAAAGACTTCGCCCGGCAACCTGCAATCTCAATACATGCATCTGCAAGTCGAAAAAATTGTCCATGCCACCTGCACCATCAATGTCCCCACGCCTCCGGAAGACACCGATGATCCCGCCGGTCCGTGACGCAGGGCGCGCGCGTTTTTCGCGGCCGCGGCCGTTTGTGTCCAGGAGCAGCGCCAAATACTTTTTCACGTGCACTCTGTTGTTGTCGATCGTCGGCATGTGCTTGATCCACGCAGCACCGCTGCAAGCACAAGATTCGAACGCAAAGCCAGTGCCCGTTCCCGCCGCGCAACAACCGCCTGCAGGTTCTTCCAATTCCTCCCCGCGTGCGGCGAGCGAATCCACTCCATTGCAGAAAACGGTTCATCAGAAAAAAATAATCACTGAAGACGACCTGGCAAAGCCCACAAAATCTATTTCATTGAGCGATCTCGACGGAGAAGAAAACAATCCGGCTTGCGACCTTTCCTGCGAAGCGGAACTCCGCGCCGAGATGAGCTTCGGGCCGGAACGCGAAGCCGAGTTTCGCAATCAGTTGACGCTGGCGCGGCATGAAATCGCCGATGACAGAGTGTGGAATTCGACTCTGCAAGACGCGCTGCAGGCGGCGAGTGGTTACTGCGACATCCAGCGGCAGATCGAGAAGATCGTCGGCAAAGGCGCGGTATCGGAATACACGCGAAACGACGTTCATTCGCGCTTTGCCGAACGCGAAGGCAAGCTGAAGTCGCAATACAGAAACTCAACGGGACTGTTGACCCAGCGCGTTCAGGCGGTGCAACGCTTTGCGCCGTTCCGCGCAACGGTCATGCAATATCAGTGGAACGAAGCCACAGCCCGCGTTTGCACGGATTACCCTCTGCCATGATCTCCGTTTCAAATTCGCGCTTCGCCGGTGAGTTTTTCGGCCTCCTTCTTGCCTCCTTTTTCCTGTTTGTTCTTTTTTGCGTGCCGCAGCGCCTGCTTGCGCGCGCTCCGCAATCATCCGACGCACCGTCTGTGCAGCAACCGCCGGCTCAGGATGCCGCAAAAAAAGATTCCGCGAACGCAGTGGACGATTCCGCGGCTTCGAGAACCAAACCAGCCACGCGGCATCGCGTTTTCACCAACGACGATCTCTCGCCGAGTTCCGGAGTTCCGATCGCTCCGGGAGCACGGCGCCGCCTGAAGCAGCTCAATCGCTGCGACCGTCCCTGTTTCGTGGAAGTTGAAAAGCAAGCACTCGGCTGGGGCTACACGACAGCTTTTCCCCGTTCCACCCGGCAAGAGATGGAAGACCGGCTTGCCAATGACATCGTGGAACTGCAAAACGATTCCAAGTGGCAGCGGCTTCTCCTCGAAATGATTTCGGCGCACATTGATTATTGCTCGACTCGACTGAAGGCTCCGCTGCCGGACAATGCGCCGCACACTCCCACGCGCGCCGAATTGCTCGAAGAGGAAGAGCGAACGCGCAATCCCCGTGCTGTTCCGCCCAGCAACTGGAACACGGCCAGCTCCGCGGTCATCGCTTACCGCTTCAGCGTCCGGCCGGATCCGCTCAAGGCTTCTCTGATGGTTCATTACTATATGGACGAACTCCATCAAGACTGCCCAGCGGCGCAGGTTCCTTCCGATTCTGAAGCTGACAGTGAAGATCCATGATCTTCGTGCTGCCACAGGAGTCTCACAGGCAGAACAAGAAATGAATCCATCATGAAGCCCTTCAGAGTGCTCCTCTTTTCCAGAGTGCCGCTCGTACTTTATCTAGCTGTTTTTTCTGCGCTAGGATGCGGCAGCAAACAAAATCTCGCTGAAGTTCCGGGCGTTCCTCACATTCGGTGGTCATACACTCCGGGATCAAGTCCTCTTTCCGGAATCGCTCTTGCTCCGAATGGCAACGTTTATTTTGCCGCCGATGACGGCATCTACGCGCTTTCGCCGGTAGGAAAGTTGCTTTGGAAAGCGCCGCTGGCCTCGGGTCCCGTCATTGCCGCTCTGGCAATCGCGCCGAACGGCATGCTCTACGCCGCGAGCAAGTCCGGCAGTCTCATTGCTCTCGACGCTTCAGGGAAGCTGACATGGCAATCCGCCGGCACGCAGCACAAATTTTATACTCCACCGGCGCTGGGCAACGGCGATGCCGTCTACGTCACGGACGACTACACCGATCTGTTTGCGTTTTCGCCGAGCTTGAGCCCCGACGTCATTTGGAAGCAGATGACCTACAGTGCCACAGGCTCGAGAGATGACATCCTGCTCGGGAACAACACCTCGGATGGGGATGGAACGTGGAGAAGCTCTGCGGCGATCGGCGCGGACGACATGATTTATCTGGCGCATCAGCAGTGGCTCTACCGGCTCAATGTACACGGCGACGTCCTGTGGTTCATTCAATTGCGCAGCGGGCATCTCGGTTTTCCGGCTATCGGTGGGGACGGCCTGGTCTACATTGCGGGCCAGAACCCTCCGTGGTTGTTTGCCATCGGACACGACGGCAAGCAGCGCTGGGTGGTGCAAGCTTCCGGCCCGTTGAGAGGCTCTCCGGCGGTGGATAACGCCGGTGTCATTTATTTTTGCGATTCCAACTCCGTGAAGGCGCTCCTGCCGGACAGCCAGAGCAAATGGTATGTCCAGGCGCAATGCAACTCTGGTCCGGCGCTGGCCGCCGATGGCACGCTTTATCTGGGAATGATGGACAGGGAAGAAGGCCGCAGCCTGCGCAAGTCGTTTGTCTCCGCGTTCACTCCCGATGGGCATCTCAAATGGAAAATCGAAATCGAAGGCATGGTTCGAGAAGCTCCCGCGATCGCTCTGGACGGAACTATCTTCTTCACCACGGATCGGGGGTATGCCTATGCAGTTACAGACGCAGCATCGCCTCCGATGGACTCGCCCTGGCCGCGCTTCCAGCACGACGCGCAAAACTCGGGCCGTGCGCCGTTCTAGCGCTGAAATTCCCTGTAACCGTTTAAGCATGAAATCTCGAATGGAATCTGCGAGTTAGGTGTTCAGATTTTGTTCATTAGTTTGTCAGACGCCGTGCATTGGCAAGAAAACCGGAGTGTGCGAGAAACGCTCATCATGCAGTCGCGTTCAGCGCAAACGATAAAAGAAAGGACAATGACAATGAATTATTGCAAACTCCTACTACCCAAGACCCTGTGGCTCGGGACCATTGGACTTGCGACGATGTTGCTCGGCTGGACGCCGTCCTGCAAAGCGCAGGAAGTAAGCCCCGCGCGCTTCACGGATACAGGCGTCGAAGATGCTTATCCAGCACAGCAGGCTCTACCGAAGAAACCCCCGAAGGTCCAGACCGCAACCAACATCATTCCCGTAACTTCCAGGAAGGCCATAGCTCGAAAGCAGAAGGCTCATCAGGCCACTCCTAAGCAGAACGCAGTGTCCGACCTAAGTGGTCTCTGAAAGCCGCGTTCTCACCGGCAAAATAAAGATGTAACGGCCGCCGACGCGCGTTTTTGAACAAGTAAGCCGTTCGTATGCAGTCTTCGCTTAGGGACTCGCCTGCGATTGCCAAAGATTGTCGCACGTCGGTACATCTGGAAAGTGCATCAAGGAGAGCTATGGCCGACGCACTGCAGCACACCAAGGTATGCCCTCCACGGCCCCACAGCCTCCCGGTATTGGTGGGCCATTACCCTTGAGATTTGGTGGAGATGAGTTAGGTCATGAGCTGCCCATGTCGCCAGCAGCTCGGACAGAGTAACTACTCCGAGGGCGGGATGGCGTCCACGCCGTTCGAGGTCCTCTTGCCGCAGATTCAGGGCACCCAGTTCGCCCAGACTTTCCGACCGCAAACGGGCAAATTCATCCAATAGCTGCCCCAAGGACCTGCCTTCGCTCTCTCGTTCCTGTCCCCAACGATCAAAGGGTTCAAAAGTTTTGGTCTCGCCAAATTGCAGCACCATCCTCGCCCGCGGCATCCAATCCGTGCGTTCGCCGTGAATCAGATGGCCGACGACCTCGAAAGCGCTCCAGGTGTTTTCACCTTCATTTCGGAACGTCCACGTTTCCGGCAGATCGCGGAGCAGGGCATTGAGAGTGGCGGGAGTGCGAGTGAGAAGCGATATTGTGTGGGACAAGTTATGGTCCATCATGCTCCTCAATTCGTAGACAGCGATTTCTTCGAGACTCTGATTGTATCTGTTCTGCGCCGCAGGCGTCAGCGGCCGACTCCTGCAGCAGTCACCAACGTTCGGGAAAGGGATTCTTGAATACTGCGTCTTGCTCGCAATTCGGCGCGGCGGGCGGTGAGATCATGGGCAGCCCTATTCCTTAAAGGCTAGGATCGCGGGTCAAGACACGCGGATACGGGGATTCAGAGTAAGGGGCTGTCTTTTGTTGTGATTACGCGGATTTCCGAAATGGTGCGCTTTCACGCCGGGGGGGAGTTACGGTATCCTTTGGTTCCAGTTTCCGGGTCCGTTCTAGTACGTCGGTACTTCTCAGCATTGAATCGATTTTGTATCCTGAGTCCTATTGTTACCTGGGCCTTAGCCGGATACACTCTGTCTTCGATCAGGAGGTCTTCTTTGACTGGTTCCGAACGCCGCACTACCCAGCGATTTTCCATGCGGCTGCCGCTTACCGTCCGTTGGACGACGGGAGCCGCGGTTGGTGAAACCAGCACCGAGTCACGGGATGTCAGTTCCCGCGGTGTTTATTTCTTTCTTTCCAAAGACGTCACTGAAGGCTCGCCGGTTGAGATTCTTCTGACGCTTCCCAACGAAATTACTTTGGCCGGGCCTGTACGAGTCCGCTGCCTCGGGCGCGTGCAGCGCACCGAGCCGCGCGAAGAAGGCGCCGTCGGCGTGGTTGCGGCGATCGAGCGCTACGAATTCCTTCGCGGAGAAGAAGAGAAGTAAAGGGTTTCAGGAAGGTGAAGTCCCCCGCTTCCCGGTTCACAGCCGCCCGGTATGTTGCGGCGGCAAAATCCGCAGGCCGAACTTGCAATGCTCTCGCGGCGCTGCGGGAATAAAGGTCTTGGGATTGCTTTCTGCCCGTGTGGCTGGAAGCATTCTTGACGAGTTTCTTGCTCGCTCACTGCGGAGGCGGGCAGGATAAGCCGGGGTGCCTTGGCCCCTCAGCGAAGCTACCCCGGCACTTTTTTCGCCGCCAGTCGGTTCACTCTTCCCACCCCCCCATTCTCAGGAGAACGCCTGATACCTGCTTTGTAATCAGCCTCCCAACCCATTCACGTAATCGACCCGTGGGCTGCCCCGTTACCTGTGCGCCGCCTGTACTAGTGGGCAGGCGATTTCCACAGCGCGGTTGGGAGAGGATAGAAGGCCCAGCAGAGACAAAGCCCGCGACAGGGGATGCGAGTTGTTGCGGGAATCATTCGGATGTAAAACGACTGAATGCAGTAAGGAACGCGAGCCAGTTCAATCTGTTGGGGTGCTCGAAGGATGCCTGAAATAGGAAAGAGAAAGATGGGGGAAAGAGTTCGCATGGGCCTGCAAGTAGACGCCATCAAAGAAATTGAAGAGTTGAAGAATGAAATAACGACGGAAGGCGCCGCTGAGAGCGAACTTTCGAACGCGCGAGATTCCGTTGGAATCTCGTTGCTGGATCTTGCCGAGATCCTGGACCAGCATAAGATCTGGGTGGAATCGGGCGCTGAATCGGGCGTCAAGGCCGATCTGTGCGGAGTGAATTTAGAAAAAGCCGACCTCACTGGAGTGAATCTGCAGGGCGCTCATCTGCACCGCATGAACCTGGCGGGTGCGGATCTGTCCATGGCGAATTTGCGCGGGGCGAGCCTGGTGCGTTCGAATTTGCAGAATGCGAATTTGCTCGGCACGGAACTGCGTGGCGCAAACTTGATGGGCGCAAATCTTTATGGCGCGGAAGGATTGTGGTTTGGACGATTGGGCGGGACGAATCTGTTCGATGCCGTGCTGCCGGAATCGATTTCCGCGGTAGATAGTTCGAAAGCTATCGGCGATGCGACGAAAGTCGCGCGGTGGTTCTATTTCCTGACCGTCGGTGCGAGCCTGATCTGCGGCTTGCTGATTGCCTTCACCAGCGACGTGCGACTGTTGCTCAATTCGTCGGCGATCCCCGCGGCGCGTCTTGGGAATCTGCTGCCGATGACGGGGCTCTATCTCGGCGGGCCGCTGCTCCTGCTTGCGCTTTCGCTGCGATTTCATTTTCTGCTGCTGAGGTTGTGGGGAAGCATGGCTGCGCTGCCGGCGGTTTTTCCGGACGGGCAGACCCTCGAGAAAGACGGTCCGTGGTATTTGATGGGGCTGGTGCGAAGGCACTTCCGCTGGCAGGGGGAATCGCGCTCAGCGATGACGGCGTTCGAAACAGTGCTCTCGACCGCGCTAGCATACTGGATTGTTCCAACGACGCTCTTTTTCTTCTGGCTCCGGTATCTGCCGCGGCTGGACTTCCGGGGAACGCTCCTGCACGTGCTTCTAATAACGCTTTCGGTGGCCACCGCCACCTCTCTGCCATTTGTGGTGTCGCGAGTCCTCCGCCCGGGTGACATCCGGCTGCCCAAATCAAAAAATATTCTCCGCATGATTCTGGGGACCACGCGGGCCGCACTCGCGACCGGGTGCATTCTTTTCGCCATGTCTCTCGGTGTGAATCGTGGATTGCCGTCGGACCGCGCCGCGGCCGAAGAATCAAGATCCGATCCGCGCCGGTGGGCCGCGATGGTGTTCCAGTCGGTGGGCTACCGCCCGTACGCGGATTTGACGGAAGCCACGCTATCCACTGCTCCGCCCGCGGGCGAAGCATGGACCGACGAAACAGTGGAAGGCATCGCCGGCGCGCATCTAAACCAAATGAATTTGCGTTTCGCGCGCGGTTACAAGGCGTTTCTGGTCAATGCAAAACTGTGGCGAGCGAATCTGGAAGGCGCCTATTTATCCGAGGCCGACCTGCGCGGAGCGAACCTGCGCGAGGCGCAACTGCGTTCCGCCATACTCGATCGCGCCCAACTGACCCGCGCGATATTGGTGTCTGCCAAGGCCACGAGTGCAAACCTGACAGCGTCGGATCTTCGGTTTGCCGACCTCTCGTATGGGACATTTGAAAATGCAGTGTTTTCGAACGCAAAAGTTTCTGGGGCGTCGCTGTACGCGGTGAATTTGCGGAACGCGCAACTGCTGCGGACGGACCTTTCGCGCACGGACATGCGCGACGCGAAACTCGAGCATGCGGTGCTCTCGTTTGCAAACCTGGAGCAGACGGATTTATCGTCGGCAAAGCTCGGGGAAGCAAATCTTACCGGCGCGCGTTTGAAGGGCACGATCCTGCTAGACGCGGATTTGAAGAAAGCCGATTTGCGCGGGGCATATATGACGGGCGCGGTTTTGCGTGATGTGGAAATGGACGGCGCAAACCTGGCGGGCGCTGATTTGCGCGGGGCTTCGGGAATCACGTCGCAACAAGTTTGCTCGGGGTTGCATGGGCGCGCGGCCTTGATGGATCCTGATCTGGCGGCTGAAGTTCAACTGCGCTGCGGAACTTCTCAGTAGTCCACAATCACAAAATACGAACGAAGCGAGTGGCGGCGGCGTCTGTATCAATGAAGGCGCAGAATGCGCGCACTTCAAGGAGAACGCCGCCATGGAAAAAGCCGGAACCGCCTTTGCCGTGCTCGCCACACTTCTCTTGAGCTGCGGTGGGGCACGCGCCCAAGCAGCCGCGCGTGGACGAACAGCAGGTTTTGGCGCAATTGGAAAAGCTGTTGGCCGCCGAACGGGAAATCAAGAGAGAACAAGTGATGTTGCTCGTGCGAATTAAGAACAAATTGACGTCCGAGCAGCAGGGAAAACTGCTCGAGTTGCGAAGCAAGCCGGCGAGCAAATAGGGAAGAAGTGCAAGCCGGCACGCGCATTGATGCGCGCGGATTCGGCGGCTGCCCGCGGCTGCGGAAAATCAAGAATCGCGCTGCGCGAGCAAGTTCTAATGCAGGCTGGCAGCGGCCGCGAAAGCAGGTTGTTGTTCGCTCGGTGCAGGAGCTTGCACGACTGCTTGACTGACGGCAGAAGCAATCTTCGTAGGATACGTCGCATAGAGCGCCATTCCCGTCAAAAACGTACCGGCAAAAAGATTTCCGA
>Ga0137363_10002687_pt1 | contig 10649 bp, 18 predicted proteins | sample MadtaG_FD_104800 | JGI IMG/M metagenome (GOLD analysis project Ga0137363, IMG submission 104800) | Vadose zone soil microbial communities from Angelo Coast Range Reserve, California, USA - Mad1_115_16 metaG | ecosystem: Environmental > Terrestrial > Soil > Vadose zone | place: USA: California...
GAGCGATTGCGTAAGACAGTATCCAATCTCGATATCCATACCTTCTACGGGGCGTTCCGGATTGATCCAAAGAGCGGCTGCCAGATCGGCCACCAGACCCTCCTCGTCCAGTGGCAGAGGGGTGAGAAGGTAGTTATTTGGCCACCTGAAGCTATATAACGCCCAATCGTCTTCCAATCTAGATCGCTATCGAGTCTCTACGATATAGATTTCCCTTTTTGGCGATTGCCACAAAAGACGGGACATCCTTTTCGTGGACCTCTGAAAATCCGTGCTCCCCGTCACCTTCTGAATCTGATTTTCCAGGTCTTGTAGGTTCTCAGCCTCCTGTTCGAATACCACATCGGGGCTACCCAGCGAGGCGAAGTGGGTGCGATGTATCCTGATATTCTTTCCTCCAGCCCTGGCGACCATGTTGGCCACCCTTTTGAGCTCTTGTTCCACGGCATCGGTCTTACCGGGGATGCTATGGAAACAGAAACGTGACACGTACATCTTTCTACCTCCCTTATCGGCGTCAGGCCGTAATATAAGTAATATAATTGGTGGTACTTATCGTGCGAATTTCTTGCGTGTCTCTTGCGAAAACTCTAAGGCCATTTTATCTGTCGCACTCGGTCCACTATTGGATCTTCTTCCGGCACTCCTACTTTAACCCGCAGGCGATGCTTAGCCCGGAAGGAGTAGAAATGATACACAACCTCAAACCGCGGCTCCTTTTTCCCCAGATAATCTACAGCAGTGATATCTGTTAGAAAGTTAAAGTCCAATTTGGGGTCCTCTTTGAGCAACCTCAATATCGAAGATGAGGAAGAGCATTAGCACAAGAAAATAGGGATGAGCCACAAAAAAGTCACTTAAAAAAACCATGCCCCCCAAGCGAGAGGCATGGGAAGAAGATCCAGTGACGTCGTCAGGAGACTGAATTGATTTTTCGATTGGAGAAAAGACTGGGTGTCAAGGTAAGCGCAGTGTAGTGTTGTGTCTTTTTTGGCGACAAAAACACCCTACGATCCTTTGGATGCCCGCTGGACTTTTTCCCGAGCCCGGACCGCATCGCAATCGGATCCCGCATCCTTGGTAATCAGGGGCCGCAGACTTTCGCTGTGTTCGAGCCATGCATCTCGGATATGCCTCGGCACCCCGTAATCCTCCAGCGTCTCGCTGAGGATCTGAAGTCTGCGGGCAAATTGTCCGCCCATGATCGGATGTTTGGCATGGACCTCATCCAGCGGCCTGCCTTGATACTCCACATCCGCACCTAAGAAACGGGCCGTGAGTTGCAACTCCATCTCCTTAATCCGCTTCCTATCCGCATTGCGGAAGAAAAAACCAATCATCCTATCTTCAAACACCCGATCGATGAACGTGTCTATAATCTGCCGCAGCTTGGCCTCACCCCCCAATTGATCATAAAGCGTCCCCTGCATCTTTCATCCTCTAATCATTTTTTACGATACGCTCCCTTATCGCTGAATTCTATTTAGTGTTAAGACCCTTAGTCACTTGCCCACCAGAGCTCTCACAGTTTGCCTATCTCCTACGCCGCTTTGGCGATTTGCCGAGGGCGATCAAGAACATGACGCTCTTCCCCGCGACGTGAGGCGAGAAAAAATCCGTCACATCATCATCGAAAAAGGTGAGCCCCGAGGCCCCTAGGCGCTGGGGTCCTTAACGGAGCCACCGGGGTTTGTCCACTCCGCCTTGGCGAAGATCTCGGCGCCATTTTCAGGAAGTTCAGGGACACGGACGCGCAAGAGCGGCGTCCCCCCGATGAGAGCAAGGGACGGGTACTTCTCCAGAAATGGCCGGTACCGGTCGGGCAGCCGCGAGATGAAGGGGATAATCTCATGCTTCATCAGATTTTGAGAACTAGGGCCAGTCCAGGTACGACCGTTATCCTTCGCTATTTTTTCCAACTCAGAAGTTCTGGGCCACATTGCCTCTCTCCTCGTTTGACTTCCCGGCGCATGTCGGGCATGGGCATAGCTCGCGCAGGTGCTCGAAGGTATAGATGCCGGTTGAGTGCCCGTCACTCCACTGGAAACAGACCGCATACCTGCCCACCGGGTCAATTGAGAGCGGATAGACATCTTTTCTTATCGATTCATCCCGGAGCCGCTTCTTGCCCGAAATCTCATCGATGCACATCGCACAGCTACAGGCCACGCGCAGGGCATAGCTGGTATAGACGCCTTCATGCCCGTCCTTCCAGCGAATCCGGACCTCGTTTTGAGATGGGCGGGTAATCTCCGCTATCTCAGGTCGATCGGTGGAGGCTCCATCCATATTGAGGGTGCTGATCTGCGCGGCGATATTCTCGGCGAGTCGAAAGAGGGCACGGGCGCTTGGGGAATCCGGCATCGACTCGACAATCGGGCGTCCTTCGTCTGAAGTTGTCCGGATATCCGTGGAGAGGGGAACCTCGCCAAGAAAGGGTAGGTTGTTTGTCATGCCGTATCGCCGGGCCCCGCCGCTGCCAAAGATCTCTTCCCTATGGCCGCAATGTCTACACTCGAACCCACTCATGTTCTCTACTAGTCCCAGGACCGGCGTCCGAAGCTTGTTGAACATGAGGATGGCCTTTTCGGCAATATTGAATGCGAGATCTTGCGGCGTCGACACGATTACCGCGCCTGTAAGAGGAATCTTCTGGCAGAGGCTTAACTGGACATCCCCGGTGCCCGGCGGCAGATCGACGATCAGATAGTCAAGCTCGCCCCACTCAACGCTGCCGAGAAACTGGTCCACCACTTTGGCGAGCATAGGACCCCGCCAGATAGTCGCCTCACCCTTAGGCATAAAGAAGCCCATCGAAACAATCTTGACGCCGTAACGAATGGGAGGAATGATCCTTCCATTCTCGGATGTGGGTGGGGTGTCGGCCCCCATTATGGTCGGAATGCTCGGCCCGTATACATCTGCGTCCATCAGGCCCACCCGAGCGCCCATCTTGGCCAGGGCAACCGCGAGATTTGCGCTTACAGTAGACTTTCCTACTCCACCCTTTCCGCTGGCGACGGGAACAATGTTCTTAACAAGTGGCAGGAGCTTATCTTTTTCCTCCGACTTAAGAGCGCGCACCTGTGAGGTCATCTGAACCTCGACGTTCTTGACGCCAGGTAACGAGAGCACCGCGCGGTGCGCATTCTCCCTCATTTGCTCGCGGACAGGACAAGCCGGCGTGGTGAGCTCGATGGTGAAAGAAACATTTTCACCGCTGATCTGGAGATCTTTGACGAAGCCAAGCGTGACGATGTCCCGCCCCAAGTCCGGGTCTTTAATTTGTGCAAGCGCACCAAGAATTTCTTCCTGTGTGACTGTTAGCTGACTGTTTTGCATCATCGTTCCTACCTTTCTAAATGCGGACCAGAATGTCATTGCCTTATAACTGGTAACCCCACCGGCATCACCGGCTCATCCACCTAAGCTGATCATCTCTATCTTTCTATGATCTTTTGCCTTATAACCGCCGGCCGAATTCAATGCCTCAAGTCTTTCGTCGGAGTATCTATCTGTCCTTTTTCCCCAAATAGCACTAATAACCTCGATTATTTCTTCGTCAGTGGCTCCGTTTCTCAGCAGTTTCTTGAGGTCATGCCCGGTTGCAGAGAATAGACAGGTCACCAATTTTCCGTCAGCCGTGAGTCTCGCCCGCGTGCAGGTCGAGCAGAAGGGCTCGGTGACCGACGCGATCACCCCTAGCTCTCCACCACCATCAATAAATTCGTAATCCACCGATGACGCACTCCCCTTGTCTCTGCCCACTTCTCTTAGGGGGTAGCGAGCGTTAATGGTCTCGAGGATTTCTTTTTTGGAAACCAGCTTCTCCGAAGTCCAGTTGTTCGAGTTGCCTACATCCATATACTCGATAAAGCGGAGAGCAAATCCGTTCTTCCTGGAGAACTCCACGAGATCAAGGATGTCATCATCGTTGACGCCCCGCTCGATCACCGCGTTAATCTTGATCGGGTGCAGGCCGTAGCGCTTGGCAGCAAAGAGGCCCTCCAGCACCTTTGCCAGATCGCCCCGCCTTCGTATCTGCGCAAACTTCTCAGGATTGAGCGTATCGAGACTCACATTGATCCGCCTCAGTCCGGCGGATTTAAGGGCAGAAACCTTTTCCGCGAGCAGCGAGCCATTGGTCGTCAGGCACAAATCTTCTAAGCCGTTTAAGGATGAAAGTTTACTGATTAATTTTTCCAGACCGCTCCGCAAGAGCGGCTCCCCACCGGTGAGCCTGATCTTATCCACCCCTAATTGGACAAAGAGGTTTGCGAGTCTGGTAATCTCTTCAAAAGTAAGGATCTCCTTTTTGTCAACCCACTCGTACTCATCAAAAGGCATACAGTAAGTGCAGCGGAAGTTACACCTGTCCGTAACGGATATCCTCAGGTCCTTCATCTGCCTACTATAAGTATCTCGCACCATCTAATCCTCAATACGGACATTGTAACGGGGTACGACTTTCTGAAACCAAGCACCCTTGGCTCGGGCTAAACCGTAAAGGAGACGCCACATCCACAGGACCGCTTTACATTGGGGTTCTGAAGGACGAAACCTGACTGCATTAGCCCCTCTTTATAGTCGAGCTCCGTGCCGTTCAGATAAAGGAGGCTCTTCATATCCACCAAGACCTTAGCCCCGTCCTTCTCAAAAACTTTATCTCCGGCACGTGACGTATCAAAATCCAGTTTGTTCTGGAGGCCTGAACAACCGCCTCCGACAACCTTAACGCGCAACCCCTGCCCCTCTCTTTTTTCCGCCGCAAGCTGCTGCTTGATTTTCTCTACAGCACAATCAGTAATGCTAACTCCTGTTGCCATTGCTCCATACCTCCCACATGACTAAAAGTAGTGAACCCCGATCTGAATCCTTAGTAGCTCCTTGGTCCTAAGATCCGGCTTTGGCCAATTCGTAGAACGTTGAAAGTTTATGCAAACCTATGCAAACCGTATATAATTCCTGTAAGACTCGACGGACTTTCTATAGGTATCTTGCAACCTCTACACCTCTACTTCGATATCAGTACCAGCGACGCGGACATTGTAACGGGCAACTCCTTGGGGAGCCGGGGGTCCTAAGACCCCGCCAGTCGTTACATCGAACCTTGCGCCATGGAAGGGACAGGTGACTTCTTTGCCATCAAGGGACCCTTCCGAAAGCGGCCCACCGCGATGGGTACAAGTATCATCGATAGCATGGAAAGAACCCTCCACATTAAAGAGCGCGATCTTCTTGCCACCAACCTCGATCATCTTCCCCTGACCAGGAACAATCTCATCCGTCTTCTTCGCTACCTTCACAAAATCTGCCATGATTCACCTCCTATTAAATTTTTGCTTGAACGCCTAAACCTGCAATCTATCCGCCGAACATCTTCTTTGCCTGGCACACATGACAGGAGCACAGAGACCGCAAAAACGTAAAACTATAGTCGCTGCTGTGATGTCCGTTGGCCCAAGCAATCCTCAAAGCGGCGTCGCTGACAGCGCTGATCATGGGCATCAGGAAATCTTTTCTCTCAAAGCGACTATGATCGCCTCGCCCACCACAGACTGAACAAGCACAATAGCTCCTCAAATAGGCCAAGGGATAGTCGCTCAGATGACCGTCATCCCAGACGATGCGCAGAAATTCGAATTCCTTGAGATGAGTGATCTCAACCGGGCAGCACTTATCTCCTTGTCTCTCTGTGTCCACTGCTAAAACCGCCTTACCCGCGCCCATTTTTCGACTTGGAACGCTCGGCTAGCTTCATTTCCTTCCGGCGCAGTAATCCCTGACGAACATAGCTTGGGTTAAATCCCAGGACCTCACAGATATTCTCGAAGGAAAAGATCCAGTCACTGTTCTTCTCCAAGATCCAATCCTCCGTCTCGTGGAATTCGGCTTTCCCCTTGCTATCGCGGGCAAAGATATACTTCTGGAACGAGGCAACGGCATATTCCAAAATCGCCAACATGAAACTCTTTTCGGGCTCCAAATGAGCCTTTCCGCGAAAGTTCTCGAGATACTGGGTAGGAACGAGTGTATCTGGCTGAAACAGAGAACCCATTTTCTCTTCCGCGCCAAGCGACGCATCATAAGCCATAAAAATCTCCCCCCTTTAGCTCCTTAGCGTGTCAGCAGCTTCTCTAATCCGTCTTGCAGCCCTTTAAGCAATAGAATCGTTTTTTCTATCTCTCGATAAAGGGACATCGAATTATGCCTCACGCAATTTCAGGCTTTGCCAGAGAGGCTCTGAGCCCAAGCCGCTCACGGGACCTTTTCAAAAAATCCACCGGTACTAAAATTCTTTTAATCTTCTCCATGAAAAACCTCCTCAACGGTGAAAGATGGACCTTTTAGGTCCACAGTGACACCAAAAAAATTTAGCTGCGAAGGCAAAAGAGCTGCTGCATTAGGGCTCCGAAAAGGCAACTTTGAGCAGAGGAGCAAGTTCACCCCGCTCGTGCATCTCGTGGACGATATCGCAGCCGCCGATAAATTTGCCGTTTATGAAAATCTGCGGAATAGTGGGCCAGTTCGAATATTGCTTGATTCCCTCTCTGATGGCCTGATCTTCCAGCACATCCACGGTCTCAAACGGATAGCCATAAGACTGCAATATCTCCACTGTGTGACCCGAGAATCCACATTGAGGGAAATTCTTCTTTCCCTTCATGTAAACAATTACCTTGTTTCCCTTCACCTGCTCATCGATGTTGACCGACACATTATCTGCCATGTTTGAATCTCCTTCCTGGTTTTTGAAATCACCGCGTCTCTGAATATAGAAGAGCCTTTTGCCTTAGTCCTCTCTAAAGTCCTTCCTGCCTTGGAATTTTAAGTTGCCAACCGGGATCTCCGGATCAAAACAGGTACGCAGGGCCTCGATGACCTCTGCCTCGATAACAAGGGTGTTAATGGTTTCCACGCGAACTCCTCTTGGTCGTTAGTGCCGTCACATAAATCCCAGCTGAACCTTTGCCGCTTCGGACATCTTGCTCGGATCCCAGGGCGGATCAAAAACCACTTCGACGTCGACGTCCTTAACGCCTGAGAGGCTGAGAATTTTACTTTCCATGTCGGCTTTGAGCACCTGGCCCATGCCGCAACCTGGTGCCGTTAGCGTGAATTTGACATCAACCTTGTTGTCGCCCTCGGGCAACGGCGTGACCTGACAATGATAAACGAGGCCAAGGTCAACAATGTTGACCGGAATCTCCGGATCGAAGCATGTCTTCAACTGATCCCAGACCAATTTCTCGAGGTCCGCAGGCCCCGCCGCCGCGGTTAACCTTTCAGCTTGAGACGCCTCGGCCTCCTCGCCGATGGCATCGGCGTCCTTGTTTGCGATGCGCACCAGATACCCCTGGTCTGTGGTCACGGTGTAACTGCCTCCGAGCGACTGTGTTACCGTCACCCGGCTACCCGCCGGCAGCATGACTTTCTCGCCGCTGGGAATCTGGATTGCTTCGCAATCGCGGCTAAGTATTATCGGTTCGTTAGTTTTCATCTGTTTGTTCTCCTCTCTTTGTTCAGACTTCGCTTCTTCCTAGACGATTCACTCTGTCGAGACTGCTGCCCCATTCCCATTCGCAGCCCTCGTATACAAGTTTTTAATTTTCAGCATCTTAGTCCTCTCCGCATCTTGATCGTCTTAGCCGACACTGCCCTCGAGGCTCACGCCCAGAAGGTGCTTTATAAGATCTCATTGCCACGAAAGATCTCCATCGATGATCTCAATCTCATTGGGAAATACATTCAGCGTGAGACCGTTATCCCAACGAACATTTATGATGTGACGACCAAGGTTTTCGATTTCGTACTGGATGGTCCCTTCCATGGAAGCGCTAACCGTCCCTTGGTAGCTTTGGATATCTCGGACGGCACGGCATTTCATTCCCTCTGAGCTTAAGTCGATCATTTGTGTGCCTCTAGAAAAGAAGACCTATTAGGTCCACAATCTGGCGAAAAAAATTTAGCCGGGTAGGCTAATAAGCCGCTCTCTTAAACCGGTTTGGTCTGCGATATTGCTGATAGTTACGCCAGCCAAGTAATTGGCCAAAAGACTCTGCGCTGCATCCCAAACCGATATCTGAGTGCATACCAATAAGGACAATACTCACCGCCTTTCTCAAGACACTCCATGAGGACGATGGGTCTTTCCACGGTCTCATAGACCTCCTTGATGTTGATCGTCTCTGCCGGTCTAGCAAGACTAAACCCTCCTTTGGAGCCGATGTGAGAGTGAACCAGTCCGCCAGCGACAAGATCCTTCATGATCTTCGAGAGATAATGCGAGGGTATATCTTGCTTCTTTTCAATTTCCGGCCTGCTGATAACCTTGCCAGCAGGCTGACCGGCCAGATAAGTGAGGGCACGGACCGCATAGTCAACCCGGCGGCCCACATTCATCAGAGAGCTTCTTTCCGTTCCCACGTTTCACCATCTCAGCCTCTTCTGCTAGGATGAAATAAAGATAGACCCGTAAGGTCTATGTTGTCAAGACGCCGACTCAAATACCCGTGATCTGGCAAATCCCCCTAGAGTTATAAGGCTACTACCATGCGTGTGTGGGGACACCGTGCGTGTAGCAAAAAGAAATACTCGACGTTCAAACACAGGACGGAGTCCTCTCGCGGCTCTATCGATTTGATCGAGTATAGTGCTGCCAAGTACAAAATCCATTTTGTATTCTCGAACCGAGACCTCATGCTGCTGTAAGAATCCGATGAGCTTCTCGGCCGTCTCTTGTGCCTTGCCGCAATAACCTAGAAATACTCTAGGCCGAGCCTTTACCTTTTCGCACCACTCGGCGACCTGGCTTTTGAAAGTTGGATCCTTTGTATTCATGTCAACGATTCCGTACTCTGCAGCACCCTCATTTCGGCGCCAGTAAGTGCGCCTCTTGCCCTTCGCCGTGGGCTTCGGCGTTGACTATGATCTGATGCTTCTCATCCACCAATTGCCACTCAATTGTAGCCCTGAATTACCCCGTGGTTGGTCGACATCTTGGCGCTCTGGGGATCGGTGATGTTGCTCTTGCGCTCGTTGCCGCTGGGACCGATGTTCCTGGAGCTGGATTTTAAAAAGGTCTAAATCTTATCAATCTTGCGCTTGTACGTGGCCAGTTTCTTGTCGTCCTGTTCGGCCATGGGGCTTAATATTTCTTTGCTATCCCTCTGCCGGTGTCGGGCCACGATCTTCTTGGCCGCTGCTTCATACTTCTGTTGCTTTTTCTTTAGCTCGTCATGGGACCCGCTCCACTCCACTCCTTGGAGGCGTTAGAAGCTAGCTTACACCCGTCAATGGCAAAGGTGTCTTTGCCGATCAATCCCAAGGCGTCCGCATAGATCAACACATCGCGAAACACTCCCGCAACTTCCTGATGCATACTGGCCACAAAGTCGGCGATCGTGGTGAAGTGGGGCTGGGTATCGGCTGTCAGCGCCATGAACTGGACATTGCGCTCGCACGCTTCGGCCAAGCGCCGACTGGAAGTCATCCCTTTGTAGTAACCAAACAATACGATCTTGAGCAGGATCGCTGGGTCGTAGGCGAGTCTTCCTGTCTCATCGTTTTTGTAGCGGGCTTCAAAGGGCCGCATGTCGATGTGCTGATCGACTATTTCGTAGAGGGCGTATGCGAAAGTCCCTGGTAGGATCTGATCGGCAAACGAAACCGGTATCAGTTTCACTTGTCGAGAATCGTGCGTCTTGTAACGCGCCATCGAGCGGTGATGACCTCCGTTGAGGGGTGCGCATTGATCTTGCAACGCACTGGATGCTCGGAACTATAACCCGAATCTGACTTTTTCTACACCCTCAAACGTTGAAGGTCAGGTGTCGCTTTTAGCGGTCGCCTGCAGTCGCCCGTTCTGCATTGCTATTTAAGAGATTCTTTGGAAGAGTTCAAGGGCTAGTGCTTGGCTCCGAGTGATGCTCATGCATGACCGTCCACTGGCCGTCGATCTTGCAGTAGCAAACGGTCAGACGCACCATCAACTCAACTTTGTCTCCGCTCGTCTCCGTTCCACCACAGCGGATAAGACCATGGCAGAACGCCACGTCATCTCCCGCTGTGATGCTCAGCTCGCTAATCTCAAAGACACCGTCCCCAAACCAGGAGAAGAAACGCTCCCACGACTTCCTGTACTCGTCGACTCCCCGAGATTGAACGGGAGGGGGAACATCGAAGAGCAAAATGTCCGGTGCGTGGTGGGCCATGGTTCCATCAATATCTTTGGCGCGAACGGACTTGGCCCACGTTTCTATGAGCTCGCGGATCTGAGCTTCATCTGTTCTTTTGTTGTTGCTCGCACTCATGCCTTTCTCCGTCACAGAGTGAGCGAATATTTATGCGGTCGCGCGCGCGTCACTGCTGCCTAACGCCGCGTTAAGCTGCGAGCCGAGCGCCCGCTCGCCATGCGAAGCGCGTCAGTTTCAACGCGTAGTTCGGCGGCTCGTATCATCCGGAGCGACCATTTATCTCGCCAGCTAAGGCTCAAGGATGGCCTCGACATCTATGGTGACAGCAACGTCGTCACCCACGACAAGACCACCTTGATCAAGGGCACTGTTCCAGCTAACGCCAAAGTCGTGACGGTTGAATTGCGTGGTTGCGAGAAACCCTGCGCGAGTCTTGGGTCCCTTGTCCATTCC
>Ga0137363_10002691_pt1 | contig 10641 bp, 10 predicted proteins | sample MadtaG_FD_104800 | JGI IMG/M metagenome (GOLD analysis project Ga0137363, IMG submission 104800) | Vadose zone soil microbial communities from Angelo Coast Range Reserve, California, USA - Mad1_115_16 metaG | ecosystem: Environmental > Terrestrial > Soil > Vadose zone | place: USA: California...
CGACGAGCCGGCCATACGCGCCCTCGGCCTCTGGCACGAGGAAACTCGCTGAAGTCTTACGCCTCCCCCCGCTTGCCGTGAGCCGCTGGCGTCCAACGGAGCCAGGGCGCCCTGGCGCTAGTCTTTGGTGAGGCCGAGAGTCCCCGTACCCAGAAAGCACTGAGCGAGGATTGCGGCCAGCAAGACCAGCGGGTACTCGAAGCCCGCTACCTCTGCCTTGCCCCGCGCGGCGTCGACGATCACCCCGTGCAGGAAGAAGCCCTCCTGGAAATGGAACAAGAGCACGGTCCCCACCATGACCGGCAGATTCGCCATGGCCGCCCACCGCGTGAAGACTCCCAGGATCATCATGGCGCCGCCGACGACGTGGACGAAGAGCACATAGGTGGTGGCGAAGTCGCCGACGGGTATGCCGAGCCGCTTGTTGATCATCGCGGCGAGCGCATCGACGGTGAGCACGTCGTACACGTAGTAGGCATGGGCGATGTACACCATGCCCAGCGTGATCCGGAGGACGGTGGCGCCAAGTGGACTGATAGCGACCCCCAGTCTCGGATTCTACCCCGCCCCCCGCGCGGGCCCTTCAGGAATTCGGGTCGAAGAGGTCGCGGGCCGTCGGGAGTCCCGGCAGGGATGTCGCGCAGAGCACGGCGCGCGCGATGGCTGCCGCGACGGCCTCGGCTGCTGCCTCGCCGAGGGAGGCGAGATCGGTCCGGGCGTCCCCCACGGACAGGCAGAAGAGCGCGTCGCCGTCCATCGGCAGGTGTGGTGGAGAGAGCGCACGCTCGAAGCCCTCGAGACCCAGCCGCGCCACGCGCGCGGCCTCGGCCTTGCCCAAGGCGGCGGTGGTGGCGACGACGCCGATGGTCGTGTTGACGGGGCGGAATCGCGACGGCACGCCGGCCTCGAGGGCGGCGGCGGAGTTCACCAATTGCCTGCCATCGGCCGCGTCGCGTGCTCCGGCCATGAGACGGCCCGTGACGGGGTTGCGCACGTCGCCGATGGCGTTGACGACCATGAGCGCGGCCGTCACGATGCCGTCCCGCTCCACCCGCGACACGCCGAGGCCGCCGCGCATGGCGCGCTCGATACCGAAGAGCTTGCCCACGGTCGCGCCCGTTCCCGCGCCCACGTTGCCTTCCTCGACCGGCCCCGTCCGGGCCGCGACGCACGCGGCATAGCCCATGGCGCGATCGGGCCGGACGCGATGGTCGCCCACGTTCAGATCGAAGATGATGGCCCCCGCCACGTGCGGCACCACGCTGCGGGCGACGGAGAGTCCGCGGCCCTGCTCCTCGAGATACTGCATGGCGCCCCAGATGGCCTCGAGGCCGAAGGCGCTCCCTCCCGCGAGCATGATGCCGTCGAGCGTCGGTGCCACGTGGCGCGGGTCGAGGAATTCGATGCCGTGAACGCCCACCGCCCAGCCGGCGATCTCGAGCGCGCCCACCGCCGGCCTTTCCGGCAGGATGACCGTGCAGCCGGTAAGCGACTGGAGATCGGTGACGTGGCCGACACGCACGCCGGGAATCACGGCCGCACTGTAGCAAATTCTGGCCGCGCCCGACCCCGTGGTGCTAGTCTCGAAGCGACATGGGCAGGGATCGCTCCCCAGAGGCGGAGCAGGATGCCGGCGCACCTTTGGACGAGCGCCGGCGGCGGCGCCCCTGGGCCCTCATCGCCGCCTGCCTCGTCCTGGTGGTGCTGACGGCGGTGCTCTGGGTCAAATGGTCCACCGCACGCCGCGATGCCGCCAGGCTCCAGAAGGAGCTGACGCGCGTCTACAAGGAAGCCGAGGACCTGCGGCTGCAGGCCGCCCTCGCCCAGGAGCGCATCGGCAAGCTCGAGCGGGAGATTCGCGCGCTCAACGCCGAGCGGGACAGACAGGCCAGGTCGGCCGACGACAAGCCGCCGGCGCGCGGTGCCAGGCCGCCGGCGCGTCGATAATGCGCGCGTAGTGTGGAAGGAGACCGCATGGAATTGATCGGTCGTATCCTCGACGGCTCCATCCCGGGAGACCTCAAGGAAGCGTTACGTCGGGCAGAGCCCTCGGGAAATCGCGTCAGCCACGACGAGAAGATGCGTCACCTCGAAGAGGTCCCGCTGCTCGCCGACTGCACCCAGAAGCAGCTGCGCTCGCTCTCCGACATTTCACGCGTGGTCGAGGTGCCCACGGGCACGTCGCTCACGCGGGCGGGGCAACCCGGCGACGAGTTCTTCGTCATCCTCGACGGCTCGGCGGTGGTGGAGAAGCCGGGCAAGAAGCGGGTCTTCCTCAAGCCCGGCGATTTCTTCGGCGAGATGAGCCTCCTCGACGGGGGCCCGCGATCCGTGACGGTGCGGGCGGCGACGGAGCTCCGCGTGCTCGTGATAGACAGAAAGAACTTCCAGGAGCTGCTGCGCGAGGTGCCCGAGCTGACCCAGCGGCTCCTCGTCACGCTCTCCCGTCGCATCCGCGCGCTCGAGTCCACCGATCGCGGCTGAGCCGCCCGCTAGCGCGCGGAAGTCGTTCGGTCCCAGACCTCGAGCAGGCGATTGTTGTGCTCGCGGGTGCCGACGGAGATCCGGAGATGGCCGGGGAAGCCGACCGCCGCGCCCTCCCGCACCAGGATCCCCGCCTTGAACAGTGCCGCTCTGAGCGCGTCCGCTTGCTCCCCGACGCGCGGAAGGATGAAGTTCGCCTGCGAAGGGGGCGCGGGCGCGCCGCGCCGCGCGACCTCCTCGAGGAGCCGCGGGCGCTCGGTCAGGATGAGCGCGCGCGTCCGCTCGAGATGCTCGGGATCCTCGAGCGCCGCCACCCCCGCCACCTGGGCGAAGCGGTTGACGTTGAAGGGCGCGCGCACGCGGCCCAACCAGTCGATGACCTCCGGCTGCGCCAGCGCGTAGCCCAGCCGCAGCCCGGCCAGCCCCGCGATCTTCGAGAACGTGCGGAGCGCGATCAGTCGCGGGTGCCGCCTCGCGAGGAGAGCGCCGTCGGCGGTCTCCGGATCGTCGCAGAAATCCCGATATGCCTCGTCGAGGACGACGAGCGGCGGGTCATCACCCAGCGCTTCGAGGAAGCGCTCGAGCGGTCCGCGCCTGATGATGGTCGTCGCCGGGTTGTGGGGCGTGCAGAGGAAGACGGCCTTGGTGCGGGCGGTCACGCGCGTCAGCATGTCGCCGAGATCCGTATCGTAGCCCTGGAGCGGGCTGCGCACCGGCGTGGCGCCGGAGAGCCTGGTCTCGATGTCGTAGGGCTCGAAGGCCGGGTGCGGCATCAGGATCTCGTCGCCCGGCTCGAAGGCCGCGCGCGCGATGAGCCCGAGGATCTCGTCGCCGCCGTTGCCGGCCATGATCCAGTCGGGAGACACACCCAGCCGCTGCCCGAGGGCCTCGCGGAGCGCCGTCGAGCCGCCGTCGGGGTAAAGATGGGCGCGCGGCGCTTCTCGCCGCAGCGCTTCGATGACCTTTGGTGACGGACCGAGCGGGCTCTCGTTCGACGAGAGCCTCAGGATGGCGGGCAGCCCCAGCTCTTTCTCGAGCGCTTCCAGCGGCTTGCCTGCCTCATAGGGAATCACCCCGGACAGCGCCTCGCGCCATATTCTTCTCATGGGAGAGCATTCTATCCCGCCGCCCAAGTCCGCGCCATGTTTGACATACCGGACCCTGCCATGTAGGGTTTTGACATGTCTGCGGACTTGTTCCGCCAACTCCGGCGCGTGGAGGCGCAGGCGGAGCGAGGCTTCGAAGGCACGGCCGCCGAAGGTGCGGAGCGCCGGCGCCGGCTGAGGCTCGAGCTCCTCCGCCAGCACCTCGCCCAGAACGTCGACTTTCTCAAGGCCGCCCACTTGGGCGGCGCCTCAGGCCAGCAGTCGGTGCAAGCCTACGCAGCCTTCATGGATGGATTCCTCTCGACGCTCTTCCGACTTGCCGTGGACGACGCGAAAAAGGAAGGTGTGTCCCCCGGGCCGATCGTGCTGGTGGCCCTGGGCGGCTACGGCCGCGGCGAGCTCGGACCGCTCTCCGACCTGGATCTCATGGTCATCTACGACGGCGAGGTGGGGCCTTTCGTCCAGCGTGTCACGCAGGGACTCCTCTATACGCTGTGGGACCTGGGGTTGACCATCGGTCATTCGGTACGGAGCCTGCCCGACTGCGTCGCCATGGCCCGCACGGATTTCGCCTCGCGCACGTCCATGCAGGAAGCGCGCTACGTGATCGGCGACCGGCGGCTCTTCCAGCGTTTCCGCCGCGTGCTCGCCGAGAACGTCTACCGCAAGGACTTCGGCCAGTTCCTGGAGACGGCGCTGACCGAGCGGGACCAGCGCTACCGGAAGTTCGGCGGCTCGCCCTACATGGGCGAGCCCAACGTCAAGGAGTCGGCGGGTGGCCTGCGCGACCTCCACACCGCGATGTGGCTGGCCTCGACCAAGTTCGGCGCGCGCACCCTGCGCGATCTCCTCGAGAAGAGCCTGATCACGCAGCGCGAGGAACGCCAGACGGACGCGGCCCTGACCTTTCTCTGGCGGGTGCGCAACGAGCTCCATTTCCTCTCCGGCCACAAGAACGACGTGCTCTCGCGCGATATCCAGCCGCAGATCGCCAAGCACTTCGGCTACGAGAGCGACGACGTCTCGCTCGACGTCGAGAAGTTCATGCGCGACTACTACCTCCACGCCCGCGTGATCCATCGGGTGTCGAGCCGCCTGATCGCGCGCTGCCAGGAAACGCTCTCGCGCCGAGGGACCGTGCAGCGGCGCCTCCGTCAGGAGGCGCTGGCCGACGGGCTCTTCGTCATGGACGAGCGCATTCACCTCGTCCATCCCGACGGCCGGGATTTCCGCGCCGAGCCCGCGCGGCTGATGAAAGCCTTCGGGCACTCGCACCGGCTGGGACTGGAGCTGGGGGTGGACGTGGAGCGGGCGGTCGAGGACGCGCTCGACCTCGTTGACGACGGCTTCCGCCGCTCCGCGGAAGTCCGAGACCTCTTTCTCGACATCTGCCGCAATTGGGGGCGCGTGGCCCAGACACTCCGCCAGATGCACGAGGTGGGCTTTCTCGGACGCTACCTGCCCGAGTGGGACGCGCTGACCTGCCTCGTCCAGTACGACGTCTATCACAAGTTCACGGCGGACCAGCACTCGCTCATCGCCGTGGAGAATCTCGAGGCGCTCGCGCCGGGCGCCTCCGCCTCCTCCGAGGGGATTGCCCAGGTGCTCAATGAGGTCCAGCGGCCCGACCTTCTGATGCTGGGCATGCTCCTGCACGACATCGGCAAGGGCAAGGGGCACAGCCACGTCGCCAAGGGCATCCCGCTCGCCGAGGAGCTGACGGCGCGGATCGGGCTCGAGGGAGAAGCCGCGGGCGCCGTGGTCTTCCTGGTGGCCCAGCACGTCGCGCTCTCGCACATCGCCCAGCGGCGCGACGTCAACGATCCCAAGACCGTCGAGGCGCTGGCCGCGCTCTGCGGCACGGCTGAACGCCTCCGCAACCTCTACCTCCTGACCTTCGCCGACATGCGGGCCGTCGGCCCCGGCGTCATGACGGGGTGGCAAGCGCACATCCTCTGGGAGCTCTATCGCGGCGCGCGCCAGCGCTTGACGGGCGGACGGCCCGAGCGGCTCACCCGCGAGGACGTGGCAGACCGCGTTCGGACCGAGCTCCGGGACGCCGGCCTCAAGCGCGCGGTACCGGGGCATCTCGGCATGATCTCCGAGCGGTACCTCTCGACGACCCCGGCGGCGAGGATCGCGGAGCACATGAGGCTGATCGAGCGCCTCGAGGAAGAGCCGGTGGCGACGGAGCTCTTCCACCACCGGGACCTGGGCTCCTCGGACCTCGTCATCGTCACGCGAGACGTGCCGGGGCTCTTCTCCCTCATCGCGGGCAGCCTGGCCGCCCACGGCATCAACATCCTCTCCGCCCAGATCCACACTCGCGCCGATGGCATCGCCATCGATACCTTCCAGGTCAACGACCCCTTCGGCGAGGCGGTGACCGAAGAGGCGCGCTGGCGCCGGACGCTCCAGGCGCTGCGCCGCGTGCTGCTGGGTGAGCAGAAGGTGGACGAACTCCTGGCCGCGCGGCGCGGCGGCCGCTCCGGCGATGACGCGGTCCCGGGCCCCGCCAAAGTGTCCGTGGACAACCACCTCTCGGACACGCACACGGTGGTGGAGGTCAAGTGCCCCGACCGCGTGGGCCTCCTCTATCTCATCACGAGGACGCTGGCGGGGTTCGACCTGTCGATCGCGAGCGCGCGCATCGCCACGGACATCGACCACGCCTTCGATACCTTCTACGTCGCGGACCGTCACGGCCACCGCATCGAGGATCCCGACGAGATGGCCCGCGTGCGCGCCGCGCTGGAAGACGCGCTCATGAAGCCGCTCTAGATGCTCGGGCTCTACAAGGCTCCGCTGCACCGCTTCTTCGACCCGGTGGCGCGCCTTCTCTTTCGCGCGCGGGTCCGCCCGAATCATCTCACCGTCCTCGGCTTGGGCGTCAGCATCGCCGCCGCCTACGTCTTTTCCGTGGGGCGCCTGCGCTGGGGGGCGGCCCTGCTCGCGGTGGCGGGGCTCTTCGATTTCTTCGACGGCGCGGTGGCGCGCCTCGCGGGATCGGACAGCGACTACGGCGCGTTCCTCGACTCCGTGGTGGACCGCTACTCAGACCTCGCCGTGCTGCTCGGGATCCTGGTCTACTACGAGCAGAGGAGCGACACGCTGGGGGCGGTCCTGACCATGGCCACCCTCGCCGGCACGGTCATGGTCAGCTACACGAAAGCGCGCGCCCAATCGATCGCCGTGAGCTGCGAGATCGGCGTGATGGAGCGTCCCGAGCGGCTCATCGCTCTCATCGCGGGCGCCACGTTCAACCTGCTCACGCCCGTCATGGCGCTGCTCGCAGTGCTGACCAACGTCACCGCGCTCCAGCGCATCCTCTACACGCGGAAGATCGCCCGGGACACCGCCCTGCGGTAGACTCACAGCATGCGGTCCGCTTTCGCGGCCGTCGGGTGCATGCTGCTCCTGCTGTCCAGCGTATCGGCGCGGGCGGCCGGTCCCGCGCCCGCGCGCCTGTCGCCCGAGGTGCGCGATCGCTTTGCCGCCGCGCTCAGCGCGTACCGCGCTCAAGACTGGGCGCAGGCCGCGCGCGAGCTCGCCGAGATCAGCCGCACCGCAGCCCCCATCGCGGAGTACGCGCTGCTCCACCAGGCCGAGTCCCTCGCGCGTCTTGGCGACGTCGCCGGGGCGCGCGCCGCGGCGCAGCAGGCGGTCGATACCGCGCCCGATAGCCGCGCGGCGCCGCCTGCGCTGCTCCTTGCCGCGGAACAGGCGTCGCGGGCCGGTGACGACGCGGGCGCGGCCGGACTCTGGCGTCGCTTCCTCGACCGGTTCCCCGATCACCTCCAGGCGCCGCGGGCGCGGCTCCGCATGGGCCAGTCTCTCGCCGCGTCCGGGCGCGCCGGCGAGGCGGCGGCGACCTACCGTGATCTCTGGCTCACCACCCCCGGCACGCCGCAGGCCGATGCGGCGGCACGCGAGATCCGCGCCCTCGAGGCGCGTGGCATCCCGATCGCTCCCCTCACGCAGACTCTGCGCATTGAGCGCGCGGAGCGGCTGGCGGCCGCCGGGGTCGCCGACCAGGCGCGCGCCGAGGCGGAGGCGATCCTTGCCGAGGGACCGCCCGCGGACCTGGCACTGAAGGCGCTCCGCGTGGTGTCGGATGGCGCGCGCCGCTCGGGGCGCGACGACCTCGCGCTCGCCGCCGTCAGCCGCGCGCTCGTGCTGGCGTCCGGCGACAAGCGCGCGCCGTGGCTCCTCGAGTCGGCAAGGATCCAGCAGAAGAAGAATCGCGACGGGGCGATCGCCGCGGTGGACCGGCTCGTCGCCGACTATCCCAAGGCGCCGGAAGCCGACGACGCGCTGTTGCTCAAGGCCCGCATCCTGGAGGCGGGACCGGATCCGAAGTCTGCCGAGCCCGTCTATCTCAAGCTGGCCCAGAACTACCCGGACACCGACGAGGGGCTGCGCGGGGCGTGGAAGATCGGCTGGTTCTCCTGGCTGCGCGCGGACTATGTAGAGGCGGCCGAGAGGTGGAGTCGCATTCTCACCCTTCGCACGGCCAGCCAGAACTATCGTGACGCTGCCTTGTACTGGACCGCTCGTGCACAGAGCGCCGCGGGCCAGGCCGACAGCGCCGCCAAGCACTTTGCCCAGATCATCTCCGAGTCGCCGCGGAGCTACTACGGCGTCCTCGCATCGCGCCGCGCCCCGCGAGTGCTGCCGGCCCCGGGCCGCAACCCGGCGGCGGCGCAGCTGGCGGCTTCGCTGCCGGGCGATCCCCGCGAGCTGCTCCAGGCCGACCCTCCGTATGCCCGCGTCGAGGCGCTCCATGCCGTCGGCCTCGACGACTTCGCCATTGAGGAGATGGACGAGCTCGTGCGGCGCTCCCTCGGGGATGCCCGCCGTCTCTACGCGCTCTCCACTGCCTATGCCCAGGACGAGCGCTACTTCCTCGCGCTGCGAATTCTGAAGCGACATTTCCTGAGCCTGGCGCGCAGCGCCCCGCCCACCGTGCCGCGGGCCTTCTGGGACGTCTACTACCCGCTCGGCTGGCGAGCGGAGCTGACCGACGCCGCCTCGCGCGCGTCGGTGGACCCGTTCCTCGTCGCCGCGGTCGTGCGCGAGGAGTCTTCGTTCGATCCGCAGGCGCGCTCGCGCGTCGGCGCGCGCGGCCTCATGCAGCTCATGCCCGACACGGCGCGCCAGCTCGTCAAGGGGCGCAGCCTGCCGTCGGGCGATGACATGCTGGTCGACCCCGCCGCCAACCTGGCCCTCGGCAGCGCGTACCTGGCGACGCTCATGAAGGAATTCGGCGAGCCCCGTCTCGCGGTCGCCGCCTACAACGCGGGACCCGCGCGCGTGCGCGAGTGGTGGAAGGGGCGGACCAGCGACGATGTCGAGGCCTGGGTGGAGCTCATCCCCTTCGATGAGACGCGCTTCTTCGTCCGGCGCGTGATGCTGTCCTGGGAAGAGTACCGCCGCCTCTACGGCATCCCGACCGCGGGCGCCCGGCCGTGACGGAGCGGCTCACCGCCGGCCTCTGGAGCCGGCTGCTGGCCCACGGCCTCGACTGCCTCGTCGGTCTGGCCGCCTGGCTGTTCTGCTCGATGTGGCTTCTGATCGGTCTCTGGACGCTCGAGAACTCCCCGCGCGATCTCCTCGACCTTGCCGTGCTTCTTCTGGCCATGCTGGCGCTCGGCATGGCTCTTCATATTGCCTATCACGTGGTACTCGTCGGGGGCTGCGGCCAGACGCTCGGCAAGATGGCGCTCGGCATCGCGGTGGTCAGGCGCGACGGCAGCACGGCGGGCTATGGCCGCGCGATGCTCCGGTGTCTCGGCGGCCTCCTGTGCATCGCGAGCTTCGGGCTGGGCTATGCGGCCGTTCTGTTCACGGCGGAGCGGCGGAGCCTGGCGGATTGGCTCGCCGGTACCAGAGTCGTGAGGGTCTCGTGGGCGCCGGCAGCGATCGCAGTGCCGGGCCAGGGAGACATGAGCCCGCTCGGCGCCTGAGGCGACAGGCTCAGGGCTCGAGGCCTGGCGCTAGCGCTTGGCGGCGTCAGCCATCGGCACGGGCTCGACAGGCTCGAGCGCGCCCAAACGGTCCTGGAGCGTCGGGCGGGTATCGAGCGCGCCGCCGTCGCCATCCTGGCTCCTGACCGGCGCCGCGTCCACCGCGCGGAGCGCATCAGCCAGGCTTCGGCGCGGTGTCGGATTGCCCATGGCCCGCAAGATCTCCACGGCCCTCTGGTCGGCGTCGAGCTCCTGCTTGCGGGAGAAGGCACGTATCACCAGCGGATTGACCACGAAGTCGAGCAGCCCCACACCAGGGACGATGAGGCCGGCGGCGCCGAACGTCCCCACCATGGCCGCGGACATGCGCCGCCGGGTGCCGACATGGTCGAGCACCTCGTGAGCGACCTCGTGGGCGATCGCGGCCTCGAGCACCGGCGTCGACATCTGCGCAAGCCCGTCAGAGATGTAAAACGTCGCGTCCTCGTCCGTGAAGGCCACCGGGTGGCGGGTCTTGATGAGGGCGAAGCTGTAGCGTGCGGGGTCGTCGCCGGCTGCCACTGCCGCCCGGTAGAGCACGTTGGCCACGCGAAGGGTGTTCGGGGCCCCCGGCGCGGGGAAGTAGGTTCCCTCCGGCACTCCGGCACAACCTGAGGCGAGGGCGGCCAGTCCGAGAAGCGACGCCAAGGCCCAGCGTGTCATGGGGCTAGCATCCTAGACTTGGGGTTGCCGGAAGTCCAAGGAAAAGGGATCTTTAGGAGCCTACACGGGGAGGGGACGCGGGAAGTTCACAGGGGTGTGACACGGCATCCCGTGAACCTGCTAGCATCGAGAGTGCGTCTCATCCACAGGAGGCCATTGGGCATGCTCGTCAAGCGCGACAGCGAGAGGAAGCTCCGGGGAGAAGACATTCCTCACCGGGAGATCACCGACCATGGGGTGTACCTCAACCGCCGGGCCTTCATGACCGGGGCGGCGGCGCTCACCCTGGCGCCGTGGGGCCGGGAGGCGTCCGCGCAAGGCAATCTTCAGCCGCTCCAGGCAGCCAAGAATCCTGCCTACCAGGTGCAGGACGCGCTCACGCC
>Ga0137363_10002706_pt1 | contig 10621 bp, 6 predicted proteins | sample MadtaG_FD_104800 | JGI IMG/M metagenome (GOLD analysis project Ga0137363, IMG submission 104800) | Vadose zone soil microbial communities from Angelo Coast Range Reserve, California, USA - Mad1_115_16 metaG | ecosystem: Environmental > Terrestrial > Soil > Vadose zone | place: USA: California...
CCGGGACCGTACTGCATGCAAAAAACGGCGAGCGTCTTGCCGTTCTTCACCCGCGCGTACCCGTCGGCAATGCCGACGCCCACTCGCTCCTGGCGGCAGAGCACCGGCCGGATGTCGGCCTTGGCCGCGGCCTCGATCAGCGGCGTCGTCGGATAGGCGCTGAGGAACTCCGCGCCCTCGATCTTGAGAATGCGAGCGATGGCATCGATGACTTTCACGGCGGCACTCCTTGGGCCCTTGGGATTGCCGGCCGCTCGGGCGAACGGGCGGCCGGTCGGCGGCTTGCCGCCGACTATACCGCAGAAACGCGCCGAGGTCGGCCCGCGGTCAGGGCGCGAGAGCCCCTGATGATGGGGCGGGCGGCAATGCGGTTATGACGTCGTCGATGGAGATCCGCCGGCTGACTTCGCCGATGCTCGCCCCGATCTCCTCGCGAATCAGGTCGCGCACCGACGAACGCGCCTCGACGACGCGCAGGGCCGCGCCTCGGGCGGCCAGCATCCGCTGCATCTCGCGCAGCAGGCGCGCGCCCGCCACATCGACGTACGGAGACGTGGACAGGTCCCACACGACCAGGCGCAGCCCGTCACCGGCGTCGCCCACGTGACGGCGAACCTCGTCGCGGACGTGACCGACGTTGAAATAGAGGAGGCTCGACTCGACGCGCACGATGAGGACGCCGGGCACGACCTCGTTGTCCGGATTACGCTCGAGGTCGGAGTATCGGCTGGTTCCGGGCACCCGGCCTAGAACCGCCACGTGCGGGCGGGCCGCGCGGTGAATGAGCAGCAGCATCGAGACGATGGCGGCGAGGAGAACTCCCCTCAGGATCCCGAGCACCAGCACGCCGGCGAGGGCGGCGGCAGCGACGGAAAATTCCATTCGGCTCAGCGTCCACAGCCGGCGCATCTCGGGCAGGTTGATGAGGCCCTTGACGGCGACGAGCACGATCGCGGCGAGGACGACCTGCGGGAGGTTCCGCAAGAGATCCGTGAGGAACAGCAGACACCCCGCGATCGTGACCGACGCGAACACGAGGGAGAGCGGCGTCCGCGCGCCCGCCTTGTCGTTGACGGTGGACTGCGAGAGGCCTCCCGCCACCGGGTAGCCATGGCTGAGCGCCGCCGCGCAATTGGCGGCAGCCAGGGCAAGCAGCTCCTGGCGCGGGTTGATCTCGTCTCCATGGTTTGCTGCCAAGGCGCGGGCCGCCGACACGCCCTCGATGTAGGCGAGCAGGAAGCACGCGAACGCGAGAGGAATAACTCCGTCGACGTCCCGCGGCCGGAGTCCCGGAAGCGCGAAATCGGGCAGGCCGGCGGGCAGCACGCCGACCGTCTTGAAGCCGAACTGGGACAGCGGGGTAGCCGACAGCGCGATGATCGAGGCGATGACCACGCCGAGGGCAATGGGGCGCGCCGGGAAGAGCTTATCGCCGGCCACGAGCACGGCGATGGCCGTCACGCCGAAGGCCAGGATCACGGGCTTGGTGTCTGGCAGCTGGCCGCCAAGGATCCACACGCGCTCGAAGAAGTTCTCGCCGCCCCCGGGCACGCCGAACAGCTTGGGCAGCTGCGTCATGGCGATGGTCAGCGCGGCTCCTGCCTTGAAGCCGAGCAGGATCGTTTCGCTGATGAAGCTCACCAGCGAGGACAGCCGCAGGAGCCAGGCGAGGAAGCTCATGAGGGCGAACACCAAGGCCGTGAGGGCCGCGATCTTCGCCCCGAGCGCCACGTCGCCGCCCGACAGGCCGGCCACGGTGGTGCCCACGAGCATCGAGATGGCCGAGGTCGGGCCGACGGCGAGCTGGCGCGACGACCCGAACAGCGCGTAGGCGATGCCGCCTACGAGGTAGCAGTAGATCCCGTACTGCGGCGGCAGTCCCGCGAGGGAGGCATAGGCGAGCGAAACCGGTATGGCGTATGCCGCCAGCGTGATTCCGGCGACGAGATCGTGCCGCAGCCAGGATTTCCGGTAGAGCGGAAGCCACTGCGCCGGCGGGAACAGCGCGCGCCAGCCGCCGGCGGATCCATCGAGGACGGGATCGTCTTCGGGCTCACGCATGATCAGGTCGTACCGCGGACATGCTATCTCTTTCGGGACCGCCGTGCACGACCCGTTGGCCCACGATTCGTCACGTCGCCACGATTCGTCACGTCGAACGAGCGTCGAGTCATGCTACTGTCACGGCCAGGAGCTTGAGCAGGCGCTCCGGCTGCGATGATAGCAACCATGACAAGGAAGATGAACGGGAGGATCGTCTGATGAGGCACGTAAAGTATGCGCTCGTGGCGTGTGTGATCGCGGCCTTCGCCGCCGGCAACAGCGGAGCGGCCAACTACGAGACTCAGTTTAACAAGCCAGCCAAGGACGCCGTGCCGCCGACCGTCGCGGCGGGCCCCGACTTCAAGGTCAACGATCCAGTCGTGGCTGACGGCTACATGTACCGATTCACCGTGACCTCGACCTACGGCCCCTTCGAGGTAACGGGCATCGGCGCTTTGCGAAAGCTCGAGCAGGAGATTTGGGCGATCGGCCAGCTCAAGAACGTCACGAGGAGCGAGGCCTTCCTCAAGTCGCTCAAGGACCAAGCGGGCAAGCCGCTGGTCTTCGCCAAGGACGTCGTCACGAAGCCCGTGGACACGCTCACCGGCATCCCCAAGGGCGTGGGACGGCTCTTTGGCAATATCGCCTCCTCGGTCACCTCGACGCGAAACCCGGCCCAAGAGAGCCGGGTCAGCGAGGTCTTGCTCTTGGGGGCTTTCAAGCGGGACTATGCCACCCGGTTCGGGGTGGATCCATACTCGAGCAACCCCGTGCTCCAGGAGGAGCTCGACAAGGTCGGCAAGGCGGCGGCGTACGGCTCCTGGACGGCTTCGGCCGCCATGATCCCAATCTCGGGCCCGGCCAGCTCGGTGATCACGGCAACGAGCCTGAGCAAGTCCTTCAACAACATCGTGTCGACCGAACCGCCGTCGCGCATCCGCGTCATCAACGAAGACAAGCTGAAACAGATGGGCATTTCGGGCGATCTCGCCCAACGCTACCTCGACCAGCCGGTCTACACGCCTCGTCAGCAGTTGATCCTCGTGGACTCGCTGTCCCGCCTCGGGTCGGCCATCGGCCGGGACGCGTACCTGAACGCCTCGATGGTGGCCGCGGACGAAGTGGAGGCCAACTTCTTCGTCAACATGGCCCAGATCCTTCGCGGTTACCACGAGACTCAGGGGCCGATCACGGGAATCACGATGGTTGGAGCGCTCACGGTCGCGCAGACCAAGGCGGGCTCGGCGATGATACCGTTCGCGCTCGACTACGGGGTGTGGACGGCCAACGCCGACAGGCTCAGCCAGAACATGAAGACGGTTTACGCGGTGCCGGGCTTCAACGGCAGCTTCCAGCTCTGGGTGACCGGATCCCTGTCGGCGAAGGGGAAGCGGGAGATGGAAGCGCGGGGGTTCGCGGTCGTCGAGCAGGTCGCCAGCCGCTTCGAGATCATCGACTAGGCCGGCGGCGGCCAGGCGTCCTCCATGGCGCCGTCGACGCGGCCGGGTGGGCCCGCTTCCTTTGCGCCGATCGAGGTCGAGCTGCGCGATGGACGGCGGGTCCGGCTCCGGGAGATCCGCCCCGACGACCGCGACGAAGTGCTGCAGGCTTTCGGGCGGCTCTCCAGCGAGTCGCGCTACATGCGCTTCATGTCCTCGATGAGGGAGCTGCCGCCCCGGGTGCTGGAGCGCACCGTGAATCCGCGGGATGAGCGCGAACTAGGTCTCGTAGCCGAAGTCGCCGCGGCGGACGGCATCGACATCGTAGCGGGCGCGCGCTACTACATCGAGGCGGACGGTGAGACCTGCGAGTTCGCCGTGACCGTGGCAGACGGCTGGCGGAGGGGCGGACTGGCTTCGCGGCTGATGCGCGAGCTGATCGAGGCTGCCCGCGCCCGCGGGCTCAGGCAGATGGAGGGCTTCGTGCTTGCGGACAATGCCGGCATGATCGACCTCGCCCGCCGGCTGGGGTTCACCGTGAGCTCCGATCCGGACGATCGGACGGTGGCGATCGCACGGCTCGCCCTGGTGAGGTAGGCGGTCCGCGGGCGCGACGGGATTATCCTTCCGGTGGCCTATCCCGCCTCGCCTCATCACTCTCGTAGTGGGCAAGCAGGCGAACCATGCACGCGAGCAGATCGGCTGCGGAAGTGAATTGCATCCCGCGCCCGCTCTGCATGTGCTCTACGCGTCCCGCGGCATTCTCCAGCCTCGCGTCAGTCCCCGCCGTGAACTGAACGACGAAGGCTCTCGCGTACGGCAGTTGGACTCCACCCTCGGGAGCATCGTGTCCGCTGTCCGAGCCGGGTCCGTTCACCATGAGGTGATCAATTTCACAATGGACCGATCTCTCCGGGAAAGTCCTTACGGAACCTGGAAATTTCTCCGCGCTGGACTGCCGAGGCAGCGCGCCATATTATAGCCGCGACGTGATCGAGTTCCCGCCTTACCGGGTTGACGCGCGTTCCGGACGCCTATGGCGCGGCAGCCAGGCCGTGCGCCTTCGCCCGAAAGCCTGGGAGCTGCTGCGGTATCTGGTCGAGCGTCCCGGCGCCCTCGTCACGAAGGACGAGCTGCATGCGGCCATCTGGGGCGATACCGTGGTGTCGGACGACACGCTGAGCCGGACGCTGGCCGAGCTCCGCGTGGCGCTCCAGGACGATGCCAGATCGCCGCGTATCATCGAGACCGTGCACCGGCGGGGGTTTCGCTTCATCGCCAAGGTGCACGGGCCACCGGAGTCGGACCCGGCGGTGGCCGTCTCCGATGCACCCGCGCGCATGCCGGAGGCCGGCACCGCGACGCTCGTGGGGCGCGAGGCCGAGATGGCAAGACTCTGGGGGCTATTCCGACAGGCGTCAGCCGGCCAGCGTCAAGTCGTCTTCGTTCAGGGAGAGGCCGGAATCGGCAAGAGCGCGCTCGTCGAAGCATTTCTCGACGCCGTTCGGGCTTCCCCACAGCACGCGCTGATCGGATACGGTCAGTGCGTCGAGCAGCACGGCGAGCGGGAGCCCTACATGCCGGTGCTGGAGGCCCTGGAGCGGATGAGCCAGGGTGCGGTGAGAGACCGGTTGATGGCTACCCTTCGCTCGACTGCCCCGAGCTGGCTGGCGCAGATGCCCTCGCTCCAGACGCAAACGGACGTGGAGCGGCTGCGCCGCGGGCACTCCGAAACAACCGCGCAGAGAATGCCCCGCGAGTTCGCGGGGCTGTTGGAGGCGATTTCGGTCGAGCGTCCCGTCATTCTCGTCCTGGAGGACTTGCACTGGAGCGATAGCGGCACGGTGGATCTCGTGTCCGTCCTCGCGCAGCGGCCCGAGAGCGCTCGCACCATGCTCATCGGAACCTATCGCCCGGCCCAGGTGGCGGCTCTGGACCACCCGACCCAGCAGGTCTTGATGCATCTGCGCGCCCGGCGTCGAATCGCGGAGGTCAACCTCGAATACCTGAGCCGTGGCGGTGTCGCCACCTATCTCGCGCGTCGCTTTCGCGGGTCGAGTGTCGCCGATGAATTGGCGGCCATCGTCCACGCCCACACGGACGGGAATCCCTTGTTCATGGTGGTGCTCGTGGACCATCTCCTCGCCCGTGGCTGGCTGGTCGAGCGCGAAGGCACCTGCCGGTTAACCGTCCCCGGCTCGACTATCGAGCAAGAGGTCCCGGCCGACATCCGTCAACTGATCGAGGGGCAGTTGTGCTTACTGTCTCAGGCTGAGCGGGACGTGCTCGAGGTTGCCAGCGTCGCCGGGAGGGCGTTCGACGTGCCCGCCATTGCCGAAGGCTGCGGCGGCGCGTTGCCCGAGATCGACTTGCTCTGCGACCGCCTTTGCCGCGTCCAGCGCTGGCTCCGCCCCGCGGGGACCAGCACGTGGCCGGACGGCACGCTGGCGACGCGCTACATGTTCGGGCATCCCCAGTACCAGCTCGCGCTCTATGACCGCCTGCCGCCAGGCCGGCGGGCGGCTTTGCATCAACGGATCGGTGAATGTCTCGAAGCCGGGTACGCCACTCGGACGCAGGAGGTTTCGAGCGAGCTCGCCTGGCACTTTCAGGGTTGTCACGACCAACGGCGCGCCATCGTCTACCTGGAGCAGGCCGCGCGTCGCGGCGACAGCCAGCATGCCCTCGGAGACGCCGTCGCGTATCTCGAGCCCGCGCTTCGCCTGATCGCCGATTTGCCGGACACACCCGAGCGCGACCGCAACGAACTCGGGCTGCGCCAGCTCTATGCGGTCGCGTTGTCGCAGTCCGCGGGGTACGCGGCGGATGCGCTGCTGAAGAATCTGGAGCGCGCGCAGGATCTGTGCGAGCGGCTCGCGGACCCCGCCGCCCTCTTCGACGTGCACTGTGGGCTCGTCCTGCTCCACAGCAACGGCGGCGAGCTCGCCCGAGCCGAGCTGGTCGGCGAGCGGCTGTCAAAGCTGGCGGAGGGCTTGGGCCCCTCGGCCGTCCTCCAAAGTGATTTCCTACGGGGTGGCGTCGCGATGTGGGGCGGCAAGCTCATCGCCGCGGAATCGCTCCTGGGCGGGGTGCTGTCGTCGACCGCATCCCTCGAGGATGGGGATCGGCCGTACGGGGTCAATCCCATGGTAGCGGCGCGTTCATTCGAAGGGCTCCGGCGGTGGATCGTCGGCGACTCTGCCGGAGCGAGCGCCGTGCAAGAGGACGCCCTGGCGCTCTCCGAGCGGAGCCGCCGCCCCTTCTCGGTCGCGCACGCCACAACGTTCAGCGCTCTTCTCCGGGCGTTCGAGGAGGATTGGGCAGAGGCGGAAAGGCTCGCCACCCTGGGCATTGATCTCTCGACCGAATACGGGTTCCCGCGATGGCGAGGGACCGCACTCGCGGCCCATGGCCGCGCGCTCGTGGAGCAGGGCCACGGGAACCAAGGTCTCGCGGAGATCCGCGAGGGTATCGACGAGCTGGGGCGAGCCGGAATGCGCCTCGGTAATTCCCTGCTGTTCTCGCTTCTCGCTGGGGCGTGTCTGCGGCTCAAAAAATTGGACGAGGGCCTCGCTGCGACGGACGCTGGATTGGCCCACTGCCGCGACACTGCCGAGAGACTGTTCGAGGCAGAGCTCTGGCGACTGCGCGGCGCCTTCGTGGAGGTGGGGGCGCGGCGCGGGAAGCACGCGCGTGCCGGAACGATCCCTGAGGCGGAGGAATGCTTCGACCGAGCGCGAGCGCTGGCGCGCGCGCAGGGGGCGCACATGCTCGGACAGCGCGTCCGCCCCGGGAACGTGGGACCCGCTGTCCGGCGCGCATCAGGCTGACGGGGCAGACGGAGGCAGCGCCCTAGGCGCTGAGTGAAGCCCGATGTCGGCTTTCCTGCGAAGCGCTATCGCCAGATCGAAGCCGCACCCCGATCGAGATGGCCAGCGGACAAGCGGGCGCCCGCAATGTTATTGGGGGCTCCAGCCGCCGCCGAGCGCCTTGATCAGCTGAATGCTCGCGACCATCTGGAGATTCACGGTTTGGGCCAGCGACAGCTGGTTGGCGAGCAGCGTCCGCTCGGCGTCGATGACGATGAGATAGTCCACCAGGCCGTACTTGTATTGCGCCTGGGCGAAGCGCAGGTAGTCCTGGGATGCGCTGACCGCCCCGCGGAGGCTTCCGACCTCATTGGTGAAGGCACGCAGGTCGGTCAGGGCATCCTCGACGTCGCCATAGGCGGCGAGGATCTGGTTCGTGTAGGCGGCCACGGCCTGCCGGTAACGCGCCTTGGTCGCGTCGAGATTGGCCCGGAGCCGGCCACCCTGAAAGATCGGAATCGAGACGCTGGGAAGGATCGACGACACGCGGCTCTGCCAGTTGAAGACCGTCGAGATGTCGGCGCTCTCGAAGCCGGCAGAGCTCGTCAACATGAAGCGCGGGTAGAACTCCGCCGTCGCCACGCCGACCTGGGCATTGGCGGCCACGAGATTCTGTTCGGCGGCCGCGACGTCCGGCCGCCGCGCCAGGAGCTGGGCCGGCAAGCCCGGCGGTACTGCCGGGGGCGATACCTCGCCCAGCGGATTGACGGCGACGGCGAATGACGGAGCGGGACGGCCGCACAGAATTGCCAGGGCATGCTCCAGGTCGGCGCGAGCCCGCAGGATGTCCCGCTGCTGGGCCACGGTGGTTTGAAGCTGGGCCTGCGCCTGAGCCACGACGATCGGCCCCACGAGTCCCGTCCTGAACTGGACGGACACGACGCGGACCTGCTCCCGATAGGCGAGGACCGATTGCTCGAGGATCTGCGCCTGGGCGTCCAGGGACCGGAGAGTGTAGTAGAAGCGGGTCACGTCCGTCTCCACGATGAGCCCGACCGCGGCGGCGTCATCGGCGCTCGCCTGGGCCTGGGCCCGCGCCGATTCGAACGAGCGACGCACCCGGCCCCACACGTCGATCTCGTACGTCAGATCGAACGGGATCAACCAGTCATTGACGGTGACGCCCTGCTGTACCCGCTGGCCCGTGACCGCGCTGTCGCGGTTCCCCGAGAAGCGCGTGCGCGAGAAGGCGGGATTGTTCGAGATGGTCGGATACAAAAAGCTGCCCGCCACGCGGGCCAGCGCGCGGGCCTCGTCCACGCGGGCCACCGCCTGCCGCAAGGTCTGGTTCGATTCAACGGCCGTCGTGATGAGGCGATCGAGCTCCGGCTCGCCATAGAGTCGCCACCACTCCTCCGGAACCGGCGGGCCCAGCTCGCCGATCGCTTCCGATTTGAAGCGCGCCGGCTGCTCCACCGGTGGGCGCACATAGTCGGGTCCCACCATGCAGGCTCCCGCCATCGCGCTCACCGTCGAGAGCGCGGCCAGGACACGAAAGCGGCGGAGAACCCGGCGCCCTCGCATGCTCGACCTAGGCTCCAGAGGGGCGCTAGCCGCCGGAGGGGGTCGGAGACTCGATGGGCGTGACAACCTGGCCCTCCTGGAGCGACACGGTGGGTTGTTTCACGACGGCTTCATTGCCCTGCAACCCGCCTTGGATGTCGATCGACGTCCCGAAGTCCCGGCCGAGTATCACGTCCTGGAAGTGCAGCTTGTTTCCCGGACCCACGATCGCAACGCGGGTGCCCTTGGCATTGAAGACGATGGCGGTGGACGGCACTCGCCAGTGCGTGCCGGCGGGGGCGATCTTGAAATTGACGTAGACGAACATTCCAGCGAACAACCGGTGCGACGGGTTGGGGATGTCGACCTGGGCCAGGAGCGTCCGCGTTCCGGGATCGATGGCCCCCGCGGTGCGGGTCACCGTGCCCGCCACCGGCTCCATGAGCTGGCCTCGCACGGCCACCTCGACGGGGAGGCCGACCTTCAGGCTCGGCGCGAACACCTGCGGGACATTGACGAACACGCGGAGCGTGTCGATCTGGGCGATCTCGAAGAGTCCGCTGGCGGTGCCGGTGACGCTGGATGGCGCCACCGCGGTGTTGTTGACCGGGCTGCCCGCCGTGATCAGCGCGCCCACATCCACGTTCCGCTGGATGACCGTGCCGCTGAAAGGCGCGAGGATGCGCTGGAACGACGTCATCTCCTGGAAGCGCTGGACGTTCGCCCGGTTCGACTCGACGTTCGCTTCTGCCGCCGCCAGCGCGGCCTGGGCCGTGCGGTACGTCGAGACGCTCTGATCGAGCGCCTGCTTGGCGACGGCGCCCTCAGCATCGGCCGCCTCGTACCGCGCCATGGTGACCCTCGCGAGATCGAGGTTGGCCTTCTGCAGATCCCGATTCCTTTCCGACTGCTTGAGATCGGCCTTGGCCTGCCTCAGCTGCTGCTCGATCTCCGGTGAGTCGACCTCGGCCAGGAGCTGGCCCGCGGTCACGCGGTCACCGATGTCCACGTAGCGCTTGCGGAGGTAGCCGCTCGTCCTGGCGTAGATGATCGAATCCTGGATGGCCTGCGTGGTGGCGGCCAGCGACAGTCCGGCCTCGGCCGCCGGCTGGGGGCGGACGACATAGACTTGGGTCAGCTCGCTCTGGACCTTCTGCGCGGCCGCGGCCAGCTCGCGCTGGTTGCGGATCCTCGGAACGATGCCGGCGACGAGCAGGATGACGAATAACCCCACAATCGCGAGCCCGATGACGAGCACGTATCGCGTTCGCGCGGCGCCGGGCTCGCTCATTTCTCGTCCTCGTCACCGGCCCGCTTCGGCGGCTTCCGGCGCAGCCGGCTGTACGCCACGGGAACGAAGAAGAGCGTGTAGAAGGTGGCGACGAGCAGGCCGCCGATGACCGCGCGGCCGAGCGGCGCGTTCTGCTCGCCCCCCTCTCCGAGGCCGAGGCTCATGGGGAGCATGCCCAGGAGCATGGCCAGCGCGGTCATGAGGACCGGACGAAGCCGCGTGCGACCGGCCATCAGCGCGGCGCCACGCGCGTCGCGACCGCCGAAGTCCGGCCGGCGCTGCTCGTTGGCGAAGGTGATCATCAGGATGCTGTTCGACGTTGCGACTCCGATGGCCATGATGCAGCCCATGAGGGCGGGCACGCTGATGGTCGTCCCCGTAACGAAAAGCGCCCAGAGAATCCCGGCCAGCGCGCCGGGAAGCGCCATCAGGATGATGAGCGGGTCCAGCCACGACTGGAAATTGACCACCATCAG
>Ga0137363_10002713_pt1 | contig 10611 bp, 10 predicted proteins | sample MadtaG_FD_104800 | JGI IMG/M metagenome (GOLD analysis project Ga0137363, IMG submission 104800) | Vadose zone soil microbial communities from Angelo Coast Range Reserve, California, USA - Mad1_115_16 metaG | ecosystem: Environmental > Terrestrial > Soil > Vadose zone | place: USA: California...
AAGAAGAAGAGCGTCAGCGGATCGCGCGCGACGACTATGAACTCTTTGAACAAAATCGCGCCGAGGCCGCGAAAAAGTTTGTGCTTCATATTCTTACAAGGAACGGCGGTCTCTAGTCCGCCGCCGGGGCGATCTGGAGAGCGCCCTTCCTTGGATTTCCTTCGCTTCGCTCAGGATGACGTTCACTGGATCTACGCGGCCTTTTGTTGTTCGGCGGCGTGCTTGGCGGAAAGCTCGACAAACACGTCCTCGAGCGAAGGACCCATTTCGTGAATCTCGGCATGACTGACGCCGACTTTGCGCAATTGTTCGTCGATCTGGGCGCGCTTGACGCTTTCATCGACCAACAGATGCATCGATTGGCCGAACACCGTGGCGCTGCGCACCCCACGCATCTCCTGCATGGCATGCAGTGCCATGGTCAAGTGATCGCACGTTACATCGAGCCGGCGCGTTCCAGGCGGATTTACCTCCGGCAGTTTTTTCAACTCGTCCGGCTCACCGCACACGATCAATTTCGACATGTAAATGTAGCCCACATGATCGCAGCGCTCCGCTTCATCCATGTAATGCGTGGTCACAAAAAGCGTCATGCCTTTACCAGCGAACTGAAAAAGTAGATCCCACAGCTCACGCCGCGCGACCGGATCAATGCCCGCCGTCGGCTCATCGAGAAAAAGCACGGTCGGCCTGTGCATGAGGGAGCAAGCCATTGCCAGTCGTTGACGCCAGCCGCCCGAAAGCTGCCCAGCGCGCCTGTCGATGTACGGCTGAAGATGCGTCGTGGCGATCATCTCGTCCCGCCGCTGGTTCAATTCGTGGCCGCTCAGGCCATAAAGTTTTCCTGCGAAAATGAGGTTCTCATTCACGGTCAACTCGTCGTACAGCGAAAATTTCTGCGACATGTAACCGATCATTTCCTTGATCGGCTCGGCATCCCGCACGATGTCGTGGCCGCCGATTCGCGCTGTGCCGTCGCTCGGCTCCAGAATGCCGCATAGCATCCGGATGAGAGTTGTTTTCCCCGAACCGTTCGGGCCGAGAAATCCGAAGATCGATCCTTTACCCACGGTAAACGAAACGTGATCAACAGCCGTGAATGTGCCGAAGCGCTTCGTCAGTCTGTCACATACGATCATCGGCTCAGGCATAAGCAAAAATGGAATCAGGAAAACAGGAATGCAGGAAAGAAACAGAGCTACTTCAATTTCGTTGGGCCCTGCTTTCCTGATTCATTCGTTCGACTCCTCATTTCACATTTGGAAAATAAACATCTGCAGCCATTCCGGCGCGCAAACGATCGTCGTCGGGGGGCAAGCGGATCTTAACTCCGAATACCTGTTTGATCCGATCCGCGACGGTTTGCACGTTGCGCGGAGTAAATTCGGCCTGCCGGTTTATCTGTTCGACCACGCCATCGAAATCCGTGTGCGGAAAGGAATCGACACGAACGCGAACGTGCTCGCCCAATTTGATTAAACCCAGCCAGGATTCCGGAACATAAACGCGTACCCAGAGATGCCCCGTCAACAGTAGCGTGGCGGCTTCGCGATTCGCAGGCAGTACGTCACCCACTTTTACGCTGAGCACCTCGAGAACCGAGTCAGCTGGAGCAATGACCTGCATTTCCGCCAATTGCGCATCAATATCGGCAAGCTGTGCACGCGCTTGCGCGACCCGCATCTTCGCTGCCGCAACATTTTTCTCCTGCGTTTTCGCGGAGCTGTCCGCGCGCTCGGCATCACTTGGGGACACCACTCTGCGTTTTAGCAAATCCTGCTGGCGCCGTGCTTCATCCTGCAAGAATTGGACTTGAGCCTCTTGTGCATCTGCGTCGTGGACCGCGGTGTCGATTTGCGCGGCTGCAAGATCGCGGCGCGCTCGGAGTTCTGACGCGTCAAGTTGCACGATCACTTGCCCTTGGTGCAAACGATCGCCTTCCCACGCGAAAATTTTGTCTATTCGCCCACCTGAGCGCGGGCCCACATGCGCTTCGTCCACCTCGATCGTCCCCGAAACCGCCTTGCCACGATGGCTGCAACCGGCGAGCAAGAAAAGAAAGGTCAATGCTCCGGCTGCTCGCATCAACTCCGAAAGTCTTCGCGAGCCCCGATTCTTTCGGGGTTGTTCGCCACGGCGAATCCGTCCTGCGGCGGATCGACCCGCCCCAACGAGTGACGCGTTCACGCTTTTCGTCCCTTTGCTGTCAGCGCACCTTCGAGAACAATCTTGAGGATCCCGGTGAACCCTTCTTTCGGCAGCATCCCAAGTTCCTCCATCTTCGGCGGATTCATGATCGATTGAACCATCGCCAGCAAAATTTCGATCATCAGTTTGGCCGGGACATCCTTGCGCACCATTCCCGCCCGTTGCCCTTCGACGAAAAATTTTCCAAAGTAGCGCTCGATTAGCGCGGCCCGACGCCGTTCGACGAGTTTGAAGACTTCCGGAGCTTTCTGGCGCATATCGCGCACGAACGGCGGCTTAATCTCATCCAATTCCCGTTGCGTACCGGCCAACAACTCGCGCAAAGCCGTTGGGAAATCGCGCGGGTGCGCGCACGTAACTTCCTTCAGTGTCGCTTCGACGCCTGCGAACTTATCGGCCAAAACAGCTTCGAGCAGATCGATCTTGCCTGGAAAATGCGCGTAGAGCGTTTTCTTGCTAATGCCCAACTCCTCCGCCAGATCATCCATGGTCACACTGCGGAATCCGTGACTGAAAAAGTGGACGCGCGCAGCATCGACAATTCGCTGCCGGTTCGGATCGCGCTTTGGGCTTCGCGGCCACGGTTTATGTGCCCGTTTCATATCCGTGATAAAGTCTTATCACGGTGTGGAAACTAATCCAGTATATTTAGTTTCCACGGCCAACTGCCCATATTTTCGTGTATCACCTTTTACCCAGTCGCTCCATCCTACATCTGGTGTGGTGAATGGAAGTCGGCGGCGGTTTGCGTCTGGGCTGCTTGTTGTTTGAAACGTAAAAGCTCGATCGAGAAGCCGATGAACAGCAGCAGTGTGGCAAAAAACGTGTTCCCATAAAGCTGCGCGCCGCTCGGGGATATCAGGCCGAGCGCGAGCAACGCCAGCGCGGCGAGACTCCACCAGATAATCGGAGACCGTTTTCCGATCAGGACTTGTTGCGTTGCCACCGCGAATGGCAGCATGAGCCAGGAATAAAAATACCCAAACGAAAGCGGTGTCGTCATCAGCATCAGCAAGAGAAGCAAAGCGAATTCCATCGAGTCGCTCTCTGCAGTTCGCATGCCGCGGGCAGGCATCACGGCAATAAACAAAATGCCCAGAACGAGTGCGACGCCGATGACAATGGTGTTGACGACCGGAAACTTCAGGTCCGCGAAGTTCACATAAATCGGTGTATGCGGAGCAGAAGCAGCATCGGCATCCACGTGTCGGAGGAAGCGATTAGTCACGCCCACGAGTGATTGATTTTTCCATGTGTAGCTGCGCATCGGGCGCTGACCCACGCTGGCTTCGCTGTATTTTAGCATTCCGGCGCTCCACTTCTCGATGTCCCGCCAGGCCCGTTCAAAGCCTCGGAATGGCGACGGCAGGACAAGAAGTAAAAATACCAGTGTCACAACAAGACTGGCTGCCGCTGTCCAGTAACGCCGATAAGTCAGGTAAACGATCGCAATTACCGGAAAAGCTTTGATACCTGCAGCAATTGCAATCAAAGCGCCGGCAACAATTTCGCGGTTTGTACGCAGCGCAACAAAAGCGCCGAGCATCAGCGCGAGCAAAACAAGGTTTGGCTGGCCGAGATGGTAACTGGACCAGATATAAACGATCACCAGCAAACTCGGGATTATGTAGAGCCAAACATTTCTCGCGCCAGCCGATCCTCCGGCGAGAAGAGCACTCAGCCTGGCACTGCAAAACCAAGCCGCAGAGTTGACGGCGACGAGGAGAAGAATCAATCCGCCCTGTCCGAGCAGACTCGCGCCTGCGAGAAAAAGCCCACAGGGCGGCGGATACATGAAATCGTACTTCCCGGACCGAAAGAAATAAATTTCATGGCCCGCGAGCACATGTTTGCCCGTCGCGTACCAAAGTTCGTAATCAAATAGAGTACGGCCGCGGAAATAACGCAGGAGCGGGAGAGCAGAAAACACAATCGCCGTCAGCACAAAGATCACGAGCAATGCACGAAGCCCGCCCCGGCTGTTGAATCGGCGATTCAGTGCCCCAATGGTTTTCGGGGCTGCGACTGAATCTTTCACGCTTTACGCCCGCCGACGGCGATGGACGGACGCGCCTTGTGCCAATCTGTGCTTTGTTCATAGGCATGTGCGATTTGTAAAATACGCGCTTCATCGAGCGCTTTGCCTAACAACTGCAATCCGATCGGCAGGCGACGCCCATCTACTTCGGCGAAACCGCACGGTACGCTGATTCCACAGATTCCCGCCAGGTTAGCAGCGATCGTGAAAATATCGGCAAGATACATTTGCAACGGATCGGCGACGCGCTCACCGACCTTAAAGGCTAGCACTGGCGAGGTCGGCGAAATCAGTGCATCGACTTTTTCGAAAGCCCTGGCGAAATCCTGGCGAATCAGCTCACGCACTTTCTGCGCGCGCAAATAATAAGCGTCGTAATAACCGGAGCTCAAAACATAAGTGCCGAGAATAATGCGCCGTTTCACTTCCGGCCCGAAACCCTCCTCACGAGTGCGGCCATAAAGATCGAGGATGTCTTTGGGATTTTCCGTGCGATATCCATAACGGACGCCATCAAACCGGGCGAGGTTCGTCGAAGCTTCCGCCGTGGCCACAATGTAATAAACCGCAACTGCGTATTCGGTAGTAGGCAACGAGACCTCGACAATTTCCGCGCCCAACGAATTCATCTGTTTCACCGCAGCATCGATTGCAGCTTTGACCTGCGGATCAATTCCTCCGATCAGGTATTCCTTCGGCAAGCCCAACCGGACTCCATGCAAATCGTGGTCGAATCTCGCGGCATAATCAGGCACCGGCTCGTTGAGAGAGGTGGAGTCTTGGGGATCATGACCTGCAAGCGCGTTCATCATTAGCACCGCGTCGCGGACGGTCTTCGTCAATGGCCCGATTTGATCGAGCGATGAAGCAAACGCGACCAGACCGAATCGCGAAACCCGCCCGTAAGTCGGTTTGAAACCGACAACACCCGAAAGCGCGGCCGGTTGCCGAATCGAGCCGCCAGTATCAGATCCCAGTGCACCGAAAGCTGCGTCCGCGGCGACTGCTGCTGCCGAACCGCCACTGGAGCCACCCGGCACACGCGACAAGTCCCACGGATTGCGCGTCAATTTCATTGCTGAATTTTCCGTGGACGAGCCCATGGCGAACTCGTCCAGGTTGGTTTTGCCAAAGGGAATCGCACCCGCTGCACGCAATTTCCGAATCACAGTGGCGTCGTAGGCGGCGCGATAACTCTGCAAAATCTTCGACGCACAGGTGCACGGCTGACCCATGACGTTGATGATGTCTTTGATTGCGAGCGGCACGCCGCCTAGCGGAAGATCGACATTCGACTTCTCTGCGTCTTTCGCGGCAGCGTCCACATCGAGTGAGAGATAAGCGCCGATTTTTGGATCGATTAATTCAATGCGATCTCGCAGCGCATCGATGACTTCTCGCGCGGAAACTTCGCGGCGACGCAACAGTGACTGCAGATCGGCGATGCTCAGCGCCGGCAGATCTTTTTCCGTCATTCGACGACTTTCGGGACGATAAAAAGGCCGTTCGCCTGTCGGGGCGCGTTGCTCAGCGCTTCCTCCGCTGTGAACCAGTCATGAGGTGCGTCCTCGCGAAAGACGTTAAAAATTGGAAGGGTGTGCGCAGCCGCTTCCACCTGGCTCACGTCGGCTTGACGAAGTTTTTCGACGTACTTCAGCACGTCGTCCAGCTGCTTCTGAAAAACTTTCGCCTCGGCTTCACTCAGATTCATCCGTGCCAGCCTGGCAACATACGCGACATCGAGGTCGGAATTTCTGGCCATGATTGTCGCTCAAGAATGCAGATGACTGATAAGCCACATGACAGCGGCCGCGAGCGCCATCAAAAGAAACAGAAAAATGATCCGGCCTTCCCGCCGCACTTTGCGCAGCGAACGAGGCTTTCGCGTGCTTGGGCTCGCATCGCGGGAATGTCCGCCCTCGAGCGCTAGCGAGACGTGGAATCGCTTCTCGGTTTCGCCTTTTACGCCTCGATCCGCCCCTTGCGCTGGAGACTTGTTCTCCGCGCTTGCCCGCCCCTTTGTGACCATGCGCTCGAGTTTGTCAAGCTTCTCACGCAGCTGCGCTTCCTGTCGTGATATCTCTTGTTGCCTGTGACGAAGCGGCGTGGTCGATCTGCGCGAACGACGAAACATCCCCATCACCGGCTGGCCATCCAAAAGAAAAGCGCAAGCGCAACAGCGCCAAAGATAATCAGCGGCAAGGTGAGAGCGACGCCGATCTCCAACCACTGAAAAAACGAACGGCCATTGTGGCTTTCGTAAGCGTCTGGCCCGACGTCAGGCAACGCGGCCTCGCCAGGTGTTGCGCCAGCTGCTTGTAACCGGCTGCGTTGCTCGCTGTACTCGGTGCGCGCGTCGTCCACCGTGCTCAAAGCCCGGCTCAGCTCCTTGTGCAAATCGGAGGGATTCCAGCTTCTGGGATCGATCGCTTCAACTAATTCCAGATGTTGAGTAAAACTTTCCCGAGTCGCCCGGATTTGCTCCAGCCGACTTTGCGCGCTGTACGCTTCGCGCTCGAGCACAACCAGCGCGCGCGCCAGCTTATCGGCCATTTCTGTCCGGCCATTCTCCAGTTCCTCCTGGCGCCGGCTTAGTTCTTCCAATTCGCGTTTCTGTTTTTCGATCTGCTCCTGCTGGCGCTTGAGCTGGAGCAGTTGCTCTTGCGCTTTTTGCACCTGTGAATCCAGATGCTCGGCAGAAATTGCTTCGTCCCCGCTTAACTCGAGCATTTGTTCTACCGGTCGAATTTTTTCTGCCATGATAAATCGCGACTCCCTCCGGCCTCGCGGTAGCGCATATTAAGTGGCTGACTTGAGAATTCCAGATATTTCCATCAACAACGCGCAAAAATTTTCTGATCAAGAGCGTTCAGCGCCCCGGCATCATCTCAAGAAGAAAACCCCTGAAATATTCTGATTCCGGAATTGTAGGCAAAACCGGATGATCAGGCGCCTGCTCGAACCGGCGGATGCGTCGGGCGGAACGTCGGGCTTCTACAAGCGCGTCGGTGATTGTCTCCGAGAATGCTGTATCGCTCACATGATGCGAGCATGAAAAGGTCGCCAACAAACCGTCTTTCGATAACAGCCTGAAGGCGCGCATGTGCAATTCCCGATAACCGCGGAACGCGTCGCGCAGTCCGCCCCTGGTCCTCGTAAACGACGGCGGGTCGAGAACAATCAGGTCGTATTGTGCCCCCGCTTTTTCAGCTGCGCGGAGGAATTGAAAGACATCCTGCTCGATCCACTGCGCCTTCAGTTCATTGTGCGCCGCGTTTCGTCCCGCGGCGGCAATGTTCTCGTGATTTTCTTCAACACCGGTCACATCCACCGCACCTGCGCGCGCACACGTCAGCGCAAATGCTCCCTGGTTTGAGAAGCAATCCAGAACGCGCCGGTCGCGGGCGTATCCCGCGACGACTCCGTAGTTATGTTTTTGATCGAGATAGAAACCGGTCTTTTGACCATGCAACAGATCGACTTCGAGCTTTACGCGCTCAATTTCGATCGTGATTTGTGAAGGAGTTCCACGCAAAATGCCTCTACGCAATTCCAATCCTTCTGCTTTGCGGACCGGCGCATCGTTTCGTTCGATGATGGTAACGTCGCCGAACAGATCGACTATCACAGCCGTGATCGAATCCTTTCGAATATCCATGCCACACGTGAGAGTTTGCAAAACGAAATTATCGCCGTAGCGATCGATGATCATGCCAGGCAGACCGTCACTTTCGCTCCACACAACGCGGCGCAGTTTTGGATCGACGTTTCGCCGGTCGCGATACTCGGAGGCTTGCGCAATGCGGCGCTGGAAGAAATCAAGATCCAGATCCTGCCGGCGCCGCGAGAAACGGCGGGCGACGATTTGTGATTTTGAATTGTAAATGGCGCTGCCAATCAAACGGTCCTTGCCGTCCTTGAGTGAGATGACGTCGCCATCGGCCGGATTTCCAAAAACCTTCAGGACTTCACTTGAGAACACCCAGTCATGTCCATGCAAAATTCGCGCCCGCGGTTTGATGACGATTCCTGACATAGATCAGAAAGCGTCCAACGCTCGACGTCTAACGTCCAACACTCAACGAAAGAGATTCTGAATTGGGCGTTGAAAGTTAAGCCTTGCGCGTTGAGCATTTGCGGATGCAAATCGCTACACAATCCTCCGTCGAGCTGCCGGGAATCCAAAAACTGCGCAGCGGCAAGGTGCGCGAAGTTTTCGATCTCGGAGAGACGCTACTCTTTGTCGCGACGGATCGCATTTCGGCTTTTGACGTCATCCTTCCCGACCCAATTCCGTACAAGGGCGCGGTGCTCAACCAAATTTCCGCGTTCTGGTTCAAGCGTTTTGATGGGATTGAGAATCACGTTGTCACGGCAGATTTTGAGCAATTCCCGAACGAACTGCAGCAGTTGCGGCAGCAGCTTGTCGGGCGTTCGATGATCGTGAAGAAAACGAAACCGCTGCCGGTGGAATGCGTAGTGCGTGGTTATCTCGCTGGTTCCGGTTGGAAAGAATATCAGGAATCGCAGAGCGTTTGCGGGATCAAACTTCCAGCCGGACTGAAACTGGCATCCCAATTACCCGAGCCAATCTTCACGCCGGCGACAAAAGCAGAAGAAGGTCACGATGAAAATATCGACATGAAACTGTGCGCTGAAATCCTCGGTGAAGAACTCGCGGACCGCGTGAAAGCACTAAGTCTGGAAATTTATTCGCGCGGGCGCGATCACGCCGTCCAGCGGGGAATCATCGTCGCAGATACGAAATTTGAGTTTGGCACTGTTCACGGAGATTTGCTCTTGATCGACGAATGCCTCACGCCGGATTCTTCGCGCTTTTGGCCGATGGACGAATACGCCGTTGGCCAGAGCCCACCCAGTTTCGACAAACAATTCGTGCGCGATTATCTGGAGACGCTCGACTGGGACAAGACTCCGCCTGCTCCACGCCTGCCGAAGGATGTTATTGAAAGAACTTCCGCGAAATATCTCGAAGCATTTCGGCGCCTGACTGGGAGCGAGATCGCGAACGCCTAGATCAATCCGATTATCAATCCAGCCCCTGCGCGGACGCTTCCGCTTGAAACGAAAATGTCAGTAAGCCGGCCGGACATATTGTTTATCATGACCGACCAGCAGCGGTTCGATACGATCGCTGCGCTCGGTAACTCGCACATTTATACGCCCAACCTTGATCGTCTGGTGCGAAGAGGAATCTCCTTTTCGAATGCATACGCCACGTGTCCGGTTTGCGTCGCCGCTCGGTACACAATCCGGACAGGCTGTGAGCCGGCGACGACGCGTGTCTTTAGTAATGCGAAGGCCAATCCGTCGGCGGGACAGCCATTGGAAATGGAAGCCCGTTGTGGGCCCTATCTCGGTCGAGTCATGTCGCACCTCGGGTACCGAACGTTTGGCATTGGAAAGTTCCATACCTATCCATGGGATGAAGACGTCGGTTACGAAACGGTGTGGCGCAGTGAAGAGACTTACCATCCGCCTAAGCGCGAAGGCGATGACTACGGTTCATGGCTCGCTCGCGAGCATCCGGAGTTCGATTTCCTCGAGCAACCAATGGGAGAACGCAGCGAGATGTATTACCTGCCACAGCGCAGTCCGCTTCCAGCAGAGTTAGGCGCGGAATGGTGGGTGGCCGATCGCGCAGTCGAGGAGATTGCGAAGTCAGACGACGCTCACCCGTTTTTCGGATTCATATCATTTCTGGGACCGCATCCACCGTTGGCTCCGCCAATTCCTTTCAATCGAATGTATAACCCGGATCGAATGCCGGAGGTGGTTCTCGGTACGGTGGAGCAAGATCACTTGGATGAAGAGATTCCTTACATGCGATATGCCGTATGGGCAGACGCGATTAATCCAGCGCTGGCGAAAATCGTGAAGGCCCGATATTACGGCGAAATCAGTTATCTCGATCATTGCCTTGGCCGAATCCTTGATGCAATCGAAGCGCAGCCGAACTCGGAGAACATCCTGATCTGCTTCTTTTCAGACCATGGCGATCTCTTGGGCGATCATCACGGCTGGCAGAAACAAAACTTCTTTGAGGCCGCCTGCCGTGTTCCTTTGCTGCTGAGTTGGCCAGGCGTGCTGCCAGCAGGAACCGCTCGGAATGAGTTAATCAGCCTTGCAGATCTCTTCGGAATTGCCACCGAGGCTGCAGGCGAGTGCCAGGTGCGGGAGGGTACGAACGTTTTCAAAATGCTACGGGGTGAGTCTGCACCGCGAGAATATCTTATTGGTATGGTTGAACCTCCCGGCTCACACGATTTCAAACTGATGGTTGTCACCGATGAATGGAAATTCATTTTCATGGCGAACGGCGGCCGGGAACAATTGTTCAATCT
>Ga0137363_10002715_pt1 | contig 10610 bp, 14 predicted proteins | sample MadtaG_FD_104800 | JGI IMG/M metagenome (GOLD analysis project Ga0137363, IMG submission 104800) | Vadose zone soil microbial communities from Angelo Coast Range Reserve, California, USA - Mad1_115_16 metaG | ecosystem: Environmental > Terrestrial > Soil > Vadose zone | place: USA: California...
GATGTGGCAACACTCAAGAAGCTCAACCCATCGAACTACACCGATGAACGGTTTGGATTACCCACGGTGCGCGACATTTTCACGGAGCTCGAGAAGCCCGCTCGCGATCCCCGTCCCGAATTCAAGACGGCCGAGTTCAAGGACGGCATCGAAGAGATCAAGGATTTGCGGCCGGGCATGATTCTCGAAGGTACCGTCACCAATGTGACCAACTTTGGCGCCTTCGTCGACATCGGAGTGCACCAGGATGGGTTGGTGCATATCTCGATGCTGTCCAACAAGTTCGTAAAAGACCCGCATGAGATCGTGAAAGCCGGCCAGGTCGTGAAAGTCAAGGTGCTGGAGATCGACGAGAAACGCAAGCGCGTCGCCTTGACCATGCGACTTGAGGACCAAGCCGCGCGACCACGCGAGAATGCGGCGCCGCCGCAGCGCGACTCGCGGCCCGCAGCACCCGCTGCCCGCGAACGGTCGCAGCCCCAGGGCCGTAGTGCGATGGCAGATGCGCTAGCCCAGGCGTTCAATCGTAAAAAGTGAGCGAACGGGAGCCTCAGCGGCGCGGGGCCGAAACTCGCTGACGCCAAGGGGGCGTCCACTGTGCTCCCTCGCGGCCCCGCTCCCAGAATCGCGCTGCCGCAGTTCTTTTTTGTGACGAGCCTTACCACCGCTCCTGAGGACACTCACGATCATTGAGCATTCGGACTACGGTTTAGGGGCATATTCTCCGTCTGGCCGGGCCGGTCGGGCTTTCCTGCCCTCGCCCGGATGAAGGTGCTCGAGAAGTGCGGCTATATGCTCGAAGCTATTTTGAAAGGAGAAGTTCAAAAAAATGCGGTCTACTACGACATCCCGCATTTTTCGCTCCGACCACCCCATTTGCACTTGAGCGGTGCGTGACGCGCCGCACTTGAACCACACTGGTGCAGTGTCGGTTATGTACGATTCTGCGCGACAATTGACTCGGCAAAAAATACGCTGAAAGTACCCTTATCCAGTCGGCCAATTGTCGGCGTCTGCCAATGAGAGCGCTTGGCACGGCGCTTGCTTGTTTTCTCTTGTACCGATAGCGCAAGAGTTCGAAGGACTAATTTCAGGGAGATGGCCATGCGGTTCCACAACGAAAGGAACAAGCGCCTTGATCCGATGGGGCACTCCCGGATCGCTGCGCCACCACCGGGTAATGAAAAGTTTGCAATACGCCGGCGTGGAATTCTCGCGCGGCGTCCCGCCAAAAGATTCCAGCGCCCAGAATCGCTGTTGCACGACGAGGAGATTGCCGACGACTCGCTGATGATCAACCTGTGCTATGAAGCCCACCTGTCAATGCAAAAAATGCTTACGGTTTTCGCCGAATTACGCGGGGATGATGCCGAAAGCCCAATTAGCTAAGCCGGTTGTAGGGCAGCGGCAAGCCGCATGCTGGCATGCAGACAAGATGATGGCCTGACACACTACTTGAGCGAATCCTGGTAACGCGATCAAATAGTGAGAGCGGTGGCGTGGCCAGTTACTCCTTAGCGTACTCATACGCCCGGTAAATACTTCCAGATTCAAACGACCCAACAGGTCCATCCAGGCCACGACGGCCGGATCGGTTTACGCCGGTCCTCCATAAAGGCCACCCCCTCGAATCACTTCCCTTTGGTCATTGAAAGTGAGCATTTCGATCACACGCCGGCGACCGAGACTTCGATACAGAATCCCAAGCGAGTTGACTCCAACATGCACATCAATCAGCTCAAACTGAATAGGCGGAACAGCTGCCAGGCCGACTGCCCAGTATGCTCGAATCGCCGCCTTCCCACGCAGCACGCCGCTGGGGTCTATCTTACGCTCGATGATTAAGGGCGATGACATTTCAAAGTCCTCAACATAGTGCGACAAGATCCGATCCAGATCGTGGGAATTCCACGCCGCGATCCACTCTGTGGCAAAGTCATGTGCCCACGCTTGGTCGATCACAGAAGCTCTCCATTGATACCGTGGACGCTCACATTCGCCAGGCCGCACTGGCATATCGGTTAGGACTGTGCCGACTGCCAAAGGACAGATACTATCCCACAATGGCTGGCGCACCGACAACCATTGCTTCGAAGTCTTGGACCCACACGATACACTCCTCGCGTTTTTTTCCGTCATGGTCAGTGATGCGAGAGTCGTGCTCGACAACCTTTGGGTTACGCCGGAACAGATCGCCAAGGGCATCGGCCGACGCGCATGCGAACGTGTCTTTCAGTTGGCGCGCGAGCAGGGATGGACCGAGCTATGGGTGCTCCCCGATCCCCCAGCAGAAGGCTTCTACGTGAAGATCGGATTTTCAGATACCGGCGAGCGAGTACCCTCCCGCGTTCCTGGCGGGCCGATTTTCTCCACCTATCGCATTCAACTATCGGATGAGCCACCGACCTGACGAACTGTCGGTCAGCGTGCAGGTCGAGCGTTTGGAGAGCCGCGCTGACGCCTGCAATTGCGACGTCCCCGAGCTTAGCCACAAAATACAGGTCGACAAGGAAGTAGAGCGTCTGAAAGACCATGCCGATGGCGATGGGAACCGCCATTGCCACTAGCAGCTTTGTTATGGCTCCTCGGGTCAGATCTTTCACGCCAGTCCCCCTAAACCCTCAAAAAAAGTCGTGCCCTATCGGGATTGTGGCAGCAATTTGGCGGTCCGTCGCGTGGAACAATCTCACCTCGCCGCTACCGAATCGGACCACGCCTCCAATCGTCGCTTTGCCTTTGGCATCAATGCTCCTTCATTTGGAAAGACGCATTTCATACCGGCGCTGCAATGACAGACGCACTGTTTATTGTTTCGACGAAATCTGATAAACCGGATAGGCTCCAGGGATTGCAGTACTGACATTGAAGACGGCGGGGTCCGCGATATCGTGCAGCGAGACCCGGCAGTGTAGCGTTGAAGATCCGACTCTAGTGGTCAAAGCAAAATGATTGTTCTTAGAGAATATGCCGACTCCGATCTCGAAAGGTTGGTTAGCCTGGCCAACAACGAAAACGTATCACGCTACCTGGTGAACACGTTTCCGTATCCGTACACCACGGCGGATGGCGAATGGTGGATCCGAACCGGATCAAAACAGAATGGCGCCATTACTCGAGTGATCGAACATGAGGGGCTTTTCGTGGGCAGCGTTGGTATCAACCCTCAGATCGGATGGCGTGATCATCTCGGTGAAATTGGCTATTGGGTGGCAGAAGAACACTGGGGTAAGGGCATTGCGACGGCTGCATTGCAGCATATGACGGACTACGGATTCACCAATCTACAGTTTCGCAAACTTTACGCTCCGGTATTGTCCCCGAATATTGCTTCGATGAGAGTGCTTGAGAAGTGCGCCTACAGCAGGGAAGCGATTTTGAAGGGTGAAGTGCAGAAACGCGGAATTTACTTTGATACTCACCATTTCTCCCAGGATCGGTGATGCAGACCGTACCGCCTGCCGTCGACGGCGTGCGGGTGCGCAAATTCGATGGCGCCGATACCTGGGAGTACGTCGACTGAAGTATTCCCGCGGCGCCGGCCTCGCGGCGTTCGCCACGCGGTTGCTCTCCTTGTATGCCACGCTGGCACAGCGCAGCAGCGTCATTCCTTCGTCACACCGTCCCCGCAAAATCGATCCGCTCCAACCCATTCCACGGCTATCTCTGGTCACCATCACAAGCTGAGGAAATTCACCCATGGAAACACTGCCACCATACCAAGAGGCTCACGCCTTACCCACTCGCTCGGTACCAGTGCAAGCGAGCCTGGAAATTCATTCCATGGAGATTTCCACCGTGATGACGGAACGCCGCGAAGTCACCGACGAGGAATTGGAACTCATCGAGATGCGTTATCAGCAGGCGCTGGCAATCCAGAACCTCGAAGCCCTATTCGCCGAGGGTCTGCTCAATTGTAAGTGAAGGGTCAAACATTTAAGACCTTTCCCGCAACTACTTCTCCGCCACCGTGACCAACAAGCGCTCCGTCCCGATACATAATAACGCCCATATGATTGAACTTAGAATGCGTTGCCCGTTGAATGGCCACGGACTGCGACGACAACGACGTCTGAAATATGATGTCGCCATCCTGAACGGCGGGAATGCGGACCGAACAGGCTACTGCCGACGCTACAACGATGCATATGAAGCATAGTGATCTTGGGCTCGGAGTCGCCGTAATTGGCAAGGCGATCTACTTTGCCGGGTGAGCCCGGGCAACGAGCCGTTCGATAGCGGCCGTATCCACAAATTGATGAAACTCCACAACCTTGTGCTCGCTCACCTTGACCACATCGACAATCTCCGTGGTAATCAATTCACCCGATGGATTGAAGACGGTGGTGAGTTTGTAACGCACGGCAGCCGTGTCGCCGTCGATTACCCGATTGTAAATTTCCATATCCTTCCAGGTCCACACGCGAACGAGCTCCGTCACCTGATCGCGTATTGCTGACAGCGAATCGCTCGCCCGCGCGATCGTGCTGGCATTCGCAGAACCGGCCAGTCGAAATTTGGAGTGGGCTGCGAAAAACTGCATGCATCGGTCTCCATCGTTGGAGAGTCGGGCTTTATAAAAGTCTTGCAGCCACTGTTCGAATTCGGAGCGATTCACCGCTGCAGTATAGCCCGACCTTCCCAGCCGCGCGCGAAAACTCACCCATCGGAGCCCCCACCAAAGCCATTCCCGTGATTCGGGTAATCTTGCGCAACATCCAGCGCAGCGACTTGAACCTCCTCGCAGCCTACCGCAAGATCCCGATCTTAGGGGCGCCGCCGGTGGCCATCACCTACACCCGAGCCCGCACCCGCGCCGTCTACCGCAAATCCATCGATGAGCTCTACGAACTCCTCGACCCGATGACAGGTCCCACCGCCGCGAGCGGATGTTCTAACTTGCCATCAATTCGGCTTCTTAAAGCGAAACAGGAACTGATCGGTGTGACCGCGGACAGACGGATCGAACACATTTTTGCTGCGATCATCGTCCTTGTTTGCAAGAATTGAGCTCTCGGCATCCAGCTTAAAGCCAGCTGCCAGCACATCCGTCTTCACTCTTGCCGGATCGATCCGGTGCAGTGTATCGGTTGCGCCGATCCCTGAGCCCGCTATCGCTGCGTGATCCAACACGACATAGACACCGCCTGGCTTCAGGGCGGCAAAGACCGCCTTATTGAATGCGGGTACATCCGCTGGTCCCATAAACTTGTTGTAGAGATCGTGATAGTTCTGTCGAATGAGCACGGCATCGAGTCCCGACGGCAATACCGATGCGACCGGCTCCTCACTAACAATGACATTGGGCGACTGACTCGCCAGCTCTTTCATGTGCGCTAATGCTTCGGGATGGGCCTTCACGAGTTCGGCCGTTTCAACCGCGTAAACTCTTCCGGACGGCCCGACGGCCTGGGCAAGCGATGCTGTAAGGCGCCCCGCCACGATATCGGCTACTTTGTCTCCTTTTTTGAGCCCGATAAATTTGACAACTTCGGGCGCCTTCCAAGCGGGATCGACCGTTGGTGCGGCGGATTGCGACAATGCGCTCGTTCCAGCGCCCATTGAGATAGCCAACGTTAAAGATAATCCGAGCTTTCGCATGTGCCAATCCTTCTAGGTGGTTTCACAATAAGACGAGCGACCGCCCTCTGTTCCGACAGTTCCGTCGAAATTATTCGATCTCGGCAAAGGAGTATCCGTGGCGCTGGCCTCAGCATTTTGTTCGTATTCGCAGGTATCGAGATCGGTTGAAGGGTCATGGCTCCGAGGAGGTCACCAAGGCACTGGCGGTGGCTGACATTGCCGAGGCCTCACGAAAGGCTTCGATGCCGTTAAAGGGAACGTCGTGCCGGCCCAACGGCGTTCTCTGTTGATACATTCGGGCGAATCCTCACGTTCATCGCTACTGCCTGTTCCGCTCCCCATTCGTAAAGATGTTGAAGCACGGGTCGTAATGTCTGTCCCTTTTCCGTCAATCGATATCGGGACCGATCCGTTCCATTATCATCGCGCCCGCGCTCAATCCACCCCTGGCGCTGGAGATCCGCAAGCCGTTCGGTGAGAACCTTGTCCGACAGATCAGGGACCCGCTCCCGCAGCTCCGCATAACCCAGGGGCTGCTCTTTCAACCGGGCAAGAATGACGACTTTCCATTTGCCACCTAACAAGTTCAGGGACAGTTCGACTGGGCAACCTACTGAATTGGGAAATCGTTTCACAACTGTCCTCCTCGGCGACACACCAAATGGTTCGTTGAACCGCGCTTCCTCATTACGTACTCTGCCGGAAACGTTGAGGGTAGGTGCACATGAAAATAATCGCGTTCGACAAATTCAAACCGGGCGTCACGCTCGACCATCTACGCCCCTATTTGAAGGAGGAAGTGGCCAACGTGTGGCGACTTTGGAAGGCCGGCATTGTACGTGAAAATTATGCACGCGCCGACGTTGGTGGGGTAGTGATCGTATTCGAGTGCGCCGACGCAGTGGAGGCAAAACGCTATGTGGCAGATTTTCCACTGTCAAAGGCAAACCTCATCGAATGGGAATTCATAGCCTGTGCAGCGCCGTTACCGCTGGAATTTCTTTTTGACCAAACCGTGGACGTAGCCGCCCCATACGATCGAACGGCTAGGCGGTAGGGACAGGTGTTTCAACCATGAAGCGAGCGAGCGGCGTCTCAATCCCTACTCATTTCGACGACCTTTGTGATCCGGCATGCACGGCACTGCTGATCTACGACATGCAGGTCGGTATTTGCCAACAGCTCAAGAGCGCAGATACCATCGTTGCGGCGTGCATTCGCGCACTCACGGCGGCGCGCAGCGCTGGAATGCGAGTCGTATTCACGCGACACCTGTCCTGTCCGCGCGCCTGGATGGGGGCCACGCAGTATCGTACGGCAATGAATTGGCAACGGGTTGAGGACCCCGCTGCCGTCCGGCCCTGGTTTCTACGCGGTTCTCCAGCATCCGCCATCATTCCGGAACTCCAGCCCAGCGATGACGAATTGGTCCTCGACAAACTTGCGATGTCTGCATTCGAAGGCACTCCCCTGGCGTTTGCCCTACGCGATTCCAACATTACGGGTATCGCCATCGTCGGTATCGCACTCGAGATCGGCATTGAGCCGACCGTGCGTCACGCCACAGATCTTGGATTTATCCCCATGGTATTGACCGATGCCTGCGGGGCGGGATACGCGGACGCCGGACAGCGTGCGCTCGACACGATGCGTTTCGTCGGTGAAGCAATCCTTAGCGATGTTGGAACATTTTCGGATCGTCTCCTGCAGTTTCGCTAAGCCAGTATCCTCAACTAATTCCCCGTACGAAACCGAGTCCACTCCCGCGTAATCAATCGAGTGTATTCTAGGGGTGGAACTTTTGGAACAATCAAGCGCGCGCGCGTCGACTCATCAGGGTAAACGGCCGCGTCGCTTTTGATCGAAGCGTCGACAAGCGGCGATGACGCGGTGTACCCATTGGGATAGTGGATCGCGTTTGTGATTGCCGCCATCACATCCGGGCGCATCAAAAAGTTCATCCATATTTCCGCATTGTGCGGATGAGGCGCGTCGGCCGGGATGGCCATCATATCCAGCGTCATGAGTGCTCCCTCCTTGGGTATGAAATAAGCAATGTGGGCGCCCGTCCTTGATTCGGTTGCTCGACTTTGCGCCGTTTCAACATCTCCTGACCAACCCAATAACAGACAGGTATTACCATTCGCGAGATCGGCGATCGGCGCCGGATCAATGTTGCGCACGAATGGTCTGATCGCCATCAGCAACTTGGAAGCCGCGGCTACGTCCAGCGGGTCTAGTTGATTCGGATCGCGGCCCATATAAATCATTGCCGACGGGAAAACATCCATCGCGGAATCGACGACGGAGATACCACAATCTTTGAGTTTGGCCGCACTGCTGGGATCAAAGAGGAGCGCCCAACTATCAAGCGGGACTTGTCTCAAACGGGCTCGTACTTGATCGACGTTATAGCCGAGGCCGGTGGTACTGAACATGTACGGAACGGCGTACAGATTATCTGGATCATAAACGGCAAGGCGACGCATGATATCCGGATCGGCATTTTGTAGGTTAGGTAAAGCCGCCTTATCGAGCTTACGGTACACGCCGGCCAGTCGCATGCGCTCGAAAAACGCGCCCGTTGGGAGCACAACATCGTAGTTCGTATGCCCGGTCAGTAACTTTGTTTCCAGGACCTCATTATTGTCGTACGTGTCATAGTTAATCTTGATCCCGGTTTCCTTCTCGAAGCGGGCTACCGTATTCGGGGCGATGTAGTCAAGCCAATTATAGACATTGAGAACCTTCTCGTTGTCCTGCCCGGACGACGATAACGGCTTTTCCTCGCCGGCGGATTTCGTATTCGATTATTCTTCGTGACGATTGCAGGCCACGAGAGTGAGCAAAACAACAACAAGCGTTGCTGCGCGAGAACCTCTACTTGGCTGTGATAGCCCAACTCCGCGCATGCACGATCCCTCTTGAACGCGTTGTATCGGAATCTAGCACGATATCCAGTGTGAAGGCCTCCGGAGCTTGACCCTCACACCGTCTCCGCAATCTCCAAATACCGGCAAAACGCATTCGCCATCCGCATCTGCTCCGGCGTCCGGCATTCCGGCTCGAACAGCGCTGGAGAGCACACCAGTATAGTCAAGCACTTCGCGCGCGAAGTCGCGACGTTGAGCCGATTCAGGCTATACAGGAAGTTCATACCCCGAGGCGCGTCCGCGTGCGTCGAGGTCGTCATGGAATAAATCACGATCGGCGCCTCCTGTCCCTGGAATTTGTCCACGGTGCCGATCCGCGCACCCGGCATCCGGTCCTTCAAGTCGAATACCTGGGCATTGTAAGGCGCGATGATCAAAATATCATCCAGAGAAACCACCTTCTCCTCTCCGCTTCGATCAATCCAGGTCGTCTTGGCTCCCACAATCTCGGCGACGATCTTCTCGATCGCCTCTCCCTCCTCCGGCGACGAGTTCTGATTGCCGCGGTGTTCCACCGGCCGATATCGCAGGCCTGAGCCTTGAATACGCCCCGTGGAGGAGCGAATGACCTGGCGCTCGAGACCCGGAATCATCGTCAGTCGACTCTCATAGAAGAGCTCTGAAGTAAAAGCACAAATGTTGGGATGAAGTCGCCACGTCTCCCCTAAGAAGAGCCCCTGCTCCGCCCCGATCGTCTGGCGACTATTCAGGATGTAATCCAAGGCGGAGACCCCGGTCCCTTCCGGGTGACTCCCCTGCGCTGGCTGGTCGAGCTGTCTCGGATCCCCGAGCAGCACAAGGCTGGGTGCCGCATGCGACACCGCGAGTACATTGGCGAGAGAAACCTGCGCCGCCTCGTCCACAAAGAGCACGTCGACACTCTCCAACGCCTCCGCCCGCGACCAAAGCCACGCCGTCCCGGCAGCCACGTCGCAGCTACCGTGCAATGCCCGGAAAACGTCCGCGTTGTTCTTGGCGAAAATCAGATTGGGCTGACCCTCCTCCGCTTCAGAAACTTTCTGGATGCACCGAACCGTCTGTTCCACCTCACCTGCGGCTTCGAGCACCTCATCCAGGAGGCGCCGAATGACCTTATGGCTGGTCGCCGTAATGCCCACCTTCGCGCCGGACTTCACCAATGCGCAAATCATGCGGGCCCCAATATGCGTCTTACCAGTTCTCGGTGGACCCTGAACCGGAAATACGCCGGCACGAAGCTTCGGCGCAATGCGGACCGCCGATTCCAACGCGCTCTCATTTGGCAATCTGATGGGCTCCGCGCCGAGCCGCGGCAGCGATCGCAACAGAAGGTCCCGCGCAGCCGCGTACTGCCCCTCGCCCGCCAGCCCGCAGCGGGCCACGTAGTCCCCCAATCTCGCGAGCGACTCGGCTTGCTCTTTCGTGCCGATGACATCGTGTTCGAACACGGCATCCGGATGCACCGTGGCGCTGTCGCCGCGCTTCTTGATATCGACCACTCGTTCATCCAACGAAATGCGCTCGACCGCGCCCAGCTTGTCACCGCCGACGCGATGCAGAGATTCACCGCCGCGAAACTCCGTCTCCTGCGCCGGAAATCGATAGCGGTGCACCGGTGATCTCGCGGTACCGCCGGCGCTGCCGGCGAACTCGAGGCCACTGATCGCAGCCCGCTCGTCGAAGAGGTCGTCGCTCGAAAGCCCCGACAGCCGAAAATACTCCCACCACACTGCCTTCTCTTCGCGCCGATGCCAATCCAGTGTATGCGCCAAGATCCAACGCGCCTGCTGCTCCGCGCTCCGTTCGTGAACATCCGCGGGGACGTCCCCGGTCAATCGGCCGACCAGTTTCTCGATTCGCTCTTGCCAGGCGCTTCGGTCTTCACTGGCCTCGTCCGTTGCAGGCGCCGGCCGGTCGATATCCGCCCCCTGCGCCACAAGATCCGCCCGCACCCGCTCCAACCAGTCCCGAAGACCCCGGGCAGAGACGCAATCGTCACGGTTGTATCCTGCGACGGTTTCTTTGAGTTCGATGGTAATGGCCTCGACATCCTTGAACTCGAGCGAGGTCTGTACATTCGCCAGCGCCCGACTCGCATCCTCGAGCTTCGTCGTGCGC
>Ga0137363_10002716_pt1 | contig 10610 bp, 13 predicted proteins | sample MadtaG_FD_104800 | JGI IMG/M metagenome (GOLD analysis project Ga0137363, IMG submission 104800) | Vadose zone soil microbial communities from Angelo Coast Range Reserve, California, USA - Mad1_115_16 metaG | ecosystem: Environmental > Terrestrial > Soil > Vadose zone | place: USA: California...
CCGAATGCACCGGCAAGGTCGCCGTGGTGGGATTCTGCTGGGGCGGCGGAATCGCGAATGTGCTGGCCACCCGCATTCCCGACCTGAGCGGCGCGGTGCCGTTCTATGGTTCTCAACCGCCGGCGGAGGAGGTGGCGAAGATCAAGGCGCCGCTCCTCATCCATTATGCGGAAAACGACGAGCGCATCAACGCCGGCATTCCGGCGTTCGAGGCTGCCCTCAAGGCCAACCACGTGAAGTACGAGCTCTTCATCTATCCGGGCACGCAGCATGGCTTCAACAACGACACCACACCGCGCTACGACAAGGCCGCGGCGGCGCTCGCCTGGCAGCGCACCATGGACTTCTTCAAGAGGCACCTGCGCGGCTGACCGGGGTTGCGAAAGATTCGGGTGGCTGCGACGTAAGCGAGGGGCATGACCTTCGCCGCGCGCGGGATGGACAGCTTCGCCCAGGACTTGAAGTACGCCGTGCGCTCCCTGCGGAAAGCGCCCGGATTTACCATCGTGGCCGCGCTGGCGTTGGCGCTCGGGATCGGCGCCAACACCGTGCTCTTCAGCGTGATCAGCTTCGCGCTCTTGCGGCCAGTGCCGTTCCCCGACCCTGACCGGCTGGTCATCATCAACCAGACCGCGCCCACCTTCGCGAACTCTTCCTGCTCCTGGCTCAACTACGTCGATTGGAAGGCGCAGGTGGGAGGGCTGTTCACGCACTTCGCAGCCGAGCGCCGCGACAGCTTCAACCTGACGGGCGACGGCGGAGAGCCCGAGCGGGTCCTCGGGCGCATGGCGACTTCCGAGCTGTTGCCGCAGCTCGGCGTGAAGCCCGTGCTGGGCCGGCTCTTCGGCCCTGACGAAGACAGGGTCGGCGCCCCGCGCGCGGTGCTCCTCAGCTACGGGCTCTGGCAGCGCCGCTTCGGGAGCGATCCGAACGTCGTCGGCAAGTCCATCCAGCTCAGCGGCGACAGCTACGCGATCGTCGGCGTGTTGCCCAGGAGCCTGCACTTCCTCAGCGGCGGCGACGTCTGGCTCCCGCTCGGCCTTTTTGCCGACCGCTACACCGACCGGGGGATCAACCCTGGCATCTACGTCTTCGGACGGCTGGCCCCGGGCGTGACGCTGCAGCGCGCACACGACGCGCTGAACCAGGCGATGGGGCGCATCGCCGAGTCGTTCCCGGACATGCGCGGAGAAGGTGTGCGCGTGCGCCTCTTCAGCGAGGACCAGGTGGAGGACTCGCGCCCGGCGCTCCTGGTGCTGTGGGGCGCGGTGACGTTCGTGCTCCTCATCGCCGCCGCCAACGTGGCCAATCTCCTCCTCTCGCGAGCGACGGCCCGCCAGCAGGAGATCGCCGTGCGCGCCGCGCTGGGCGCGGGCCGGTGGCGCATCGTGCGCCAGCTCCTGACCGAGAGCGTGCTGCTTTCCCTGGCCGGCGCGGCCCTGGGCACGCTGATGGCGGTCGTCGCGCTCGACGCGCTCTCGCCGTTGCTCGCCAACCTGCCGCGCGGCAAGGACGTGCGGCTGGACGCGCTGGCTCTGGCATTCACCGTGGCGGTGGGGCTCTTGACAGGCCTGGGATTCGGGCTCTATCCCGCGCTGCGCGCGTCGAATCCGTCCATCCATACGCTGCTCAAGGACGTGCGCGCGAGTGGAGCGCATGCGCGCCTGCGCGGAGCGCTCATCGTTGCCGAGGTGGCGCTCTCGATGGTCCTCCTGGTGGGCGCCGGACTGACGCTGCGCAGCTTCGCGCGGCTGACCCGCGCGGATCCGGGGTTCGACGCCGCGCACGTGCTCACCACCCGGATCGCGCTGCCGGCGTCGCGCTATGCGGACGGCGCTTCGATCACGCGCTTCCTCGACGAGCTCCGCCGCCGCGCCGCGCAGCTTCCAGGAGTGACGTCTGCCGCGATCGCCGGCGGGATGCCGATGATCGGGACGCCCGACACCTCCTACGCCTTCGAGGGCCTGGAGCCGCCCGACCGCAACCAGTGGCCGCACGCGAGCGTCTACCCGGTGAGCGCGGGTTACTTCGAGAGCCTCCGGATCCCGCTCAGGCAGGGCCGGTACTTCACCGAAGCGGATCGCGGCCGGAACGTGGCGATCGTCGACGAGCGGGTGGCCCGGCGGGCGTTCGGAAGCGCGGATCCGATCGGTCGCCGCATGGCGGCCAATCAGCCCTGGTTGCCCGCGATGGAGGTCGTCGGGGTGGTCGGGCACGTGGAGAACTATTCGCTGGACGGCAAGGGACCGGTGGACAGCGGCTACTACCTCGAGCATGGGACGCTGGCGAAGATCCTCCCGCAATTCGCCACCGAGGCCATCCTGGTGGTGAGGACCGCGGGCGATCCGCTCGCGCTGGCGCCATCGATCCGGCGCGCGGTCCTCGAGATCGATCCGCTGCAGCCGGTGTTCAGCCAGCAATCGATGGAGCAGGTGTTGTCCGATTCCATGAGCGACCGCCGCCTGACGTTGCTCCTGCTCGGGATCTTCGCCGCGGTCGCGCTCTTGCTCGCCTCGGTCGGAATCTACGGCGTGATGTCCTATTCGGTGGAGCAGCGCACCCGCGAGATCGGCATCCGCATGGCGCTGGGCGCCGAGCGGGCGGCGGTGCTGCGGCTGATCCTCGGACAGGGGGCGCGGCTGGCCGCGGCGGGCATCGGGGTGGGCGTGCTGGGGGCGTTCGCGCTGTCGCGCGCGATGACGGAATTGCTCTACGGCATCAGCGCGACGGATCCCATGACGTACGTCCTGCTTGCGCTCCTGCTCGCCTCGGTGGCGGTGGCGGCTTGCGTGCTGCCCGCGCGGCGGGCGGTGAGAGTGGATCCCGCGATTGCGCTGCGCGCCGAATGACGGCGGCCGGGCCGATCACTTGCGCTCGTTCGCGGTGCGCCCGGTGAACTTGCCTGGCACGGAATAGCTGGTGTCGGTGACGCTTCCATGGGCGTCGGATGGTGACGGTTGCTTCGGTCATGTGTCCGGCCCTCCCTTCGCTTGCTCGGCAAGCCGCTCGAATTCCGCCGCGGGCTGGAGTCCGACGATCAACTGCCCGGCCAACAGCCAGGCCGGCGTGCCTTGGACTTCGCACTCGCGGCCGAGCATTTGCGCTTGCAGGACGGCGGACCAGGCGCTGCTCTCGGAGAGCGCCGCATGCAAGGACGCGAGATCGATCCCCGATGCCCTCGCGTGCCGGTCGATCACCGCGGGGTCCTCGAGGTCCTCTCCGAGCACGAAGTGCGCCGCGAAGAGGTCGCGGTGGAATCGGGGGAAAGCGGCGACTGATGTCGCCGGACCCATTCGGCGGCCCCCAGGGCCTGCCGCGTATCCGGAAGGTGCGGAGGCCAACGCAGCGGCAGCCCGGCTTCTCGGGCCTCGCGCTCCAGCATCGCGTACATCGGCCCGTCGCGAGGAGGCGCTGGGATGCCTCCAGGCGGAATGTGGGGATGGGCCTGGAGCGGCAACTCGAGGACGTGAAGGCCGTGTCGGACGAGGATCGCGGTCCTCTGCTGCCCGACGTAACAGAACGGGCAAAGGAAGTCATACCAATGCAGCGCGGTGAGGCCTTCCTGCGCGTGTTGGCTCATCCTCCCCGCCTCCGATCGGTCAGTCGCTCTTGAACCGCGACAGCACGCTGGCGACGGCCGACGGACCCTTCAGCAATCCCATGTGGAGGAACCAGGTGATGACTTTGGGACAGCCTGCGATGACGACCTGAAGCCAGCCGCGCAGGGTCAGCTTGAGGAGCCCGCTGTGGACCTTCACCAGGATCTTCTTCGCCGGCTCGTCCGCGAAGACGTGCTGGAGGAACAAGACGCCCAGGTCGCCGACGTCTCCCGAGCCCTTCCCGCAGATGTCGTGCACGGCGGCTGGCGGGAGCGTCAGTTCGAAGTCGGGTTCCACCGCCTTGCCCGGCTCGAAGCGCGGTTTGCCGTCGACGGCGTGGAAGTTGAATTCACCGGGGAAGTCCGTGAACTGCACGCCCACGGAAGCAGACTTCCTCAGCGAGGCGGCGGCCTTGCGGCCCGCCTCGCTCGTCTCGAACAGGTGGCGGAGCATCTCCGCGCAGTCCTGGGCGGGCGTCGGAGCTGGCGGCTCGGCCTGCACGCGGCGTGTAGATAAGTGGCTCGCCGGTGACGGGCAACCCGGTGGCGGGCTTCGGGGGTAGCAGCGGACGCCCCGTTGGATTAAGCATTGCCCCGCACACCTCAGGCCGAAGGCGGAGGTCCTGAGGTGGCCCAGGAGGAACCCCATGGACACGGTTCGCGCGCTCAAGCAGGTCATCCTGTTCAAGGACGTCCCCGATCCGGTCCTGGAGCTCGTGGCAGGGACCGCGGAGGAGCTCTCGGTCCCCGCGGGTCAGACGATCATCGCGTTGAAGGACACGCCCAACGCGCTGTTCGTCATCCGCCACGGGACCGTGCGCGTCGTCCCCGAGAACGGAAAGGCGCCGCCGATCTTCTTCGGAACGGGAGAAACCATCGGGGACGGGCTGTTCATCGACGGCGGGCAAGCGGGCGGGACGGCAGTCGCCGTGGAGCGCGTCGATCTACTGGTGTTGCGATCCTCGAGGGTGGCCGACGCGCTCGCCGGCCACCCCGAAGCGGGATATCAGCTCTACCGCGCGATCGCGAGGAGCCTCGCGGGCCGTTTGCGCCGCGCGATCGGCATGATCACGTTCTCCAAGGAGCGAGAGCCGCAGGCCTGATCAGTCGCCGTACAACCGCAATCCGTAGAGGACGAGCGCGGAGTCCACGAACGCCGTCGCCAGCTGGATGTGCAGGTGGATCGTGATCGGCTTCTTGAAGAACTCGTCGGCCTGGGCGGCCGTCAAGCCGAAGTCCTGCACCAGGCTGGCCTTGTTGATCAGGCCCCCGATGCAGGCGCGGGTGGTGTTGTTGCGCCTGGTTGCTTGTTCTCCCGGTTGAAAGGTCTGCGTATCGGTGATCTGGCTGAACCCGGTCTCGAACGAGCCGTTGAAGGGGAGCCCGGTGGCGGGATCGATCAGGTTCGGGTCGTTCAGCACTTCGCTTTCGATGGTCATGAAGGCGCTGTACCGGAAGGCGGCCAGGCCCGGGTTCGCCGTCGGGTTGCTGAAATGCCAGAGCGGGAGCGAAGTCAGGGAGTGGCAGAGGATCGAATTCTTCGCATGTTCCCCTCCACGTGACCTGGGTTGGTCAGCGCGCTTGGATACCGCACGGGAGATCGTCCGGGCAACTCGAGCTAAATCGCTCAACCGTATTGATTCAATCTTCCATTCATCGGGAAGTGCGACCCGGCACCTTCGCACTCGCGACCACCTCAGGGTCGACCGCGTCGCGCTCGCGCCCGCCGCGCAGTATGGTGGGGGTCGGCTTTCACACTCTGCGGCGCGGTCTGGAAAGGGGATCATGCTGAAGGGGATCGGGGTTTCCGCCGGAGTGGCCCAGGGCACGGCCTTCGTCGTGAGCTGCGGCTACCGCTCCGCCATCCCACAGCGGAACATCCGCCCGGCGGAATTGGACGGCGAGCGCCGGCGCTTCGACTCGGCGGTGGCGAGGGCCGAGGCGGAGCTGCGCGCCCTGCAGGACGGTGTGCGGGAGAGGATCGGCTCCAGCGAAGCGGACATCTTCGCGGTGCAGAAGCTGATCCTGGAGAACGTCTCCTTGCGCGATCGGGTGCTGCGGAAGGTGGAGGAGAAGCGCGTCAACGTGGAAGCGGCTGTCTCCGAGGTCTTCGAGGATTACACGCGGGACCTCGACGAGGCGGAGGACGCCTTCTTGAAGAGGAGGGCGGCGGACATCCACGACGTGGGCCGGCGGCTCCTGGCCGCGCTCGCCATGGAGCCGGACTGCGCCGGGCCGGAGATCCCGGACGGCGCGGTCGTCGTCGCGGACGAGCTCCTGCCCTCGGTGACGGCGCGCCTGCAGCTGGAGAACGTGCGCGCCTTCGTCACCGCTCGGGGCAACAAGTTTGCCCACAGCTCGATCCTCGCGCGCTCGCTGGGGACGCCGGCGGTGGCCGGCGTGTCGTCCGTGCTGGCGCAGATCAAGACGGGCGATCGGGTCATCGTCGACGGAGTGGCGGGGGTCGTCTTCGTCAATCCGGAGAGCTCCATCGAGCGCGAGTACGACCGCCTCGCCGCCGACCTGAGCGCTTCGAAGGAGAGGCTGCGCCGGCTGGTCGATCTCCCCTCGGTGACGCTCGACGGCGCGACGCTCCCGCTGCTGGCGAACGTGAACAAGTTCTCCGACACCGAGGCCGCCCTCCTCTACAACGCCGACGGAATCGGCCTGTACCGGACGGAGTTCGCCTTTGCCATCCGCAGCGCCTTCCCCACCGAGGACGAGCAGTTCGAGTTCTTCGAGCGGGCGGCGGAGCGGATGCATCCGCGAAATGTCGTCTTCCGTCTGGTCGACCTGGGCGGCGACAAGATCCTGCCTTATTTTCCGCTCCCGCCCTCGCGCAATCCCTCCCTCGCCGAGCGCGGAATCCGGCTCTTGCTCCGGCACCTCGACGTGCTGAAGACCCAGCTGCGGGTCTTCCTGCGCGTGAGCGCACTGCATCCAGCCTCCATCCTGCTCCCGGTGGTCGTCGGGATCGAGGACGTGCGACAGGTCCGCGTGGTGCTGCGCGAGCTGCATTCCGAGCTCGCCGCCGCCGGCAAGTCATTCAATCGGGCCATCCCGATCGGCGCGATGATCGAGGTGCCGTCGGCGGCGCTCATGACGCGGACGCTGGCGAAGGAAGTCGATTTCCTCAGCCTGGGAACCAACGACCTCGTCCAGTACGTGCTCGCCGCGGACCGCGAGGACGAGACCACCGCCGCCTACTACCAGCCCTTGCACCCGGCGGTGCTCCGCCTGATCCAGTCGGTGGTGGACGACGCGAAGGGCGCCGGCCGGGAGCTCACCATCTGCGGCGAGATGGCCGGCGACCCGCTGCACACGGCCCTGCTGCTCGGGTTGGGCCTGCGCGAGCTGAGCGTCGCGCCCGGCCAGATGCTGGAGGTGAAGGAGGCCATCCGGCGGACCCGCCTGGACGATGCGAGGCGTCTGGCGAGTGCCGCACTGGAGCTCGGCTCAGCCGCCGAGGTCGAGGCACTGCTGAAGGATCAGCGGCCCCCCCCGGCCTCTTGACACGGGCCGGAGTTCCTGGCGGAAGATCGCTGGCCGTCCAAAAACGCCGTTCCGGAGGGGAGTGCCATGCGATCCATCCGAACGTTCGGTGGGGCGATCTGCACGCTCGCGGCTGCTTGCGGCAGCGGCAGCAGCGGGGACCCGGTGTCCGCCGGCGCGGCAACGGTCACCGTCTCCAACGCGTTCGTATCGGCGCTGCGCGGAATCAGCGCGCCGACGCGGTCCCCGGCGGACCAGGATCTGATCCTCTCCGCGATCGAGTCACAGTCGGTCCGCCAGGCCCTGACGGACGTAGTCAGCAATGCGGTCTCGTGCAACGATACGTGCGGAAGCGGCACCGGATCGAAGAACGTCTTCTGCTCCTTCATCACGACCCCGGCGAGCTGCTCGGGCGGTGGAACGGTTTCGCTCTCGGGCAGCATCGACTTTGCCGTCAATTGCGGGACGAGGGACTTCACCGCGGACATCGCATTCGAGCTCGGCTTCAGCAGCTGCTCGAGCGAGGGAGTGACGCTGAATGCCCCGACTCCCGTGAGGTTCGCGGGTCGGGTCAACTCGCAAGGCTCCAACCTGAGCGTGAATTTGACCCTCAAGGCCAATGGACTGCAGGTCAGTGGGAACGTTTGCTCGAGGAGCATCGCCCAGACCTGCAACATCGACGTCGGCATCGGCGGGACCGAGAACGACTTGACGGTGAGCGGGCAGATCTGCGGCTGCGACGCCGCGAAGCTCAACGCCGCGCAAAACATCTGCTCCGCGAGCTGCTGACCGCGATCAAGCCTGTATCCTCCCCCGGACCGTACTCGCGCATGGAGGAGAAGCCTAGGCCGCCAGCCGCCAGCGGCCATAGGCGATGAGGACCGCGATCAGCCCGACGACGAACGGGATCAGCGCTGCCGCGGCAGGGCCACCGGACGCGGTCAGTACCGTGGCACCGATCATGATGATCCCCAGCCCGCAAGCCGCGACCGGGGTCAGCACCCGCCCGAGACGGACCAGCCCGGGAAGCACGAGACCGAGGGCGCCCAGGATCTCGGCGACGCCGATGAACCGGATGAATGCGACCGGCAGCGACGACTGCGCCGCGAGATCCGCCGCGGACATCACCAGCTTCGTTCCACCCGCGAAGAGAAAGAGCGCCGCGAGCAGCAACTGAAGGATCCAGAGCACCTTGTCGATCTTCTTCATGGCCGTCGTTCCTCCATTGGGTTCTGGAGTGACGACGAACCAGGAGCGGCCGGATCGACAAGCCAGATTACGCTGAGATTTCCAGCACGGCCGCGGCTTCGACCGCCGCGCCGGCCGGCAGCGACGAGACCCCGACCGCGAGGCGCGCTTCGATCCGTCCAGACATCAGCCGCCTCCGAAGTCCACCGCCTTGAACGACCCGGCCTGCTGGAGCAGCTCGAGCTTGAGCACCAGCGCGACGCCAGGCAGGCCGAAGTCGCGCCCGTCGACCTGGACGATGGGGGTGGTGCGGATGTGCGGGCGGATGGCCCGCTCGGCGAGAGCGATCTGGTCGCGGCCGACGGGAAGATCAGAAGGCGCCACGGAGCACCCGATGCGCCTCGGCGATGCGTCTGTCGTCGCGGCGGTAGAAGGTCCACTGCTTGATGCGCTTGGCCCGGATCAGGCCCAGGTCGCTGAGGATCTTGAGGTGCTCGTGCGCGCTCGCCTGCGAGACGCCGAGCTTGTTGGCGATGAAGAGGCCGCAGACGCCGTCCTCGACCAGGTCACCGTCCACCTGGGGCGGGAAGTGGCGGGTGGGCCGCTTGAGCCAGTTGAGGATCCGCAGGCGCCGCTCGTTGGCGAGCGCCGCCGCCACGTCGGTGGGAAGCACTTAGGCAGTATGTTAAGTGCCTGATTGTGTGTCAAGCAGGAGCTGAACGCGCCGGCCCCAAGGGACCATGACCGGCGTCGGATCTGGCGGTTCCCGCTGGATTCAGTATGGTTGCACGACCGAGCAGCAGACCGAGGAGGGGACTGCCATGCATGTCGGATTCGCCATCGGCCGCGTGATCGTCGGCTTGTACTACCTGTTCAGTGGGCTGAGCGGCTTCCTCAACCTGGACATGATGAGCGGCTATGCGGGGGCGATGGGAGTGCCGGCGCCGCGCGTCGCGGTGATCGTCTCGCACCTCCTGCTTCTGTTGGCCGCGATCTGCATCCTGACCGGGTGGAAGCCCATGCTGGGCGTCGTCGCGCTGGTGATCTTCTTCTTGCCGGTGACCTTCATCATGCACGGGTTCTGGCGGGTCCAGGATCCGGCGCGCCGGATGGCGGACATGGTCAACTTCACCAAGAACATGGGGCTGATGGGATCGGCGCTGATGTTCCTGGCCATCCCGCAGCCTTGGCGATGGTCCGCGACGGCGGGAACGGCGGCCCCGCGCGGGACCGTCTGAGGCGCAGGCGCCTCCCGGGGTCAGCGCAGCCAAGGGAGAAGGATCGGGACCAGGATCGCGGTGGCGACTCCATTGAGCGCCAGCCCGATCCCGGCGAACGTGCCGGCCAGCTCGTTCACCTGGAATGCGCGAGCGGTGCCGAGCCCGTGCGCCGCCACGCCGGCGGAGAAGCCCCGGCCCCGCCAGTCGCGGATCCGGAGCGCGTCGAGCAGGGGAGTGACGATGATCGCCCCGACGATGCCGGTCCCGATCACCAGCGCCGCGGTCAGCGAGGGCTGTCCGCCCATCTGCTCGGACACCGCCATCGCGATGGGAGTGGTGGCGGACTTCGGCGCGATCGATCGGACCGTCTCGTCGCTCGCGCCGAACCAGCGCGCCAGGAGGACGGCGCCGACGATCGCCGTCGCGGACCCGGCGGCCAGGGCGGCGAACATCGGCAAGAGCGCCTGCCGGACCCTCGCGCGGTTTTCATAGAGCGGGACCGCCAGCGCGACGGTGGCCGGCCCGAGCAGGAAATGCACGAACTGGGCGCCTTCGAAGTACGTCTCGTACGGGGTGCCGGTGGCGCGCAGCAGCACGATCAGGATCGCGACGGCGATGGGCACGGGATTGGCGAGGGGCCGCTGGCCGGAACGCCGGAACACCCAGGCTCCCACCTCGTAGGCCAGAAGCGTCGCCGACAGCCAGAAGAGAGGCGTCGCGCTCAGGTAGACCCAGATCCGTTCGACGCGGTCCATCAGCGCTCTCCTCTCGCGCGGGCGATCGACTGGAAGACGATGGCCGTCACCGCCACCGTCGCCGCGGTGCTGACCACGACTGCCACCGTGATCGCCGCCCATTCGGCGCGCAACCGGGCCGTATGGCGGATCAGCCCCACCCCGGCCGGAACGAACAGGAGGGAGAGATGCCGGATCAGCGCGGGAGCGGCCTCGCGGGCGTGGTCGGCGACCCGGACCCGGGCCAGCAGCAGCGCGAAGAGCAACGCCATCCCCAGGACGGGTCCGGGAACGGGCACGCCGAAGAAGCGGGCGGCGACCTCGCCCGCGAGCTGGCAGCACAAGAGGACGGTGAGCGCGGTGAGCATGCGAGCGACA
>Ga0137363_10002717_pt1 | contig 10608 bp, 7 predicted proteins | sample MadtaG_FD_104800 | JGI IMG/M metagenome (GOLD analysis project Ga0137363, IMG submission 104800) | Vadose zone soil microbial communities from Angelo Coast Range Reserve, California, USA - Mad1_115_16 metaG | ecosystem: Environmental > Terrestrial > Soil > Vadose zone | place: USA: California...
ACCCGGTCCGCCGTGATACGCGGCTCGCGCAACAGCGGCGCGACGGCGGCCGTGACCACGGCCGCCGGTTCCTCACGGACGGAGGCATCGGGGAGCAGCCGGACGTCGGCCGCACGGCCCGCGTCCGCCGCGATGCGGCGCAACGCCCCGAGGGCGTCGCGGCTGGTGGTGCAGCCGGCCAGCCGCTGCGGCTCGACGGTCACGTCGAACACGCCGAGCCGCGGATCGGGCACCCACTTGCGCGCGACGTCCGCGACGTCGCGCTCGAGACGATCGGTCACCGGTCGGCGAGACCAGGAATGTCGCGGAGGCCCCGCGCGAGCCGCACGGCGCGCTCCACCGCTGTGGGCACCGCCAGCGCCGCAAGCGCTTCGGCCTGCAACGGGGTCGCGGGCGCCGCGGCGGCGGTGCTGACCGCGAATACGACATCGCCGTCGAACAGGGTGCCGTAAGGAACGATGCGCCGCGCCAGCGCGTCACCCGCCGCCTGGGCCAGGGCCTCGAGTCCCGTGCGGTCGAGGGTTGCGTTGGTCGCGACCACGGCAAGCGTCGTGTTGCGCGCCGCCACCGCGCCGAACGGCGCTCCTCCCCGGGCGAGATGGTCGAGTGCGTCCACCAACTTGCCGCCCGCGCCGCGGGCGCCCGCGAGGATCGCCCCGGAGCCGTCGAGGATGTTGCCCACCGCGTTCAGCACCACCAGCGCGCCCACGACGATGTCGCCGCCGCTCGCGGCCCAGCTGCCCACGCCGCCCTTCATGGCGGCGCGCGGCCCCAGCGCCTTGCCGACGGTGGCTCCGGTGCCCGCGCCGACCGATCCCTCGGCGACGTCGCCCGACGCGGCGCCGCACGCCCGGTACGCGTCCTCCGCCGTCGGCCAACGGTCCGCCTTGCCCCCGGGGGCAAGGTCAAAGTCGAAAATCACCGCGGTGGGCACGATCGGGACGATGCCGGCGGACCCCACCGGCAGGCCACGCCCGCGCTCCTTGAGCCAGCGCATGACCCCGTCCGCCGCGCCGAGGCCGTAGGCAGATCCGCCGGTCAAGAGGACTGCGTCGATGCGATCGACCAGGTGGCGGGGGTTGAGCGCATCCAGCTCGCGAGTTCCGGTTGCGCGCCCTCGCACCGCGCAAGCGGCCCGCATCCCACCGTCCGGCCCGAGCACCACGCTGCATCCGGTCGCCCGCGCCAGGTCAGTCCAGTGTCCCACCGAGATGCCGCGGACCGCGGCGAGGTTGGAGTGAAGGGAAGGCGCCATGGGAGCGCGAAGCATACCTCGGCTTGCTCGGGTTGTGGAGGGCACCTAGGTTAGCGCCATGCCCAACCCCGCCCCGCAGAGCCCCCCGACCACCGTGCTCGTGGTCGATGACGAAGACGGCATCCGCCAGGCACTCGATCGATTTCTCACGCGGCTCGGCTATCGGGTGTTGCAGGCCGCGAGCGGCGCCGAGGCGCTCGACCGCCAGGCCGCGGAGTCGCCGCAGGTGATGCTGTCCGACATCCGCATGCCGAACATGAGCGGCGTGGAGCTCGTGCCCAAGGCGCTCGCGGCCGACTCGGACCTCGCCATCATCATGCTCACGGCGATCGACGAGCCCCGCACGGCCATCGAGTGTCTCAAGCTCGGAGCGTATGACTACCTCATCAAGCCGGTGGACCTGGACGAGCTCGAGATGTCCCTCCAGGCCGGGCTGCGGCAGCGGCAGCTGGAGATCGACCGCCGCGAGCTGGAGCAGTGGCTCGCGCGCGAGGTGGCCGTGCGCACCCGCGATTTGGAGGAGCGAACGACCGTGGTCGAGGACATCGCGCTCGCGGCGCTCGCGGCCGCAGGCGACTGGCCGGGGGCGAGCGACGCCGTCGAGAAGCTGGCGAAGGAGCTCGGCACGTCACCCGACGACGTGACGCGCGAGATCCAGAAACGGCGGGGAGCGGGGGGTTAGGCTCTCTGCGAGGCCTTGGCTTTCTCCTCGCACGTCTTGCAGCGCGTGACGCCTCGGAAAGAACAGATCAAGCAGATGAAGGTACCGCAGTCGGCGCAGGGATAGCCTTCCGAGGCGCGCTCCTCATTGCCGCAGGAGCGGCACACCATCGCATCGTGCTCCATCAGTTTCGGTTTGTCGGTCATAGTCCACCTCAAATGTCGAGCCCGTAGACCTTAATCTTGTTGATCAGCGTCGCCCGCGAAATCCCGAGCTCGTGGGCCGCCCGCGTGCGGTTGCCCTCGTGGAATCTGAGCGTCTTTTCGATGTGCGCCCGCTCCACCTCGGCGAGGGCCTGGGGCTGGTGGCGCCCGTCGGCGCCCCCTCCGGTCCCCTCACCCCCCCCGGCGTCCCCGCCTGTGCGCAAGTCCGCCGGCAAGCGCTCGAAGACTTTCTGCAATTCACGCCCCTTCCCCGGCCACGGCATCGAGAGCAGCCGGTCCAGCGCTTCGCGCAGGAGCGCGTGCTGGCGCATCAAACGGACCTTGTCGCAGACGCGCGCCGTGGCCGCGTTAAGATAGTTCAGGTCCACGGGCTTCGTGAGGAAGTACTCCGCACCGATCTGCATGGCGCGCACCGCGGTCTCGGCGTTCTCCTGTTCGATGAGGAAGATGACTGAGCCGCCACGGGACTTGAGCTGCTCCAGCACTTCTAGCCTGCGGGCAGGTGAGAGCTGCAGATCGAGAATCACGACATCGGGGCGCGTACTGTGGAACGCTTGAAGACCCGCCTCGGCGGTCTCGGCGCGCCCCACTTCGTAGCCGATGCCGTCGAAGTAGTCGCCCACGGCGCGCAGCTCGTCGGCGTCATCGTCGATCAGGAGGATGCGGTCAGGCACGACGCGACCCGCTCAGCGGCGCGGTGGCGGGGTCCACGATGATGGGAAGCGCGGCCGGCAGGAGCCGCGCCTCGAACGGCGCGTCACCCCACGGTTCACCGTCGAGCTGCATCGGCCGAGGCGGGCCCTCGAGCACCTCGACGCGCACGCTGCGGCCGCGGCCGAACCACAAGCGCCGCGCGCCGTTCGACGGCCGCCACACGAGCTCGAAGAACGCGCTCAGACTCTGCACCACGCCGACGGCCCGAAGCACCACGACGTCGAGCCAGCCGTCGTCCGGCGCAATGTCGTGCCGCAGTCGCAGAAACGGCGGCACCAGCTCCCCGCAGTTCGCGACCAGCACCATGGCCGCCGGCAGCTCGCGCGCCACTCCGTCCACCGTCACGCGGTGGAGCGGACTCGTGACGTGGGGAAGCGCCGCGAACGCCTGCATCACGTACGCCGCCATCTTCCAGCGGTGCTTCTCCGTCGCGGCTGTTCCCGCCATCAGTTGGGCGTCGAAACCCGTGCCTCCACACACGGCGAAATAGTGCGTGCCGTCGGCGCGCTCCACGGTGCCGAGGTCGATCGGCGCGGTCCGGCCGGCCAGGATCACGCGCGCCGCCGCCGCAGGGTTGCGTGGCAGCCGCAGGTTTCCGGCGAGCAGGTTCCCCGTGCCGCCCGGGACCAGCCCGAGCGGGATGCCGCTGTTCACGGCGCCAGCGGCGATCTCCATCGCCGTACCGTCGCCCCCGTAGCTGACGAGCGCGTCGAAGCCCTGGGCGTGGGCTTCCCGGGCGAAGCGGCGCGCATCGCCCGCCCGAGCCGTGGCGAGCACCTCGACTGTCCAGCCGCCACGGCGCAGCGTATCCCGGACCGTGGTGACCGCGCGCGCCTCGGTGCGCGCCGCCGCTGGGTTGGCGATCAGCAGTGCGCGAGCCATGGTCAGTAGCGCTTCTCCCAGAAGAGGTCCAGACCGACCTGGCGCGGCACCGTGATTCCTTGTGTCCCGGGCGTATCGATGTTGCACGTCTGGACCGGCGCGAAGCTCGCTTCCGTGCGCCACTCCGGGCTGATGCGGAACTGCAGCGACAGGCCGAGCATGTTCTGCACGCCCACCTGGCCTCCCGCGCAGAACCCCGCGTTCACCACCAGGAACGTCTTGGGACCGAGCTGGCGCCCCACGGCCACGTTCCAGGGGACGACCGCCACGCCCTGCCCGCCGCCGCCGGGACGGATCTCGACGTAGTCCACCGGCACGCCGCCCGACACGATGGTCTGCTCGATTTCGCCCGACAGGATCGCCAGGGCGCTCTGCACCACAGCGGCCTGATTCGCGATGCCCTGGTCGCCTCCCAATTCCACGATCCGTTTGCCGAACAGCGTCAGGGCGATGATTTCGGTCTGCGACAGATCGTATTTCTCCGCTTCGAGGGTGACCTTCGGGACCAGGAGGGTGCCGCCGATATGCGCCACCACCGTGATGTCCTCGGGCTGACCCACCGGATGCACGACGTGCTTGGCTTTGATGTCGAGCGCCGCGTCCTGATCCGGAGTGCCGAAATACCGCACCGTCCCCTCGGAGACGACGAACTCGCGCGACACCGGCCCCACCTTGAGGCGGTACGTCCCGCGCACCGCCTGCAGCGTACCGCTCACGAGATACTGGTTGCGCTGCTTGGTGAGCCGCACGGAGCCGGCGAGCTGGATGTTCGCCTCGTCCGAGCGCAGCCACACGTCGCTACCCATTTCGAGCTCGAGATCCTGGATCCGCAAGCTGTCGAGAAACACGTTCTCGAACTCGGGGCCGAGCCGCTGCTGCTGAATCAGCGCGGCGAGCGACGTGTCCGCGAGCTCGTCCAAGTTCACGATCCGCTTCTGCACCAGGTCGGCGAAGTACAGGACACCCGACGTCACATTGGCGTGACCGGTAAGGGTAGAGCCGAAGACCGGCCCCTGGAGCGACAGCCGCCCGCTGGCGGTGATCGCCACGTTGTTCTTCAAGTCGAGCGCCTTGAACTGGTCCGCGGTGATCCGCAGGCCGAGCACCGGGTGTGTCAGCTGCTCGAGCCGCACGATGCCGGTGAAATCGGCCCGGCCGCGCTCGCTTCGGGCCGAGAGCGACTGGATGGCGATCGTGTCGCCCGTAAAGCCGAGGCGCCCGTTGACCGCTTCGTAGCGCACATTGAGGGTGGGGATGGTCGCGGCGGCGTTGGCGATCTGCAGCTCGCCCCGCAGGCGCGGCGCATCCCACGTCCCGGCGATCCCTAAGTCCGCGGAGAACACGCCGGTCACCTGTTGCAGGGCCGGGGTGAGCGCCTCGAGGACCGACAGGTCGACGCTGTCCGCCCTGGCCCCTACCGAGAGCGTGTCGGGGAGCTGGCGGCGGGGCACAGACTCGAGCGCCAAATCCAGCGGCAGGTAGGTCTGCACGTCAAGGATCTGCTGGCCCGAGCGCCACAGATGGAGCGCCCCGCGCAGCCGCCGGTCGTGATAGTCGTACGTCCCGTCCACAAATGGCGCGCGAAATTCGCCGAACGCGCCGTTCAAGAGCGAGAACGACCCGCTCGAGACGGGGCTGGCCCGGGTACCCGACAGTCCGGCGGTGAGCGTCACCGTCCCGCCTACGCCCGCGGTGTCCCGCTCGAACAGCGCGTACAGTGCGACGAGCGGGAACCCCTCCAGCTGGAGGTGGGCGTCCGCCCGGCCGCGCGTCGGCAGGGCTCCCTCGAGCACCAGCTTGCCCGATCCGTACGCGCTCTGGAGCACCAGTCCGGTCACGGTGGCCGCGGAGTCGGTCACGGTCAGCTCCGTGGGCCGCTCGAGCACCCACGCATCGCCCGGCAGCTGGAGCGCCAGGGAGTCGACGCCGACCGCGAGGACCGCGCCTCCCGTCGGGCCCGCGCGGCGGGCGAACCGGCCGCCGGCGAGGAACGCGGCGCCCTCGCCGATGCGCGAGCGTGCCAGCCAGGTGAGCGAATCGCGGGTCCCGCGCGCCGCGGCGGACGCACCGGAAAATCCGAACACGCCGTGGGCGATCGAATCCAGGGTCGCGTCCAGCGCGAACGTCGGGACGGGGCCCGGCTGCCAGGTGAAGCGCCCCCGGCCTGCCGGGACCCGCCACGCCCGCCACGCGAGACGCTCGACGCTGGCGCGCGCGTGGAGGGCGAGCGAGTCGAGCGAGCCTTCGAGCCTGAGGAGTACCCGTGCCGAGCCGGCCAGCGGCGCGTTCACCGCGCCCTCATTACCGGGGTCGGTCGGAGCGTCGGCAGCTCCGCCCGCGACCCAACCGAGTAGCGGGTCGAGCGCGTTGAGGCTGTCGGCATCGAAGTCGAGCGCCAGCTGGCCCCGCACCCCGCGCATCCATCCCAACGAGCCCGACCCCGTGCTGATGAGACCCGACTGCGCGATGCGCAGGGAGTCCACGTACAGCCGCCGGTCGGCGAACCGCACGCGCACGGCGCCCGAGTCGAGCCCGGCGCCGGCGAGCCGCGACGGCTGGAGCGACGCCTGCACAGCCCCGAGCGGCGGCGCGGCGCTGTCGCCCGAAAAATGCCCCCGGACCGTGAAGCTCAGGCGTGACGGGGGAGCCCGGCGGCCGAGCCAGTGCGAGAGGTCCAAGTCGCGGGCCGTGACCTGCAGATCCTGCCCGCCGTAGTGGGGCAGGTCGAGCATCAGGGTCCCGTCGCCGCGCACATCGCCGCCGCGCGAATGCAGATCCACGTGCGTCTCCAGCGAGCCGACCGGGCCGGCGAGCTTCACGGGCCCGGTCACGGCGCCCCGAAGCGGCAGGGTCGGGAAGCTGCCCCGCAGCCCGTCGAACGACAGCGAGTCGGCCGTGACGTCGGCGTAGATGCCGAGCGTCTCACCGCGCGTGTCGAGCCGTAGGCTCCCCTTCAGGGCGCTCGGGGGCAGCGCTCCATCCCGGTGCTCCAGCGTGCCCGCAAACTGCGCGTCGCGCAACGGCCCGTTGAGCGTCCCCACCGCGGCGAGCGTCCCGTGCAGCCGCACCGCCGGGGCGAGCCTCGCCACCGTCCCCAAGTCGATGCTCGACGTCTCCACGGCAAACGGTTGAAACCGTAGGCCGTCGGCGGCCTTGAGGTTCACCTCGCCCTTCCCGCGGATGCGGGTTTCGGGCCATCCCGCTACGAGCGAGTCGCGGAACGACCAATCGGTCTCGAGGGCGAGGCCTGCGAGCGGCCCGGTGGCCACGGTGTGTCCGCTGAGCCGTCCGGCGAACGGCAGCGTATCGAGGAACGGCCGGGCGAACTCGAGGTCGAACTCACGGGCGTCCAGGTCGGCGTCGCGCAGAGCCACGAGCCCCGAGTCGGAGGCACTGAACGCGACGAGTCGGCCCGCGACCGTGCCGCCTCCATACACCAGGCGCAGCGGGTCGAGCCCCACCTCGAGCACCCGTTCGCCGTGCGAGCGCAGCCGCACGTCACCCGACACCACGCCGGCACCGGGAATCCCTGCGAAGCGCCGGTCGATGAAATGGAAGTCCTCGAGTGTCGCCGAATCCGCCCGCAACCGCAGATCGAACAGCAGCGGGCCGTGCGGCCAGCGCAGGGTGCCGCGCGCGTCGCGCAGCGCCGAGCGCGGCAGCCGCACGCGCGCGAGCTGCACATCCATCGAGTCGCCGATCACCCGCAGTCGTCCCGCCACATCCTCCAGCCGCACCGCGGGGTCAGAGCCCTCCGTAGCCAGCCGGGAGATGTCGATGCGGATGCCCCGCTCGCGCGGCGAGGACACTTGCAGGGCGGAGAGCCGCGCGTTGAGGTGCTCGAAGCGGCGGACGCGGAGCCGTCCGTTGATGCCGTCGTTCGCGATCTCGAGGCTCGAGTCGCCCGGTTCGGCGTGCTTCGCCTGCAGGCGTAACGTCACGGTCCCGTCCGTGATCCGAACGTTGCGGAACAGGATCAGAGTGGCCGGCCCGTGCGGTCCTTTGTTAGGACCCCCCAGGCGCAACAGCTCCTCGATGTTGAGCCGGCCGCTCGGGTGCTGCACGATGTTGATCACGGGCCGGCGCAGGTCGAATTCGAAGAGCACGACCCGGCCGGCGGCGAAGTCGAACGGGTTGTAGCTCACATTCACCTCCGGCAGCCAGGCGACGAGCGTCGTGTCCGCGTCGAACAGCCGGACCTCGGAGAGGGTCAGCCCGGTGAGTAGCGACCCCCGCACATCGCCGATCTCCATCGTCCCGGTGAAGGCCTGACGCAGCGTGCCCTCGCTGACGCGCGCCAGCAACGCCCGCCCGGCGCCCGTGCCGACCAGCGACGAGAGGGCTCCGAGAAAGCCGGCCAGCAGCCCCACCAGCGTCCACAGCGCGGCCCCGAGCGAGCGGCGGAACATCTAGAACGCCTGCCCCACGGCGAACTGCACGACCACCCTGCGCCACAAGCCCGACGGCAACCCGGGCCGTACCGTCTTCCCGGTCGCCGTGATGCTGTTATCCGCCTTGTTCAGGAAGTACAGCGTGCCGGGCTCCTGCGGGTAGCCGTTATAGGCGGCGTCGAGCCGCACCGGGCCGAGCGGCGTGATGAACCGCAGCCCCAACCCCGGAGTGACGCGGAGGCCACTGACCGTGGTGCCCGTGTCCCCGCGCTCCCACACCTGCCCTACGTCCACGAATAGTCCCAGCCGCACGCGCTCAGGGAAAATCGGACTGGGAACGCGCAGCTCCAGGTTGGCAGTGAACACGGTGTTCCCACCGGTGGGTGACGCCTGGATCCTGCTGTAGGTGGTGTCCGTCCCGTTGACTTCCAGACTGTCGGACACGTACACGCGCGGGCCCAGCTCGTTGCGGGCGAACCCCCGCACCGAGTTGGGGCCGCCGGCGTAGAAGCGCTGGTCGGGAGGCACGAATTTCACGCTCTGACCCAACAAGCTGAGGCGCTGCGGCAGGATCGTGCCGCCCCGGATCCGCCACGCGAGCACGCTGCGGCGGGAGAGGGGATAATACTTCGAGATCTCGAGCTCACCACGGTTGAACTCGTACAAAGTGTCCGAGAGCACATAGCGCGACGCGTGGACCAAAGTCAGCTGGGTCACGCTCCCGGCCGACGGATCGAGCACCGAGTTCACCCGCGCGCGCACGCCCGAGATCGTGATCGCCCCGAACGGCCGCCGGTTCGCGAGGAACGCCTGATCGGACTGGTTGCACAGGAGGAACCGCTGGCAGTACACGGCCGGGTCGGCGGCCGTCCGGCCCACCGAATAGCCGTACCCCACGGTGACGGGAACGTCGCGCCGGGCGTTGAAGGTCACCGCCACATTCGCACCCACCGCCTGGCGCGTATACGCCTTGAACTCGGAGCGCCGCTCGGCGAAGACGGCGAAGCTCGCCGTGTGGCGAGGCGACAGGAACGCGGGCTGGCGCAGGGTCACCGTGGCGTTGTAGTTCGCGGTATCGGATTGGTCATCGTCGCGCAGGAACCCGCAGACGTTCCGCTTGAAGTTCGCGTCGGTCGGATACCCGACGCCGATCTTCGAGAGCTGGCCGGTGAGGTCGAGCGAACGCGCACCGCCGAAGAAATCGTACGCCGTCCACCCGCCTTGCACCCGGAAGCAGTCGAGCGAGGCATACCCCGCCCCCACCCGGATACGGTGGCGCGGTGCCTCGGCCACGCGGACCGCCACCCGCACCGAATCGCCGGGCGGTGGGGTCGTGTCCGCGAGCACCACGTTGACGGAGCGGAACATCCCCAGCCCATACAGGTCGCGCTGCGTGAGGTACAGCTGGTCCTGTCGAAACCAGTCGCTCTCCTTGACCGAGATCATGCGGCGGATGGTGCCGGTGTCCACCTTCTCAACCCCGGTGATCAGCACCTGCCCCACCCGCATGCGCCGACCAGGCAGGGCCTCGAGTGTCGCCACCGCGCGCAGCGCGGCGACGTCCACATCGTAGTTGCGGAGGATGTCGGCGTACGGATACCCGAGGTTCTTAAGTCGGCTCACGATGGTGTCGGCGGACGCCTGGAGCAGCGCCCGATTGAAGGGATCGCCGACCAGGAGCGGCAGCTCGCGCTTCAAGCGTCGCACGTCGAGGATCGAATCGAGGCCCAGTATGTCGAGCGCGGCGAGCCGCACCGGATCGCCTTCGTAGATCCGGAACTTGAGGTACACATCGCGGCCCTCACGGCGTACCAGGGTGTCCACCACGGCGTTCATGTAGCCGCTCTGGCGGTACAACAGCAGCACCCGTAGGACGTCGCGACGGAACTCGAGCTCGTTGAAGTACCGCTTCTCACCCAGGCCAAGCCACCGGAGGAAGGGGCTGGTCGCGAACACGCTCGAATTCGTGGTCGCGATCGCGGCCCTCAGGGTGTAGTCGTCGAGCGCGTGATTGCCCTCGAAGGAAAGCCCGCGGACCACCCGCTGCTGCTCTTGCTGCGCGGCGAGGGGGGCCGCCGCGAATACGGCGACGAGCAGGGTCAAACAGAGCGCGCGCAATTGACGCAGTCGGGCTGCATCCCTATGTTGGCTACCTCCCCCCGCACTGTCAACCTTTTCGACACCTGACCCCATGCGCGCGCTCCTCGCCTTTGTCCTCGCCGCCCTCACAGGAGCCACGGCCTGCGGGGGGAAAAGCGCGCGTGCCGGGGAGCGAGGCCTCACCTACTACGAATCCTACGACCCACGCTCCCTCGATCCCGCCTTTTCGACCGACGTGCCGACCGGTGAGATGGTGACGCTCGCGTACGACGGACTTACCCAATTCGACGCGGATGGCCGTCTCCTCCCAGGGCTGGCAGATCGCTGGACGGCGGGCCAGGATGCGAGCGGCCGGAAGTACGTGTTTCACCTGCGACCGGG
>Ga0137363_10002718_pt1 | contig 10606 bp, 11 predicted proteins | sample MadtaG_FD_104800 | JGI IMG/M metagenome (GOLD analysis project Ga0137363, IMG submission 104800) | Vadose zone soil microbial communities from Angelo Coast Range Reserve, California, USA - Mad1_115_16 metaG | ecosystem: Environmental > Terrestrial > Soil > Vadose zone | place: USA: California...
GTCCCCTTGGACCCTTGCCTGGACTATTCTGGCCCTTGATGCCTTTGGACACCCCACGGGACCGTTAGCCAATCGCCTCTGTACTGTCGTTGATCCACGCGCAGTCAATGATTGTGCGACTCTCGCCGTCGTTTCCCTGGCGCTTCACTGCACTGAGGGAGGCAACACATTTCGAGTGACGCATGAAATTTGATCGAAGAACTTTCTTGACGACCTCGCTAGGCCTGGCTGCCGGTGCATCTGCCGGCGCCGTGTTGACTCGAGCCAAGTTTCACGTAACGCGGAGGCCGCCACGCTCTCGAGTGGCAGTTCTCAAAGCCGAATCGTATTCTCCGAATCTAGAAGCCATCTTGCATTCTGGGTTGGAGTTGTTTCAACTCGGCGTGCAAGGAAAAACTGTTCTTCTGAAACCAAACCTTGTCGACTACATCCCCGGAAGCCACATCAACACGCACCCTCTCCTTGTCGCTGCCGCGGTCGAGTGCTTTCGACGTCTGGGTGCAAAGAGTGTGGTCGTCGGCGAGGGACCGGGCCATCAGAGAGACACGCAACTAGTCCTACTCGAAAGCAGCTTTGACGAAGAGCTCCGCCAATTGAACGTCCCTTTTGTCGACCTAAATCGCGATGAACTGGTGCCCACACGTATGCTCGCTACGTATACGGGCATGCAACGGCTCTGGTTGCCCCGGACCGTGCTGGAGGCCGATTTCTTGGTTTCCATGCCCAAAGTGAAGACCCATCACTGGTCGGGCGTCACTCTCAGCATGAAAAATATGTTCGGAGTTGTGCCGGGGGCGAAGTATGGCTGGCCAAAGAACATTCTTCATTGGAAAGGGATTCAAGAAAGCATTCTCGACGTCTGCGCCACGGTGCCGGTTCATTTCGTTATTGCCGACGCGATCGTGGCAATGGAAGGAAACGGGCCACTCAATGGGCATCCGCGGCCGCTTAATCGAATTGTACTGGCCGATGATCCAGTGGCGGCAGATGCCACTTGCGCGAGGCTTATGGGGCTAGATCCGGCCCGAATCACGCACATCCGAATGGGAGCGCAGTTCCTTGGCAACCTTTCTATGGAGCGAGTCGAACAACTCGCAGAGGCAGTCTGTGAGCCCGTCAGTCCTTTTGAGACGGTCCCAGAATTTTGGCATTTACGGCTGGTGGGTGCCTCTCATCGACATTCCTGAGATGAAGACGGACAAAAAAACAAGGGTGAACTTTCCTTCGCGGGGGAGGCGGACCCTGCTGCAGGGCGGACCGCATTTGTCCAGGTGAGTTCCCGAAACGCAAGTTTAGCCGCAACGGCCATTTTGCACCCCCTTGAACGCGTAATCGATTCTCTGTAGCCTCGGGAAGCTCACGCCTTTCGTTGCCCATTTCCCAAGTAGTCGGTACGGAGTGCGTTTATCAGATGAAGATAGCGAAGTTTACCAAGCTCGAAAGAAGAGTCGGGCATATTGCGAGTCGCCAAGCCCACCAGCAACTGATGCAGGTTCCCTGGGACCGCTTCCACACGGCCTATGAGGAATACATCCAATGGCAGGCACTCGCACTCTGGGCTCGCGCCATTGTTGAATCGGAGAGCTGCCCTTCTGCCCGGCTCAAAGCAATCCTGAGAAAGCGTTGCCCCGGCTTTGCGGAAGAAATGGATCTCTCAAACAAGCCGGAACTGCTGGGTCTCCAGCTGTTTTCCTGGGTTCACAATCAAGCTTTCGGGTTTGCAAAACAGGAAGGGTGGCTTGATGCGCTCGTGTTCTATGGATTCCGAGACACGCGATGCCAGGGATACTGGACATATTGGGAACATTGCGAGAAGGAATGGAAGAGCCGACGGCCGAGACCATTTCCTGATTTTCCGCAGTGGCGTCGTAGTGCATTAAGCTGGAAACTTCAGGGTAATGTCGGATGCGGCGCAGTAGCAAAGGCTGTTGAGGAGTACCTCGACTTCGAGGCGGTCGTGTATTGGTTGCGCCCGCTTTTTGAGGCGCCGACAGACGAGCTCCCGGCAAATGTCGTCCTGGAATTGAAACAAGAATGCCCAGGCTTACTTGAATTCGTTAATACACATATCTCCGGCACTTACTTACGAAAATCGAGGAGGTGGCAACGCCTTTTCAACTGGGGCAAGGAGCATGTGCTGTCGCAGGCTAAAAAGGAACGCTGGGTTGACCACGTTCTAAGCCAAGCACGGATTCACCCTCGCCACGTACGTATGGTCGATTACACTGCCCTCTGGTGCAAAGCTCGGCTCGGAATTACTCGCCTACCTTATCCTTCCCCACGCCAATGGCGAAGAAATGCAGAGAGCTACGTGGGACCGACTCGGAAGCGAAGCTCACCGACGTAAGGCTGCCATTTTGAAGCGACGGCTGCATTCTCTTACCGTGCTTCTCCCTAAACGTGCTGATCCGCTTGCTGGCACGGGACTCTCGCAATGTACGTAACAGTTGAAGTAATAGGTCTGGCTTGGCCCGACAACTCTCATGACGCAAATCGCCTATGCGCCGAACTGAACGAGGAAGATGCCTCAAATTAGGTAACTTTGCATCGCGCTGCCGCTGTTTTCGGCCCGAGGGCATCAAATGATTTGTGAGTTGTCGGATCCCGAATGTTGGGCACGTTTTTCTGGCTTTGGCCGCAACCTGCCTGGTCACTATGCAGTTCTCGGAAGCCTACGAGGTCCCCTTAACGCCCGCCGACATTCACGAGGCCTACGTGCTGGGCCAGCGCAACGATCAAGTCACTGCGAATTTCCTACATCCCTACATATCGGCATGTTCGACTCCGGAAGAGAGCTGTTTTATTACTCAAATTGAGCTGCTCACTCCCTTCGCTCAGGTAGTGGACGTCTCCCGGCGCAATGCCACCAAGGGTTACACAGAACAACAGGCGGCCCACGACTATCGCCAAGGCAGAGACAAAATCATCGTCCAAGTCACGCTGGTGTTGCGGGCTGCGTACGCCGGAGCTGCGCAGAACGATGTCCAGAAAACCCCTCCGCTTGAGGAGAGTAAGAGTGCCTCGCTGCGCCTTGAAGACTTTTGGCAGAATTTCCGCTTCAGTCTCAAACAGAGCGGACGCGTGATCCCCACGCGTTCCATCCACAACGAACCGATCTATTCCACGCCGACCAAGGACGTACCTCCCGTACTGGATGGTGCGACGGTCCAGCTCGAATACGATTGTAAAGAGGTCGCGTCGGAGGAAGCCACTGTGGAGGTTCTCACTCCCGAGTCCAAAACGATTGCGGCATCGTTCGATCTGAAAAAGCTGCGCTAGTGAATCAACAATCAACACATTCGACGACCGCGTGCCTGATCTCCCCAGTTGTCGACAATCAGGACTCGGTTCTCCCTCATTTGAACTCATCCGATTCCGTCGACACAATACACTTGAGATTGTCCGGAGTCGGTGATGTGGATCACGTTCCTGCGTGATCCAAACAGCAGGCATGACGGCGCCCTCGATTTCCTTTGCCGGCACTTTCTTCTGACCGCACTCTCTTTTCGCTCTGCTTACCTGTGTCACACACAATACTTCAACTTATTTGAGGTATTGTGCAGCCTCCAGCACCACCAGGGATTTCGTCAGGTCGCACATCTATCAAGCCGCGCGTGGCTCAGGTTGGACCTCGAGCGTTCCTCGCTTCATCAACGGTTTCGCTGTGCACACCTCTTGTTATGTCGGAAGAACACGTTGCCACGAACCGCTCTCCCGCACTTTTCACAGGTCCGCACAACTCGCGCATGCTTACGAAAAGCCTCCAACCCGGGCGCCACCTCCTTGCCCGCATTCGGCGCAAGGTCCATTGAGCCAGCAAGCCAATCCCGTGTTTCCGCATCGAGAAAATCGGTTTTGATCAAAGCGCCATACCGTGCACAGAACCTTGTGAGTGACGTTTCCGTGACTCGAGGATCATAGAGTTTGAGTACCCCGCAGAAGACCAGATCTTCGATCACGCCGGCATCGACGTTGAGTTCCCTCGCAACATCCGCCCAAATTCGCTTGGCTCGACAAGAACGAGGCGGTTTTGAGGAATCGTGCGGTGCAGCCGAAATGAAAGTGGTCGGCGAAGTAGCAGGGAGCTTTTCTTCGCTCGGGACGATCCCGGAATCCTGGGCTTCAGGCTGCTGGCCATGCAGTGACACTGTCACCCGACCTGTCTTACGCGCCTGTTCCAAAGACTTGTGGGTAATCCTCGGATCCCGAACGTCAAGCAAACCCTGGACAATCAGGCGTTGGATTGTGCGGCTGCCCAAATGCAGCTGTTGCGCGAGAGTCCGTCGTGCATATCCTTCTAAATGAACGCGACTGCTCTTTCCTAGGACAGCGAGGCGATAGCGGACGGCGTTTTCGGACCGACGTAAGGCTTTGGCGATAAATTCCGCTGTCTTGTAACCTGCCATTATGAGCAGTATGCGGTCGTCATCCTCAGTCCAAGGCTGTCGCGAACGCTGTCGTACCTTTTTAGGGTCCTTTTCAACGAGTCCGAGCCTAGCTGCCCGCCCCCAAATCGAGTGAGGCCGCCAACCGGGATGCCGCCTAAGAAGTTCGCGCACTGCTGCTCGCTTCCCATTCCACCCTTCCCCATAACCCTTCCGAAGGATTTGGTCGTCTTCTGGACTCCAGACTGTGCGCCGATAAAGTTTTCCATTCGAAGGCTGCTTGAGCCGGCGAATTTGTCGCCACAATTCCGCTCGTTCGAGGCCCGGCTCGTGTTTGAGAATTCTTTCGATCGCATCGTGCGAACCGGCTCTGCCACGCTTCACACCTTCGCGCAAGATTCGATCGATTTGTTCCGGGGAGAAAAACCGGAAGGAATAACTGCCTGTTGGACTGGCCCAATGGTCTGCCATCGGACAAAACACCGTGTCGAATTTGCTCGCAGAACCGGTTGCGTTGGTGAGTGTTCAACCTCGTCAACCATCGATGTTTTTTGGAAGCGCTTCTCGAGGCGGCACCGTGCCGGGATTGGCCGCAAAGTTCTTCTCGGCCGCATCCCCGCAGTCTCCAGCACCGGATGGCCCTCCCTTTCTGCTCGGAAAGGCGGCCGGTGCGGAGGGGCAACATACTGCCGCGAGGCAACATGGGAGTGGTGAAATACTTTTCTTGTGGTCGGAACATCTTCCAACAACGGACAAGAACTTCCGGAACCGAAGACAATTAGGGACGCGCTGCGTCTGCGCCCTCGCCACCGCTTCTTCTGATCAATTCTCGATCTGGCAGGTATTGCGACCAGAGGGTCGGTAGGCGCGAATCACTCCGAATGAGAAACCGAAAGAAGGTCAGCAGCCACGCACTTCAGGATCGAGGTGACCACCTTGCTCGCGTCCCTAACTCAAGGTTACGAATTCCCTCTGGCGCGGGCAGTCGCGCTGACGTTTAGGTCGTTCGCTGGGACAGGTAGTCACCGGACCCTGAAGGTCCTGAATTTCGCAGAATTTGCGAGAGAGTAGCCAGGAAGATTGTTAGTGCTGTTCCAGACTATCCTTGTGACAGGATGATTGCGGTGTAGGGGCCGATTCCGACATCGCCACTGTATGGCATCCCATCTCTACCGGGTTGACTCACGGTAGTGTCATACGACAACTGATTGCCGAAATCAGAGCTATAACCATTCCAGTCGCTATTGAACCTGATGTTCCACGCGCCTGCGCGCGGAAAGCCGATCGAGTAGGAGTCGTACGATCGGTTCGCCATATTGACGACCACAACCACATCATCTGCCGCTCCGCCGCGGTCCCAACGGTGAAATGCGATTACTTTCGCCGCGTCGTTCACGTGGAACACATTTAGTGACTGCCCTTTCAGGCCTGCCGTATTATTAAACCAATTCCGCCGCAATCGGATCAGATCGCGATACATGGTCAGAATGCCGCTAAAGGTCAGCCGTTTGGTCCAATCGAGCGGCTTCGTATCACTAAAATCACCATTTTCGAGGAATTCCTGCCCCTGGAAGATCATCGGAATCCCGGGCGCCGTGAAAACGAGCGCGGCGCCTAAGGTCGAGCGTTTCTTCGAAAAATAGCCGCTCGCATTGCCGCGCCAAATTTCTTCTGGGACGCGAAAATGTCCATTCGCGTCCTCATCGTGCGATTCGGTGTAGACAACGCGCTCAATCGCATTGCCGTTGTAGCCATGGCTGATTGCATCGCGGACGGAATACATGTTTCGCGCCGAATCATCCGCAGGGATAATCGCTGAACGTATTGCATGCACGAATTGTGCTTCCCACTGCGCGTCGAAGCCCGCGCCGCCAACACTGATGTCTTTCGTTACCCATTCATTGGCCTGCATATCCTCGGCGATACTGATCTTCCAGGGTTGGCTCTGTTTTATCTCCGCGTTAATCGCTTGCATGAGTGACCATCCGTCCGATAAGTCGTTTCCTGGATCGTTGTTGTTGCCGTATACGTTGCGAATCCAGCCGGTGGCATCCCAGCGCAAGCCATCAGCAAATCGCTGTTGCAGCCAGCGCCGCGCGTTGTCGAGAATGTAGTTCCGCACTTCCGGCCGACCGTAGTCAAACCGTGTATCGCCCCACGGAGTCGTGCTCCTCCAATCATTGTAAAAATAGATCCCGCCTTTGCCGTTTTGGCCCCATCCGTCAAACTGCCACATATCCCCCGCGGGACAGCCCAAGTGGTTGTAAACAACGTCCATAATCACCGCAATGCCGCGTTTGTGTGCTTCTTGCACGAACGCACGGAACCCGTCCGGTCCGCCATACTGTTCCTCGATTGCGAAGATGTAAGCTGGGTTGTATCCCCAGGAAGTATCAGTCTCGAACTCGCCCGCCGCCATGATCTCGATCGCGTTAATCCCGAGATCCTTCAAGTAATCGAGTTTCGTCGCCGCCGAATCGAACGTCCCGCCCGGTTGTGACAAGGTTTGATCAAGTGTAAATGTGCCGACGTGCAACTCGTAGATCACCAGTTCATTCCAGGCAGGCGTTGTATAGGAACTGTCGGCATATTGCGTGTCGCTCGGCGCGATCCAGCTTGAACCGCCACGCTTCTGGAATGCGCGGCTATACGGATCAACGTGCGTGAGCACCGCTCCCGACGCGGCGTTTGTAAGGAGATAGTTGTATTGCTGTCCGACCATTGCTCCGGGCAGGTCTGCGCTCCAGTAGCCGTTCCCTTCGGAAAATAGAGGGGTGCCAGGTTTCCAGTTGTTGAAGTCTCCCTGCACCTGCACATCGGATGCAAACGGTGCCCACAAGCGGAACGTGACACCGCCATTGTAGGGCGTAGCTCCCATGTAAGGTCGTGTTGAAGGCGCCACTTGAAGACTCCAACCGGCAGGGGTCCAGAATCAGAATATCTAGGACAATTCCCTGCCCTGCTGTACTTCTCGAAGCTCTTTCTGTGCCTGCTCCAAATCGGCCAAACGTTGTTCGAGTTCGGTACGAAAGATCTCCGCTTGCTCGTAAAGCCGGGCATTCTGAATCGCAACCGCAGCAGGGATTGCGAGTGATTTGGCCAGGCGCAAATGCTCTTGGGTAAACGTCTGGGCACGAGTATCTCCCAGGGACAGAAGTCCGAGCACCTGTTGCGATGCAACGAGCGGCACACACAACCAGGAGCGTAGATGGGAAAAGCCCTTGAAGGCCTTCCATCCTGTCTCTACGGCAGTGTTCGTGATGAGCAGACAGCTCCTGCCTGCAAGAACGTGCATCAGAAACTCGCTGTCCTTTGCATCCAACGTTGCCGGACATTTCGGAACCCGATGACTTGTTTCAGTCCCCTGCACCTCGCGTGCAAGGAATAGGCGGGTCTCAGCTTCTACCAAAACGATGCGAGCTGATTCACAAGGAACCAGTTTCAAAAGGGACTGGAGCAGCGTGTCCAGAACGTAGTCCATGCTGAGGTTCTGGGTGAGTGCAAGAGTTGTCTTTCGAAACGCGTCAGCTTCGGCGCGCGCCGATTCGGCCATATCAAGGTTTTGAGCTATTTCCTGTTCGGCCGATTTTCGCGCTGAAACATCCTGGGCAGTTCCCACAAGGCGCCGGACAATCCCAGCAGAATCACGGACTGGAAATCCGCGGACCCACACCCAGCGGGTTAGGTTATCCGGCCTTACGATGCGGAACTCCTCGTCCAGCCGGCCGCTTTCGACCGATTCGCCCAATCGAGAAAGCACTCGAATCCGGTCCTCGGGATGGATGGCTTCTTCGTATGATTTGGGATTCTCTTTGAGTGACTCGCTGGTTCGGCCTGTGATCGTTTCGTATGCCGGGCTGACGTAGAGAACCTTCAGATTCTTGGCATCCAGCATCCAGAAAATCTCCTGGATGTTGCTGGCCATCTGCCGAAATCGCTCTTCACTCTCGCGTAAGGCTTCTTCCGCGTGCTTTCTCCGGGTGATGTTGCGAAGCACAGCCACATGCTTGCCGGGCAAGAAGTGCGCCTTCGCCGTGTATTCAACAACGATCGTCTCGCCATCTCCTCGCAAAACCCGCGTTTCGGCGTGTTCGTTTTTGTGCTCCAAAAATCGATTCCAACTGTCTCTGAAATCTCCTGAGCCCTCGAAAAACTTCACAATAGGTCGACTCACGAGTACGTTGCGGTCGGTGCCGAATAAGGTCAGTGCCGCTGGATTAGCTTCGACGCAGATCCCCTGGTCGTCGAGAATCAAAATGCCATCCAGTGTGCTATCGAAGACGGCCTTGTATTCCCGCTCCGCGGCATCCAGCGCGTTTGCGGTTTCGCGCTGTTCCCTTTTTGCCAGAATTAGGAAACGGACGTGGAGCGCGATGGCAACTAGAAGAGCAGTCAAAACAAGGGCCAGCAGCACGGAAGAGACCTGCCCCCCAGTGTAAAGCCCGGGGCGAAACGCAATAACGAGCAGAGCAATCGAGGCAAAGCAGACCAGAACGGAACCAAACCACATCCAACGGCGAGCGTTGACAAGGCGAAGCACGGATTTGACGTTCCTACACCGAACCGTCGTTCATGCGATGCATGGTAGGCAGCCGAATATGGTGCCGAACCAGATGCTACGCCTCCGGTTTGCAGACAGTCAAACGACGGATTTTCCCGGTTTCAGCCTTCGGAGGCTATCCCTTTCACACTGACCGACGACCACATCGGTATAATCCAGCTCATGGGCGCTGGCTTCCTCGACCAACTGGCGACGCAACTTAGAATTAACAAAACTGCCCCGTGCCGTCGAGCCATTCAACGAATTCTTGAGGTGGTGAAGAAAGAATATGAAAGGGGCAAATACGGCAGCCACACCGAAGCCGAAAACGACTTCAGACGTCTGGTAGACCGCGAAGAAGCCTGCAAGTAGCCGGGATGGTTGGTTTCACCGTTACGGAAGAGTGTCGGCGAGTGTAGCTGTGCCGTCCCGTAGCGGCATTTGCTTACCCTTGGCGTCGCTGAGCGTTTCCGGCTCAGTTGTCATGGGCGAACGAACGATTGATCCTATCCAATAATGGATGTATAATGCTCCATATATGGAGTGATTAAAGGAGCTAAACGTGGCGACCATGAATCGAGTAGGCGCAGGGATTGCCTGGGAGAGGCCAGCCGATCTTTCGAGCAAGGACGTCCAAAAGCGATTGGGACCTTCGGCAGTGCAAGCGTTCTTGAAAATTCGTGACCTTTGGGAATTGCGTGATGAGGACGCCCGGCGATTGCTCGGCGGCATGTCCAATGGCGCATTCTACGAGTTGAAGCGAAAACCGCGCGGAACGCTCGACCAGGACCGACTGACCAGGATTTCCATCCTGACCGGCATTTTTAAGGCACTAAATATTCTCTATAGCAAGAAGCTCGCCGACCGTTGGGTACAGTTGCCGAATGAAAACGCGATGTTTGAAGGGGAAGCGCCCCTTCCATACATGATAAAAGGCGGCCAGCCAGCCATGTTGCGCGTCAGGCAACTTCTGGACTCTCGCCGCGGCGGCCGCTAGGTGCTGCCCCGCGTTTCCGAGGTTGCTCGCGACGACACCCATCGTCTCATTCCCGCCCGGTACAGCGACCGTGACGAGAGTGTTCTGACGCGCCTCACCGATGATCCCGATGGTCTGAACGTTTTATTCGAACTTGAGGGAGCCACAAATGATCGCCTGCTGGGGGAAGCTGGCTTGCTTCCAGGCATTACCGTGCGGGAACTCGTTTTTGGTATCCCCTACTTCCATATCGTCAATGCGGCTTTCACGCATGCCAGTCCCGCAGGAAGCCGTTTCAACGGGTCAGAACGGGGTGCATGGTACGCGGCCTTCTCCCGCGAGACTTCGGAGTTCGAGGTGGCCTACCACAAGGCCAAGGAACTCCAGGAAATCAACTGGCAGGAGAGGGAAACCTTTTCATTTGTCGAATTTCTCGTTGATTTTCGAGGCAAGTTTTACGACATTCGAGGCGATGCACGTTTTGAAAAGTGTTTGGATCGAGATAGCTACAAAGAATCCCAACGTTTAGCCAGCGAGCTTCTCGAGGAAGGATCACCCGGTATTGTGTACCCGAGCGTTCGTCATCAAGGCGGAACTTGCATCGCATGTTTCCGCCCCGCGCTCGTGAACAATGTCCGCAAAGGCTCTTCCATCTCCATCACCTTTGAAAATGCGTTCGCAGTTCCCGAATTTCGAGAGCTGAAA
>Ga0137363_10002720_pt1 | contig 10603 bp, 8 predicted proteins | sample MadtaG_FD_104800 | JGI IMG/M metagenome (GOLD analysis project Ga0137363, IMG submission 104800) | Vadose zone soil microbial communities from Angelo Coast Range Reserve, California, USA - Mad1_115_16 metaG | ecosystem: Environmental > Terrestrial > Soil > Vadose zone | place: USA: California...
CCCCGATCACGACGACCGCGAAGGCCTCGACGGTCAGCTCGATGCCCATCTCGCTCATGGCCGCCGTAGCCGGGATCACGAGCGCGCCGCCGAGGGTGCCCAGCATGGTCCCCAGCGTGAAGACGCGCACGTACACCCATCGCATGTCCACGCCGAGCGCCTCGGCCATCTCGCGGTTGTCGGCCGAGGCGCGGATGATGCGCCCGAAGGCCGTGCGCGTGAGCAGCCAGCCGATGCCGAGCGCGATGGCGAGGCTCGCGGCAATGACGATCAGGTTGTAGACGGGCACGGTCGCGCCCAGGATCCGCGCCTGGCCGTAGTTGAGGTACAGCCCGCCCGTCGACACGGGCGCCGTCCCCCACGTCATGCGGATCAGATCCTCGAGCATCAGCACCAGCGCGAACGTCAGCAGGAGCTGGAAGGTCTCGTCGCGGTCGTAGACGAAGCGAAGCAGGCCTCGCTCGACGATGACGCCGACGAGGCCTACCGCGAGGCCGCCCAGCGCGAGCGGGATGATGAAGAGCGCCGGCGGACCGCCGTGGCTCGAGAAGAACGCGACGGCCGACACGCCGGTGTACGCGCCCAGCGCGTAGAAGGACCCACACGCCAGGTTGAAGATCTTCTGGACGCCGAAGACCACCTGCAGCCCAGCGGCGACGAGGAAGAGGATGGCGGCGTGGAACACACCGCCCATCAGGATGTTCACGAAGTTCGCGGTCACGTCGGCGGATTCAGGACCTTCCCCTCACCCTGCCCTCTCCCCAGAGGGGAGAGGGAAGAAACCCCGACACCCTCTCTCCCGTGAGGAGGAGAGGGAGGAAACGCGACACCCTCTCCTCCTTGAGGGGGAGAGGGGAGGGTGACGGGGTGGCCGTTCAGGATTTCCAGCCGTTGATCCAGTCGAGGAGCTTGGTGCCCGCGGGCTTCATCGCGGTCTTGGTGGAGACGACCTCGATGGGGTTGATGGTGACGAAGTCGTAGTTGTTCTTGTGGGTGGTGATGCCCTGGTAGAAGTTGCACATCTGGACGTGGTCCGTCCGCCACGAGCGCGTGCCCGAGAGGGACTGGGCCTCGATGCCCTCGAGCGCCTTGACCACCTGCGCCTTGGTCGGCCACTGCTTGGCCAGGGCAAAAGCCCTCTCGACGGCGACCTTGTAGGACTCGATGTTGAAGTAGGCATGATCGCACTCGTAGGGCGGGTACTCGTTGTATTTCGCCTTGTACTCGCGGACGAACTGCTTGAGGAGCGGCGAGCCCGTCGGGTCGTCGAAGTACATGGTGTTGTAGCCGAGGAGGAGCCCCTCTGGCGTGAACTCCTTCTTGAGCGAGTCGTGCACGCCGCCCGCCGTGGTGAAGACGCCCTTCATGTTCTTGAAGAGCCCGACAGCCGCCGCCTGCTTCATGATGATCGTCGCGTCACCCGACCAGAACGAGCACATGAGCAAGTCGGGCTTGGCCTGCTGGATGGCGGCGATGTGCGAGGTGAAGTCCGTCACGCCGAGCTTCGGGAACAGCTCGAGCACCGGCTTGACGTTCATGCCCATCTTCTTGAGCACGGCCTGGTAGGTCTCCCAGCAGTCGTGGCCATAGGAATAATCGTTGCCGATCCCCGCGATGGTCTGGATGCCCTTGAAGTATTTCGGTGTCAGCTGGCCCGCCACGATGGCCTCAACCTCGTTGTCCACGCTCTTGAAGGCCCACTTGGGATTGGGCATGGTCTCTTCCACGCCCTTCTGGGTCGTGCCGTCCCAGGATAGCCACGGCACTTCCATCTCTTCGGCGACGGGGCCGAGCGCCAGCGTCACGCCCGTGGAAATGCCGCCGATGACGACTTCGACCTTGTCCTGCAGGATGAGCTTGCGGTAGCGCTCGACGGTGTCCTTGGGGTTGGACTCCTCCTCGACGATCAGCTGCACCTGGCGGCCGAGAATCCCGCCCGACTTGTTGACGCGCTCCGTCCACCACTCCGTGCCGCGGAGCCCCGCCGCGCCGACGGGCGCCGCGATGCCGGCGCGGATGGCGAGGATGCCGATCTTGACCGGGTCCGACGGCACGCCCGGCTTGGCCTGCGCCCGCGCCATCGCGGGGAAGCCGGCGGCGCCCGCCGCCGCCGCGCCACCCGCCACCTTGAGAAATTCACGCCTCGTCGTCGCCATGATGGTCTCCCTCGACCTTAAGTGTGAAGCCTTGGTGAGTGTGAAGCCTTCGTGAGAGTTAGCCGCCGAGTTGTTTGCGCGCCAGCTGGGCTCCGGCCGTCAGCCGCTTGAGCTTCTCGAACGCCACCCACCGCGGCACGGGGAAGAAGCCGCAGTCGGGAATCAGCGAGAGCCGCTCGGCCGGAATGTGCTTGAGGCAGAGGCGAACCCGCTCTGCGATGTCTTCGGGACTCTCCATGTAAAAGGACTTCACGTCAACCACGCCGCAGGCGATGTCCCGGTCGACGCCGACCTCTTTCCACATGTCGATCTCGGCCATCTCGCGGTTGGCGTACTCGAACACGAACTGGTCGCACCGGGTCTCGAGGAGCGCCGGGAACATCCAGCGGTAGCTCCGCTTGCCACGCGGGCGCGACAGGAGATTGCCGAAGCAGACGTGGTAGCCGATCTTCGCCTTCACCCCTTCGACGCAGGCGTTGAACATCTTCACGTACTCGGGAGCCTGGCCGGGCACGATGGCGGCCGAGGGCTCGTCCACCTGGATCCTGTCGGCGCCCGCGGCGGCCAGCGCCTTGAGCTCGGCGTTGACGGCCGGGACCAGATCCCAGCAGAGCGCCAGACGGTCATTGTTGTAGGCGTCGCCCGGACGCGTCTGGACGTGAATGGACAGCGTCACCGGGCCGGGGCAGGTGGCCTTGACGGGCTTATCGGTCTGCGACTTGAGGTACTTGAATTCGTCCACGGTCCCGAGACCCTTGGGCACGGTGATCTTCTTTGTCGGGCGGTAGCGCGGCACGCTGTCATAGGCGTAGAGGCCGGTCTTGCGCAGGGGCTCAATCTCCTCGAGACCCTCCATCTTCCCGTAAAAACTCTGGACGAAGAAGAAGCGACGCATCTCGCCGTCGCAGATCACGTCGATGCCGGCGCGCTCCTGGTCGCGGATCGCCAGCTGCGTGGCGTCGTCGAACGTCTCCCGAACGTCGGTCTGCCCGTACTCGTCCGCCTTGATCTTGTCGAGCGCGGTCCAGAACCAGCCGGGGAAGCCGTGGCTGCCCATCACGTGGGTGTACAGCAGTGGGAGCTTCGCGGTCATGCGATGTCCTTTCCTAGAATAAATGCTTCTGGATCTTGCCGACGGACGTCCGCGGGAAGGCGTCGCGGAACTCTACGACCTCGGGCACCTTGAATCCGGACAGCCGCTCGCGGCACCAAGCGATCAACTCGTCGGGCGTCGCGGCTGCGCCTTCCTTGATCATGACGTAGGCTTTGATGGCCTGGTCCCGCACAGGATCGGGAATGGCCACCACGGCGGCGTCGAAGACGGCCGGGTGCTGCTTCAAGGCCTCCTCCACCTCCGTGGCTGACACGTTCTCGCCGGCGCGCTTGATCATATCCTTCTTCCGGTCGACGAAGTAGAAGCATCCGTCCTCGTCCATGTACGCCTGGTCGCCGCTGTAGAGCCACCCGTCGCGAAGCGTGTCGGCCGTCGCCGCGTCGTTCTTGAAGTAACCCTTCATGAGGCTGATGCCGGGCACGCCCTTCACGATCAGCTCGCCGACGGTCCCCACCGGCGCCTCCTTGCCGCTCTCGTCCACCACCCGGCACTCGTAGCCCAGGACGGGCATGCCCATCGACAGCGGCTTGCGCGGCAGGTCCAGCGGCTGCATGAGCGGCAGGCTCATGGTCTCCGTCATGCCCCAGATCTGCATGAGCGGGGCGCGGAAGCGCTCGTGCCATTCCTCGAACTGCTGCGGCGTCACGTTCTGCGCGTAGGAGACGGCGCGAAGGCGCGTCTGCCCATCGCGCGGCGAGCGCGGCTGGGCCAGCAGCATGCGGATCGGCGCCGCGAAGAGCGCAGCGAGCGTCGCCTCGTGGCGGATGGCCTGCTCGACGAAGCGCGTGGCGCTGAAGCGCTCCATGAGCGCGACGCTTCCCCCGGACAGGAGCATCGGCACGAAGGCGTGGACCTGGGCGCCCGCGTGGAAGAGCGGCAGGATGATCAGGTGGCGGTCCGTCGGCCCGACCCGCATGGCCTTGGACATGACCTCGCCGCCGTAAAGGTAGTTGGCGTGAGTCAGGAGCACGCCCTTGGGCCTGGAGGTCGTTCCCGAGGTGTACTGCATGGAGATCTCGTCGAGCGAAGCGACGACCGTATCGGGCGGCGTGGGCGGCAGCGCGTCGAGAAGTGGCGCCAGCGGGCGCGCCTCGAGGACGCCGCCAAGCGCGGGGCACCGGCCCGCGGCCGCGCGGACCGGCGCAGCGTACTGGGGCTCGGTGATCGCCAGCCGGGCTTCGGAGTGCCCGAGTATGTACGCCATCTCGTCCGCGGTGGATGCGGGATTGGTCGGCACCATGACGGTTCCCGTCTTCGCCGCGGCCATCCAGAACAGGAGAAACTCCGGGCAATTGCCGAGATGGAGGTTGAACCTGTCCCCGGGCCCGAGGCCTCGGGCGAGCAGGAGGCGCGCCGCGCGGTTGACGTCCGCGTCGAATTCGCGCCAACTCCAGCGCGCGGTCGCGCCGTCCGTATCCTCGAAGATGAGGAAGGTCTCGTCGGGGAAGCGCCGCGCCTTGTCTTCGAGCGCGCTCTTGAGCGTGCGGGTGGCCGTGATCAGCACATCGACTACCGGCCCTTCTTCTTGCGGGCCACGAAGTCGGCGATGCGCTCTCGCGCGCCCTTGTCCCGCCTGAGCGCCGCCGCATACGCCTGGGCCGCATTGCCCGACTTGCCCGCGCGGATATCCGCGACGATGGCCTTGCTCGCCGCGAGCCCGCCGCGGGGGTGCCGCGCGATGCCCGCGGCCAGCTCGTCCGCCGCGGCGCCGATCGTGCCGTCGGGGACGACACGCGTCACGAGCCCCATGCGCAGGGCCTCCGCTGCGTCCACGGAGCGGCCCGTGAGCAGGAGATCGCGCGCCGGCCCTCCGCCCACGATATCGAGGAGGCGGGCGATGCCGTAGGAGGGATTGAAGCCGAGCGTCACCTCGGGCAGTCCGAAGCGCGCCGAGGCCTCGGCGATCCGCAGGTCCTGGGCTGCCGCCAGCATGCAGCCTCCGCCGAGGGCGTAGCCGTGCACGGCCGCGATCGTCACCTGCGGCAGGCGCGCGAAGCCATCCATGATGCGCTGCCAGCGCTGCGACAGCGCCTTGGCCTCGGTCGGCGTGAGACTCGGCATCTCCGCGATGTCGTTTCCGGCACAGAAGGCGCGCCCGCGCCCGGACACGATCACGACCGTGACCTCCTTCGAGCGCGCGAGCCGCCCAAGCGAGTGCTCCAGCACGCGCGCGATGTCCCGGTTCAGCGCATTGAGCGCCTCCGGCCGCTCGAGGGTGAGCCGTGCGACGGCGCCGTCGATGACGAGGCTCGCGTTCACAAGCCGAGTCTCTCGCGCGCCGCGGAAGACATCGCGGCCGCTTCCAGACTATCGGGGGCGCTTTCGACTTCGCCGGTGACGGCCGCCACCTGCAGTCCGGCGAATGCGGGATCGGCCACGCCCACATCGGTGAACCAGCAGAGCGGCACTCCATCGGCGACGAGGCGGCGCTGGAAATCGCGGCGAAGCGTCGCGTCGCCGTGAATCACCGCGGGATCTTTGCCCGTATCGAGCGCGTAGGCCGCCAGAGCGCCCGCCGACTCGCCCGTGTTCCACTCCACCGGGTGCAGCCGGTAGCAGCCGTTGGTGATGTGCGTCGTCCCCAGGTTCTTGGCGCCGGCGAGGAGGTTCTTCAGCCTCACGGGGATGAGCGAGCCCATCGGGATCTGGAACGGGCGGGTGCGGCACGACACGCCGACATCATCCGGCCCTGAATTGTGTATGTCGATCGGATACCAGCCGACGCCGACCGAATCGTCGAAATGCCGGGCGCGGGCGCCGGGTTGATAGGCAGCGGAGACGTCCTGCTCGACCACGGTCGTAAGCGCCCGGATCCGGCGGCATTCCCGGATATACGGATGCTTGCCGAGCGCGTCCTCCGTGCCAAAGACATCGGGGCGCGGTCTCAGCTCGGGGAATCCAGGCGCCGCGCCGGGCCTCGGCGCTTCGGCCTGCAGCCAGTAGAGAAAGCCCAGGCTCACGCGCTTGGCGTCCTGGAGCGCGCGGGCCTGGTCGAGGGGCAAGCAGTCGAGGATGCTCCGGTCGCGATAGTCATTGCCCGGCCAGTTGAGCATGCTGATGTCATGAGGATAGCCGGCGCCGGGCGGGAAGAGGCTCGCGTCGATGAGGCGGCGGTAGGTCCAGAGCCCGCCCTTGGTGCGGACCGCCTGATCCAGCACCTCGTACTCGAGCCATCGCGTCTCCTCTCCGTAAATCTCGCCGCCGTGGACATGGATTTTCAACGAGTAGGGCTGGCCGTCGCGGTAGTGCTCGTACCGCTGGGGCTTGGCGATCACGTGGCGCGTGTGTGCCGGCATGCGCTCGAGCACGAACGTGTAGGTGAAGCTCTGCACGCAGTGGCGCTTGGGCTCGAGAGGCTGGGCGTGTGGCTCGCCCGTCTCGGCCTTGGTTTCGGCGCCGACCACGTACTCCGCGCCCGCGAGCGGGAGGAGATCGCCCAGCTCGGTCGCGTCGACGACGATGCGGGCTCTCACGCGCGTCCAACGCCGGTCGTCCAGATTGACCGCGAGCACGCTCTCGATCCGATTGGCCTTCACCTGCGCGCTCGCCGCCTTGGTGCGCGTGAAGATCGTCAGCCGCCCGGCATCGACGAATGGCTGCGCCATGGCCGTGAGCGCGCCTACCGCCACGCAAGGCTCGAACGCGAGCCGAGTTACCCAGCAGGCGCCGGGATTGGGCTGCGGCCGCGCGGCCAGCGCGGGCGAGAGACGGCGGTAGTGATCGCGGATCGTCTCGCGCAATAGGTAATAGCTCCGCGTCCCGCCGAACCGCTCGATATGCTCGTGCTCGTCGAGCGCGGAGACCCCCTGCGCGGTCAGCTGGCCGCCGATCCAGTCCGTCTCCTCGAGCAGGCAGACGGTTCGCCCGGCGCGCGCCGCCGCCAGCGCCGCCGCGATACCGCCGGTGCCGCCGCCCACGACGAGGACGTCGCAGGCTCTCTCCTCGATGCCGTGGTCTGGCTCGGCGCATTCCACCACCGCCGCGGTGGGATCGCCTGTCGCCCGAACGGCCATCATGTCGAGAAGCGCCGGCATCCGGCCCTCACTCGCCCAGGTAGAGCTTGCGGACCACGTCGGTCCGCTGGAGCTCGGCGGCCGTCCCGTGAAGCGACACATGGCCGGACTCGAGGAGATAGGCGCGGTCGGCCAGCTCGAGCGCCATGGCCGCGTTCTGCTCGACCAGCACGATGGTCAGCCCTTGCCCGGCCAGCTCGCGGATGATGCGCGCGATCTCGCTCACGATGATGGGTGCCAGGCCAAGTGACGGCTCGTCGAGGAGCAGGCACTTGGGCTGGGCCATGAGCCCGCGCCCGATGGCCAGCATCTGCTGCTCGCCGCCGGAGAGCGAGCCGCCACGCTGCTGGAGCCGCTCGCGGAGCCTTGGAAAGATCGCGCAGATCCGCTCGAAGTCTCCGCCGATGTCGCCGCGGTCCGCCCGCTGGTAGGCGCCCATTCGCAGGTTGTCCAGCACGGTGAACTTGGGGAAGATCTGCCGCCCCTCGGGCACGAGCACGAGCCCACGCTCGACCCGCTCGAACGGCAGGAGGCCCGTGACGTCCTCACCGCGATAGCGGACGTGTCCGGCCGAGGGCTTCTTGAGACCGGCGACGACCCGGAGCGTTGTGGTCTTGCCCGCGGCGTTCGGCCCGATGATGCAGACGATCTCGCCCGCGGCGACTTCGAGGCTCACGCCGTGGAGGACGTGGACCTTGGCGTAGTGGCAGTCGATCCGGTCAAGCTCGAGCATGCCCCGCCCCAAGGTACGCTTCCACCACCGCCCTCTCGTTGAGGACCTGCTCGGGCGTGCCCTCCGCGATCTTGCGTCCGTAGTTGAGCGCGATGACCCGGCCGGCCAGGCCGCGGAGGAAGCCGATCTTATGGTCCACGAGGCAGAGGGTCGTGGCGGCATCGTGCAGCTTCGCGAGGACGGCCGCGAGCTTGTGGACTTCGTCGCGCCCGAGGCCCGATGCCGGCTCGTCGAGGAGGAGGAGCTCCGGCTCGCACATGAGGGCCATGGCCAGGCCGAGCATCTTTTCCTCGCCGTAGGAGAGGTTGCCCGCGAGCTGCCGGGCGGCGCCACCCAAATCGCACAGCGCCAGCACCTCGGTCACGCGCGCGGCCAGTCGCCGCTCGACGGCGCGGGCGGCGCCCAGGACCTCGAGGCCGCGGCGAAAGCCCAGCGCGCGCTTGAGCGCCAGGTGGCTCGCCACCTGGACATTGTCGAAGACGGACAGCTCGGCGAACACCTGCGGGTTCTGGAAGGTCTTGACCACGCCGAGCCCGGCGATAATTTCCGGGCGCAGCGTCTGGATCTCGCTTCCTTTCCAGAGCACGCTGCCGGAGGTGGGAGCGAGAAGCCCCGCCATGATGCTGAGCAGCGTGGTCTTGCCGGAGCCGTTGGGCCCGATGATGCCGACGATCTCGCCTGGCTCGACCGAGAAGGAGACGTCGGCGACGGCGACGAGGCCGGCAAAGTGCTTGCTGAGCCCGCGCACCTCAAGCGTCACGCTTCGACCTCCAGGCGTAGAGCGTGCCGACGATTCCGCGCGGCATCACGAGGATCGTGAAGATCAGGATCGCGCCGTAGAGCATGGCGCGCACTTCCGCGCGCAGATCGATGGCGTGCGGGAGGCCGGTCAGCACGAACGAGCCCACGATGGGACCGAGAAGCGTGCCCTGGCCACCCAGCAGGACCATCGCCAGGACCTCCATGGACTGGTTGATGCTGAGGTAGCCCGGGTCGATGTAGCCGGTGTAGTAGCCGTAGAGCGCTCCGGCGAACGAGGCGAGCGCGCAGCCGATGGAGAACGAGAGGAGCTTGTAGCGGAAGACATTGATCCCGAGCGTGCGGGCGAGGTCTTCGTTGAGCCGGATGGCGCCGAAGCAGCGCCCCATCCAAGAGCCGAGACAGCGCGAGCAGATCAGCACGGTCAGCGTCAGGCAGACGAGCGTGAGGTAGTACCAGGCAATGGGGCCCTTGATCGGGACGACGCCGCTCCCGGGCCAATAGATCGTCGGCTTGCCCGAGACGACCAGGCCGAGCGTGCCGTTGGTGACGCTGTTCCAGTTCATCACCACGAGACGGATCATCTCGGCGAAGGCGAGCGTGACCACCGCGAAGTAGAAGGTCTTGAGCCTGAACTTGAAGCAGATGCTGCCGACGATGAGTGCCAGGACAATGGCCGCCGCGGCCGATGGCAGCGTGGCCACCCAGAAGGATAGGGCGAAGCGCACCGCGAGCAGGTGGGTCATGTAGGCGGAGACGCCGAAGACCGCCGGGTGGAACATGGTCAGCTGGCCCGTGAAGCCGAAGATCAGGTCGAACGTGACGCCGAGGATGCCGTAGATGAACGTGAAGATGAAGATCGTCAGCAGGAAGTCGCTGCGCACGACGAGCGGCAGCGCATACAGCAGGCCCCAGAGGAGCGCCTGGGCCGTCATTCGTCGCCGAAGAGCCCGGACGGCCTGAAGAGCAGGATGGCCACGAGCACGGCCAGGCCGTACGCGTCGCGGAAGGCCGTCGGCAGGAAGATGGAGCCCACGCCTTCGATGACGCCCAGGATGACGCCGCCCCAGAGCGAGCCCATGAGGCTGCCGATGCCGCCGAGGATCGCCGCCTCCATGCCCTTAAGGACGTAGACCCCGCCCATCGCGGGCTCGAGCGAGTAGAGGCTCGCGTAGAGCGCGCCGCCGAGCCCCGCGAGCCCGGTCGAGTAGAGCATGACGGCCGTCTCCAGCCGCGGAGTATGCACGCCCATCAGCATGGCGGCCTCGGGGTTCTGCGCATACGCGAACGCCGCCCGCCCGAGCCACGTGCGGGCCAGGGCCAGGTATGTCGCGACGATGACGGCCACGATGACCGCGAAGACGACCAGTTTCATCTTGGGCAGGCCGATGTCGCCGACGCGCAGAGCGCCGGGCAGGACGAAGTGCATCTCCACCGGCGTGGCCGTCCAGAGCAGCATGGACGCGCTTTCGAAGATGGAGATCAGGCCGATGGACACGAGCAGGCCGTTGACGAGGTTGTTCCGCGTGAAGCGGAAGAAAGCCTTGTTGGAGAGATACCCGGCGGCGGCGGCGATGAGACACGCCGGCACCACCGCCACCGGGTAGGGCATGCCGCGCTCGGCGAGCGTGTACGTGACGTAGGCGCCGATCATCATGAACTCGCCCAGGGCGAAGTTCACGATGCCGGTGATGCCGAACGTCAGCGTGATGCCGAGTGCAATGATGCCGTACATCGCGCCGATGATGGCGCCGTTCAACACCTGCCCCAGGACGAGCTGCGTCACTAGTTGGGATTGATGTGCGTCACCTCGAGGGCGCCGCCCTTC
>Ga0137363_10002722_pt1 | contig 10601 bp, 9 predicted proteins | sample MadtaG_FD_104800 | JGI IMG/M metagenome (GOLD analysis project Ga0137363, IMG submission 104800) | Vadose zone soil microbial communities from Angelo Coast Range Reserve, California, USA - Mad1_115_16 metaG | ecosystem: Environmental > Terrestrial > Soil > Vadose zone | place: USA: California...
AGTTACGGGCGGAAGGTAGGCATGTTCCAATTTAGACAAGAGGCAATCGGTTGGCACGCACCTTCGGTAATTCACCCGAGATGTGGCATGCGTTTGTTAGGCCGGCGCCCCGTGGCCCCTTAGCTCGAGCGAAGAGAACGCACTAATCATGACGTAGTATCCGTCTGGATCCCGGAGCGCGAACTCCTGTGTTCCAGTATTCGGGTTCGCCTGCGGCTCCTCTTCGAGCCGGCCGACGAGAGCGCGTGCCCTTTTCAGTGCCATATCGAAATCGTCGACGCGGAAGAACAAGAGCAGCCCGTTGCCAGGCGTCGCGGTCTCAGGGGTCGTCAACGACGGATGCTCATGCGCGCCCCACCGGTGGAGGCAGAGCAGGACAGTTCCGTCCGAATCGAGGATTTGACCAAAGTAGTCATGGCCGGGTCGGGTCTCGGGCTGGCCGAAGAGCGATTGGTACCATTTGAAGCTACTCGGCACATCGCTTACGCCGATGATCGTCCAGGTGCGTTTCATGACATTTCTCCCGTCGGCCCCACCGGTTGAGTTGACGCGGCGGCGTGAATCAAAGCACCCACCCTCCGCCGGGCCAAGTTAGTTGCGAGAGGCGCCCCCGCCGCTCGCGTTCAACGAGTTGATATGTTGTGCGGTAAGCGATGTTAAATGATCGAGGCCTCTTGCTGGAATCGGCTGAAGTCATTTAACTTCAAATTTCACCGTGTAGAAGAATGAACGGTCAGTCCCAACATAGAAGCTCAAAAGGTATTGTCCTGCCGAAAGCCCCTTGGTGCTGAGATTGAAAATATATCCACCGCCTGTGGCGCCGAGCGTCGAGTCGTAACGGAATGTGTAATCAGGGTTAGCGTTGCCTGAATCCACAACCGGGGCTGAAGTATTGCCATTCATAAGTCGGAGATCGCGTGTAACGAGCGCTGTGCTCGAAGAAGATAGGTTCGTGTTACTACCGCTGAGCACTTGCAGTTTGATAGGTACAGTGCTGCCACTCTTGTAGGCTTTTGTTTGGTCAAAGAGCGTTTTGATGTGTGGTCCTCTGCGCGCCAGGTAGAAAGGACTGAAGGAAGTGGTCGTCGCGTAGATGGTGAGGTTTGCGTAGTCGCGCACCGGCGTTGAGGCCGTTGCGTCAACAAGTGTGCCGTTGACGTTATGCAGTATGGCGAGGCTGTTGAAGTCGTTCACGGAAATCGGACCGGGCACTTTGAAGGCGAGCGTGACCGATCCGGTAAAGGTGGCAGTTGTAGCAACTTCATAAGCGACTGAGTTCGAGACGGCGAAACCTCCGGGCACTTGTCCAATTGAAGCCGGATCAATCGGAGTAACACTGGTTGTGCCTCCCCCGGTGACGTCGTCGAAGGTAAATGTAGTGTTGTTAACGACGACTGTAGAGTTCGTACCAACCCCCGTTTGATAGGTCGAGTTGAGCCACACCGTAAGTCGAGGATTTGATGCACCATACGGGTCTAATATTTTGTCCCCGCCAACGCCGGCAATGTCAGGTTTCCCATCGCCGTTAAAGTCGCCGATCACCATTCGTTGGGCATCCGACGTTCCGGCGCCGGGAAAATTCGTGAAAGAACCGAATGTGCCATCGCCGTTGCCCAGCAAGACGGGCACCTTACCGTCTCCTATGGTGACGAGGTCAAACTTACCGTCCCCATTGATGTCCGCCGCTTCAACATTCCCCTGGTTCTCTAATCCGTCATCGTAATGGACACCCGGCCCGAACCCCCCAGTTCCATCACCTAAATGCACGTTGATAGTTGTCGTCGCCACGTCAATCTTACCGTCGCCGTTGAAGTCTTCGACAGCGAAAGGGCCGGCAATCGCGCCATTGCCGTTATTAATTGAACTAAAGTTTCCGGTCCCATCACCAAATAACGTATCCCCGCCGTCCCCCAAAAGCACATCAAGATTGCCATCGCGGTTAAAGTCGGCGACGGCCAACCAATTATTCCCCACTAAGGCTTCACCTATGCCTATCGAATGTGGGGTCATGGTAAAACCGTCCCCGAGATAAATCGTGACGTCACATCCGTGTTTCGCAAAAACGTCGGGTTTGCCGTCATGATTGAAGTCAGCGACGGCAAGATCAATAAACCCCTGATAGCCACAGATCTCCCCACTTTGATAAGGTTGCCCAAAGTGGCCCGTTCCGTCTCCAGGAAGTACAAAAAGTAGATCACTTACAGCCAAAACTAGATCCAAGTTTCCGTCCTTGTTAAAGTCGGCAACAGCCATTGCGTCAGGAGGTCCGTAAGGTGCGTCAACAACGAATGATGTTCCGAAGCCGCCTGAGCCGTCATTCAAGAACATTGTTACTAGACCAGAGCCTCCACCAGACGACACGACGATGTCGGCTTTCCCATCGTTGTTAAAGTCGCCGACCTCTATTTTGATTCCATATTGAGCTACATAACCGAGTGGGTAAGAAACCGCGGGCGCGAATGTCGGAGTGCATCCGGGACACCAAACCACGGGGGGTAGGTTGTTGCCATCAGTAGCCTGAGCCACTTGTCGGTTTCCACTGCACACCGCTACGGTAATTAGAGATATTGTGATGGATAGGAGAAGAAAACGCAGGCATCGACGCGGGGGAAAAGTTAGCAACGCTGTGGACTCCTTTGTTGGAAAGCGTGAAGACGCTGTTCAGTCACTGTAAGCGCGAAGAATCTATGACGCACCTGAAAATAAGTCAATGTTCATTTCCGTTACCTCTGGAATCAGAAGCAGCATAACGATTGAGTTGACGCGGCGGCACGAATCAAAGCACCCTCCACCGCACCGAGCTAGTTGAGAAACAAGCTCCCGCCGCTCGCGTCCAAATTTGTTAGGCGCGGCCTACGGTTTACTCCGACTTCGCGGGAAGTAAAGACGCTTCAACATCTCTCGGTATTCAGAAAGAGGAGGCAGTCCGACTTCCGCCCGCCGTTTATCGACGTTCGCCTCATCCTCTATCGGCGCCAGCGCAGGTTCTTGTCCCTTCCACTCCTCGAAGCGTTTCGCTTGCGTCCCGTAGACCTGCGGCTTTCCCTCACCAACGAGCACGCGATCCAGCAGTAACGCATAACTCTGCCCCGACAGCCCGCCGCTTCTGTAGTCCTTCTCCACAAGTGGCAACATCTCCTTCTGGAAGGCGAGGTCGGCGTGCTGGACGAGGAGGAACGCGGCCTCCGCACCATCCCGCCCGACGAGTTCGGGGCCGGGCCAGTTGTATTGTCTGATGATGGCCCTCATTCGCTCCGTATTAGCAGTATCGATTGTCTGCATCCGCGCGAGGATGGCTTTATCCGGATTTTTTACGCCCTTGCTGATTAGTTCGTTTCTGATCGCCTGATCCTGCTCGACCCGCTTCAGTAATTCGCTGCGCAGGTCCGGTTCCTTCACAGGCGGATTGCCGGCTTCTTGTGCTTGGGTGTTGCAGAGTAGTAGCAGCACGAAGCAAAGATTGGTGATGTGGCTAAACTTTCTCATACGCCCTCTTAAGTCAAGCACCTAACGGTTGAGTTGACGCGGCGGCGCGAATTCAATCAAGCATCGCCGGACGAGTCAAGTTACGAAACACGCTCCCGCCGCTCGCGTCCAACCATTTGTTCGACGGCCGCCTTAAGAACCGGGCGGGTCGGGAACATAAGCCGGCAACCATCCCGTGCCGCCACAATAGCAACGAATATGTGTGGTGTCGACGCCGTGCGCTTCAAGGTCGAGCAGGCGGCCAGTTCCCCCACACGATGGACAATCCCTGTCGTTTGGCGTGCGCTCCGGAGACATTGGTGCCAGCTCCGGATAACGTTCGGAACCTGTAACGAGGGCCAGGAAGCGGAGATGCGGATCGGTTTCGATTTTGATCGATTGGGGCTCGTCCCAGAGAAAACCAATCAACTTCCCATCAGGACGCATTGCTACGCCACCGCCCCAGTCGGCGTACAGCGGCAACGCGCTCAGAGTTTCAACGAATGTCGCAGTCTCCGGATGCGTTTTTGCGCGCTCCGCGATGTAGGAGTCTATCGCATTTACGATCCATTCTGAGGAAACCTGCGAGTTCATATAAGGCCGTCGAACGATTGAGTTGACGCGGCGGGAAACAACTGCGCTAAGCACAAGTTGTCGATGACAAGCCCACTGATTCCGCTCGCGTCCAATGAATTGTTCGGCCCGCCTCGCGTCACCTAGGTGCGGGTCGGTAGATTAGAGCAATCGTGATGCCCGCGACTATCCACTGAATGAAATAGGCAACGGCTTGGCCCAGCGTTAGCCTCAGTCCGATATTCAAGTTCACGTAGTTGTGAAGTACAAAAGAGCCAAGGGCGAATACTCCGACCAGGAAACCAAAGCGAACGCCTTCAGTAATCGGCGACCCGTTGCGATAGGCGAGAGCATAAAGAGTCGCTAGTGCGACCATCGAGAGAAGCATTCCTACCAGGCCCACCGGCGCCACACCCTTCATGGCTTCTGGGGTACGATAAACCGCTGGAAACTGACGGTATTCGTTGGCCAGTGGTGAAAGGGCGAACAGAACAAACCCGAGCACAAAGTAGACGACCGTTGCACCCAAACCTGCCAGAGCAATGCGCAAGTAGTTCACAGAGAGTTCCTTTCTCGAATCATTGGCGGCGTCTTCCGCGCAAGCCGCCTAACGGTTGAGTTGACGCGGCGGCGCGAAATCTATCAAGCATCGCCGGACGAGTCATGATGCGAAACACGCTTCCGCCGCTCGCGTCCAACGATTTTGTTATACGCCGATCTTTCGCCGATAGGAATACAAACGCACAAGAGCGACACCGACGATAAGCACAAGGAACCAGCAGACAAAAAGATAGATCGGCAGCCGGCTGGTGGCTGATCGCACGCGCTTCAGCAATCGGCTCACGGCCCAGTTAAAAGGCCATTTTCCCCAGGTGCTCGACTAGTTCGAGGATATTCGCACGATCGTCGTCTGTGACTTCCTCGATTCGTTGGCCCCAGCTCTCAGCCGTGCAGCGAGCCAGACCATCCACCATCAACCAGTTCCTGCGCTCTCATCACTCCACCAGCAACTCAACCAATCAGCGCCGCCTGCGCGAGATTAAAGCGGCCGTGCCTTTGACCACTGATACCGCCGTCGTCACTTCTTCCTTATTGCAAGTCAAAGCCCTGGTGGCCCAGTTGCGCACTACCATGTCGGCCCATCTCCGAATACGACCGCCACCTCGAAGCCCTCTGTCTGACCCATGACGATTATGAGTTGTTCGCGGGTTTGCCCGGCTTGCTGAGCCTTTCGATTATCAGCTTACCGAAGCAACTACCGAACCTGCGCTTAGTTTGATGTTCGCCAAATACGTCAAGCTTACTGGTCTGCCGGCTGGGAGATACTCGGCCGTAATTGAAAGCAGAGATATCGCGCGGCAGAAACTGTTGAAGCAAGAGGCTTGGTTCGTAGTCGCACCGTGAGACGCGGAGGAAGAGTTCACGATTAAGTAGGTTAGCGCTGCGCTTTGTGTGTTGGTGCACAGACGACTGGTGAGGTCTCCTGTTATGATGGGAGCATAAATGGCGACGGTAAGAGCTCCTGAATAATGCCATCGCTGCCCAGCAACAAAGTTTGAGGTGAAAACATGTCTGACCCTAGCTTTTCTCGAAGACGCCACGTGATCAGGTGGGTCGGAACCTTCCTGGTAATATCCATGCTGTTTCTTTCGTCCGTGCCGACGCAAGCGCAACAGAAGAAAGAGCCAAAGAAAAGCGGAGACGACAATGTAATCAAAGTTGATTCCAACCTTGTAAGTCTTGACGTAATCGTCAAAGACAAGAAGGGAAAGGCTGTCACCGATCTCAAACCGGAAGACTTCACGATCTCTGAAAACGGCGTGCCCCAGAGGATTCAATTCTTCGACTCTACCCTTACCGGCGGCAAGAAAGCCGGACAGCCAACCAACGCAACTGATCGTTTGGGTGAGTCTGCGGGGCGCGAAAGTCAGCGTGGTGTTGCCCCTGAATCAAAACCCCGCAACACTTACGGCCTTCCCCGGAACATCATTTCCCTGGTGATGGACGGCCAAAGCACCGAGTTATCAAATCTAAAGCACGTGCGCGACGGCATCGTGAAATACATTCGCGAGCGCATAACCGACAGCGACTCGGTGGCTGTGTTTTCCATCTCCGGAGATTTGCAGTTATGGCAACCATTCACCCAGGACAAAGCAAAACTACTCGCTGCTGTCGACAAAGCTTACACAAGTTCGATTGTTTCAAAAACGTCAGAGGGACGTAACCTCGCGGAAAATATAAACTCAATTCGCGAAAGGCTTGCCAGATATCCTAAACAGATCGGCACCGACAGCGCCGATGATACACCCACAATCGATATTAGCGGCGGAGCCGCGCTTGCCGGCTCGGCGGAAGCTCAGATCATGACTGACCGGCGCATACTGGAGCAATACCTGATAATGCGCTCGGCGCTCGGCGCGCAGCAGTCCCGGCCGGTGCTGGCGGCGCTCGCGGCTATTTGCGAGGGATTGCGCCCGATACCGGTAAAGAAGACGCTGGTCATGTTCTCCGAAGGATTTATCGCACCTGATTGGCTCGATTGGCAGGTGCAAAGTACGATCGATATCGCCAATCGCGCCAATGTAGCCATCTATATTGTTGATTCAACCGGCCTGACCGGCGGTACGCCGACTACGGGTTCGCCGGTGGTTGCTTCACCGCTGAGCGGAATTTCAGGCGAAAATCCTATGGAGGCCCGGCGCAGATCGGCGGCGGGCGAAAGCGTCTTTGACATCACCCGGTTCGAAGGATTGGACCGGCAACAGGATCTTCTGTATAAACTTTCAAACGATACTGGCGGACGCTTCGTCAAAAATACCAATGACATCGCCTCTGCCCTCGACCGAATAGATGCAGAAATTCGTTCCCGTTATACCCTAGCGTATCGCAGTACCGATCAAAACTTCGACAGCAGTTTTCGCAAAGTGAAAATCGAAGTTCAAAGATCGGATCTCAGTGTAGTTACTCGTCCTGGTTATTACGCGATTCCACCGAGTCAGATTATTCCTTTTTCGCCCGATGACAGGAAATTGCTGGCGAACTTTTCAAACATGGCGGCCCATCCAACGCTGCCGCTGTCGGTGCAGATGAACTCCTTCCGAGTTCGAGACGGCTATTACATCGTGCCGCTCTCATTCGAGATACCTCCGGCCGCGGTGCAGTTCGAGCGTAAGGGCGAGACGCAGCGTTTGCACCTGGAAGTTCTGGGCGTGGTCCGAGCTGAAGGCGAAGACAAGATTCTTTCCCGACTGGGCGGAAACTTTGACGTCGCCCTGACGGCCGCGCAATACGAGGCTATTATTAAGGACAAGATCTTTTATCGGCAGGATATGTCGCTGGACGCCGGCACCTACACGATTGATTTGATTGTGCGAGATCGACTGTCAGGGAACGTGGTCGCCAAACGTGAGAAACTCGTTCTGCCCGTAGCTGACTCAGAATTCTCGGTAACCGAACCAGTATTAAGCCGCCATGCTGAGCCCCTAAAGCAGATCGGGACAAACAACGACGTGCTAAGCGAAGGTAACGTGCAAATTCGGCCTTCAGTAAGTCGCGAGTTCCACTCGACCGATAGCTTGATCATCTTCTTCAAACTCTATAACGCGGCCCTCGCCCGCGAAACTGGAAAACCATTGGTGAGAGTCACGGTGACATTAACGAGGGACGGCAAGCCGGCGGCGAGACCTGTGGATTATCAACTCACAGAAGCGCCCACCGAGCCTGCTCTTGCTTTGACGTTTGCCAAATACCTCAAACTTACCGGTCTGGCGGCAGGGAGATACTCGGCCGTAATTGAGAGCCGAGACTTCGTGCGGCAGAAAGTCTCGAGGCAAGAGGAGTGGTTCGTAATCGTGCCGTGATCCGGGAGCGCATTGACCGAACGCAAGTCAGTTGTGATCTCACTTGTCGGAACTGGAGAGGCGCGAACCAAAGAACAAGTTGCGAAGGCCACGGCGAACGGCGGCATGCTTGAGGACTTGGACTTCTCAATTGACGTAATCGACAGACTAACGGAGATGACAGACAATGCGGGAGTGTCGTACTGTTGGGCAAGGTTTTCGAGCGCGCGCCGGAGAGCCGAGCGAAAGTTCTTGCGCTCGTCAGCGCTCGATTCGCGACGATACACTTTGCCGCGTTGAGCGGTTCCCGCCAGAGCAATTCCGAAAGCTACGTCCGCTAGAAATTTGGCTTTGTCAGAGTTGGGTTGAAGCGACATAACGGTTGAGTTGACGCGGCGGCGAGAATCAAAACACCCTCTTCGCCGCACCAGGTTAGTTGAGAAACACGCTCCCGCCGCTCGCGTCCAACGAATTTGTTGGACGGCGCATTTGGGCAAATCATGTCCGATAAATCCAAGCATTTGCACTCACAGCTTGACTGTCATCATAGCCGCCGGTGATCAAGACTTGTCCGTTTTTCAAAAGTGTTGCCGTCGCAAACAACCGCATCGTTCCCAGGCTACCGGCAGCGAAAGAAAAGGTATTGGTTGCAGGGTCAAAGACTTCCGCTCTGTTTGCGCCACCTGCAATCAGAACCTTGCCGTTATTCAAAAGTACCGCCGTGCCTTGCAATTTGTAACGAGCTTCGTTCATTGCGCCGACTGCCGTAGAAGTTCCGGTCGTGGGATTGAAAACCTCGGCATTTCGATATGCGCCTCGTCCGTCGCGTTCGTCTGAGCCGCCAATAATCAAAACTCGCCCGTCCGCCAGCAAAGTGGCATCGTGCTTGTGACGTCTGACGGTCAAATTCCCGGTAGAACTGAAAGTGCCGCTTGCAGGATTGTAAATTTCAGCGCTGGAGTAAATCGTAATTGCGGGGCGTCTCCCCTTGTGACCACCGGTAATCAACACTTGACCATCTTTCAACAACGTCGCCGTATGCGATTCACGAGCCGTTGTCATGCCGCCCGTAGCAATGAAAGTGTTGGTCGCCGGGTCGTACAATTCGGCATCCGACAGAAACGTCCAGCCCGTGCCAATGCCACCAGCCAGAAGGACTTTGCCGTTGTTCAAAAGCGTGGCGACATGACCGCTTCTCGCCGTGACCATTATGCCCGTCGGCATAAAAGTGTGCGCTGCTGGATCATACAACTCAGCACTTGCAAGATAACTTCCGTTGTAGCCGCCCGCGATCAGAATTTTGCCGTTAGGTAGCAGCGTTGCGGTGTGACCGGCGCGAGAGGCGTTCATATTACCTGCGGATGCGAACGTATTCGTCCCGGGATCGAAAACTTCAGCACTCGCAAGACGTTCGCCGCCAGCAAAACCGCCCGCAACTAAAACTTTGCCATTAGGCAGTAGCGTCGCTGTATGAGCGGCTCGCTCTGTGGTCATCCTGCGAACTGAATTAACGCTTCCCGTTTCAGGGACTCCACGCGTTTGCTCGCCGTTAGTGTCAACAACGTTCGCTTTACAACTCGACGCAGAAACAAGACTCGTCAGAAGCAAAGCGAGCCACGCTGTCTTGTGCTTTATGTTTGTCATGGTGTCCTCCTTCAGAAGCTTGTTGTCAAAGATGATACACATCCAACGATTTCTCCAACCGTTGGGAAAGCGAAGCCGTCCAACGATTTGATAATCAATAGAGGCGGCCGAAAGCGAACGAAGTAAACTACGTTTGCTTTACCAACCTTTTGACCAAAAAAGGAGGCCGCCTCTAATGAAGTTCTACTGCGGAATCGATTTGAGTGCAAGAGATTGTCACGTGTGTGTGATCGACCAACAACTAACGATAGTGGTGCAGCAAAAGCTGCGCAACGAGTTGCCGAAGATCTGCGAGTTGCTGGAGCCCTACAAAGCTAATCTGAAGATCGTGGTCGAGAGTACCTTCAACTGGTACTGGCTGATCGATGGTTTGCAGGCTGAGGGTTTCGAAGTGGTGCTGGCCCACACCCTCGGTCTCTACCTGATCACCGGCGCCAAAGTGAAAACCGATCGCCGTGATGCTTACGCACTGGCCAAGCTGCTGCTGGTGGGCGCGGTGCCCGCGGCTTACATCTATCCAGTCGAGACTCGGCCGGTGCGCGATCTACTGCGCCGGCGCCTGCACCTGGTCCAGGTACGGGCCGGAGAGTATGGCAGTCTGCGACGATTGTTGCTGCGCCAGGGAATCCTGTCGAGCAAACAGCAGGAGATCAAGACCGCCACTGAAGCGGAACTCGAGCAGTGGTTCGAGCATCCGTTGGTGCGCCTGCACGCCAGCCAGGAACTGCAGCGGATTGAACTCTACTCGCAACAGATCGCGGAGTTGGAACAAACCATCCTGGCGCTGGCTAGGACCGAGCAGTCTTACGAGCTGCTGCAGCAACTGCCGGGGGTGGGTCAGACCATCGCCCTGACTATTCTGTATGAAGTAGGTGAACTCACCCGCTTTGCCAACGTGAAAGTTTTCAGTTCTTACTGCCGGGTGGTGCCGGGCATCGCCCAGTCGGGCAACGTCAGCAGACGCGGGCGGGCCAGCAAGCAGGGCAATCACTATCTGAAAGCAGCCTTCTCGCAGGCAGCCGTGCACGCGGTGCGTTGCTATCCAAAAGTGCGTCGTTATTACGAGCGCCAACTGAAACG
>Ga0137363_10002728_pt1 | contig 10592 bp, 8 predicted proteins | sample MadtaG_FD_104800 | JGI IMG/M metagenome (GOLD analysis project Ga0137363, IMG submission 104800) | Vadose zone soil microbial communities from Angelo Coast Range Reserve, California, USA - Mad1_115_16 metaG | ecosystem: Environmental > Terrestrial > Soil > Vadose zone | place: USA: California...
TGCGGAGCGGTACAGCGAAGACTTGCGTCAAGACGCGATTCGCGGGAAAGCGCCACCTCGCGCCAAAGCGCACGGGCACACCGGTTCAAAATTCTCCATGAAAGTCATTAAGAACCGCCGCAGTACCGTCAAGCGTCACGTCCTCTGCATTGAGAAATGGATTAACGCCGCCTATCCACGGGGTACGCCTGAACCCGGTACGACCGCGGTCTGACGGTGCCTTTTTTCGCCCGGCGGTGGGGTTTTGAAAATTTCTTCACTGTCCCACCCGCTTTTTGCCCGGTCAATCCCGCCTAGCCCTTCACACTTCCGCACCATTCGGATTCTAATGTTCGCATAACGCACGCGAGTTCATCGCGCGCAAACAATGCACTATGAGCGAAAATCAAAATCAAGAAATCAGCGCGGACCAAACGAAAGCACCGGAATACGAAACCAAGCGGCAACTCGCCACTCGCCTGGGCGTATCCGTGCGCACGATTGACAACCTGATGGTGCGCGGGCTGCCGCACATTAAACTCACGCGCAAGCTCACCCGATTTCCTCGCGGTCCGGTGGACGAATGGTTGGCGGAGCGCCAGGTGCGTCGCGCCTGAAAGGAGTTAAAGCTATGCCGAAACGCTTCTCAAAACACGCGCCGGTTTTTTCGAAGTCCGACTCCGTTGCGAGCTCCAAAGCTTCTCCCGCTGCCAACGCGAGCAGCGTCGTTTTTATTCATTCACAGCTCGACGATTATGGCCTATCTGCCTCGGTTTTCCGCCTGTATTGCCACTTGGCTCGACGCGCAGGCAGTGGCATTGCCTGGCCCTCAATCGCAACGATGAGTCACAAGTGTCGTTTGCACCCTCAAACCATCCGCAAAGCCCTCCGGCTTTTGGTGGCGCATCGTTTTTTATTGCGTCAACAACGTAAGGGTCAGACAACCCTCTACCGACTTACGCCTCCCTCGGAATGGCGGCCACGACGCTGCATCGACGGGGACCCTCCCGAATGCAGTTCCGCTGTATCTAATTCACACGCCCGGATTACGAAACAGATACAGGGGCACCCCTCCGAAAAGGATGTAGTCAAAGGTAATCCACCTGAAGGCAATCCACCCAAAGTAAATCCACAACAAACACACAGAGATGTCCCTATCGAGCTTCCTGGGTCTGTACAAGAAGCAGTTGCGATCGCGGTAAAACTTGGGATCGATGAATCATTCGCCAGGCAGGAGTTTCACAATAAGAAAGCGGTAGGTTGGAAGGACGGCTACAATAATCCGATTGTTTCGTGGCCAGACCACTTACTCGCGCGTTGGCCGCAGGAACAAAGGAAACGAAACGAACGTCGTTCGACGCGCCGGCCGGTTTTGAATCGTCCGGCGCCTCCCTCCCGTCAATTTACCGAAGCCAATTACAAACAATCTATTGAGGACTTTTGAATATGTTTAAGCGATCCCGAAGACACATTTGCTGTGAGTATGAAAGAGAGGAGGTGAAATTGGAGGATGGCGAAACACCGAAAGCAGCCTATATGGCATGGCTTACTAGAATGAAGCTGAAGCCTCGTTCTTGCCATAGGCACGATGGGACACCGTTGATTTTCAGCCGAGAAGGAAGTGGCTATTCGCAGGTGACGGGATTGGCAGAAGCCCCAGGAGCCGCCTTCCGCGATAGGGTTCCAATTCCTGGGGAATTTCGGTTCCACGCACATTTTGTTTGCCGCGCCTGTCGCGTGGCGTATGCGCTCTGTCCTCCAGAGTTCCACGAGTCGAGCTTTGCCACCTTCGATACCTCAATGCCAGGACGAACCGAAACCCTCGCCAAGGGGCGTGAATTTGTCACACAAGTGAACACACGCGCTCGCGGCTTCGCTCTCTTTGTAGGGCCGCCTGGGCTGGGCAAAACGCGACTGGCGTGCAATATCATCCGAGAGTTGGATGAAGCCGATTCCCTCTATGTTCGACAAGGGGAAGTCACCTACGCGCTCCGTTCGACTTATGGGCGCAAAGAGATAATTATGTCCCATCCTAAGACCAACAGTTGGCATAACCAATATGATGATGATGACGAAGAACCGGAAACTCCGTTACGAGCTCTTCGAGATGTGCACTTTCTCGTCCTGGACGAAATTGGTTGCACGTCATTGGCGAACGACGAACGGTTGCTTCTCGACGAATTGATTAAACATCGTTACGAGCGTGATGAAGTGAAGCGAGTGGCTAACATGCTTCTAACCAGGTTGAAAAGACTGCTCACATTCAATTGGCGGCAAACGTTCCAGGCCCGCGCTCGTGTTCGTCTTGCCATCGAGGAAACATTGGACACCGGTTTGCCTCGCGCGTATAGCCCCGAACTGTACCAACAGAAATGCGGTACCGTGTTCGAGCACATTTACGAGAATTACCAGGATGCTGGCTCGCGTGTTTTCGGAAATATCAACTGAGCTCGTCTAAACAGGAGGGAGGCGATTTGGAGGGCTTGTGGCAGCCTATTGCGCAATGATTCGGAAGAAACGACTCGGCGCATCGATTGCCACAGTTTGCGGACTGGTGGCGCTGGAAAGATTTGTCCAGGGACCATTCGCCTCTCCGGACTGTTGCAATGTCCCCTGGCCGACCCATTCCAGAACGACCGACTGGCCCACCTGCCGAACCGCGCGGCGCGCGGGGGTCGTACCGGAACCTTCGTCAAAGGCCCAATACGCAATCGGACCACTGCCCACTTGCCCTAGTGCAGTTGACCTGGAGACGAACAGGCAAACTGAAGCCCGGCTAATCGGGAGCACAGGGCGGGCTTGCGGGCCTTTTTCATTACGATATGCATAAAACCATGGCTCGCTACCAGGCAACAACGTTATGATTCTACAATTGGTCGACTTCGGGCAGGAACAGTTTTGCGCCGGGCGCGAGAGTGACAGACTCGAGGTGTCCCATGGACTTGTGGTCCTCGGAAATAATGTGGATGTGAGTGGTCTGGCCCTGATGCACAAAGGAGCCTCCGTCGTCTTCTCGATTTGTGAAGAAGCCGACCAACTGCACAGGCGTATCGGACAAGTCGTAAAGCACTTTTGTCTTGTCATGGGCTTCGTGAGTAAGGTCTTCGGCTTTACCCCGATAGTTTTGGATGTGGTAGCGCACGCGCGCGGCGGTTCCCCGGATGAGAAATGCGGAGCGGGCTTTTGCAAATAGCGAGCGCTCCACGAAGGATGCGATGTCCGTTTCGCTAACAACGTTTGTCGGAACGGTGATAGAACGCCAGGCTGGTACGGAAGCGTAAACGAGAAAAACGGCTTTTGCGCCGGGGTCGAGCGTGACGATGGCGTGGCTGTTCCTGGCTGTGCTCACGAACACCTGGCTGTCCACGACTGTGACCTCACCTTTGAGGCCTGCCAGGGGACCAAGCGCGTACATGTGCGGCTCCTGTATGATCTTGCGCAGATCGACATTCGGCCCGATATCGTGAACCAAAAACATTCGCCTCATCTGTCCGATGACGCGGACCTCGGAGCTTGAAAGGCCGCTCGAAGTTGAGAGCGCCAGGGCGAGCGTGATCCAAGCCATGCGGCAGTTCATCGTAGTATGTTGCCTGTCCAATTTCATTTTGATTTCGTGTCGCTGCTTAATGTTAGTTGTTGTGACTCTCGGGTTACGGGTGGCGGTTCCAACTGTCCGCCAGCACCCAGGTTGTGTCAATCGTGTCCAATCAAGCGGGAAAGGGCTGTCCGTAGTTGTTTGCGGGCGCGATAGAGCCGGGTTTCGACGGCTTTGGGAGAGCAGTTCAGGATAGCCCCTATTTCGGCGTGGGAGAGTTCTTCGTATTCGGAAAGAATAAGCGGGGTGCGAAGTTCTTCGGGCAGGTCGGCGATGGCGCGGCGGACAGCGTCGGAGCTTTCGGAGTTTTGAAGGGATTCGCTGGGAGTGGGTTGTTCGGCAGGAATCGTTTCGCCGATGTCGGCTTCGGTATGCGGGTTGGCCGCGTCCAGAGGCAGTTCGGGATGGCGCGAGCGGTGACGGAATTTAGTGCGAACAAGATTGGACGCGATGGCGTACAGCCAGGTCGAGAATTTGAGGTTGGGATCGAATTTGGCGCGATTGTGATAGACGCGGGCAAATGTTTCCTGGGAAAGATCGGCAGCGTCGTCTTCGTTTTGCAGGCTTCGAACAAGATAGTTGAAGAGCTTTGGGCTGTGGCGTTCTATCAGCTCATTCAATGCCGCGTCATAGCCAGAGGCCAGCCGGAGCATGTCGGCCCGGTCGCGCTCGTCGGACTCGTGGGCAGGACGGTTCATGCGGTCTTCGGGGCTGGACGGGGCAAATGGCGTTTGCGCCAGAAGACGTAGATGACAGGATAAAGAAGCAGCTCAAGGATGCCTGAGGTGATCACGCCGCCAACCATCGGCGCGGCGATGCGTTTCATCACGTCCGCGCCACTCTGGTTGGTTGGCGACCACATGATGGGAAGCAAGCCGAAGAGAATGGCGCAAATGGTCATGATCTTCGGGCGGATGCGCTGGACCGCGCCTTCGATGACGGCGGCGTGGAGATTGTCCATGGAGTTCATACGGCCGGCAGCGCGGAATTTATCCCAGGCGTGATCGAGGTACAGAAGCATGACAACGCCGGTCTCAGCGTCGAGGCCAGCAAGAGCGATAAGGCCGACCCAAACGGCAACGCTCATGTTGTAACCGAGGATATAGAGGAACCAGAACGCGCCGACCAAGGAGAATGGTACGGCGAGCAGAACAATGGTGGTTTTAACGGCGGACCTGGTGTTGAGGTAAATCAAAACGAAGATGATTAGAAGCGTGAAGGGAACCACGACCCGGAGGCGTTGCTCGGCGCTTTTGAGGTATTCGAACTGGCCGGCCCATTGGATGTAGTAACCGGGCGGGAACTGGACCGATTCACCAATTTTTTGGGAAGCAGCTTTGACGAAGCCTTCGATGTCGTCGGTTGTGATGTCCACAAAGACAAAGCCAACAAGCTGGCCGTTTTCGTTGCGGATAGAGGGCGGACCGGTTTGGTAGCTGATGTCCGCGAGCATGCTGATGGGGATCTGCGCTGGAGTGTTGGAGGGTCGGGGTGTTGGAGTAGCGGAACTTGAAGGCATGGCCTGCTCGGCGGGCATTGAGGCGTCCGGGCTCATCGGTACGGGAACAAGAACGCGTTTGAGGGCGTCGAGGTCTTCGCGGAAGTCGCGGGCGTAACGGACGCTAATGGGATAGCGCTCGCGACCTTCGACAGTGGTGGCAATGGTCTTCCCGCCGATGGCAGTTTCGATGATGTCGTTCACGTCGCCAACGGTGAGACCGTAGCGAGCGGCGGCTTCGCGTTTGACGGTGAAATCGAGGAAGTAGCCGCCTGTGGTACGCTCAGCAAAAGCACTGCGGGTATTAGGAAAATCGCTGAGGGCAGTTTCGATTTTGACGCCGAGGTCCTGAATGGTCCCGAGGTCAGGGCCGAAGACTTTGATGCCAAGCTTGGTGCGAAAGCCAGTCGTCAGCATCTCTGTTCGGGTCTGGATGGGCATCCAAAAAATATTGGCCATGCCGGGTGTTTTGATTTTCTCGTTCATTTCAGCGAGAAGTTTTTCCCAGGTTATACCCGGTCGCCATTTGTCCGTGGGCTTCAGCTTGACGACGGTCTCGAACATGGAGAGAGGCGCTGGGTCAGTAGACGTTTCGGATTCGCCGGCCTTGCCGAAAACGGATTCAACTTCGGGGAACTGGCGAAGCAGGCGGTCCTGGATCTGGAGGACTTTCGTGGCTTCGCCGATGGCGATGCCCGGCACGGCGGTGGGCATGAACAGGAGGTCGCCTTCATTGAGTGGGGGCATGAATTCCTTGCCGAGCTTTTTGAACGGATAGATTGTGACGGCGACGATAATCAAGGCTACGATTAGCGTGAGCCAGCGGAAGCGGAGGACGAAATGGACGAAGGGCCGGTAGGCCCAAATGAGGAACCGATTGATGGGGTTTTTGATTTCCGGAGTAATCCTGCCCCGGATAAACAGTATCATGAGGACGGGGACGAGCGTGACACCGAGCAGCGCGGCGAAGAACATGGAGAATGTTTTTGTGAAGGCAAGCGGCTTGAACAGGCGTCCCTCCTGCGCTTCGAGCGAGAATACCGGGATAAAGCTGACGGTGATGACGAGCAGAGCGAAAAAGAGCGGACGGCCGACGCTTTTGGCAGCGGTGATAATGACTTCAATTCGTTCGGCGTTAGTTGGGTCGCGACCTTTCTCCTCGCGGAAATGCTCGAGGAATTTGTGGGCGTTCTCGACCATTATTATGGCCGAGTCCACCATTGCGCCGATGGCGATGGCGATGCCGCCCAAGGACATGATGTTTGAGGTAAGCTGCATCTGAAACATCGGCAGGAACGAAAGGAGAATGGCGATGGGAAGCGTGATGATGGCCACGAGAGCGGAGCGGATGTGCCACAGGAACACGAGGCAAACGAGAGCGACAACGATGCTTTCCTCGATGAGTTTTTCGCGAAGTGTTGAAATGGAGCGCTTGATTAGTTGAGAGCGATCGTAGGTAGTGACCAACTCGACGCCTTCGGGGAGAGAACTTTTGATTTCCTCCAGTTTCTTTTTGACGCCATCAATGACTTTGAGAGCGTTTTCGCCATAGCGCATGACAATGATGCCGCCAACCACTTCGCCTTCGCCGTTCAGTTCGGCGACGCCGCGGCGGAGGTCCGGGCCGAGGTGGACGGTGCCGATATTCTTAACGTAAACGGGCGTGCCATTTTGGGATTTCAGCGGGACGTTTTCTATATCCTCAATGCTTTTGATGTACCCGCGTCCGCGGACGTAGTACTCGGTGGAAGCGACTTCAAAGATTTTCCCGCCCACGTCACCATTGGACATGCGGATTTTATTCACGACTTCATTCAGCGGGATGCCGTAGCCGAGGAGTTTGTTGGGATCCACGTCCACCTGGTACTGTTTGACGAAGCCTCCGACCGGCGCGACCTCGGAGACGCCCTTGACTGATTCGAGGGCATAACGAAGGTGCCAATCCTGCAAGGAGCGGAGTTCGGCCAGATTGTGTTTGCCGGATTTGTCAACCAGGGCGTATTCGTAAACCCAGCCGACCCCGGTCGCGTCAGGACCGATGACCGGGTTGACGCCTTCGGGAAGCATACCTCTGACGGAATTGAGATATTCGATGACTCGGGAGCGGGCCCAGTAGATGTCTGTGCCATCTTGGAAAATGACGTAAATGAAAGACTTGCCGAACATCGACTCGCCGCGAACGAACTTCACCTTGGGAGCGGCAATGAATCGGGTCGAGATTGGATAGGTAATCTGGTCTTCGACAAGGTCGGGGCTGCGGCCTTCCCATTCCGTGTAAACGATTACCTGGACGTCGCTGAGATCAGGGATCGCGTCAAGTGGAGTACGAATCAGGGCCCAGATTGCGCCAGCGATGCCAAATAGCGTAAGAATGACGACAAAGAATGTGTTGCGAGCGCTGGCCTCGATAATGCGTTCCAGCAGGAACGGCTTGGGCGAAGGTGGATTATTGGATTGCTGGATTGGTGGATTGTTGGTGACAGACATGCCGGCACCCGAAGCTTCTGCGCGGCGAGGTTCTGGAGTGGTGGGTTCAGACATAGGCTACCAGGATTTGAGGGCGCCCTGGACTTTGGCTTCGGCGTCGATCAAGAAGTTGGCGCTGGTAACAACGCGCTCGCCCTCTTTGAGGCCAGCCTTGAGCTCGTACACATCGCCGTACTTGCGGCCGAGTTCGATGAATCGGGGTTCCAGTCTGCCTTCGCCTTTGTCCACAAACGCGATGTTGTGCAGGCCGGTCGGGAGCACTGCGGAAACGGGGACGGCGAGGCCTTCACCCATGTCGAGCTTGAGTTCGACATTGACGTACATGTCCGGGCGCAGTTTCAGGTCCGGGTTCTCGACATCAATGCGCGCACGGGTCGTGCGGGAGGCGTCATTGACGAACGGATCAACCAGGGAAAGCTTGCCGGGAAACTTTTCGCCGGGATGGGCTGAGGTGGTGATCGCGACGGGCAGGTCCTTTTTGAGAAGGCCGATTTCATTTTGGTAGAACTGAACCCAGACCCAGACGACGGAAAGATCGGCGATGTCCACAAGGTGATCGCCGGTCATGACTCGGCGGCCCTGGTCAACGCCGAGATCCTGCACGACGCCTTTGAAGGGTGAGTTGAGCGTGAGAGTTTCCTGTGGCTTACGGTTCTTTTCCAGTTCGGCGATTTGTTCATCGCTGATGTTCCAGAGTCGAAGGCGTTGTTTGGCAGAGTCAACGAGGTGCTGCATCCCTTCGAGTACCACCTTGTCGCCCTTGCCCGCGGTTTCGTCACGGGTTCTGAGCACGTCCACAAATTCATTTTGAGTGGTGAGCAAGTCCGGGCTGTAGATGGTGAGAAGCGGAGCGTCCTTTTCGACCAGCTCGCCTCGGGAGAAGACGAACAGCTTTTGAACGTAGCCATCCACGCGCGCGACATAGTCCCAATGGCGCTGCTTGTCATACGCCACGGTTCCGACGGCCCTGATGGTTAGAGCGAGCGGATGTTTTTCTATGGCCCCGTAAGTGACGCCGATTTGTTGCTGGCGCTCGACGGGAACAATGAATTCGGTTGGCTGCTCGGTGGTGTTGGTGCCGGATTCCATTGGCATTCCAGGCATCTTCTCCATCTGGGCGCCATGTGTGTGGGCTGCATGCTCATCCGCTGGACCTGCGGTTCCGGCACCTTTTTTCTTCACCGGGACGAGGTTCATGCCGCAAATGGGACACTTGGCTTTAGGGTCCTTCGATTTGACCGAGGGATGCATGGTACAGGTGTAGTAATCGACGTCGCTGGACTTCTCGGTCGTGGTTTTCTTTTTAACCGCGACGAGGTCCATGGAACAGATGGGGCATTTGTCGGTTGGGCTTTGCTTCTTCACTGACGGGTGCATTGTGCAGGTGTAATAGTCCACGTCCGCAGGCTTGCCTTCGGCTCCGCCCTGTTTGCAGCCGGCAACGAAGAAAACGGCGAGTATGGTGATGAAAACCACCAGCAGGACCGGAGTTATGGAGTGTCGGAGTGTTGGAGTGTTGGGAAGTGAAAATGGAGTGTTCATGGTTGCGATGTGTGCTGAAAATGGGCAGCTGTCGCCGGGTCTGTGCCGATGACGGATTCGAGTTCGGCCAAGGCGCTCACGTAATCCGTCAAGTGACTCCAGTACATTCCCTCTACTTCCTGGAGAGTGCGTTGGGCATCAATGAGATTGAGAAACGAGGTCTTGTCCGTCTCGTAAGCAAGACGGGTGGCAGAGGCGTTTTGACGCGCCAGCGTGAGGATGCGATCGCGGAACAGTTCGACGTGGTGGTGATAGGTTTCTGCTTTGGTGAGCGCATCGCGCACTAAGCCAAGGGTTTCGTTGCGGGCGGCTTCCAACTCATACTCTGCGCTGGCCTTCATTTGATTGGCTTCTTCGATAGCCGCTTTGTATTTGCGGCGATTCAGCCACGGGATATTGATGGAAATTCCGGCGTTGACTTCGCTGATGGCCTGGCCAGCGTCGTTGTAGCGGTCCGCCTCGACGCGAAAGCTTGGTTCGGGAATCCATTCGCGGCGAGCAGCCTCCAGCCGCGCTTTGGCGGCTTCGATTTTCCTTGCCGCGCTGATTACTTCGGGACGGTTGGTCAGAGCGAGCGACTGGATTGGCTCCAATTCGAAGTGCATGACGGGAAAGCTGAGGCTGGCCGATTTGGGGAGCGGAGCCTGGGCCGGCCGGTTCATCAGGACGTTCAGTTGTGACTGGGCTTCGGAGATCTGGCGGATGACGTCGTAACGAGATTCTTCCAATTTGCTGGCGTCGGTTTCCGCGGCGAGGACGTCCGATTGCGGTTTGGTGCCGGCCTCGTACTTCGACCTGCTAGTCCGGGTGAACTGTCGCAGTAGTTCGAGATTCGAATCTATGATACGAAGCTGCTCGTTGGCGTTCGCCAGCCGGTAAAAAGCCATCCGGGCTTTGGCGGTCAGATCGAGCTGGCGGCGCTTCATGTCCTGGAAGGCAGCGATCGCTTCGGCTTCGGCGGCTTCGCCGCGAAGACGGTTTTTGCCGGTAACGGGGACGGTTTGTTCGAGCATGAGCTTTTGATCGGTGAATGAGTTGCGGGAAATGTCCACGAATCGGCCGACGACAGTGTCGAATCCACCCCGCAAATCCTCCCAGGCGCGGGCCTGAGGAACGCGTTGTTTCATGGCTTCCCAGTTGGCGCGCGCGGCTTTGAGCGACGGTTTGGAGAGCAGCACATCTCGCAGAACCTGATCGAGGGACAAAGCATTCGTGTCGAGAGACAAGGCGTTGGTGTGGGCGGATTGGAATGATGGATTATTGGATTGCTGGATTGTTGGGGTGCCGGAGCGCGGGAGTCCCGGCACTTCGGAAAAACGGGGTGAGTCCGCTTCCGCTGCGGAGGCGAATTGCAGTGGTGCGGCACTGATTATCAATAGTGAAATGAATGTTTTCATAGGACGATCCTGACATTGGAACGCATTGAACCGGGACAAGGTGCGCCGGATGTGGGCACACTACGGGCGTGAGAAGAAGAAACTCAGATCAGAA
>Ga0137363_10002729_pt1 | contig 10588 bp, 19 predicted proteins | sample MadtaG_FD_104800 | JGI IMG/M metagenome (GOLD analysis project Ga0137363, IMG submission 104800) | Vadose zone soil microbial communities from Angelo Coast Range Reserve, California, USA - Mad1_115_16 metaG | ecosystem: Environmental > Terrestrial > Soil > Vadose zone | place: USA: California...
CGCATTCTGGGCATGGGCCGTACCATGTTTTTTGATATCCAGGTCCATTATAATATATTTGCCCATGTTCCCATGAATCGATATAAGTATCGTAAGTTTTCATTTTTCTTCCCCCATAAATTTACGGTATCATAATTTTTCACACCGTAATCGCTTTCTCTAAAGTCTCAATAGCTTTATTGAATAAAGTTTTTCTATACTCGACGTACTTGGCAGAGAACACGGCGTCCTCGACGGCGTATATAGCGTACTTGGTAGAGAACACGACGTACTTGGCAGAGAACTTGGCGTGCTCTGTAGAGGACTTGGCGCACTCGGCAGATAACTTGGAGTGCTCACCCGCTCTATCAGAGGCCCATTGAGCGAATTTAGCATAAATTTTTGCTCTTGCTGGTTCTTTCTTCCAATCTTTTGTATTGACTATTTTTGAAGCCATAGTTTTCAATACGTCTCTATGTTCTTGGTCTCCATTGTCGTTAATCCAAATTGCCAAAGAAGTTATTGAAGGAGACGCGCATTGTGGATGGTCAGACCATCGCTCGTTTGCCAAGTAAGAGACCATTTCCATAACGCAGGCACCATGATCTATGTTTGAGTGTTTTCCACTGGAAAGACTGATTTTTTCTAAATTCATTTTGAGGTCTCCTTTATGCGCATCAGTATCGATGCAGCTTGTTCTTGGGTTACACCAGACTCAACCACAATGACTGAAGCCACGGCAAGTTGTTGGGCTTTCAAATATTCATTCGTGGAATTCTTTCTTGGTGAACATCTTCTCAAGGTCAGGATCCAAGTCATTACATCCGTGATTGGCAAATTCATAGGCAGCCAGTTCCAATAATTTAGCCGCTACGATCATCTCTTTTTTAGTCATAATTTCAATCCTCCAGTGTCTACTCCGCACCTGCATCATCGTATTTTGTCTCCAATATTTTGAAAGTCGTACCACTACAGATATTAAATGTGATATTAAATGTGATATTAAATGTGATATTGCATTTCAAACAATATGACGAAGTCCCCAAATAATAGTCATCAGACCCAAGATCATCGTACACGTCTTTCGAACCACAAAATGGGCAGTGAAATTTGTCGTTCTTAATGAGCGTGATTTCTTTCACGAATCCACCTTCATTAATCTTGAGTTTCACATAGCCTCCTTCAGTTGTTTCAATACGGCTTTCTTTGCGTCATCGAGCGTCTCATCAGAGAATTTAGAAAAGAATTTCATGGTTTTACTCCGTTCTTATTGATCCAATTTTTCAAGTCTTCTAATTGTTTTCTCTCAGCTGGAGTTTGATCATAAGGTGTCATTCGTTTGTAATCAGAGTAGTTTTCGGTTTTGAACATATACGAAGTAAGGTATTGAGTCAAACCCACATAATCTCTTCGGCCCACGTAGGCACGGATGACTATATCGTTGGTGATGTCTTTTTTAGTGACCGCATCTACAATTTGAAACCACTGATCCTGGTGAATCATGTCCAACAATAATTGAGTCGTTATATACCCAACTTTCATATCGGCACGTGCACTTAGTCTCGATAAATACAACTTTCTATCTGAATAACGAATGATAGTCATTTTACGACCTCTTTCTTTTGTTGAGATTGCCAATGCTTTAAACACATCAGCATCTTCGGGGGAACAGGTTTCTCTCATCCAAAAGCATGACAAGTATGTATCATTTAGCTTTCCTCTTCAAGTTTCCGTGATCATCAGTTTCCATTGAGTCTTTCTTCGCTCTGGCACCAGCCTCGATAGAATGCTTTTGACAGAACTCATTTTGAAATGGCGCCAATGAACCACAACTTGGTTTATTGCAAGTCTTCATCTTTAACTCCTGCTAATTCTCTGAGTTTCTGAGTCATCGCTGACATCAAACAGAAGTCAGGCAATGTCTCACCTTCGCTCGCCTCTTCAGGATCAAACATTCTGGATTAACTTGTCGGACGTGAATCAAGTCTTTAATGCCGCAACTATCTTTACAATTTCCTACGATCCCTCTAATTGAATTACCTTCGCCAGGTTTTACCCAAAACTATCGCGGCCTTGATGGGGTCGTCAATAATAATGAAATTGGCCCCTTTACCTGTAAAAGATCCGCTAGTAGCTGAGTGAATCGGTCCATATGTTGTAATGACTCTAGATGTTGTAATGAATCTAGCGCCCATGCATTCAGGGCAAACTCGCTTTTCTTTTTCTGCGTAAAGTTCCTTGTTAAGTTTTTCAATCTCTGACTTCTGGCTATCATAAAAATTACGACTAGCAATTTCGTCTCCACTAGCCATGCTATAATTTTCGTGTGCCCCTTCAATCCATGAGACGACAGTATCTATTTGTTCCTTGGTGGCTTGTATTTTAGCGTCCTCAAAAGCTTCGTTTACGAAGTCATCCCAATACTGTTTCACTTCTTCTCCTTAGGTTAGATTTACAAGTACAATTTGGACGTTCATTTCCATACATCTCTCGTCTGAGATACCCGATCTCACGAATGACTTTTATTCTTAAAAGCTTGGTGTCATGTAGTCCTTCGGGTGGTTCTTTCAAGAGGTCGGTAGAGTTGATCATCACCGATTCTCGAAGACCCAGAGCTTGTTGAAGGATACACAATTCATTCTCGGTCAGATTCATTTTTTACCTCGTTGAATGTAGTAGATGTAAGACAATAAAAGTCGTTGAGGCAAAACCACGCCGACCAATAACAACTTTTGAGAACTATCGGCTGCGCAAGTGTCCATCCATTCTCGGACTATTGGATGCTCCCATTCGATTTCACCGGTGGTGACTATTTTTTCACCCAATCGAAAGCACTCATCAGCTTCCTTTTGACTAATTTCCAGGATGAGCAGCGTAATTGGATTCACGTACATTTTTTATCCCCTATAGAAAAAAGATTTACGAACCAAAACAACCATCATTGTGGCGAACTCCTCCCAGACCAAAGAATCACTTATGGCAAGAGCATCCACATTTAGAGCAATCAGGTTTACGGTAAGTCATAATTCCCCCCTTTCAGCTATGGTGAGAGCATTCTGCAGGATAAATTATACAGTGCCCCATACTTTTCCGAAATAATTCATTCCAAATAGCATACATTCATTATAACATTTAAAAGTCGATTGTAAACTGTATTTTTTGAAACAGGCTATAATTTTCTTAGGAACAGTGGGTTGGGGGTCATAAACTACACTTTCCAGCTATCATAAGTAGCTTTTGGCTGAATGCGCGCTCCGGACTCTTTCCTGGTCCAAATTTCGCCTGAGCGTCTCCAGATGCTGCTCCCAAAGCATCCAATAGTAAAGCTGGTTGTATCCCACGACCAGCTTGAAGTGTATTTGGCGCATTTATATGCTATCCATATAGCATCTCAATGGCACTATATACATCTTCATATGGTTGTATGCCTATTAGATGTCTAATAGGCATACATGTCAATCGTATAGACGTTGCATAGGATGCAGCATCTCAATGGCATATAGGCTAAATCATCCTGTATGTATATGATAGTACAAAGCAATATGATACCGTATGCGCTAAATCAATCATACATTGCAACCTAATGGACGCCACCGTAATGCAGGCCATACCTATTAAAACGCACTATGGAAAGCGCCTAACGGGGCCCCGCGGCCTTAAAGGGCCGGGCTTAAAGCATTCGTGGGAAAGAGGCAAGTCGATCTCGCCAGTCCCAGCCAGGTAAAAAGAGCCCAGCAGCGCAAATATGAAAAGTGAGCTCGGCCTTTCTAAAATTTTCCAGGGAATCCCAGAAGAACGCGCCCACCAATAAAGTATAGTTAGATGTGTACCGTATACTTCTCACTAGATAAAATGTAACATGATTCAACTAGTGATATTAAAAGTTTCAATAATACTGGGAATAGTAGGTTATGCAGGTTTAATTTGGATCGGATATAAAAAATGAAGTGGATATGCACAAAGTGTAAAGCCATAAATGCAGCTCTAGCCTTCAGTTGCCATAATTGTGGTTCCCCGCGATCCGAAGACCCCGACCTTTTTCCGGTATACGACGAAGCGAACTGCGAACACTCCATTTGGGATACTTACCTTGAAGGATCGTTTGACGCTTCGGACTTAGCCACATCTGCGCTTCGAACATCGGCGAAGTGGTTCTTATGGGGGGGCCTCGGGTTGGAATGTATATTAAGTTTAGCCTAGCTTATCCCCAGACGTTATACTTTAGAAGTTGGAAGCGATGAGGGTTTGGACGAAAAAACTTCCTTTCTGCAATTATAAAGAAAGTCATTAACCATTCGACCGCCGCTTGATAAAGTATAGCTATGAAATACTTGATGGATAAAAAGGAATATGAATTCTGGACTAGATTCAAGACCATGTCAATTCCCAAAGGTGTAGTCAATCCTCGAGGCTTCAAGTGCGAACATTGCCAAAAACCAGTCGGACGTAAACCGTATGTCACTACGACTTTTATATTTTTGCATAGTACTTGTGTCAACGACTATACTAGACAAGGCGGTGGCTGATGGAAAAGTTGACTTCGAAAACCATCGAAGAATCTGAAAAAGAGTTAGTCGATATGTTGTCGTCAGAGTTTAAGTACACCTTAAAAAATGAGCCGTGTCCGAACCTTCGATCACTGGTTAAAGCGGTGGCTATCTTAGTAAACCGAGAACATAATTTGTTAGTCGAGACTTACGAAGTCTTGTCTAAGGGTCTATGATCCAAGTCACTGATTTTTGGCCACTTTGGGTATTCTGCGGGCTTATTATTCTGGGCTGCCTTAGTATAATAATCCCAAGATCATAGGTGATCTATGATTCGATCAGAAAGAAGTTAGTATGCCTACTCTAACCGTAGCCTGTTCTAAATGTAGAAAATCTCATGTTATAGCTTTCCAGGGAAAAGAACCTCCAGAAGTCACTCTGTGTCCTGACTGTCTTTTTAAACCAGAGGGGTTACCAGGAACAATGGTAGTTGAATGCCAAGCATGTTTTAATGTCTATACCAAATTCGTAACTTTAAATCCAATTGAAGGTGAACCTTGTCCTTCATGTCACCATAAAAAATTGAAATGGGTAAATCCTGGAATGATTGGAGAATCCGCTGATCCACTGAAGAGAGCTCGTGACACTATTAAGAGAGCAGATGAATTCATGAAAATCTTAGAAGCTAGGACTGACATTCCAGCTCCTGGGATAAAATATCATGACATATACCTGGGATTAAATCACCTTTTCAATGCTGCAAGCAAACAAGCTTTTGAATTTGAGGTAGACTCAATCCACCCAAAGAGAAAAATTAAAGTAATAATTTCTACTCAGACGGAAACTCAGGATGAAGTTAAGTTCTTTGGAGCTAAGGTCACCGGCGAGCGCAATATATTCGATGCGGCTAAACATGTAGCCAACACGGTCAACGAAATGGCTAAAGAAGGCTACGTGACTGGTGTTTTAAAAGGATGTAAACTAATAGTCTTAGACCTAGTTAGAGAACCCCATGAGTTAGCCAAGTTCTATGTTTTATCGTATCCAGCTCTAAGCCAGTACGGGGTGGAAGCTCTTAAGACTAAAAAGTTTCAGACTTACTTTGAACCTGATAGCGGTGAACCTGAACTACATATTAAGTAATCCAACTACACTTTGGTATAATTGACCAATAGGAGTTGACTATGCATGATCCCATATATAAAGCTTCCAAACCATACTCTGAAGACCTGAATGACCTGGTAAAAGCTGACATTGAAAAAGGTGGAAAAGGCTCTGGAGTCAAAGGACACAAGACTTTGGCTGAAGCTGGTGGCGGCCACGTTTGGAAAGACCCTAAAAGTAAGCTCTACTACAAACACGATGAAATGCATGAATATCTAAACTTCAATCCAGATAAAACCAAAAAAGGTTATGGTTCAGGCGGAGACGGAGCTGGGTAATGCCTATCACCTCAAATTGGACACCACTTAGACCTCTGTACACATATTGCGGAGTTAAATACTGGTTAATGAAGTGTAAGTGCGGGGTCGTATCAGAAGTATCTTGGAACAATCACAAGAAAACAAAACGTTGTCGGAAGTGCCCCAAAAGTGTAACCAAATAACTGAAGTTGAGCTGAGGCGGCTTCCTTGGTAAAATTATATTATGGCCAAGCTTATTTATTATCCTACTAAACTTTATACTGAAGACATTATAGAGGTACCGTCCTACCTCGTGGAGTTAAATTAAAAGTTGGAGAGACCTTTGAAGATGCCGGATTCGTAAGTACGTCTATGAATCGGAAAATAGCCCACGATATAGCTATTAATAGTACTGGGACTGATAGCTCTAATAGATACAGAAAGGATATGGTATTACTTGAAATTAATTTAAAGCCAGGAGATCGAGCGCTAAAAATAGAAGGAGAAATGGATCAAAATGAAGTTCTACTAAATCCTTCCAAATTTAGTATTACTGAAATTAAAAACACTAAGCAGTGGTATCATCACGAGGATCATACCATTACTACCGTTTCTGTAGAACTGGTTAAGTAATCGACTACCCTTTGGTATAATTACATAATAGGAGATCATAATGAGCGATCCAATTTATAAAGCCCAATCTAAGCCGTATTCTGAAAATACTAATGATCTTTTAGTTCGTAAAATTTTAGATCCTGAACGCCTTAAAGACGGACTTATAAAACAACCAAATGAAGTTGGACCAGACCGAGAAGTGATAGAAGGTCATAATAGAGAACGCTTTGCAAATCACTTTAAATATGCAGACCCGTATTCTGGAAATACTAGAACTTTCGATCCTAAGGGCAACTATAATTGTGGTGCTTGTAATCAAGCTGATGGCGATAAATGTCTTCTATTAAAGATTAAAAAAATAGATAGAAAAGCAGGTAGTTGCGGAGACTGGGAAAATTTATGTGCCGGAGATCCTGAAATGGTTCTTCATGAAAAGCCGCCAGAAGTTGCAAGTTACGGCGTGGCTCAGAATGGAGCGGGATTTGGGTGTCATAGATGTCCGTATGCTTCAAAAGCGGTAGCCCCAGATTCTAAGGGCCGTAAACTATATTGTGGAAAAGGTGACTTTAGAGTTTTCGAAGATGCGTGTTGTGCTTTAAACGGAGCCAAAACCAAATAGATGAGATCTAAATGCCAATTACGTCTAATGCCTTAAAAAGATACATTGCCACCATTCCAAAGGTTTTTAGACCTGAGACTAATAGGGTTATATTTGCGCTATTGCAAGCTATAGCACTGGCAGATGATGATGTTGAGAATTCAATAGCTATATCTAAAGATAATTTATTTATTAGGACCGCTACTGGTAAAGAACTCAATAAATTAGCTAATTCTTTAGGAGTGGATAGACCTATTACTTTGGGTTTAACGGATACCGAGTATCAAAATCTAATACCTAATTTAAGTCTTAAACCCAAAGTAATTCGTAAAGCGTTTTATGATACAGCTGACGTGTTTTGGGGACCTTTGTTTTCTAGAGCTAACATAACATCTAAAAACTTTGCTCCGTTTAATATAGTAGTCGGTACCGCGTTTACTCTAGCTATAGATAATAAATCACCTCAAACTGTAAAAGTTTTGACTGGAGACATAGCTATACCTGGAGCAGCTACCGGACCTGAAGTCATAAACATCTTGAGTCGATTTAGAGGTGCCACTCCATCTATACTAGCTGATCCAGTTTCTGGAAATCAATTTATTAATATTAGAACCAACACTCCAGGACCTTCAGGTAAAGTGGATGTCCAGTCTTCCACTGGGTTTACTACTGGATCCGTAAATGTATTAAATAAAAAATACACTATATTAAACTTAGATCAACGAGTATCTATCTATAATTTTAAAGAAAATGAACTACTAATAGAAATTCCGTCTATAGTTCCGGCCCTAAGGCGCACCCTGTTAGGTAGTCACCATTTTCATGCTGACTCTACATTGGAAGAACCCGTGGCGCCGGCTAATGGAATTTGGCAAGGTTCATTTTTATATAATCCTACAGGTTCGGTAGACACTAAAACTGTTTCAAGCCAAAGAGCCCAACTAGCATCCACTATAACTAAAGGACAAATTTATACGAGTCTTTTAGTTTCGTTTACTCAATCATTTTTGCAACCATCTGGTAACATAATTTTTGATTTTGGAACTTCAAAAGAAGAAGGTCCTGTGTTTTATAGAGGTGTTCCTAATTCAACTACGATCTTAATAGATCCAAGTTATGTGTTCAAATTTGACCATTCCGCTGGATCTACTATAAATGTAATTTATCAAGACCTTCCGTTTATACCGGCTAAATCCGGTAAAGACTTGGCTATTTACTTGACGTCTCCCTCAGGGGCTAGAGTTGAAGTTCAAAAGATATTAGAAACTTTGAAAGCCGCAGGAATTGTTTTGAACTTCGTGATTCTGACTCCGAAGTACAAATACATCATAGACAATCCCTATATTTCCACAGATGACGCCCCGTCTGTGGAAAATCAAGACACTGATTAAAATAAGCCCTATGCCGCTCTATCTTGACATCTAAGAGGAACGTTTCTAATATACAAATCTTAACCATTCCACCTTCTGGGGGAATCTCAATCAGGATATCTCCTTAAAAAATCCGATCAATTAGTTCAGCTAAATACCCAGAGGTTAGTACAAACGATTGATCTGAGGCTTTTTTACTTTGCAAACAGGTTACTAACATGTTGAAATATGCTGAATCAACCCCGATCAACTGATCTTCCAAGACTTTAAGGTCAGTCAGATCCAATTTAGACAATTGAAAACACATCTTCAGAAATTGACCAGCGTTAATAAAGAAACCACGTTTGATAAACTTACGAGTGCGAATGACAGAACAAAGAGGATACTTACTACCTTGGTATCTAAGCTCTTTAGCCAAAAGGCACTCCATAGCTTCTGGGCGTAGTACTAATTCATCTTTTCCAAAATCATAGTAATTTGTACAATGCACAAAGTCATAATTTTTATGAATTTCTTCAGGTTCTCCATAAAATCTAACTACTATTTGTATTTTATCTGATAGGGTAATGGCGTTGGAACTCAGAAAAACTGGACGGTACCTAGGTTTTTCTAAAGCTTCCGTATCAGAATCTTCTAAAGCTTCTGATGGATCATCTGTTGGAGAATCTAATACATATTCTTTACCATCTTCGACGGCAACACCGGTGGACTCGATCATTATCTTAATGCGCGTGCGTTCTTCAACTATATTAGCTACTTTAGCTTTTTTACTATCATTGAACTTGGCAACGTAGTATTGAGCTACCGCTAATGTAGTTTCTCGGTTCTTAAAGTAGATGTCGTAGTCCTTAACTTCTTCATTAAGTAACATATTAGCTATAGAACCTCCGGTTAACAGAGTATTCTTTTCTATTAACTTACGTACTTTTGCATCATCAATTGTTTTAATCCAAGCCCTAAGTTTTGTGTTTATAACGTTACGAATAGATCTCGAATTCATAGTTATAGTTCCCCCATTAAATTATAAATCTTTACCACCTATAGTCGACATTTCAAAATCTAATTTGGCCTTGGCGCTAGGAATTGCCACCATATTGAGTCCTGATCTCTTAAGATGTTCTAAAAATTTGTCCATATCTACTAATTTAACCATTACTGTAACAGTTCCGTACTCTCCAGTTTTAAAATGAGTTTCTAAAAATGATCTTTCTTCGTCTTTCATCTAGCTCTCCTTGTCCTTTTGATCTCTTCTGCTTCAACTTCTATGTATTTTCCGCATGCATAGCAATATAAACTAAACGGATATTTGTCTAAGTCATTAGTTCCATACGTCGGAAACTCTTTTTTACACTTTGGACACTCAATATAAAACCTTACGTTGGCTCCAGGTTGAAACGTCTTAGTATTTCCGTTATAAACTAGTTGTTTTGGTTTATTTTTCTCAACTTCGACATATACTTTGATCAAACTTCGATTAGTTGCTATACGTTCATGAGTTTTTCTTATTGATTTATACAAACTTTGAGGAGGAATTGCTCTAATAGGTACAAAATCGCCGCGTCCGTACTTATCGTGTAGTACGATTCCATTCAATTTCATTCGTTTTCGTAAATCAGATAGCTTTTTCTCTAGTAACTTGAGTTTATTTTTAGCTTTAATCTGATCTATCTCTAAATCTTTAAGATTTAAGTCATTCATGGATTAGACCTCCCTCCGCAATCAATCCCAAACTACCAGTTTCTTCTGACCTGGCCAAATAAAATCTGAAACTGGAATTATAGTTTTATTAACTTTACAATACTGACACATATCCACGTAAACTGTGGCATAATGACCTTTTGGCCATTTACCCCCTCTGGCTTTGGCGCATTTATCACAAATAGAATAATGCTTAAAATCCATAATTAGCTTAGTTTTCTTAATCATCTAAACATCTAAAACCATAACAAGTCGTAACTCTAACTTTTATCTTTATGACTTTCACGTTCCCTCAATATTTGAAAAATTGGCCAATAGTCGGCAAATCTTGGATTTTATCCATGTGATCGTTGAACCAATTTATAAACCACTTCGTGGTCTTAGCTGGGTACGCGGAGACAAGTAAGTATTGACCTCTATCGTACTGGATAACCAAAA
>Ga0137363_10002736_pt1 | contig 10576 bp, 6 predicted proteins | sample MadtaG_FD_104800 | JGI IMG/M metagenome (GOLD analysis project Ga0137363, IMG submission 104800) | Vadose zone soil microbial communities from Angelo Coast Range Reserve, California, USA - Mad1_115_16 metaG | ecosystem: Environmental > Terrestrial > Soil > Vadose zone | place: USA: California...
ACGAACGCTCCGGTGATTGACGCCGTGCGCGTTCCGCCATCCGCCTGAATTACGTCGCAATCCATCCATACGGTGCGCTCGCCCAGTGCTTCCTGATCCGTCACCGCGCGCAACGAGCGGCCGATCAAGCGTTGAATTTCCAGAGTTCGCCCCGACTGTTTCCCGCGCGCCGCCTCGCGCGGCGTGCGCTCCTCGGTCGCGCGCGGCAGCATTCCATATTCGCTGGTGACCCAGCCTTTGCCGCTGCCCTTGAGAAATCCGGGCACGCCGTCGTCCACCGTAGCCGTGCAGATCACCCGAGTGTTTCCCAGCTCGATGAGCACGCTGCCTTCGGCCGTGGAAATAAAATCAGGCGTGATTTTCAAGGGACGCATCTGGTCCGCGGTTCGGCCGTCGACTCTCACTCTTCCTCCTGCGGTCAGCGCTTCCGTGTTTAATTATTCTACGGTTTGCGCTCGGGCTGCGCCAGTTTGCCGGGCGCTTTGTCTGGTGTCAACGTTCCGGGAGCCGGAGCAGGCGCCTTGTCGGTTGCTGGCGATGCCGGCTTGTCCGCGCCGGACGGCGTCGCCGAGGACTTCACCGTCAGTTGAGCCGGGTTGGTGTTGACGACAAATGTCCCCGTCAGATCCAGATGCCCCGCGAGTGTTTCCACTTCCTGCCCATGAATCAGGATTTTCAGCCGCTGCACCTGCGGCACATTGGCTTCCAGCGTCCGTGTGATGGAATCCACGGCCAACTGCTCACTCACGATCCCGGAGGGAATGGAAGTCGCCAGCGCCTCGGAAAAATCCGCAATCGCCGTTCCGTCCGGCAACAGATAAAACGCAAGCAGCAAAGCGTCCGGCGGCAGCGTGCGCAACTCTGCATCCACGGGGCCCGCAAGCAGCGTGTTCAAAACCTGTTTCGATCGCAGCACCGGGTCATTGGAAAGCGGCAGCTCGACCGTTACTGGTACCAGCGTGGAATCGATCGTATCCGAAGCCCAGAAGACCTTGGTCTTCACGCGGGGATCGCCCGGATTGATCACGATCGGTTGTGTCAATTCGCGCCGCGCCTGCTCTTCGCTCTGCTGTTGAAGCCTCGCGGCACGCTTCACCCGTCTACGGAGAATTGGAAAATAGATCGCAGCAGCGAGCACGGCGATGACCAATCCGCCGATCAACCTGAATTTCCAGCGTGACGTCACGGCAGCGCTCCCGGCGTTTTTGCAACGACGTAGGAAGGTTTGAACGCCGCGGCACCACGCGCGATAGCATCTGCCACGCCCGGCGCCATGCGGTCCAAGTCGGCGCGGTCCTCCACTGTCACACTGGAGATCTCGATGGCGATTGCCGGTGCTGCCGTAGTTCGAAGCTGGCGCACGGATGCGGATTGCGCGGCGTCAGGCGAACCCTTGAAACGCGGGGTGAGGTATCCCTGCACGAGATCGCCAAATTTCCGGCTCAGTCCAAGAAACGGCGCCTGCGCGCGGTCCCAGGGGATCAAGCCATTCGAATCCGCAACCGGTGGCAAATCCGAGTTCACGTAAACACGCACCGTGCCCGGCAATCCTGTCGACGAAATGTGCAAGGTTACGAACACCGCTCCGCGCTGCGCGTTGGCGGTTGCGGAGCGATCATCAAACGAAGGATTCTCATTCCCTTGCCGCGTCTGCACCACTTGAAAGCCTTGCAGCTCCAGCGCGCGGCGAACCTGAATCACGAAATCCAGAACGATCTCACTCTCGCGGATGCCGCCCGTGCCTCGCGCGCCCGGGTCCGTTCCACCATGGGCCGGATCTAGCACGACGATGTTGAGCCCTGCTTGTTGGGTTTGCGCGCTGAAGGGGGAAGCCACTGATCCCGCCCCTCCTCCTTGTGGAGAAGACGCAGATTGAGTCGGCGGCGTGCCGGGCCCGGGTAGCTGGGTCTGTGAGGGAGGCTGAGAGGGGGAAACCATCACTGCGCCCAAAAGAGCCACGGAGAGCAGCCCAATCGAAGAGACCGACCTGATTCGGAGAATGTTTCGCACTTAGAGCAGCATACCAAATCCGTCAACCATTACGCGCCGCTCGAAACACGCATACGCACCGAGAAAGGGACGGGCCGAGGGCTGCCTCTTGATCCCGAATCGTCTCCATGCAAAGGCTAGTGAGCCGCCGGCGCATCCCGGGGGATCATTGGAGAAATGACCAGTGTCTTCAGTTTCGCTTTATCGAGCGTCGCATTGACACCTGCCAGATCGTCTTTTTGGAACGTGGCCCAGCGCGTCAGCGTCTCCTGCGCAGCTTCTTCCCACCGCGCGCTGGCGGTCACAACATCAGCGGCGGGCCCCAAATCTGAGCTGTCCACTACGATCAAGAGACCAGTGAGCGCCGCCGCAACTTTGGGAAGAGGTTCAATCTCCTTGCCCGAAGTGGGGAGTCCCAACATCATGAAGCCGGCGTCGCTCTCAGACTCAACCGCCGCCGCGACTTTCTTTTCCAGCCCCTGCAAAGCGGTGAGAAGCTCGGTGTTGCCGCCCGCCTCCTTCTTGCGTGCGTCGATCTGCTTTCGGAGGTCACCCGCCTGTTGCAACGCCATCGAGACTTCGCCCAATCTCTCCGCGAGCCTGGAAGCCAGCCCAAACTGCCGCACCAGCGCGTCCTGTGGTGTTTTCACGCGCGGATCCAGCTTGATCGTCAGCGGTTGCGTGCTGCTCTTGCCGTTGGCCGTGAGTTTCACGATGTAGTTGCCCGGCACGGCCAAAAGTCCGGCCGGTCCCCAGAAGGAGCTGCGAACGCCTTTCGGCAGCGCGTAACGAAGATCCCATACGAATCGGTGCATTCCCGCCTCGGCCAAAAGAGGTTTAGGATCGCGCAGCCACGCGACTTGAAACTGGACGTCGTTCGGGTTGGTCTTGTGCAGTTCGTCGTTGCTCGCGAATCTCCGCACCAGCTTTCCTTCAGAGTCGAAGATTTCCAGTTGGACGGGCGATGAGGCTCTATCCTTCAAGAAATAATCCAGCACTGCACCTTCCGGGGGATTCGGAGCCAAAGGCTCATCCAGCGGTACCGGAGTTCCTTGGTCTGAGCCCGGCCGCATGCGAATGGCAGCTTGCGGACGAAAAAGCCATGTATCGGCGGCGACATGCGAATCGATCTGCCGCAGCGGCGTCACATCGTCCAGTATCCAAAACGAGCGGCCAAAGGTGGCAATCACCAAATCGTTTTCGTGCACCACCAGATCGCGCACCGATGTCACCGGCAAATTGAGCTGCAAGGGCTGCCAATCGTCTCCGTCAGTGAAAGAAGCGTAGACGCCCTTTTCCGTGCAGGCGTACAGCAACCCTTTTCGAGCAGGATCTTCCCGCACGCAGTTCAGAAAGCTTCCCTGGGGAATCCCATTCGAGACGCGCTGCCAGGTCTTGCCGAAATCCCGCGTTCGATAGAGATACGCCTGATAATCCTCAAGGCGATGCCTGTCCACCGCTGCGTATGCCGTTCCGGCATCGGAATGCGACGCTTCGATGTGCGTCACCTTGCTCCAGGACGTCAAGCCTGGCGGCGTAACGTTTTCCCACGTTTTCCCTTCGTCTAGCGTCAGTTGAATCAATCCATCGTCCGTCCCAGCCCAGATTTCTCCAGCCCGCACGGGCGATGGCCCAATCGTGTAAATCACGCCACGGCGTTTGCCCTTTGAGGCGTCCGCAGCCGTCGCTGTGTCCAGATTTGGCGGCACTCCGGGATCTTCGCGTGTGAGATCGGGACTGACCGCTTGCCAGGAGTTGCCGCTGTCCGCCGTTCGAAACAAAACTTGCGAGCCGAAGTACAGCACATGCGGATCGATCGGCGAAAAAACTAGCGGCAACGTCCACGTGCGCCGGTAATCGCCGGGGTGCGCAAGCGTCGGCGGCAATTGCTGGAGCTGTTCGTTGCCGAAATCCTGCCGCGCGACGAAGCCGCCGAACACCACGCCCGGATACAGCGGATCCGGCGCAATGTAGCCATTTTCGTCGCCGGCGTCCATCGGCCGCCAATCATGAGAATTCAACGAACGGTATTTGCTGCGGCTTGGAGTGGCCGCCGAACCGCTGTCCTGCTGCGCACCGTACACCCAGTAAGGAAACTGGTTGTCCGTCACCACATGATAGAACTGCGCCGTCGGCTGGTTGTACCAGGAACTCCAAGTCTCGCCGCCATTGCGCGTCACGATCGTGCCTTGGTCGCTGCTGAGAATCATTCGCCGCGGCTCGTCGGGATCAATCCAGAGTTCGTGGTAGTCGTCGCCCCCAGGCGCGCCTTTGAACGCCGTGAATGTCTTCCCCCCGTCGCGCGACTGGTAGGTTGTGGTGTTCGGGATGTACACGGTGTCAGGGTCTTTGGGATCCACGCTGACTTCACCGAAGTACCATCCGCGTTGCCAGAGGCGGTGGTCATTCGAAACGCGCTGCCAACTCTGCCCGCCGTTGTCAGAACGAAAGAGCCCGCCCTCCTTGGCGTCCACGATCAAATAAATCCGCCGCGGATTGCTCGGTGCAAAAGCGATGCCGATTCGGCCGAGGCCCTCTGATGGCAATCCCTGCCCTGTCAGGTGTTCCCAATGATCGCCCCCATCACTTGAGCGATAGAGTCCGCTGCCCGGTCCGTTCGAAGGAGGGTAAGTGCTCCACGGTGGCCTTCGCGTCTGCCACAGCGCCGCGTAAATCGTTTTCGGATTCCCCGGCTCGAATGCCAGATCGATCGCTCCGGTGTTTTCATCGTGAAAGAGAATTTTTTGCCAGCTCTTTCCGCCGTCTTTCGAATGGAAGATGCCTCGCGTCGGGTTCGGCCCGTAGGCATGACCCAGCGCGGCAACGAAAACCTTGTTTGGGTCGCGCGGGTCCACGAGGATCCGCCCGATCTGCCGCGAATCCTCCAGCCCGATGTACGTCCACGCCTTGCCGCCGTCCGAGGACTTGTACATTCCATTCCCGTAGGAAATCGAAGAGCGCATGTCGGCTTCTCCCGAGCCGACGTAAATCACGTTCGAATCCGACGGCGCAACCGCGATCGCCCCAATCGATGCGATCGGCTGCGAATCAAAAATGGGATTCCACGTTCGCCCCGCATCATTGGTCTTCCAAATGCCTCCGCCCACGCTTCCGAAATAGAAAACTTCCGGCTGCCCGCGCACGCCCGCCACCGCCAATGCACGCCCCCCACGAGATGGCCCGATCAGCCGCCACCGCAGCTCTTGAAAGAGTCTAGCGTCGATGTGCTGCGCCGTCTGCGGCGAGGCAGCCATCCGCAAGGTACCATCTAGGGCGAAGAACAGAAATAATGACAGGGTAGCGAGATGTCGCGGGTTCACGTTAGGAGTCTCCTGATGAATAGGCAGGTGTGGTCTGTCTCCGAGGATGGTATGAATTTTGATGTCAGGCCCAGGGTTATTGAGACGATTCTCGGATGAGGACAACGTCGGAGTCGGTATGGCCGCGCAGTATACAGAGGCTTCTGCCGTCCAGTGACCAACGGAAGTTGAGAATCTGCTCCGAATCAAAGTTGGTGATCTGCCGGCCACGCGAGCCGTCGAGCGGTTGCACCCAGAGATTGTCCACACCGTTTTCGCGGATCGGGTAGGCCACCGCCTTCCCATCCGGCGTGAAGTTCAAGCCTCCGTTCGAAATCCGCTCATCTGCGTCGATCAGATGTGGTGGCGAAGGCGTCGAAGAGGGCTCCAGGAGCACTACCTTATACTGAGGATACGGATCCTCCGGTGTTGGCATGGTAGCCAAAACATAAGCGAGAATCTTGCCGTCGGGAGAAGGGCTCAGTCCGGTCCCTGCGGGGAAGGTTCGGGGAACAGCGCTCCCTGGGAACATCTCGGGTTTTCCTGAGCCGTCCATTGGTACCCGCCAAAGTTGTTGCAACGCAAGGTCCCAGTAATATGCCCATTTTCCGTCTGCCGAACAGACCGGAGCTCGATCGTCCTTTCCGTCGGTCAACTTCACGGGATTTGTGCCGTCGGCGTTAGTCCGCCAGACGTTCGTTGAGTTTGTGCCCCCATGAAAGGCCCAGGAAAACACCAGGTAACGAGTCCCGCAGCCCGCCAATTCCACGATCGCCGCGCTTGAATCGCCAACCAACTGCGTCGGAACGCTCCGGTCGATACCGATCCTCATCACGCGAATAAAGTCGCTGAAAAGCAGATTCCCGTCCGCGGACCAATCGAATCCGTAAACATTCTGTCCCTGGGGGAGCACTGGGTTCGCCGCCGGCGATTGGCTACCCGTGGCTGGAATGACGTATAGATTTTGCGTGGCCTTGGTCTGAACAGTCGCCAGAGTTTTTCCATCCGCGGAGAGAGTCAATGTTGCATAACTATTGGTATCCCGAGTGATCGGCTGGAGCTGCTCGGTCCCCTCCTCAACGAATCCGATCTGTGACCGCTGAAAGTAATCCGGTCCCTTTCGCGAATATAACGCCAGGAGTCCACGCCCATCGGGGAGCCACTTGAAGTCCAGAGTGAGCTTGTCATCGAAGGTAGCGAATCTGTTTATTTTCTTGGTCTCGATATCGAACAGGGCGATTCCTCCGAGAGCTTTGTCGGGCTTGAACAATCTGTACGCCAGCTGCCCGTCTCGCGGGAACCAAGCGATGAACGCAGGGCTATCAGCGGCCGGCGCGACGGCATTCAGAATCTGCTCGTCGCCCCCATTCAGATTGGATGTCAACAACCTGTACTTGCCCGCCTCCGGATCATTCGCTCGAGCGAAGGCGATGCGCCGTCCATCGGGTGAGAAAGCGATGTCGCTGTTAATGCCTCGGATTATGGTTTGAGGAGTGCCCCCCAACACCGGCGCCCGAAAGAGATCGAAGTTGGTATTTGTCGCATCCGTCGCTTTGATGAAATAAAGATAATTTCCGTCCGGAGAAAACGTGAGGCTTTTGTAAGAAGCTGGCGAAGGCGGGATCACTTGCGTGTCGCTGCTAGTCGGAAGGTTGTGGAGCCACAGACCCTGCAGTCCTTTGTTGTTGATCACCGTCAGCACGTATCTTCCATCCGGCGAAATGGCCGTGAGTGCAGCCTTGCCAGAGTTGGTGACCTGGGTGATCGTGAAATTCTGGAAATGAGCCGCGCTTGTACGGTGCAGCAGCGAGTACACTCCGAAAACTGCCGCAGCCAAAACGGTCAGTCCGGCCACCGCAATTCCGGAAGCGCCCCATTTGTGTTGCTTCACCGCGGCGACGACCGCGGAACTCCCGTGCTGTTGAGTTGTGTGTGGCGCCGGCGGGGGGGCAGCAACTGCCGAAGAAGTCGAGACCGGTTGCGGAGTCGGGTTTGATTCAGTTTCGCGCTTCAACCGTTTCAGATCGGCCCGCATTTCCGCGGCCACCTGGTAACGCAGATCACGGTCCTTCTCCAGTGCCTTGCTGATAATCTCTTCTAACTTCAGCGGTAAATCGGGATTGAGCCGCAAGGGGCGTAAAGGTGGCCGGTTGAGAATCGCATCGAATATGATCGCAGAAGTATCCCCACGAAACGGCATTGCCCCCGTGGCCATCTCGTACAACACCGCGCCGAATGAGAAGAGGTCAGTTCGCGCGTCAAGTTGCTTTCCTTTGGCTTGCTCCGGCGACATGTATGCCACTGTCCCAAGCGCCGTGCCCGGGCCTGTCAGTTGCTCGGCACTCGAGCCAGCCGTCGCCTCGAACCGTACACCGGCCGCCTGCGCGACCTTACTGCTGATCGGCGTCAGTTTGGCGAGCCCGAAATCCAAAATCTTGGCGTGCCCTCTTTTGGTCACAAAGATATTGGCGGGCTTGATGTCGCGATGAACGATACCTTCACTGTGCGCGGCATCGAGCGCATCCGCGATTTCAATGGCCAGCAAGAGCAACTTCTCGTTATCCAACGGACTGCCGGTGATGACGTGTTTAAGCGTCAGGCCGTCCAGATACTCCATGGCGATGAATGCTCTTCCCTCCTGCTGTCCGATGTCGTGAATGGTGCAGATGTTGGGATGATTCAGGGCGGACGCCGCTTGCGCTTCGCGTTGGAAACGGGCCAACGCTTGCGGATCACGGCAAACTTCCTGGGGTAAAAATTTAAGAGCCACAAAGCGGTGGAGCCGTGTGTCTTCGGCTTTGTAGACCACGCCCATGCCACCGCCACCGAGCTTGTCGGTGATTCGATAGTGGGAGATGGTCTGACCGATCATTGGCATGACATCTTAAGGAGTGACCTTGGGGGAAGTCAACGGAAAGACTTGAACTAGAGCACCTCGTACCAGCAGACCAAGTACCCCATGATGAGTTCCTTCTCTAGATAAATCTTGCTGCCTCCAAAACGGAATTTCGGTTGAAGGTCTTTGGAAGATACTGTAGCGTTGCGGCCTGTGTTGCTCTCGCGAAACCGGGTAAGCACAAAAATTTCTGATGTTGGCGTTAAGCGAGGGCGTTCTCTTCGACAGTGGACAGGCAATCGCGACGTTCAGTTCCATGCGGCCACAGTTTCGTCCATGGATGGCGCGCTCCCTGTCGCTTCTAAATGACAAGAAACTGCTGGATTTTGCGACCGCGTGAACTCTAAGGAGGCAGACATGAAGTATTCCACTTTCCCGCGAATCAAAGCACTGCTCGCTCTGATTTTCGCGGGTCGGATACCGAGAAAGTTGAAATTGCCCTTGCTCCTCGGGATGTTCCTGAATTCTCCCATTCTTTACGCCCAGCAGAGCAATACTCCTCCTGACATGAATCCGCAGACGACGCAGTTGCTCCTGCAACGCATGGATCAGCTGGAGGCAAAAGTAAGAGAATTAGAGGCCGCTTTGGCGCACGCCACAGCCACAATCCCCAGGCCAACGCCTCCCCAGGCCGGTCCGCCCAGTCAACCCGAACCTGAGCCGCAAGCTGAACATGCCATGTCGGAAGTAATGGACCTCAACAGGACCCTCTTGCGCATAAGGGGATTCAGTGACGTCACGCTCCATGGGAGCAACCGGAAAGGCGACACGACCTCCTTCACCCTCGGACAGCTCGACCTCTTTGTCACCTCCGACCTCTCGGATAGGCTCAAGTTCCTCAGTGAGATTGTTTTCGAGGCGGGGCGGGACAATGCGTTTGGCGTGGATGTCGAACGCTTGCTGCTCACCTATTCATTCGGCGATTTCCTGAACGTAGGGGCCGGCCGTTTTCACTCCGCGATCGGCTATTACAATACTGCTTATCATCACAGCACCTGGCTTCAAACGACTACCGGCCGCCCCTTCCTGTTTCTATTTGAGGACCAGGGCGGAATTCTGCCCATCCACAATGTTGGTGTGACAGCATCCGGACGAATACCTTCAGGACCACTTGGTTTGCACTACGTCGCCGAAGTTGGCAACGGGCGTAACTCGCGTTCCCCCCTGGACGAGCAAGTGCAAAACGTCGTTGATGAGAACAACCACAAGGCCGTCAATTTTGAGGTCTTTGCACGGCCGGAAGCAATCCGCGGATTGCAGGCGGGCTTCTCAATCTACCGGGATCTTTTGGCGCCGCTGAATTCGCCAAGAATTGGTGAGACCATATTTGCTGCGCACGCGGTTTACGTCGGGCCAAGCTTCGAATGGCTGAATGAGGCCCTGGTCCTTCGCCATGCACCCCAAGGAACTCCTCGAGTGTTCCACACGCCTGGCTTCTACACTCAGATTTCCAAACGTTTCGGCTCTTACCGCCCTTATATGCGCTACCAATATGTCAATGCTTCCCGGAGCGAGCCAGTGTTTCCCGACGTCGGCCTGCGCCACGGCCCTTCGGTGGGCTTGCGATACGACCTGAGTGACTTTGTGGCTTTGAAGCTGCAATACGATTACACTGCCCGAGGGCGCGATCGGGCGATCCACGCGCTGGCCCTCCAGGCCTGCTTCACCTTCTAAAGGCGTGCAACGATGCCTCGTGTGACGTCTGGTTTATTGATGTTGGCCGCTGCCATCTTGCTGTCCCATGTGCCGCCGGTTGGGAGCAGCGAACCCCTTGGATTCGTGCCGCAAGGCCGCCCGACGGCCGAGGATAGTCTGGGAATAGTGGTGAATCGGTCGAATCCAGTCGAGAACCTGTCTTTCGCGGAGCTACGCAAAATCTTTCTAGGGGAGCAAACCCATTGGTCGAATGGCCGTCGTATCACGGTTGTGATGCTTGAGCCTGGCAAGCAGGAACGCCAAGCTGTACTCACTCAAATCTACCGGATGGATGACAAAGACTTCAATAAACACTTTTTGCAGGGAATGTTCACTGGAGAAATCCACGCGGCGCCGAAGACTCTGGCGACCCCCACGGAAGTGCTCAAGTTCGTGTTCAACGTTCCCGGCGCCATCGGCTATGTGCGTGGGACAGAAGCGGATGAATCCGTGAAGGTCGTTCACGTAGACAGCCGTCTCCCCGGCGATAAGGACTACAGCATTCGGCTACGCCCGAAATCAGCCAAATAGTAGGAGTTTAGGCGGCTTCCGCGTTCTCGGCCAGGGCCGGCTGTGGTACGGGTGCACGAGATAAAAGGGGGTTTTGCTTTTTGGCTTTGATTTCCACCCATATATTGTAGTATTAAGACTACAATATGAAAAAGACCCTATCCGATTACCCAAACCTCCGGCAGCA
>Ga0137363_10002741_pt1 | contig 10573 bp, 8 predicted proteins | sample MadtaG_FD_104800 | JGI IMG/M metagenome (GOLD analysis project Ga0137363, IMG submission 104800) | Vadose zone soil microbial communities from Angelo Coast Range Reserve, California, USA - Mad1_115_16 metaG | ecosystem: Environmental > Terrestrial > Soil > Vadose zone | place: USA: California...
AAGGCCACGGGCGGCATCTTTTTCCCCGGCTACTGGCTTGCGGGATCGCTGCAGTTTCACGTCACCAGGAACGTGCGGGCGATCGTCGATGAATATCTGCGTACCAATGCGACCCTGCAGCCGGGACTGAAGCTGAAACTTTTGCAGGCGGCGGATATGTTGATGCGTTTCACGGATATGTCCAAGGGGCGCTGAGCTCCCGAAGTGCGCAGAATCCATTCTCCGATGTCCGATCATCCGAGGCCAAAGGTGTGGCGCGGATCGCCCCCAAACTGGGTGTCGGAGAGGCGGGGTTTGGTCCCGCTGCGTCGACCGGGAGATATCGCCAGGCACGAAGAAGGCAAGCGAAAGCCAGGACTACCGGAGTGACCAGCAATCGGCCGTTAAGTCGGCTACTGGCCCGACTCTACCGACTTGGGCGATGCAGCAAGTCGGCAGTTTATCCGGGGTACAGCAGAGACGTCATGCAACGTGGTCGCAGCGGCAGCGCATTACCCGAAGCAGGGCGGAAGCTGACGCAGGTTGCACGAAGCCTCTCAAATGCCCGCTGACTACGGCTCGGCACTTCACTATCCTCGGACGGTCAACGCGGTGGGGGCTTACTACGGGGCCAAATGAGTTCGTCACGCTTCGCTAAGACGGCGATGTTGCCGTTCGCAGCGCAGAGGCGAGGCCAAGTCTATTGGAGGGAATTCAATGTATAGACACATTATGCTCGCCCTGAGTATCGCGCCATTTGTTTCCTGCCAGCCGCTGGCTCGATTCGTTCCGCTTTCAATCCTTGCCATCATGGCCCTGCCTGCCATAGCGGTCGCCCAGGCGAGACCGACCAACCCTATGGCCCCGGCGCAGTTTGTGGCCGGCCCAGCCGAACCCGGCGATCCCTACCTCTGGCTCGAGGATGTGTCTTCGCCCAAGGCGCTGGAGTGGGTGAAAGTGCATAATGCGGATAGCATCGCGGCTCTCGAGTCCGACCCGCGCTATGCGACCCTGTACGAGGAGGCGTTGGTCATCGAAGGAGCGAAGGACCGCATCCCTGATCCGAGTTTCATTCAGGGCGATGTTTATAATTTCTGGCGGGACGCCGAGCATCTACGCGGCATCTGGCGCAAGACTACTCTCGCCGATTACCAGACCGCGCAGCCGCATTGGACGACTGTTCTTGACATCGATGCGCTGGGCAAGGCCGAGGGCAAGAGCTTCGTTTTCCGAGGCGCCCGGTGCCTGCGGCGTGACGAACGACATTGCCTGATCTCACTTTCGGAGGGTGGGGAGGACGCCATCGAGGTCCGCGAGTTCGATCTCGAAGCCGGTGCATTTGTGGATGGCGGCTTCCGCCTGCCGCGAGGCAAGCAGAACTTCGCCTGGGAAGATGCCGACCACATCCTGGTCGGCAGGGAATGGGCGCCCGGTGACTTGACGCCCTCCGGCTACCCCTACGTTGTCAAGCGGCTGGCGCGTGGCCAACCGCTTGCCGCCGCGGCGGAGGTTTTTCGTGGCGACAAGAGCAACGATGTAAACGTCGGTCCGACCATCTTTCATGACGGCCTGGGCCATCGCCTCGCTCTCATCGTGCGCCGCCTCGATTTCTTTCGGCGCGAGACCTACATCATGACGCCGCAAGGAACACAGCTGCTGGACATCCCGGCCAAGGCGGACGTCGTGGCGTTCGTCGATGGCCGCGTGATCGTGCGTCTGCACGAAAGTTGGACGGTCGCTGATCAGAGCTTTCCACCGGGCGCGCTTGTGCAGCTCGATCTTGCTGCCGTGGAGGCTGAACCGGCCCGGCTGCAACCCAGCCCCGTCTGGTCGCCAGGCCCAAGGGACTCGCTGCGCCAGGTGAGTTCGACGCGCGACAAGCTCTTGCTCTCCACCCTCGACAACGTTCGGGGACGCGCCTGGATATACAGCCCCACCGCTGACGGAGGCTGGACCCACGCCAGGCTCGATCTGCCGGACAACATGGCGATCGGGTATGGCGCCGCCGACAACCGCTCGAATCTTGCGTTTCTGAATATAAGCGGATTTCTCACGCCCGGCTCGCTTTGGTTCACGGACGCGTCGTCGGGCTCGCTGCAACTGACCAAGGCGTTGCCGGCGAAATTCGATTCCTCGCGGGAGGTCGTGGAGCAACTCGAGGCGACCTCCAGCGACGGGGTCAAGATCCCATACTTCATCGTCCACCCCGCGGACATCAAATACGACGGCCAGGCGCCGACCTTGATCAGCGCCTATGGCGGCTTCGAGGCCAGCCTGACGCCGAGCTATTCTGCGACCACTGGCAAGCTCTGGCTAGAACGGGGCGGCGTTTTCGTGCTCGCTAACATCCGTGGCGGCGGCGAGTTCGGTCCGGCTTGGCACGAGGCGGGGCTCGCGACCAAGCGGCAGATCATCTACGACGACTTTGCCGCTGTGGCGCGCGACCTGATCGGTCGCAAGATCACTTCGTCGCGCCGGCTGGGCATCGCAGGTGGCTCCAATGGCGGGCTTCTCATGGGAGTCGAGTTTACTCAGCATCCCGAGCTCTGGAACGCCGTGGTCATCTCCGTCCCGCTCCTCGACATGATCCGCATCTCGAAGATCGCCGCCGGCGCGTCCTGGCAAGGCGAATATGGCGATGTGAACGGCGATCCGGCCGTCATGGCGTTCTGGTTGAAGACCTCTCCCTATCAGAACCTCAAGGCCGGCGTGGCTTATCCGGAGCCGTTTATCTTCACGACCACCAAGGATGACCGGGTCGGCCCCCAGCACGCCCGCAAGTTCGCTGCGCGCATGGAAGAGATGAAGCTGCCGTTCTTTTATTACGAGAATACCGAGGGTGGTCACGGGTCGGGCGCCGATCTCAAGCAGACGGCGCATACCACGGCTTTGACCATGACGTACCTGCAGCGAAAGCTCATGGATTGACCACGCACACGCGATGGTACTGCCGATTTGCTGCGGTGCATGAGTCGCGATCTCCGCGAAGTGTAGGTTCATCGCCTCGGTGTTGCAAGCCGGCAGAATCAGGGCCGCGCCCCTGCCCTGCTTGGGGCAAACCTCTCCGAAGATGTGGAAGCGGTGCGCTGATCGCGGGGTGCGCTCGGGCGGGTACCGCGCCTTCTCGCGCGCGATTGTGTCCAAGCGCGCGGGGAAGTTTTTTTAAAATCCTCGATCACACCTTCGGCTTGAGCATGGTGGCGTGGCCGGGCCGAGAACTTCCGATACCGGATGATCGTCGGCGCGGCTGTTGAATCGCCAGCTATCGTTACCGATCTCGATGAGGTCGCAGTGATGGGTCAGCCGATCGAGCAGTCCGGTAGTCATCTTGGCGTCGCCGAAAATCGCCTTTGTGCGCCTTTCAATTTTTCTTTTCTCTCAATTCTGGGCTCCGCGGACTAGTATGAAGACTGAGATGACGAGTACGACAAGATAAGTGCCGCCGACACGCCACATCCCCCATTCGCGCCCCCGACCCATGAAATCCGTGACCACGGCCGGAAAAAAGATCGTCAGGGCAATTTCCGTGATCTTGGCGGAGCGCTCAAAGGGCGACAAACGGTCAAGCCCGCCTGCTGAAAGAAGTGCGACGAGCACTAGCGCAAAGATGATACCCGCTAAGATGAAAACATTACGGATTGGCTTCGAGGTTGAGCCCATCTGCCTTTTTCCTGCTTTGATGCGTCGGTCACTCTAGCTGGCCCCAAACGTTTGTCATTTTTCGGGCATTTGGTGCCCTCCTTGTTCGGCTGCTGATCGTCGAAAACATCCCACCGATGCTCCTGGCGCAGAAGCTCGGGATTGCCATTGTCCCCGATGTGACGTCATCAGTTCGATCACATGCGAAGCTTCACCCCTCGTTAAAGCGCTTCGGCTACCTCCGGGCTGATTTGGGAATCCCGAAGGAGTTCGCCGCTAACGCAATCAAAAATATTTGTTGTTTCCCCAACTCGCGCCACACTGCCCCACGCTTCCCTACCTCTGCGCATGTCAAACCGTATTCGTGTCTGAGCGTCTTCGCTAGTCTTTGCTTCCATTGCAAGAGCCAAGACGCGCGTGTTCACCGACCACGATATCCCCATCGCCGATTCGACAATTGGCCGAGTCCATGGAATCGATTCAGGGCATCTGAAGCGGGCGGCCTTGTATGCGCGGGTGAGCACGGACAAGCAGTCGCTACAGGCGACTATCGAGAGCCAGGTCGCAGAGCTTACATTGACGACGGGTACAGCGGCAAGATGCTCGACCGCCCTGCGCTTGAAGACCTGCACCGAGACGCGAAGGGCGATGCGTACGACGCGATATATTTCCACTCCGCCGACCGTCTCGCCCGCAAGGTCGCCCACCAGAACATCGTCGTTGACGAACTGTTGAGGTGCGGGAAGCAGATCGTCATCGCGAACAAGAACTACATCCACAATCCCGAGAACCAGTTCACGCTGACGATGTTCGGCGCATTCGCCGAGTTTGAGCGGGAGAAAATAGTTGAGCGGACGACGCGGGGTTGGCGCCACCGTATCCGCTCAGGCGGGCTCGTGAGCCAGGGAAACCGCACCTTCGGCTACGACTTCGGCGACGTCTCGAATTTCAACCGCGCTTTCCGCCGCTGGTATGGTGAAACGCCGTCCGATGTGCGTTCGTCAGCACGGAGAAATGATAGCTGAGAGGAACGCGCCATCAACGGGCCGGCAACGGACAGGCTGACGTTCTGCTTTCAACCGGCAGAATACCTCACAAGGCGGCGTACAAGTGCAATTGCCGCTCACATCAGAACACGCACGCGCGGAAGAACATCAAACGTTGCGGCAATCGGGAAATCGCCACGCATCTTTTGAAAGATGCGGTGTTCGACATGATCCAAGAGCAAATGCTCGATCAAAGCCGAAGTTGATGCCGCCGCCTACGTTCGAATTGGCAATGCCGCAAAGAGTTGGCCTTAGCCGATGTCTCGCTACATGAACCCAATCAGGCGCTTGCGCTATACGTTAGACCTGCTGCGATCAACAAGAGAGACATCAATAACACAACGACAGCTATCGCATAATCACCCCAGTCGCTTTTAAAGTCCTTTTGTTCTTTATCGAAATAATCTCTCGTTTCAGGCGCGTCCTGCACGTTGGGTAAAGTGGCCAAAGACTTGAGAATTTTTGCGCGATAACGTCCGATCAGTCGAATCCAGTTAATGGCCAACAGTAGCAAGAATACCCCAACGAGCGTAATCTGCATTCCGGAGCCAAATATTGCCGCGAGAGCGATGAGGGCGGAGCAAACAGATACATATAGCTTATCCGTCTCGGACCAGCTGCTGTTCGCGGCCCTGATGGCATCTCGATGGAGCTCAGTCAGGCTCGACTGGGGATTTTCAATCGGCATATGCGTCTACTGCTGTTGGTCCTTGCCTAGCAACCCCACTGCGGGCAGCGGTCGGCTTCTGGAGGTGGACTATACAAAATGTAGCATGATTGATAGTCAAATTCTTTCTGAAGTGTGCTGCATCGCAACAACTCGGCCGAACAACAACAAGGCGGCGTACAAGTGCAATTTCCGCGCCTGCCAGGCCCTGCACTGCTCCCAACTCGTGTAATAGCAGGACATGGCACCACCTAAGCCACGTCCGCCGGAGTAGATCGCGCACCATGGATAAGAATAAGGCGATTGGGCGTTGCTGACTTGCGTTTCGCCTAGCAACGCAGCGGCGATGACAAAAAGCGCGATGATCGGCATGCGCATGTCTCTCTCCCTGTCGTCGTTTTTCCTTGCCTTCACGCTATCAGTTTTGCTGAGGCGACGGAATGAGCGCCGACGGCCGGTAGCGTTTCTGCGCCTGACCGACGCGCAAGGCGGATGCGTGTCTCGGTCCGCGTAGCGCGCGGGCGATGCGCGACGCGGCCCTACCGTGCACGATCGGTTTGTGAGACACGCTGCTGACGTACGGGCGACCATGATCCAGCCTCGCGCGCCAGCCTGTCATCTACAGGCCCAAAGTGGCGGATTGCACAATCACATCGATGATGTGGGTAAGTGCGGGGTTTTGAAACGCTTGAGTGACGAAGACCTTTAGTTTGTCTCCGTTTTCCACGATAAACGCAATGATCTCTTGATTATAGAGAATGGCCCCGCCGGCAATGGAGGGGCCTGCGGCTCTGTAGGTCCCCGCGCGCATTTCTTTCCAAGCAAATCCGGCTTCGCCCTTCCCGCCTGCGATCAGCTTGCGAATGGGGGCGTATGCTATACGTAGCATCTCGGAAACGAAATTGCCGCTTGTCTTCCCGGCCAGCACAATCGCCTGATCCCCGTCAACACCCGCGGGCGCGTCGCTCGCGAGTTCGATTTGCTCTGTGAGCGCGCCTGCCGCTGCCGACGTAACGATTCCTTCTGACACAAGGATTGCCCCGACGATAGGCACTGCAGCATCCACTACGGCCTTTGCAGCGTCACGCTCTTGCGGGCCAAGACGAACCTGATCGAGTTCCCGCCCTTTGGGGTCGCCGATGATGAAAACGTTGTAGGTCTCGACCAAATCGCGAAGCATTTCAGCCACGAGTGGCGCGAGGCGCGCTGGATCGGTAGGGTCAAACGATCTTTCTGCGGCATCGTGCGCCTTGAGGCGTCGGCGCAATGTGTTGCCGCGAGACCAGAGGCGATTGATTGAAACGGCTTCGAGGGGCTCTGGCGCGGCTGATAGGAACCGGTCAACTGTACCGGCAAGGTCGGCAAGCTGGTTGTGACCAAGATTTGCGAGATAGATCGTCTTTAGGCGGGTTTCTTGATAGTGCTCGCGCTGTATCGCATCTACGAGAGCCGCGTGGCCGGGCGGATCAGGAACTAGATCGATACGTCCTTCAGCATTTGGGCCAAATTGGGTGGCTGCTTTGGCCTGTAGCGGGATCGCATCGACGTCCGGCAAGCCATAACTCTCTGCAGGCGCCTGCTCCCCGCGCGACAGTTCCCCTGACGAAATCGTTTGACGCTCAATTTCCTCAATCCGTTTTATGATCCATGTGTTCACTCTCGCGGCCCCGTCTGCCCACAGCTCGACGGGGACTTCGACATAGGCAAGCTCGCGACCTTCCGATCGAACTCGGCCCGAGAGCCGATTCTCGTACCAGTCAACCCAATACTCCCAACCCACGCCAACCTTAATGAGATCCCGCTTCAAGGTAATCCATCTTCGCTCCATCCACTCCGGCGGCGAGCCACCCGGCCAAAGTGGAAGCTCCGCAACCGCGGTGGTCGATGGTGCGCCACTGAAGTCATTCAAGTCTTGAGACAGGACTAAATCGAACACGGATCCGGCGGCGACTCCATCAGAGCGGATAGCAGCGGAGCGGAGAGCATCGATGCCGCGTGCTATAGCGCGAAATACCGACTCCGCCATAGAATTGGCGGCGGGGGCAATTGTGGCACCTGCGATAGCGCGGACGATGGCCACCCGCGACTTGGACGCCTCTGCGTATGCGGAGACGGAGCGAGCGCGAATTGCCGCACGGGTTGGGTATTCTGCGGCGGCCCAAGCCAAGCTGACAGAACGCAACATTGAGAGAAAGGCTACCCCAAACTCGGCGGGGCCTGGCTTGAGTAACGGCACCGCGCGCAAAGCGACACGAGCGCCGATGACGCTCGCCTCCTCGAACGAGAGAGCCGCCAACCTGCGTTCAAGATCATTTACATTGTCCGCCGCGGGCACCTCAGGTGCAACGTCGGCCGGCTCGCGTTCAATTTCGTCTGCTGTCCCATAGCGCCAAATTTCACGCTCCTCGAACATGCGCCTGATCTCGGCATTAACGGCCTTTGGGCCTTGCTCCCACATGTCGTTTGGGATCGTCGCACGGGCTACTTCGAGGACCTGATCCGCCGGACCTCCCTTTAGCCGCGCCTCATACCAATCGGTCCAAACCTCCCAATCCTCGTCTGCATCAAGAAGCGCGCGCTCCAGCTCCGCCCACGCCTCAAACGCCCAATCCGGGACGTTGGGCCATAACGTCGAGGAAAGGGCCAGCGTCACCGGGCTTGTTCTTTGATCCAGCATCGCTGCATCGGCTGCGTAGGAGCTTAAAATGTCGTCAAAGGGTTGGCGGCCTCCGGCGGCGGCGGCCTCGATGGTGTAGGTGACTGCGTGGGAAGCAAAATTGCCACTGTCAGAGGCGCCGGCAGCGGCAGCGGCCCAAGCAACCGCCGATTCGGTGGAGGCAGTCCTGTCGTCGGAGCGGGAGCCAGCGACTGCGGCAGCGGGCATAAGGTCAGGGGCGTAACCTGGAAACGCTGCAGCCGCCCACGCTGCCGCCGCACACCGAAACGTTCGCAGGACCGTGTCGCGTTGGGTTTTATTGACCTCTCTACCGTGCAATCCGAATGTTGACGCGAGCACAGGAATGACGCGCAACGCTGCCCGAGTAACGAATACGACGGCGACATCGCGAGGCTTTCCAGCGAGCCAACGCGCCACATCCTCTTTGCTTGTCAGTTCGGGCACGCCTCCGGTCTCCGCGATTCGGCCTGCTGTACGTGCTGTTCGCGCGATACACAATCACGGCTTGGTCGCTCGATCAACCGAGGTGGGGAGATTCCAATAGCTGGTTGAGAATGCGCGCATCCTCCGCACGTCGCCGTCGTGAAAGCACTAGCCGTTACCGCCTACGCCGATCGTCCGCCGTAGCGTCCTTGCGTTGATCAAAATCGCAACGGCGGGCTACCACCGAATGTTCCGTTTTCTGATCCTTCCCGCCGCCGCGGGTTTCATCCTGCTGGGGATCGGATTAGTAGAGTTCGCGTTCTGGCCGATGCGGTCAGGCGCCGTCCTCATCGTGCTTACGCAGTTATGGCGAATTGATCGCCTTGGGCGTCTTTATGATGAGATGGTGGCGATCGGCTGACCCACAGTCATTGCGTCGATCGCTTGCCGACCGGCTTCAGTGATCATGACCTTGCCGACCTCGATCGGCTTGGCGCCAGTCTTGATCACCTCATATCGTATCGTCATGAGCCCGGCGAAAACCAGGCGGCCCAGCATCCGGTCTGTGAAGCCGTGAGCAAGCATCAGCGCTTCGGTGGTGCCATGCTGGTCGACGAGCAGCTCTAGCGCCCGGCGCGCTTCCCCGCTGAGACGAAGTTTTCGATGGGGTGCCGCCATCCATGGCCCCTTCATAAGCCGCCTACCGGGAAGCCGAGATAAGACCCCGGTCCCCTGAGACGTATCGCGAAGGGGACCGGGGTCGCGTGCGGCTCTCATCACCGCGGCGGACCGCACGCGGAAGATATGGCACCGGCGCCATTAGGCATTCCGTGGGCCGAAAAGTGGCCATCAGCACGAATCCTATGGGGTGTTGCAATCCGGACACTTCCGGTGGTAAGCGGCGGAGGCTATCACGCGATTTGCCGAGATCGAACCTTTTGCCAGTTGCTCGGCACTACCTATTCGCGGAGCCCGTCCGCGGCCCCCATCCACCCACCTGGACGAGCCCGCACGAAAGCCCTGGCCGCAATGCTGGGGCTTTCGTCTCGGGTCATCGAGCGGCTTGCGACACCCAATAGCCACTCGCTCGGCCGATGCCGCTCAGTCTCGCCAAAAATCTTTGAACCGGTTCGGCGCCAGGGCCGTATGGACCGCCGTGCTCGTGATCGAGCACGTCTTCGATCGCAAGGGCGCGTCCGGCCGTCATGGTGCCGATCTGCGGCATTCCATGGGCGACCAGGATGTTGGACAGGAATCCCGCCGGCGGTCTGGTAAGCGATCGTTCGTCGCTCAGTAGAATCGACGTGAGACGGTTTCGCCGGCAGTATGACCAGCGGGTGCGACCGCGCGAATGATGATCATCTCCGCCTCCGCGCCCGAACTGTCCGCGACCGATCGCCGGCGAGCGCGCCTGGGGCGATAAACGGGGGCATGGCGCTTCTCTCAAATCATATAGTAAAATCGCATGTGAGCGATTCTATGCCAGTTTCCGGCGCGGATCAGCAAGTACGTCCATACTTCGCCCTGTTGTTCGATGCTGATGCAGCTGTATCCCCACTGAACGAACTTGCACGCGCGATCTTCTCCCCATGCTGCGCCGTGAGCCGTGCTAAACAAAGCAGCAGCGTGCAGAAGGCTGACCATTTTGTTCATTGCATACTCTGGGTTCGCGCCAACAAACCAATGATCGCTCATTGGGTCCGCTTTGGGCAACGTGGTCTGGGTGAGGCGCGGCAGCTACGGGCTGACGAGAACCAACCCAGTGCTCTTTGCCGTCCTGTGGCCCTGAGCGTTTCGACCGTGAAGTCCACTGGTGGGTGCGGGTTGGTTTGACATTCGCCTCTCTGCCCCGCCACGTCGAGGCCAACGCGCTCTTCTTATGCGTTATCGCGAGCCTCGTGCCGTTCGGGGGCCAGCCCAGCCGGGGCTCCTACTTGGCCGCTGGCATTTCAGCTGTTTGGGGGGCCCGCCTACGCTGCCCTTGACAGATGCCGGACAGCGCCTTCACGAGAATTTCCGCTGAAATACCATCTCCGCTCGTTGCCAAATCGGCAAGGGAAACAATGCCCACGAGGCGCTTGTCGTCATTGAACACAGGCAGCCGACGGATGCGCTCATTGGCCATTTTCTGGGCAAGATCAG